>Ga0082212_10002129_pt1 | contig 29179 bp, 31 predicted proteins | sample TergutNt197P3_FD_71548 | JGI IMG/M metagenome (GOLD analysis project Ga0082212, IMG submission 71548) | Neocapritermes taracua P3 segment gut microbial communities from Petit-Saut dam, French Guiana - Nt197 P3 | ecosystem: Host-associated > Arthropoda: Insects > Digestive system > Gut ...
GGGCTGGAGATTTGAGTGATTTATTAGGAGTGCGTTTTTCGACAAAGGCCATATAGTTGAAACCACCCCTGAGGCGTAACCTACCAAATTTACGGTTTTGAAATTTGCCTTCGCAGGCCCGGCTCTTTTATCTGCCTCATCCTCTGGGGGGGAAATGATCAACCGCCGCTCATTGGAGATTAGAAGACGCAAAGGGATACGACAATGCCGAAGATGGCATTATAAGGAGGCCTATTTGACTCCTCGCAAAATCGGTAAGGCCGGGGTAACCGTAACGCCCTGTTCCTGCTTCATGTGTGGCAATCCCCGGCGTCATTTCAAAGGGAAAGACGCCCTGACCATCCAAGAACGCCGAATTTTGCAGCAGGACGAATAGGCCAGAAGGCGGAATTTGTTTTTTATGATACTGGCCGGGAGAGCAAATGCTGTCACACGAAGATATATGTAAAGCGGTGTCGGAAGTTGCATCGCGCTTTTCACTAAAAAAGGTCTCTTATTTCGGCTCATATGCTGAAGGCAAGGCTTCCGGTGAAAGCGATTTAGATTTGCTGGTAGAGTTCGCTCGCCCTCAAGTATCCCTCTTGACGATTGCCGATTTAAAACACAGCCTAGAGGATGAACTTAAGGTGCCGGTTGACGTGATCCATGCACCAATACCCGAAGGCGCACTCATTGAAATAGATAAGGCGGTTCTCGTTTATGGCTGACCGTGATACTGCCATTTTAAAGAAACTTATGGAAGAAGCCATAATAATTACTGAGCTGATTGAAGGTTTTGATTCCACGGCTTTCTCTGATGATGAAAAAACAAAAAGAGCCGTCTGTATGACCTTAATCAACATAGGAGAGATGGTTAAGCTTCTGAGCCCGGAAGTGCGAGGTAAAAATCCATCTATTCCCTGGCGGTCTCTAGCTGGCTTGCGTGACGTAACGGCGCACGGTTACCAGACTTTGCGGATGGAAGATATCTGGGATACCGTCATTAATGACATTCCTCTATTGCGGGAGAAGATTAGAACCATTTTGTCCAAATGAGGCATGCTGAAAGCCTAAGGGAATCATAAAAACCTTCGGCATTGTTTTCGTCAATTCAGGTATCTGCCCACATCTCGCACTGGCCGGGATGCCGGATAATAGCTTCGGCGTGATAATCACCGCGCCTGGGAGCGATTGCGATTTTGTGTCCCGCTATTTCGCCCCCAATGCCGGAATCAATGAAGACCCGGTGACCGGCCGGTCGCATTGCCTGTTGACTCCTTATTGGTCAAAGCGCTTGGGCCGATCTAAAATGTTCGCCCGGCAACTCTCCCGGCGCGGCGGGCAGCTTTGGGTTGAAAATGCCGGCGAACGGGTGAAAATAGGTGGCCAGGCGAAGCTGTATCTATCTGGGGAGATCAAGGTGGAGTGACCCTAAATCTTTTTCCATGCTTGATCTCGTAAAACAAAAACCGAACCTTTGTCTGACACCAATACCTTTCAGGCCTTTCATTAACGAAAGCTTGAAGCATTTATCCCAGATCCGTCATTAGAAAAGTTTAGAAGGTGGTGGAATGGAGAAAATGGGAACGAAAGAGACGGGGTGATCAAAGTTTTTGGATTGTTCCCAGAGGCCGGTTGCATATACCGTTTCAAATGGACCACCTGACCGTTCGAGTTGTACCACCTTTCCGTCCAAACTGGACCAGGCTTCCGCCCAGACTGGACCACCTTTCCGCAGGGGATGACCATCCCCTAAGGTGATGTCACGGAAAATGGTTGGAATTTAGATAAATTTTAACCATTTTCCGTGACACAACCATCCTCAAATCAAATGGGCTGGCGTTATCCAGATACTATCCGAGAGCGGCAGGCACTCCTTGGCGAGACATATCACCGCGCCTGATCCGAGGGTCTTGGCATGAATTGCTGCCAAGTAACGGAAAGACTTGACCATGTATTTCGTCGGGTCGCTTGTCGTTTTGATTTCCACTGGATAGAGCTTATCGCCATCGGAAATCACAAGGTCTATCTCGTTTTTGTCCTTATCACGGTAATAATACAGCGGCGGCTTTACAACACCATCATTATAATAGCTTTTGAGAACCTCGCTAAACACGAAGCTCTCAAACATATGCCCCCACATAGCGCCGCTCACAAGCTGTTCCGGGGTGTTCCAGCCTAAAAGCCAACAGGCGAGCCCCGTGTCAAGGAAATAGAGCTTCGGTGTCTTGCTAATGCGCTTATTCAGGTTATTGTGATACGGTTCCAGCAGATACACCAACCCGCCTGATTCAAGCACTGAAAGCCATGCCCGCACTGTTTTGACATCCTTACCGCAAATTTCAGCGATGGTCGTCATATTGAGAATTTCTCCGGTGAGCGAGGCCGTAGCTTTTACAAATTTGATAAACGCCGATTCGTCCTGAATGTTCAAGACATCCTTGATGTCCTTCTCAATATAGGTCTGAAAATAGGAACTGTAAAAGTCCGCCCAATCGTGCAAATCGCTCTCGGTTTCATAGAGCTCCGGGAAGAAACCTTTGTGGATAGAAGATACGATTTTCGCATAATCGAATTTAACGCCTGATTCCTCTATGTTTTTAATATTCTCGGTCGTCGGCAAAAACGGATTGCGGTATTTAATCCCGGCAAGCTCACGCATGGAGAGCCCCAAGAGCTTTATAACCCCCGCACGTCCGGCGAGGCTGTCGCTGACGTTTTTCATCAGTTTCATGCTCTGAGAACCTGTTAGATAGAACTGTCCTTTTGTTTTATCCTCATCCACGATGTCTTTGATATAATCTAAAAGTTCCGCCGCTTTTTGGATTTCATCCACCACGACAGGCGGTTTGTTGGCCTCAAAAAACAGAGAAGGATTTCCTTTCGCGCTCTCCCTCACTAAAGGCCTGTTTAATGTTACATAGCGGATACCCTGATACACTGTTTTTAGCATAGTGGATTTTCCCACCTGACGTGCGCCAGTCAAAACAATGACAGGCTTGCGCTTTGCGATACGCTCTACGACAGGTTCAATATGTCGCCGGAAATACACAATACGCCTTTCGACTATTTTGGAATTTAATTCCATTATAAACGGAAATGCCCGCTTTGTCAATGTGGCCGGATGGTTCAGCCTCCGCCGCACAAATATAGCCATAAAGGCCAAACGGCCTTAGGCCGCCTGCCTAAGTTCTACTGGATTGCTTCCATGGATTTATCATATTCACTCCCATTTGGCTAAAATGCTTCTCATTGCGCGTCACTATGATCAGATCATTTTCCAGGGCGGTGGCGGCCAACAAAATATCCACACCGCTATTATTCACCCCTGCACTTAGCTCACCCCATCTTTTGGCGATGGGAATATCCACTGGCAGTATCCTTTCCCTGTAGAGCAACAGAAGCTTTTCCAGCCATTGCCTCAATATCTTGGCAAATTCCCCGTTCCGTTTGTCCTGTTGGGCTATTCCTTTGCTTATCTCCCCGATGCTGACCACACTGACAAAAAGCTCCCGGTCGGATTTGCCTGAAAGCCATTGGGTTACCCCTGGGTTGCGATCCTTTTTCCTCAATTCAGAGAGCACCATTGTATCCAGGAGATACATCAGAATTCCACCTCCCTGAGGGCCAAGTCAAGCTGTCCGTAATTCTCGCCCATATCTTCCGCCTCGGTCGGCATAGACAAAAGCAACCGGGCAAAACCGTTATCAGCCTGTTCTTTTTGGGTCAGCAAATCGTTTTGCATATTTGCCTCCATGCAGCCAACTATCGGCTAGATGATTAGGCTAGATTAGTTCTGGCAAAAAAGCAAGCCCTTATTTAACCGAATTTCCGTGAAAATATAACTATGCCATATCCAACGTGACAGAGAAAACCTCCATGATATTCCGTTGAATGGGGTCAATTTCAGTAATAATCTTGCCATATCTGCCAGAGAAGCGTATCTCCGAAACCGTTTCCATATCCGGCACGTATTTCAATTTTCTGAACAGGCCTTGAACAGTTACATCCTAAAGATCGTATTTTTTAAGTTTGGCCGCCAGGGTCTTGCGGGTGACGCCCAAGGTCAGGGCGGCCCGGCTTTTGTTGCCCTCGGCCGCGGTGAGGGCTTGGGTCACGGCCATTTTCTCCAGGGCGTCAAGGCTCAGGGGCAGTTCGGCCGGGGCGGCGGCCAGGGTGGCCCCCGGCGGCCCCAGGCTGGGCAGGTCCTTTTCGGTCAGGCAGTCGCCCCGGGTCAGGATGACGGCCCGCTCCAGGACATTTTGCAATTCCCGGATATTGCCCGGCCAGTGATGACTGGCCAGGAGCCTGAGAGCCCCGGGGGTGAGGCCCTTGACCTCCTTATGGTTTTTCAGGGCATAGCGCCGGATGAAATTGTCGGCCAAGGCCGGCAGGTCTTCCAGGCGTTCGCGCAAGGGGGGCATGCGGATGGTCATCACGTTGAGGCGCCAGTAGAGGTCTTCGCGGAAGCGCCCGGCCGCCACTTCAGCTTCCAGGTCGCGGTTGGTGGCGGCCAGAAAGCGCAGGTCGGCCCGCACAGTGGCGTCCGAGCCCAGGGGCTGGATCTCTCCTTCCTGGAGGACGCGCAAGAGCTTGGCCTGGAGGGCCGGGCTGGTCTCGCCGATTTCATCCAGAAAAACGGTGCCCCGGTCCGCGGCCTTCAGGCGGCCTTCACGGCGGCGTTCGGCTCCGGTGAAGGCCCCTTTTTCGTGGCCGAATAGTTCGGCTTCCAGGAGGTTTTCCGGCAGGGCGGCGCAGTTGATGGTGATGAAGGGCCGGCCGGCCCGGGAGCCGCGGCCCTGGATGGCCCGGGCCGCCACTTCCTTGCCCGTGCCGCTTTCGCCGGTAATGAGCACCGTGGCCTCGGTGTCGGCCACCAGGCCGATCAGGTCCAGCACCCGGCGGAAGGCCGGGGACGCGCCCACCAGGTCTTCAGTCCCGCTCCCCCAGAGGCCGGCTTTTTTTTCCTCTTTCAGGCGTTGGTGTTCCAGGGCCCGGGCCAAGGTCAGGCGGAGGAGGTCCAGGTCCAGGGGCTTGGTCAGGTAATCGTAGGCCCCGTCCTTGACGGCCCGGACCGCGTCTTCGACTCTGGAATAGGCGGTCATGATGATGACCGGAGCGGTCAGGCCTTCTTTTTTCAGGGAGGCCAGGGCGGCCAGGCCGTCCAAGTCCGCCATCCGCACATCCATGAGAATGAGTCCGAAGGGCCGCGAACGGCAGAGGGCCAGAGCCTGGTTTCCGCCGCCGGCCGTCCGGATCGGGTATCCCCAACCCTCCAGGACGGTCTTGAGCATGAAAAGATGTTCGGGGTCGTCGTCCACCAGCAAGATAGGAAGGTTGTCGTTCATTGTCTGCCGCTTTCGGCCGGCGGGGCCAGGTTGAAGGTCAGGGTCACGACCGCGCCGCCTGAAGGCGGCGATTCCAGGGTCACGTCGCCTCCCGCGTGGGCCCGGACGGTTTTTTCCACCAGGGCCAGGCCCAGGCCCGTGCCATCGGCTTTGGTGGTGAAATAGGGCGTGAAGGGTTGGGCCAGTTGTTCGGAGCTGAAACCGGGCCCGTTGTCGCGGAAGGTCAGGCGAGCCCGGCGGTCGGCTCTTTGAAGGCTCACCGTAAGGCTTCCGCCGCCGGCCGCCGCCTGGGCCGCCTCAATGGCGTTGAGGTAGAGGTTCAATAGAGCCTGGGCCAGGAGAGACTCGTCCCCGTCGATCCAGATTTCCTCGGCCGGTAGATCCAGAGCCAGGTCAACCGCTCCGGCTTTGGCGTCGTGGGCCACCAGGGCGGCTGTCCTCCTGGCCAGTCCGCCCAGTTCCAGAAGGGTGGTCTTCATTTCCGGCGGCCGGGCGTAGTTGAGGAAATCGGTGACGGCCCGGTTAAGGCGACCCACGCTGGTCAGCATCACTTCCAGGGGCTCCCGGTCTTCGGCGGTCGTCCGGTTTAAAAGGTGCCGGCAGAGGCCGTCGATGGCCCCCAAGGGGTTGCGGATCTCGTGGGCCAGGCCGGCGGCCAGGTTGCCCAGGGCGGCCAGCCGCTCTTTTCGGGCCAGTTCAGCCTTGACTTCCTGATAAAGGCGCCGGGTCAGGCGGACATTATGCCCGGCGAAGAGGGCCAGCATCACCGCCAGGCCCGTCAGGCAGAACAGGCCGATGGTCAGGGCCGCCGACTTGGCCCGGTGGGCGCCGAGTCGGTCCAGGGGGCCGGGGTCAAAGCCCACCCAGGCCAGGATTACGGGCGCCTGCTCCCGGCTGGGCCCCGGTGGTCGGCCCTTCATCTTCTTCCCGGGCCGGTGGTGAGGCATGGACCGAAAGTACCGGAAGTACCGGTGGACCAGCCCCACCTTAAGACCGTTCACCTCGGCCAGTCTATACTGAGGTTGGAAAAGTTCCGGCGTTTCCTCCAGCGGCCCGAAGATCTCCGGCGGCGGCGCAAGGCGGCCGACCCGGGCCAGAAGACGGCCCTGGTCGTCAGTCAGGGCGATGAACAAAATCCCTTCCTCATCCTCCAGGCTGTCCCAGAAGTTCTGAAACTCGGCCAAAGGGTCGTTCGGCCGGGCCCGGCCCAGGGCTTCCAGGGAATTGATAAGAGCTTCGCCCCGCCAGAGATGGAGTTCCCCCAAATAGTCCCTTTCCCGGCGCCAGTCGCGCCCGAACAGGAGTATGCCCAAAACCAGAAAGGCCAGGGCGGCGGCGGCCACGAACCAGAGGGGTAGCCGGGACCAGGGTGGTGTTTCTGCTTGGGTCATAACTCCTCATCTTGGGTAATTATTATACACATAGCCCGGGTAATTTGGTAACAGAATCGGTCAAGGCCAATTTGCTCAAAAATAAACTTTAAAAAATCAGTATGTTATTTAACAGAATCTTTTGGCATGCTCTTTGTAACTCTGGTTTGCCAGAATCGGGCCAAAGCTTGATATGGACGGAACGGCCCTGAACACCCCAAACCTATCACAGGAGGTATTTTATGTTGAGTAAAAAAAGTCTGATCCCCGGCTTGGCTCTGGTTTTGTTCCTGGCTTGCTCCCTGACCGCGGGCGCTCAGCCCCCCTCCCAGGCCGCGAGCCCGGCTCCCGGTGCCGCCGCTTTTGAGAAATTCGAATCCCTTAAGGACCAATTGTGGGCCAAGGGGGCGGAATTGAAGGCCCTGCAACAGGCCGGAAATGTCCAGGAGACCCGGGCTGTCGCGGCTGAAATGAACAAATTGAAGGCCCAGATCCGGGATGAAAGGCGCAAGCTGGCCGAGTCGGGGGCGGATTGGGGCGGCGGCCACAGAGGCTGGAAGAAAGGCGGTCCGGGTGGCCCCAAGGGCCGGGGAGGTCCGGGTTGGGGCGGCCATCCTTGCAGGGAATGAAGGACTGAAAAAACGAGGGAGCCGAAAGGCTCCCTCGTTGGTTATGGAGGTTCGGCGCTTAATACATACCGCCGCCCATACCGCCCATGCCGCCGCCCATGCCGCCGGGCATGCCGCCCGCCGGCTTATCTTCCTTCTTTTCGGCGATCATGCACTCGGTGGTCAGGAGCAGAGACGAGACCGAGGCCGCATTCTGCAGGGCAAAACGGGTCACCTTGGCCGGGTCGATGATGCCGCTGTGCATCAGATCCTCATACTTGCCGTTTTCAGCGTTGAAGCCGTGGGCCTCTTTGAGTTCCTTAACTTTTTCGACAATGACGCTGCCCTCGTAGCCGGCGTTGCCAGCTATCTGGCGCAGAGGCTCTTCCAGGGCCCGGCGGATGATGTCCACGCCCTGCTTGGCGTCGCCCGAGACCTTGACCCTGTCCAGAGCCGGGATGGCCCGGACCAAGGCCACGCCGCCGCCGGGGACTATGCCTTCCTCCACCGCGGCCCGGGTGGCGTTGAGGGCGTCTTCGACGCGGGCCTTCTTCTCCTTCATCTCTATTTCCGTGGCCGCGCCGACATTGATGACGGCCACGCCGCCGATAAGCTTGGCCAGGCGTTCCTGGAGCTTCTCGCGGTCGTAGTCGCTGGTGGTCTCCTCGATCTGGGCGCGGATCTGCTTGACCCGGCCTTCCAGGGCGGCCTTGGCCCCGGAGCCGTCGACGATGGTGGTGTTGTCCTTGTCAACGTTGATCTTCTTGGCCCGGCCCAGGTCCTTGATGGTGATGGATTCCAGCTTGATGCCCAGGTCCTCGCTGATGACCTTGCCGCCGGTGAGGATGGCGATGTCTTCCAGCATGGCCTTGCGGCGGTCGCCGAAACCGGGGGCCTTGACCGCGCAGGTGTTGAGGGTGCCGCGCAACTTGTTGACCACCAGGGTGGCCAGGGCCTCGCCGTCCACATCTTCAGCGATAATCAGAAGGGGCCGGCCCTGCTTGGCTATCTGTTCCAGGATGGGCAGCATGTCCTTCATGTTGCTGATCTTCTTTTCCACCAGCAGCACATAGGCGTCTTCCAGGTGGGCCACCATCTTTTCGGGGTCGGTGACGAAATAGGGCGAGAGGTAGCCGCGGTCGAACTGCATGCCTTCCACCACTTCCAGGGTGGTGTCCATGCTCTTGGCCTCTTCCACGGTGATGACGCCTTCCTTGCCGACCTTGTCCATGGCCTCGGCGATGATGTTGCCGATAGTGGTGTCGTTGTTGGCCGAAATGGTGCCGACCTGGGCGATTTCCTTCTGGTTCTTGGTGGCCTTGCTCATCTTTTTGAGTTCTTCGGTCACCACTTCCACCGCCGCGTCAATGCCGCGCTTCAAGGCCATGGGGTTGAGGCCCGCAGCCACCAGCTTCTGGCCTTCGCGGTAAATCGACTGGGCCAGGAGGGTCGCCGTGGTGGTGCCGTCGCCGGCCACGTCGGAGGTTTTGGAAGCCACTTCCTTGACCATCTGGGCGCCCATGTTTTCAAACTTGTCTTCCAGTTCCACTTCCTTGGCCACGGTCACGCCGTCTTTGGTGATGTTGGGTGCGCCGAAGGTCTTTTCCAGGATGACGTTGCGGCCCCTGGGGCCCATGGTGACCTTGACCGCGTCGGCCAGAGTGTCCACCCCGCGCATGATGGCTTCGCGGGCTTTGACGTTGTATTTGATCTCTTTGGCAGCCATAAAAATATTCCTCCTTGGGGAAGCTGGTTTTTATATTTATTTCCCGAAGACGCCGAAAATGTCGTCTTCGCGGAGAATCAGGTATTCCTGGCCGTCGATTTTGATTTCCGTGCCGGAATACTTACCGAACAGGACCAATTCGCCGACTTTGACCCCGGGGTGGATGCGGGTGCCGTTATCCAGAAGTTTACCCTCGCCGACGGCCACAACTTTGCCCTGCTGGGGTTTTTCCTTGGCGGTATCGGGAATGATTATCCCGCCTTTGGTGGTTTCTTCCTCTTCGACTCGTTTGACCAGGACGCGGTCCGACAAAGGACGAACGTTCATGTCTGACTCCTTTCCAAAGTTTTGTTATACCGGAAATTTCCGGTGGAATTAGCAATCGGGTATCAGCACTGCTAGAGTGAAAATATAACCATCGCCCTCAAGTTGTCAAGCCTGGGGTCGATTTTTTTCAAAACTAATCGTGGGTCAGTGTTTAAGGGGATCGCGCTGGCCGACTGTGTGGGGTCCGGTCTTTACGGCGTCCAGGAGCGCCTGGCGGGCTCGGACTATGAATTCCATGGCTTCCTCGCCCGGCCGGTAGCTGGTACAGCCCAGGTAGGGGCTTAACGGACGGCCGAGGCCGAAATCATGGCCTTTGAGCAGCACGATGAGCCGTTCGGCCGCCAGGATGGCTTGGGGCAGGGTGGTGCCCGGGGCGACTATGAAAAACATTCCGCCGCCATAGTGGACCGCCGCGTCGCTCTTCCTCAGGAAACGCCGCAGCATCTGCCCGAGTTGGAGCAAGAGGTCGTTGTTTTTGACAAATTCTTCGTCGTGGTTTTCAGGATGGTTCAGGCTGATCATGATGAGCGCCAGATTGGGGGCGTAGATGGGCAGATTGGATATCTGGGCTTGCAACAGTTCTGTCAAGGCTTCGCGGTTGTAGAGCTTGGTGAGAGGGTCGAAGGGATTCTTCCGCTTGGCGTTCTTCAGCAAGGTCTGGGTGATTTTCCGCTTTTCCCTCATGAGGTCTTCCCGGGAGCGGAGGTCCGTCTGGGAGCGGCGCGTAAGGCGGACTCTCTGGGCATATTCCTCGGGCACGGCCTGAATCAGGAGGACCTGGCTGTTTTTCAAGACCCTGGCCGTGGCCGTCAGGGGCAGTTCATCCCCGGAATCCAGGTTTTCCACCCACAGGCCGGAAGACAGGCTCTCGCCCGGTTTCGGCTCGGATTCAAAAAATTCCTCGGCTTCGCCCAGGAAAAATTCCAGCATGGGCGAATGTTTCCAGGGGACACGGCAGGCGGTGCCGTCGGCGTCCTGAGGAAAGAGCCGGGTATAAAAATCGGGGACCAGGCCCTCCGGATAATAAGTCCTGGGGGCCACCCGCCGGAGAATGGTCACCTCCATCAGCATCAAGAGTTCGAGACTCAGGTCGGAACTGGCCATTGGGGGAGATAAGTTTGATTCGGTCATTAGTCCAGGATGGCGCCATCCGATAAAAATTAAGTACGCTCGGGGAAGCCCCGGCAATCACAAATTGATTAAGTATAACATAAACCGCCTGAATGCGGCAAAGATTTTAGACAGCTATTTTGTCGGCCCGGCCGGGAGGCTAAAGGGGGCCGCTTCCTTGACAGGGACGGGCGGGGAATGTTAAACTCTTCAATATGTTCAGCCTGATTCCCCATTTTCGAGCCGCCTTCTTCAGCCTGTTTTTGTTCCTGGCCGCCGGCTGTGCGGCCGTCCCGTCCGCTTCTCTGTCGGGCCGGGCTTACGCCCCGGCCTTTGAGGATCAGACCGTGGCTCTCCTGGGGGTCGGCCTCTTTCTGGCGGAGTCCCTTCTGGCCCCGGCCCTGTCCGACCCGGAGGCCCGGTTGATCCACTCGGCCGCGTCGCTCTTAACGCCGCCGTCGGCCGCGCCGTCGGCCGGGAGTATTCTGAAAACAGCCTTTTCCCAAGTGGGCCGGCCTTACAGGTTCGGCGGCACTTCCCCTCAGACCGGCTTTGATTGCAGCGGTTTCGTCGGCTGGGTTTACGGCCAAAGCGGCATCCAACTGCCGCGCTCCAGCCGGGAGATGATCAGCCAAGGCCAAGCCGTGGCCCGCCCGGAACTGGTCCCCGGAGACCTGGTCTTTTTCGGGCGTAAGAAGAGCGTCACCCACGTCGGCATTTACACCGGCAATAACCGCTATATCCACAGCCCCAGGCGGGGCAAGTCCATTCAGGAGAGCAGCCTGGACGACCGGGCCAGGGGCGAGTATTATTTCGGCGCTCGCCGCCTCCTTTCGGGCCTCGATCCGGCGGACATTGATTCGGTCCTGGCCGCCGGGAGCCTGCCGGAGGCCGTGACGGAAACGGATTAAGTCAGTACGTCCTTATGGACTTCCGGGTTCACCCCCAGGCATTTGTCGGCGAATTGGCACCACTTGGCGCAGCCTTCGTTCAGCTTGGGGTTGACGAAGATATGCCCGCAGCCGCGGCAGCGGCGCCGGGCCTCATCCTTGAAGAATTCCACCGCGGATCCGCAGTTGGGGCAGACTATATCGAAAATGTCGTCCGGCCGCCAAAAGGCGGTGTTTTGTCCCGGGCATATAGTTACGGCCATGAAAACCTCTTCGGGATGTTATCCGGATACATAATAATTGTTCCCGGGCCAAAAAACCAGACTGGAAAAAACGCCCCGGGGGCGTTATAATGGTCACATATCCGACCATGTTTTGACCAGGAGAGACCCTTGCCGGCTGTCGCCCCCAATTCCATTCTGCCGATCCTGGGCCAGGTGATCTATTATGGGTCCGTCGTCTATATATGGCTGATAATTATCAGGGTGGCCCTGACCTGGATCAATCCCCATCCCCACAGCCCCCTGATGCGGTTTTTGGCCCGGGCCTCGGACCCGGTGCTGGCCCGGGCCCGGCGCCTGATGCCCCTGACCCTGGGCGGGCTGGATTTTTCCCCGTTGCTGGCCATCATCGCCATCCAGTTCGTCGGCGCGGTCCTGGGGAAATGGCTCTGGAACCTGGGGCGGGGCGCGCCGGCCTTTTCGTTTTTCATCCTGGCGGCCGGGGAGATCCTGAGCCTTCTTCATTCCCTGGTCTGGCTGGTCATTATCCTGATGTTCATCCGGCTTTTGATGTCCCTGGTCCGGCCTTCGCCCTATAATATCATAGTTCAGATCGTCTTCAGCCTGACCGAGCCCCTTCTGGCCCCGCTGCGCCGGGCCTTTCCGCCAGGGCCGGGCGGGCTGGATTTTCGGCCCCTGGTCTTTTTGCTTATTTTGCTCCTCTTGCAGTTCGTGGTCCTGGGCAGTTTGGCCACGGCCCTGCTTGGGGGAGCCGGGTTCTGATGGTTGAGCCGGCATCGGCCGGTTGCCGTCTGGCGGTGCTGATTTCGCCCCGGGCCCGGGCCGATGCCCTGGTGGGCTGGCAGGGTCGGGACTTGAAGGTCCGCATCGCCGCCCCGCCCGCGGCGGGGGCGGCCAACCTGGCTCTCCTTGAGTTTCTGGCCGGGCAGCTTGATTTGAGCCCCAGCCGTCTGAGCCTGGCGGCCGGCGCCGGAAGCCGCCGCAAAGTGGTGGCCGTTCTGGGGCTGACCGAGGAGGAAACGATCCGCCGCCTGAACGACCGCCTGTCGGACTCCGGGCGGCCCGGGGACAGGGGAAAACGAAAGGACAAAAAATGATTTTTTTCGCCAAGGACAAAGTGGAAAGTGTGCGCCAGAAAGCCCAAGGCGGCGAGGGCGAGATTCGTAGCCTCCACCCCTTCAGCCTGGATAAGCGGCCGGAACGGACCGCTTTTAAAATGATCGGGGAAATGGCCCTGGCCCCGGGGGCTTCGGTGGGTTTCCATATCCATCAGGAGGATGAGGAGATATATATAATCAAACAGGGCCAGGGGCGCTATACCCGCGCTGACGGCCAGACCGCCGAAGTGGGCCCGGGCGATGTGACTTTGACCCGTAAGGGCGAAGGCCACGGCCTGGCCAATATCGGCCCGGAGCTGCTGGTCTTCACCGCCGTCATTGCCGGCTGAAAGCCGCTCTTGAATACGGGCCGCGCTTTTCGCAAAGCCCCTCGACTGAAGAGAAGAAGCTATGGTCACTATTAAAGTCAATATCATGGAGGGGATCTATTCCGAGACCAAGGTCCAGGCGATAGGCACCATGAGTACCGCCCGCAAGCAGACAGTGGTTGATTATTACCAGTGCGTCCAGCTTGATGAAAAGACCATGTCTGTCCAGATCTTGGACATGGACGGGCATCCTCTGCCCCTCAAACAGAATGTACCCTTGGATGAATTTCTCAAGCGCTTCACCTTTGAGCCGGACAAATTCAAAGAGCAGAAAACCCCGGCCCAGCTCACCGTTGAAAAGCACGTCGCCGTGGCTGAAAAACATGCGGAGCGGAAAGAGTTTAACAGCGCCGAATACGAATATTCCAAGGCTCTGAAGATCGACCAGGAGAACGTGCGGGCCAACTTCGGCCTGGGCAAGGTTTACCTGGAAACGGGCGATGCGGGCAAGGCCGCGGACATATTCGGCCGGTTGGCCCACCAGGACAACATCATGGCCCCGGAGAACAAGCACTTCTTCAACGACCTGGGCCGGGAACTGCGGTCCCTCAAGCTCTACGAGCAGGCCATTGATTTTTATGAGAAGGCCCGGACAATGATGGGCACTGACGATGAAAACCTCCTTTTCAACATCGCCAGGGCGGCCTTTGAAAAAGGCGACCAGGACAAGGCCAAGGACTTTCTGGACCAGGCCCTGGCCTTGAATCCCGAATTGGAACCGGCTCTGAAGCTTAAACACGCCCTGACCGGGGAGGAGGAGCCCTCGGGCGAGGAGGAAGAGGAGACCTCGGACGAAGAAGAGGAGTCTTCTGAAGGGGAAGCGGAGGAGCCCTCAGGCGAGGAAGCGGAGCAGGGAGGCGAAAGCGGATGACCGTAAGAGGAGCGCGGCGGCCGAAGGACCGGTCGCCCCACAGCAAAAAGCAGAAGGCGATCCTGGAGGCCTTGGAGGCGGCGGCCCGGCGGGCCGGCCTTAAGGTCTCCACCGGCCGTTTGCGCTACGCCGGGTTGAAGCTCAAGGGTGGCAGTTGTCTCTTAAGAGGCCGCCGTTGGCTCATCATGGACCGGACTCAACCTTTTGACGACCTTCTGGAAATTTTCCGCCAGGCCCTGTCCCCTGAAGAATTGGCCGAAGCCGGGCTGTCCAGGGACGGCCTGGCCTTGCCGGTCCCGGAACGGGCGGCCTGACCTGATACCAGATTGGCATGAATTGTCCAAGGTGGGTCATGAGACGTCCGGCGGTTTTTCTGGTTCTCTTCTTTTGGTCCGCGGCGGCCCCGGCAGCCTTCGGTGAGTGGCCGGAGCATGGTCTGACCTTGGTTGCCCCCATGTTCCCCACCATGCCCTGGGATCAGGAAACGCCCAATCCCCAGGAAGCCATTTTAGAGGCCCTGGTGCCCCGGTTGAGCCGGGAACTGGGTGTGCCGGTCCACTATGAGATCAAGGCGGAAGGTTCGGGCGTTTTGGCAGCCAATGCGGTGGCCCTGGCCCGGGAAGACGGTTATGTCCTGACCGCCCTGGGCAACGACCCGGCCGTCAACCTGGTTATTCAGGGCCACACCCCTTATATCTGGGGGGAAATGGCGCCCGTGGCCACGGCCTGGCGGGTCGTTTACGTCGTCGTCGTCCGGTCCGGCTACCCATATAATGATATTCGCGGCTTGGCCGCCGGCCTGAAAGCGGGCGGCCGGAACACCTCGCCGCCCCGGCTGGCCCGCCTGAAAGGGCCTGTGGGTTTGAGAGAGATGATGGCCCTGGAGGCGGCCAAACAGGCTGGTTTCAACTGGGAATTGACCGTGGTGGACCGCCTTGAACCCGCCCCGGTTCTTCTGGAAGGCCAGGCCGAGGCCCTGGTTATGCCCCTGGCCGATTTCAGGGTCTATCCCCGGCGGGATGAATTCAAGGTCCTTCTGGTTTTGAGCGAAGAGGAGCCTTTGGGGGCCGTGGGCTGGCCCAACCTCAAGAACCAGGACCTCCATCTGACCGTCAATTCTTTCTGCGCTTTTTATCTGCCGGCCAAAGTCAACTGGCGGGTGCGCAACCGTCTGTCCACCGCCATAAACAATACCTTGAGGCTCAAGGCCGTGGCCGAGCGGGTGGTCGAGACCGGCCTCTTGCCCTACCTGGTGGATTCCGAAGGCGTGGGGGCTGTTTTGAACCAGGAATACGCCAATCAAGTCAAACTCCTGGAGTCTTTCGGCTTTCTGGAGTCCTCAAGTGCCCCCGGAGCCTTTCCCGAGTAGGGCCGAGGGCGGGGCCGCGCTGGTTCTGACCGTGGAAGAGCGCGGCCGGGAAACCGTCGTATCCCTGGCCGGGCCTTTGAACGTGGCCACCGAGGCCGGGGCCTGGCGGCCATTGAGAGAGGTTTTGAGCCGCCGCCCGGCCGTTCCCTCGCGGCTGACCTTGGATCTCAAAGGCCTGACCGCGCTTGACCTCAACGGTTCGGCCCAGATCCTCGCGGCCCTGGAAGAGGCGGAGAAGAGCGGCCGCCAAGCGGCCCTGACCGGGTTGCCCGCCTCTTTAGAGGCCATTTTTAGCCTGGCCCGGGGGGCCATGCGTGAGCCTCTGCCCCCGGCGCCCCCCCGCGTCTCCTTTTGGGAGGAAACGGGGCGGTCGGCTATGACACTGGTTCGGGATCTCAGGGCCCTGACGTTTTTTTTGGGTGAGTTGACGGCCGAGTTTCTGCGCCTGGTCATCCGGCCCTGGCGTTTCAACTGGCGGGGCGTGGCCGTGGCGGCCGAGCGGTCCGGGATCGACGCGGTGCCCATTGTCGCCCTGGTCTCTTTTCTGGTGGGGCTGATCATCGCCTTTCAAGCGGCCATGATCACCAAGATCTTCGGCGCGGAAATCTATGTGGCCACCCTGGTGGGCGTGTCCGTGGTGCGGGAATTGGGTCCGCTCATCGCCGCCATTGTCCTGGCCGGCCGGTCCGGCTCGGCCTTTTCGGCCGAGTTGGGGGCCATGCGGGTGGCCGAGGAAATCGACGCCCTCACCACCATGGGCCTGTCTCCGGTTCGGGAATTGGCCCTGCCCCGGGTGCTGGCCCAGGTGCTCACCGCTCCGGTGGTGAGCCTGATCGCCTGTTTCGTGGGCGTGTTCGGGGGCAGCCTGGTGCTTTTGGGCCTGGGTTACACCGCGATCACTTATTGGTCGATGGCGGTGGAGAATGTCAGCTTGGCCACCTTTCTCATCGGGTTTTTCAAGTCCTTCGTTTTCGGCTTCACAGTGGGAGCCGTGGGCTGCCAGAGGGGCCTGGCCGCCGGTGACGGGCCCGGTGCGGTGGGGGAGGCCACGACCAGCGGGGTGGTGACCAACATCGTGGTCATAGCCATTCTGGACAGCCTCTTCGCGGTGGTTTTCTATGTCGTCGGCGTATGAAGAGCCGGGCAAGTCCGCCCCTCCCGTGGCGGCTCCGCCTGTGGCGGTTGACGGCCTAACCGTGGCCTATGGCAATGCCCCGCCCATTTTGGAGAAAATAAATTTCACCATCGGCGCAGGCGAGATTTTCGGCATCCTGGGCGGCAGCGGCAGTGGCAAGAGTTCCCTTTTGCGCCACCTCATCGGCCTTACGCCGCCCCGGACGGGCCGGATAAGGCTTTTCGGGCGGGATCTCTGGGCTGAGGGCGGGCGCCGTTTAAACGAATGCCGGCGCCTTTTCGGGATGATGTATCAGTCCGGGGCCCTTTTCGGTTCCATGAATCTACTGGAAAACGTGGCCCTGCCTCTTAAGGAGTTCACCCGCCTGTCGCCCGAGTCTGTTCTGGCCGCCGCCCGTCTCAAGCTGGCCCTGGTGGGTTTGGCGGGTTTTGAACACCACCGGCCGGCTCATATCAGCGGCGGGATGCGGAAGAGGGCGGCCATCGCCCGGGCCATGGCCCTGGAGCCGGGCCTGGTTTTTCTGGATGAACCTTCGGCCGGCCTGGACCCTATCACTTCGGCCGGCCTGGATCGGCTCATCGTCACCCTGGCCAGGAACCTGGGCATCGCCTTCGGGGTGGTCACCCATGAACTGAGCAGCGTCATGAGCATTGTCGATCGGGCCATCCTCCTGGACCGGGCCAGCCGGGGCATTGTGGCCGAAGGCCGCCCGGCCGAACTGGCCCGGCGGACCGAGCCGCCCTTTGTGGCCGCTTTTTTCAACCGGCGACCTCTGACCGAGGACGGCCTTTTGTTGGTATCAGATGCCTGACAGCAATTATTTCAAAATCGGGGTCTTCGTCCTGGTCGGCTTCGGGCTCTTCGTGGCCGGGCTTCTGGTGTTCGGTCTGCGCGACCGCCTGGCCTCGTCCAACGTGTTGTGCGTGACTTTCTTCAACCGCTCCGTCCAGGGCCTGTCCAAGGATGCGGCGGTCAAGTATCGCGGTTTCACCGTCGGCCGGGTCACCTCTCTGTCCCTGGGCGTGGCCGATGAAATAAGCGGCCAGCCCCTGGTGCGGGTCGATTTTGAAATAGACCCCGCCGCCTTCTCCGCCCAGGTGCCGAAACCGGAAAATGTCCCGGGTTTTTTGCGGGAGGAGATAGCCAAGGGGCTCAAGGTTTTTCTCACCCTCCAGGGGGTCACGGGCATCTGCTTTCTGGACTTGAACTACGGCCAGGAGCCCGAGGAGATGGGTCCGGCCGCGAGGGAGGCGATCGACCGGATCGCCGAGGACGATCATCTGGTGAATATTCCCAACGGCCCCAGCCAGATTTTCGAGATCGGCGAATCCATCAGCCGGCTGGTGCGCACCATGAACGACATTGACTTCATCGACCTCAGCCAGGATCTCAGGAAAGCCGTCAATACCATAGACCAGGCGGTGGGCGCTCTGGACGCGGGACGCCTGTCCCGGGAGATGGTCGAAACCTTAAAGGAGGTCCGGGAACTGTCCGGGCATCTCGATATGCTGCTCAACCCCGGCCAGGGTGGCAGCCTGGGCCAGGCCCTGGAGACCTCGGCCGACCAGATGCGCCAGAGCCTCAGGCGGCTGGACCAACTCCTGGGCTCTTTCCGGGGGGGGCTGCCGGAGACCCTGGACAACCTCCGGGCCATAACGGAGAATCTGCGGGAAATGTCGGAGTTGTTGAAAAATCAGCCCAGCCAGTTTATTTTCGGGTCCCCTCCTCAGGCCTCTGAGCCGGGTCGGACGCGGTAGGGGCGGGAGCATGTTGAGAGTCGGCCCGGTTTTTTTTCTGGCCTTGAGCCTTATGACCGCCTGCCTGGGACAGCCCCACCCGGTCAAAAACCGCTTTAGCCTGGCCGTCCCCGAGGCCTCTCCCGCAGCCGTCAACGCGGCCGGCCGGCGCACCCTGATCCTGGGGGCGGTCACCGCGGCCCCGGCCTATGACGGCCGGGGCCTGGTCTATCGCCTGGGGCCGGACCGCTATGAGAGCGATTTTTACAACGAGTTCCTGGCCCCCCCGACCCGCCTTTTGGCCGAAGCCGCGGCTGACCATTTGACCCGGGCCAGCCGGCGCCTGAGGGTGGCGGCCGTTCCGGGCCTGGCCGTGGCCGATTTCGGCCTGGAAACCCATATTCAGGAGCTTTACGGCGACTTCAGCCTTGCCCCGCCCCGGGCCGTCCTGACCCTGCGCTTTACTCTGAACGATCTTCGACCGGCCGCGGCCAAGGTAATATGGGACCGCCTCTATCCCTGCCGGCGTCCGCTGCCGGAGCGGGCTGGGGCGGCCGACCTGGTCGCGGCCTATGGCCTCTGCCTGGGCGACATTCTGGATGAACTGGCCCTGGATCTGGACCGGGCCATCTGAATCGGCTCTTCCCTGGCCTCGGGTCCGGCGGATGTGCTATAATCTTCCCGGCCCTCCCGGGCTCATTTTGAAACCGATGGTTGCCAATGAGTGGAAATGAATTCTATCCCCTGACCTTGGAACCCATTCCGGCCGAGCAGTTCCAGGACCGGTCGGGCCGTCCCTGGCCGGTCGGGGAGGTGCCGGAATCCAGCCTGGGCACTTTATGGCTGGCCGCTGATGCTTCCCGGGTGGCCGCCGGGCCCCAGGCCGGGCGGGGTCTTGGTTATCTGCGCCACCTGTGGGGGGCGGACCTGATGGGTCTCAATGCGGGCGGGGTTCCCGACTCCCCCCTGCCAGTGGATCTGAAGCTCAGGAATACCGGTGAGGCGGGCCAGACCCTGGCCTTGGTTGACTATTCCCTTTGGTATATCCTGGCCGTTGAGGAAGAGTCCTTCCTCAGGGCCGGTTTTCGGCCTGATTCAGCCGAATTTGAAGCCGAGGCCGGCCGCTGCCTGTTCCTGCCCCCGGGCGCGCCGCTTATCCTGGGGCCCGGCCTGACCCTGGCCCAGCTCGGCCCTCCGGCCCGCCCGATTCCGCCTTCCCCGGACGCTATGGCCGATCCTCCGGTCTGGCTGCCCCCGGTCTCGGCCGGTCCGGGAGAAGCCGTGTTTTTTCAGGACGAGCGCCTGACGGTCCGGCTCATCACCACGACCCACTGGAGCAGCCTGACCGCGCCCGAGGCCCTCACCTTTCTCTGGCCTCTGGCCGGCCAGGGCCGGATACTCACCCTGGGGCCGGCCCCCACCACCCGCCTTAAGCCAGGGCGGGCCGTCCTCCTGCCCGCCGCCCTGGGCCGTTACGCAGTGGAGAGCGTCGGCAAGGTCAGCTATCTGCTTATCGAGTCCCGCTGAGGTTAAAATGGCAATATTATAGGATGTGCGGAACGCCCGGGCCCTCGTAGCTCAGTAAGGATAGAGCACCGGATTCCTAATCCGGGTGTCGCGTGTTCGAATCACGCCGGGGGCACCATGAATACCTGAGGATATTATGACAGAAGAAAGGCTGGCCGAAATCGAGGCGGAGGCGGACTGCGCCCCGAACCTGTGGCCTCCCCCTGACTGCCAGGCTTGCAAATATGGAGGGCATTGCATAAATGCTCCCAAGACTTGCCGGAGCGAACCCCTGACTATGGGCAAGGTTCAAACCAAAATGGCCAAAGATATACATGCCCTCATAGCCGAAGTTCGGCGGCTCCGGGAGCGGAACAAGGAACTTAAAGATCGTCTGGCTGATCACGAAGAAAACTGTTTATCGCTATGAATGTGGCCGGCATCTGATTAAATGGCCATATTGATTTAGACATGGATAAACCCGCCCTTCTTTACTTTTAGGAAAAAGAGGGGTAATATGAGAATCAATGAAATTATTGAAGCAACCTTGTAAATACTCTGAACATAGGAGGGCCATCTTGCCGGTACGTTCAAAGAAACCAACCGCCTCCCGCAAAACAGACCTCGGCGCAAACCTTGACCACAAGGTAAAACTTCTCCGGAAACAACTTTCATTAGCTAATGAAGCCTTGAACGTAGTAATGGATTTAGTTGGCCTTAAACCTGTAATGGACGACAAACCGAAAACGTCGCCAGCGCCTAAAGCCGCCCGGACAACCAAGGCCAAGCCCGGCCCAAAACCCAAGGCGAAACCCGGGCCCAAGCCAAAAGCCAAGCCCGGCCTCAAGCCCAAGCCCGATAAGGTGAAACCAGCCCCAAAGAAACAGGCCAAACTGGCAGCCAAGCCAAAAGCCAAGCCCAAGGCTAAACCAGCCTCAGGCCGGCGAACCGCCGCCGCCCCTAAAGTATCCAAAACATCCGCTCTTCTTCGTGTCTTGAGAACCAAGGCCGGATTGAGCCAAAAGTCTTTGGCCGATAAATTGAGTACCAGCCAGAACACCATTTCCCTTCTGGAATCAGGCAAGCAAAAACCCAATGTGGATATGGCCATAAAGCTAGGGCAGATACTTGGAACGCCGTTCCAGGACTTGATGAAATAGCTTTTTCCGAATCAATGAAAATGAGAACCAGCGGTTCTCGCTTTTTGTCCGGGGGCTTTCGAGCCCCCGGAGCGTTTCCGGCCCTCAAATACGCCGCAGCATGTGGTACTATTGAATGCCACTTGGTCTGACAGCTGTGGGTAGCGTAAAAAAGCAAAATATGCTATACTTAACTATCAGGCTATATTTGACTATTGGGTACTTTTAGGTAGCCTGTTTGAAAGGCGGAAATTTCGTCGCGGCTTAAGCCAGGAGTTCCGCCAGGATCTTCAAATCCACCTAAGACAAGGACAGGTGCGCCATGTTGAAATTTTTGACCGCCTCCACGGGCGAGGTTGACGATTCCGAAGCGGCAGTGGCCGAAATCATGGGACAACTGGATCTTGCCAATGGTCTATTGACGCATTCTGTAGGAATCGTCGTCTGTTACACTGACTTTATTCATGCCGGCACCCTGAGCGCTCTGCGGGAACAGTTGCCTTTTGACATCATCGGCTGCACGGTCATGGGCAGCGCGACCGGCCAGGCTTACGGCATGGAACGGCTCAGCCTCACCGTCCTGACCAGCGATGAGATACAATTTTCCGTATCTCTTTCCCCCGAGATATCCAAAGACAACCTGGCGGAACCCATTGAGGAAGCCTGGCGGCAGGCGCGAACCAAGCTGCCGGGCGATCCCGGGCTCTGCCTGGCCTTTTTCCCCATCATGAATGACGTCACCGGGGACCAAATGCTGCGGCAGTTTGACGCGGCCTGCGGCGGCCTGCCTGTTTTCGGTACGTTGTCCAACGATGCCTCGCTGAGCTATCAGGAGAGCCGCACCTTCTTGAACGAAGAGGTGCATTCGAGCCGGCTGGCCCTTCTTCTTCTGCACGGGCCCCTGACCCCCCGCTTTTACGTCGCCTCGATTTCTCCGAAGAATATCCAGCACCAGAAGGCCCTGGTCACGGCCTCGGAAGGGTATATGGTCACCGAGGTCAACAAAGTTCCTTTTGTTGACTACCTGGCCGGCATCGGCGTGCAGAAGGAAACGCTCACCGCCCTGTCCACACTGCCTTTCATGGTGGATTACGGCGACGGCGCCCCGCCCGTGGCCCTGGCCATATACTCCCTGTCGGCGGACGGCGCGCTCTGCAACGGGCAAGTACCGGTCGGCACCGGGCTCACCTTTACGGAAATAGATTATGAAAGCGTCATGGAAACGGTGGAATCCGCTCTCCGGTCAGCCCTGGAGGATGCGGAAAAAAACGGCGCCAACGGCCTCTTGGCGATTCCCTGCCTGACCCGAAGCCTGATGATCAGCCCGAATGTGGAAGACGAGATGAAAAAAACCGTGGACCTCTTAAGCGGCAGGTTTCCGTTCATGTTGCTCTACAGCGGGGGAGAGATCTGCCCCCAGCGCACCGAGGCCGGGGCGCTGGTGAACCGCATTCACAATTTTACATATACGCTGGTCGTTCTTTAACTTAAGTCACAGCGCACGGACAAGGTTGTTTTTGATGGACGAAGAAGCCTTGCGGCAACAGATAGACCTGCTGCAAAAAGATAACGCCAAACTCACCCGTCAATTGGCGCGCCTTCAGGCCACCGTGGACCGCAACAAGGCGGTGGCGGCTTCTTTTACCAACATCAACGCCATGCGGGAGGTGGAGAGGAAAAAACAGCAGCAATACTTGCAGCTCATGCTTGAAAACAGTCCTGACATCATTATTCTGTTTGATGATTCCAGGCGATTTGCCCATTGCACGAACACTTTTTTAAAAGCGGCGCGCATTCCGCATTTCAGTTTCGTCAACGGCCGGGAATTCAAGGACGTTTTCAGCACTTTCGCCTCTCCCGAGTGGGTGACGAAAGTCTCGGACTCTATGGATAAAGCCGTAGAGGGAAAACAACTCTTAAGCTTTGAGGAAGCCCTCGACCTGGACGGCGGCGGCCCGCGCCGATACCAGGTGTATTTTACGCCCATGACCGGGATAGGCGATGTGGCGGATAGTTCCCTGATGCTGTTTCACGACATAACCGACATCCGCGAGGCCCAGGAAAACGCGGAACTGGCGCGTGAGGCGGCTGAACACGCCAGTATGGTCAAGAGCGAGTTCCTGGCCAACATGAGCCACGAGATACGCACACCCATGAATGCCATTTTGGGTCTGACCCATCTGGCCCTGCAAACCGAGCTGGACGAGCAGCAGTATGAATACATTCACCGCACCGAGGTGGCGGCCAAGGCCTTGCTGCGGATAATCAACGATATTTTGGATTTCTCCAAGATAGAAGCCGGCAAGCTGGAAATGGAGGAGACCGAGTTTCACCTGGTTGACCTCATGCGTGGGATCATGGAAATGCACGTTGAAAAAGCCCACGCCACGGACCTGGAATTCGCCCTGGACCTGCCGATCGAAACCCCGTGCGGCCTTCTGGGCGACCCGGTGCGCCTGGCCCAGATCATCAACAACCTGATCGGCAACGCCATCAAGTTCACCGGCCAGGGCGGCACGGTCATTGTCCGCGTGGCCACCTTGGAATCGACCCCGGAGACGGCTTTTCTGCGGTTCACGGTGGAGGACAGCGGCATCGGCCTGACCCCGGAACAGGCGGCCAAACTCTTCAACCCATTCACCCAGGCCGACACCACCACCACCCGCAAGTATGGAGGGACCGGCCTGGGCCTGGCCATTTCCAAGCGGCTGGCCGAGATGATGGACGGTGAAATCTGGTGCCGGAGCGAGCCCGGCCGGGGCAGCACCTTCGGTTTCACCGCCCGTTTCAAACCCTGCGTTTTGGAGGGTGCCGGTCCGGCCCTGACCCTGGACGCCTTCAAGGGGCTCCGGGTCCTGGCCGTGGACGATAATGACCTGGCCTTGGAAATTTTGAGCCAGGACCTGTCATCCATGGGCTTCACGGTGGTCGCGGCCGACTCGGGCGAAGAAGCCCTGAAGTGTTATGCCGAGGCCGTAGGCCAAGGGATCAAATTCGACCTGATCGTGGTTGATTGGCATATGCCGGGCCTGGACGGGGGGGAGACCGTCCGGCGTTTGGCTGAGGCTTGGGGGACGCTGCCGGCCGTGCTGATGGTAACGGGGTTCGGCCGCGAAGAAGTGGCGGACAGCGCCAAGGCCGCGAACATTAAAAAGATACTGACCAAGCCCATATCCATATCCTCTCTTAACGATGCCTTGATGGAGGTCTTCGACCGGCGCCAGGCCAAGCCAGGCAAAAAGAAGGGCGGAGTAGCGGAAGGAGATTTGGCCCTCATTGAAGCTGTCCGGGGAGCCCGGATTCTTCTGGCTGAAGATAACGAGGTCAATCAACTGGTGGCCAGCCGGATCCTGACCAACGCCGGCTTTGAGGTCACTATCGCCGGCAATGGTCTGGAAGCTTTGGACCTGGCGCAGAAGGAACGATTTGACATAGTGCTGATGGACATTCAGATGCCGGAGATGGACGGGCTGACGGCCGCGGCCCGCCTGCGGGCTATGCCCCAGTTCCAGGATCTGCCCATTGTGGCCATGACCGCCCACGCCATGAGCGGGGACCGGGAACAGAGCCTCAAGGTCGGCATGAACGACCACATCACCAAGCCCATAAACATTTCAGAGCTTTTTAAGGCCCTGGCCCGCTGGCTTCCGCCCCGCTCCGCCTGATATTGATGAATATTAAGCCTGTTCCTGGCGGCGGGCCAGTTCGGCCAGGAGGCCGAGCTGGACTTCCAGGTTCTCCTCCCGGCAGATCCGGGCCCGGAATTCGGCCGCCCCGGGCCAACCCCTGACATACCACATCAGGACTGTCCGCAATTTGAAGGCGGCCCGCGGCCCCATCAATTCGCCCAGCAGCCGGGCGTGGCGTTCGGCCGTGGCCAGCCTTTCGGCCGGGGTGGCCTCCCGGGCCGTCCCGCCTTGCCAAACCTCCAGGCACTGCCGAAAGAGCCAGGGCCGACCCTTGGCCCCCCGGCCGATCATGACCGCGGCCGCGCCGTAATTCCGCAACCGCTCCAGGGCCTCTTCCGGGCTGGTGATATCGCCGCTGCCGATGATGGGAATGGGCGACTTCTCGGCCAGGCGGGCCACCAGGCTCCAATCGGCCTCCCCTGAGAAACCGGCCGAGGCCGGGCGGGGGTGGAGGGTCAGGGCCGCCACCCCTTCATCGACCAACCGGGGCAGGAGTTCGAACACCGTGGCTCCGACCCCGGGGGCGAAGGTTGGCCGGGTCTTGACGGTCACGGGCTTGTTAACCGCCCGCACCAGGGCCCGGACCAGGCTCAGGAGGGTTTGCGTGTCCTTCAACAGGGCCGCGCCGTGGCCGCTGCCCACGACCTTGCGGGCCGGGCAGCCCAGGTTCAAATCAATGATGTCCGCGCCCCGGTCCACGGCCACCCGGGCCGCTTCGGCCAGGTGGTCGGGGTTTTTGCCGAAGAGTTGGACGCAGAAGGGCTTTTCCAGCCCGGGGTCTGTGGTCAGAAGGGCCAGGGTGGCCCGGCCATGGTGGGCCAGGGCGGTGGCGCTGACCATTTCCGTGACCGTGAGGCCGGCCCCGGCTTCCTTGGCCAGACGCCGGAAGGGCCAGTCGCTGAGTCCGGCCAGGGGGGCCAGGAAGAAGGGGTTGGCCAGGGCCACCGGACCTATGGTCAGGTCCGGTGGCCGCGCCGGGTCACTTGAACCAGAGAACATGGTCGGCGTTAAGGTTCAAGGGCGGGGTCTTGAAGCGGATGCGGTTTTGGCCGAAAGAGGCCCAGCCGGATTCCATCCGGTCCAAAGCCGAGGCCTGGGCCACCCTGTTGTACGGCAGATTGTCCAGGGTGGCCTGGCCCGGAGCCCGGGGGCCGTAGATGTCGATCAACAGAGGCCTTTCCACAGACGCCTCTGACCAGGCGCCTTCGTGGGCCTTGATGGTGACCACGGTGGAACCGTCAGGCTGGGTGACGGCGGTGATGACGGTCCGGCCGAAGGACGCCCCGTCCCCCTGGCGGTAGCGCTGGCTCAGGCCGTCGTCTTCAAACCAGGAGGCTTCCGAGGTCGCCTCGCCGATGAAGATCTTCAAGGCGTCTATGCGCTCAGTAAGGCCCTCCTTGGGCGTCAGGTATTCCACCATCGGAATTATGGCCCCGGCCCGGGCCAGGATGGGCGGGGTGAACTGGCCGCCCACCTTGGTGTCCAGGTCCAGTTCCCCCCCTTCATTCTGGTCGATGACCTCGCCCGAGCGCCAGTTATACCAGCGGCCCCGGGGCACATAGACCTTGGTCCGCTCGGCGTTGCCGTCGAGGTTCAGGCTCACCAGGAGGGACGGGCCCAGCATTATTTCCGGCAGCCGGTCGCGGGCCTTTAAGTCCTCCTGAAAATAATAGACCAGGGGGGCCATCACCGGCCGGCCTTCCAGCCAGGCGTGCCAGGCCAGGTTGTAGATATAAGGCGACAGGCTTTCCCGGAGGGCCAGGTTATATTGGAAGGCCGGCCGGTTCACAAGCTCTTCAGGCAGGATCAGGGGGAAGTCGGTCAGGGCGGTTTTGGCCAGCCAGGCGTCATAATTCTGGAAAAAGCGCGCCACCGGCCAGGAGGTCAGGCTGGAGGCGAGGTCGGAGCTGTAATAATCGACGCCGGCCAAGGCCAGGTGGGACCTGACACCGAAGGAGGACAGGCCGGCGAATCCCCCGGAGAAGATCGAGGCTTCGCCGTTGTAAAGAAAACCCGAATGCCGGCCCAGGCCGGCGGTGCCGGTGCGGGTCATGAATATGGGGCGGGCGCTCTGGCCGCGTCGGCCGGCCAGACGGTTTTCAATGCCTTCCATCCATTTCAGGGCGTAGGTGTTGGCCCAGGCGTAGTGGGAATGGACGCTGTCTTCAGCCGCCGCATACCAGGCCTGGGGCCCGACATCCTCCAGGTCGCTGTCCAGAAGGCGGAAGTAAGCCTGGCCTTCAGCGGTCAGCGTTTCCCGCTCCAGGCTGTGCCAGAAGGCGGCGGCGGAGGGGTTGGTGTAGTCGATCAGCCCGCTCTGATGGCCGGAGAGGTTAACCGACAGGGGAGGAGCCCCGGGGCCTCCGTTCTTCACCAGAAATGAGCGGCGGGCCATTTCAGGGTAATGGGGGGAAGATTGGGGGATGTGGGCTGATTCGTCCAGGATCAGCCCCAGGTTCTCCACCTTGGCCGCGGCCAGGAGGGCCTGGATCTCGGCCTCAGCCTCAACTGTCAGGCCGGAGAAGTTGGGTATGAGATGGCGAAGCCGGGCCAGTTTTTCCATCAATTCCGGGGAGGGCGATTCCGAAACCACGGCCGCCTCGGCCGGCTCCGTTTGTTCTTCACCTGTCTCGTGGCTATCTTTGGCCCGGGCCTCCTTGAGCCCGGACACCCAGACGCCCATCATGCGGCGCGGGGGCACAGGCGGACGGCCGACGAGGTCCATAAAGCCGCGTCTTAAAGCCGATAGGTCCGGTCCGGTTATGACGAAGAAGCGCAGGGTGTCGCCCGGCCTTAAGGGGCCGGCCGCCGTGACCGTCCAGGGGGTGGTTTTGAAATTCCATTGGAGGGGCAGGGTTTCATCCACGAAGAGAGCGGCGCATTTCAAACCTTCGCCCAAGCCGTAAACTATGGGGATCTGGACCTGGTTGGGGCGGTAGGACCAGTTGGTCAGGCGGGCGTTGCCGAAGGGGCCGCCGGGGAGGATAGTATGGCCCAGAAGGTTCAAGGTATTGCTCTGGAGGCGAAAATCGGCGCCCAGGCCCAAAAGATGGCTGAAAGGCCCCTGGAAGGCCAGGCCGGCCAGGCGGCCGTCCGGGGTAAAGGGGGCCAGGGTCAGGAGTTCTTCCCCGTCCGCTTGGCTGATGGTCAGGGCGGGCGGGTTGCGTTTGATGGTCACCAGACTGGTAGGGCCGGCCCAAACCTGGCCGTCGGTCGAACCGGGCAGGGCCAGGAGGGCGGGCGCGGCCGGATCGACCATGACCGACATTTCCAGGGGCTGGTTGACCGCAACTTTTTGAGCGGTCAGCTCGAAGAGCCAGGTCTGATCTCCGACCAGGGACAGGGACAGATTGTACCCCCCCCACCGGACCACAGCCCGGTTCGGCCCGTCGGCCAGGACTGCCGCCGGAGCGGCGGCCAGCCATATGATCAGCGGCAGCCATTTTTTCAGCCAAGTCATTGGGGATCCACCTTTTCCGGCAAAAAGTTCAGAATGGAGGCGGCCAGGGCCGGGGCCGCGGCCGGGCGGTCGGCCAGAAAGCCGCGGGCGGCCTGGCCCGCGGCCAGGGCCGCGGCGGGGTCGTTAAGCCAGATGGCCAGGTCGTCGGCCAGAGTCTCTGGTCGGCTGGTTCTGGCCCCGCCGACTGCGCTCAGACCCTTGGCTTCGGTGGCGAAAGAGGGCATGTGAGGGCCGAAAAGAACGGGGCGGGCTTGGGCGGCCGGTTCCAGGGGGTTTTGGCCGCCGCGGCCGGGGCGGAAACTACCGCCCACCACGGCCACGGTGGCCAGGGCGTAGAAGGCGGACAGTTGGCCGATTGTTTCCACCACCACGGCCCGGGCCCCGGGGAAGAGGGGTCCGTTTTCTTTACTTAAGGCCACGGTCAGCCCTCGCTTCCGGAGCCGGGCCGCCACATCCGGAACCCGGCCCACATGGCGCGGGGCCAGCACCAGCCTGAGGTCCGGCCGACCGGGCCAGAGCTTTTCGGCCGCGTCAGCCAGGAGGTCCTCCTCCCCCGGGTGGGTCGAACCGGCCACCACCAGGGGGCCGGGGTCGGCCTCTCCCCAGAGCCGGGTCCGGATTTCGGCCGTCCGGGCTTTGAAATCCGCATGAACGGCCTGGTCCAGGAGGCGGTCGAACTTGGGGTTGCCCAGGACGGTCAGCCGTTCGGGAGGCGCCCCGAGGGCGGCGAACAGTTCCCTCTCCCTGGGCCCGGAGGCGGCGATAAGGTCGAACTCGGACAGAAGCCCGGCCATGAAGGGCCTGATCAGGCGGTAGCGCCGAAAGGATCGCTCGCTCAGGCGGGCCGAGGCCAGGATCAATTTCGCGCCCTGGGCCCGGACCGCCCGGATTAGGTTGGGCCACAATTCCGTTTCCAGGATTATGAGGGCCTCCGGCTTGAGCCGGGCCGCCATCCGGCCCGCCGCGCCCCAAAAATCCAGGGGAGCGGCCAGAACGCGGACCCGGGGGTCTCCGGCGCAAAAGTCGGCCGCCCGGGCCAGGCCCGCCGGAGTGCCCGCGCTGAGATAGATGTCAGCGTCCGGCCGCACCTTAAGCACCGCGGCGACGATTGCGGCGGCGGCCTGGATTTCGCCCGCCGAAGCGCCGTGGAACCACAGGCGCGGCCGGAGGGAATCGCGATAGGGGAAA
>Ga0082212_10002130_pt1 | contig 29178 bp, 27 predicted proteins | sample TergutNt197P3_FD_71548 | JGI IMG/M metagenome (GOLD analysis project Ga0082212, IMG submission 71548) | Neocapritermes taracua P3 segment gut microbial communities from Petit-Saut dam, French Guiana - Nt197 P3 | ecosystem: Host-associated > Arthropoda: Insects > Digestive system > Gut ...
TAGTTAATAGGAATATTTAGTTTCATTTTCTTATTTTATACTATAATTCCTCTTGTGTCAATACATGTAAGGAACCGGTATTGCACGGCCTAAAGACCGGGCGGTTTCTATCCATTCGCTGATAATCACTTCTGCATTGCTTAGAGATTCTGCGTAGGTTTTCCCGTCAGCCATACAACCAGCAAGTTCGGGAACTTATGCAATACAGGCATTATCTATTTCACTCCAATAAATGATTATTTCGTATTTACTCATTATTTACCTGCAATCGGTAATTTTTATAAACTTCCTATTTTGATCTTTGATATATTCCATTTTCTTGCAGATTTCCAGATAATCATCAACGGCTTCTTCAAAAGCGGTATACAGTGATTCAACACTTTCGCCGTGAAAGCCAATAATATCGCGTATCCCGGCGATATGGCCGACAAAGCATTTGTCCTCGTCACTGTATTCGATACGAGCCGTATAACCTTTATACTGCATAGTTTTCATGGTTTCTATTTTATTTGATAGCATATGATGCAACAAGGAGTCAAACGGAACCTTGCTTAAAATTGCATACCCCCATGCTGATTTTGTCACAGAAAACGTTTTCAGTAGTTTTTTTTTGGGGGGGAGGCTGTAACTATGCACTGTAAAATGGATTTTTCAATGTCATATTTATCTTCTCCCGCATAATTTTTTAAATTCCATACGAACATCCTCAAAAGCAATTCCACCAATTTCTTTTATTTTTGTGTAACTATCAATACCATTATCGGAAGCCATCGCATTCCAGAAAAATTCTTCTACTTTTTCTGGTGTTTCTATATTATTCAAACGCATGCGTGTGGTTCGCGCTTTCCGTTTTATTGTTTCAGTAGCATGTGGATGATTCTCCGCAGGAGAAAGAACATTATCATCCAGGAAAGCAATTAATTCTTCTTTTTTAGCTTGCATATATATTTCTCTCCTTCATCAGCATATTTCTATCATCGTCTTCTTCGATCTTGTGCTTGTTTAGCAATTTCAATATATTTCCTTGCATAAGGATCATTTGGGTCTTTCCGCAATACTATTTCCCATTCCTCTATTGCTAATCCATAATCGCCATTCTTGTAATATGAAAGGCCAAGACACCAGTGCATATATGCACGAGCCCCAGTGAGGTGGAAAGACCAAACCCAACGGAAATCCTCAATCGCTCGAGCCCAGTCGCCCTTTTGAAAATATGAAAATGCCCTGCCTGAGGAAGCATGTTCACTACTTTTATATGGACCAAGTGCCTGTGTGAAATTAGCTATTGCCTGGTCATAGTCACCTTCGGAATAATACATATTGCCTCTTTGGAAATACTCGTTGACAGAATTTGATCTGGACTCAGGATAAAGTCCCTCTTTCCTTTTCAAATCTTCATCAGCATGTTTCTTAAGTACCGCTATAATGTGGCGCTCCCTAGCAAATTCAATGTTTCGCCTTGTTGTTGGGTTCATCCGGAACATCACTTCCCACTCTGCCTGGGGCATGATACTAATTTTTTTCTGTTGAGAAGCGTATTCCGCAGCAATTCCGTCTATGGAAGATATTCGGATGTTGATCTTGTCAGTGATTGTATTTGCATCTATTGCTGTGAAAACTATGTCTCCTTCATATTGCCATAACGGAGTAACTACGCTGCCTTTAATTTCGTAACCGTAAGGTGCCCTAACGGTTTGTCTTCCAATGCTTCTACCTTGGTCATTGATAATTTCAACAACAACAGTGGATGTGGAATTATTTATTCGATTGTTAAACGGTGAAGGTGTGTTTATAGTTCTTGAAGGCCAATCAAGCTCCCAGTATTGTGCTCTTCCAGTTGCTCGCAGGCCATCTTTTACCGCACTTATTACTCCATTTATTTGATTGGACCATGCAAAGTCAGGATAAAAACCCATCCAAACACTTAAGTCAATTGTCTCTTTTTGCCAATCTATTGTACCTCGTTGAATGTCTGTAGAATAGACGATATAAAACGGCTGGGGTTCCTTAATTGTATTTACAAAAAATGTCTCGGTTTCTTGTAAACGAGCAACCCATTGTCTGCGCCATGCTATTTCATTTCGGGTGTCTTCACCTATATTTCCGCTTGAGATATTGGCGGTCAGGATATTCATGCGGCTTGCCGCTTCAACAAGACCAGAATCATAGTTACTGGCCTGTATAAAATACGACAGGGCTTCCACAATCGTACCCTGTCTTTGTGCGGTAATGCCTCTTGCAAGCGCCGTTTCAGCTTGTACATGGGCGGTATTCGATGCAATGCTCAGTTCCAGCCGTCCCTGTTCAGTCAGGATCACCCCCAACTGATTTAACAGTTCAACTGTAGCTTCCCTTATTGCCGAAAGATTCTCTAAAGAGAAAAGAGACACAGCTTTTGGAGGATATGAAGCTTTGCGTTCACCGGATTCTGCATCAGTAATTGCCAGTTCAAGCATATAAGCGTCAGCGGTTTTGGTAATGGAACCGGCAAGAATATAGCGGGCATTGGTTAGCTTGCCTATGCTGATATAATCATCATCAGAGTAATTTTCTGATAGAGACTGTTTCTGTTCGCCAAGGATTTTCTCAAGATTTTGACGGTCGATTATGGTCATTGCGGAATACTTTTGAAAATCTCCGGTAATAGAACTTTGAATCATGGAGAGCATCCATTTCTCCGTATCGAAAAGCCCCTTCCCTGAAGGTTCAAGTACCGCAAGCCGTATGCCTTTTCCTCCGTCTCCAGTCCACAGGGGAACGGACGGAGAGACGTTTGAAACCACAGTACGGCCTGTTGTTGTACCTGGAGGTTGAGTACTTTTATTCTTGCTTCCTCCCGCCCAACATAAAGTAGACACAAATAAAAAGAATATTATGATACTAAAATGCCTATTCATATGCTGACCTCATTTCTTTATGTGAATGTAAAAATTCCCTTCCTTATTTCAAAAAAACACAAAGGACATAATACCGCCCATTTGTCATTATATACCATTATTAGGTATTTTCAAGCCTAAGGCGACATAATTATGCTATTTCACCATTGTATGTCCGATTTTTCGAAGCGATTACGCTCAGAAATTGAATATATTGGCCTCAATCAGAAGGAATTTGCCGCAAAAGCGGGCATAAAAAAGCGGGCTTTAGACGGTTATCTTAGGGCGCAGCAATCCATGCCGCCCGCCGATACAGCAGTAAAAATCGCCGCCGCTCTCGGCCTTTCGGTAGAATATCTGGTTACCGGCAAGGAACACCGGCGTACAGTGGATATTTCCGGCTATCTGCAATTCAGGGACATACTCGACGATCTGGCGGTTCTGCCCGATGAAATTCTGGCCCCCGTAAAAACAATGATAAAAGCCGCCGCCGACAGCGAACGCCGAAAAAAACGCTAACCGATAATTCCAATAATACCTCTCACAGAGGCACGGAGGCACAAATTTATGGTCGTATTTCGCAAACTCCGAGCATTTCTCTGTGCCTTGGTGCCTTTGTGTGAATAAATAGGGAAAGAATGTTGTAATAATTTGATGTTCCATTCCCTACTCCCCATCCCCCAGTCCCTAGTCCCCATCCCCCATTTCCGCTATACTAAACTGCCAATGAAAGTGAGCATTATTATCCCTGCCCTTAACGAAGAAAAAATGCTGCCGAATCTTCTGGACAGCATCAAGCAGCAGGATTTTGCCGAGTATGAGGTAATCGTCGCGGATGCAGGGTCAAAGGACAGGACGCGGGAAATTGCCGCCCAATACGGCTGCCGCGTGGTGGACGGCGGTTTGCCGGCGGTTGGGAGGAATGCCGGGGCTGCTGTGGCAGAGGGCGATTTTCTGTTTTTTCTTGACGCGGACGTTGTGATTCCCCACGGCTTTATCCGCAATGTGCACGACGAAATGCAGGATCGCTACTTTGACCTGGCTACCTGCGAGATTCGTCCGCTTTCCGAATACCGCCTGGATCGGGTGCTGCACCGGATGATTAACCTGGCGGTGGTGCTGAATCTGCGGATAGATCCCAAGGCATTCGGCTTCTGCATCTTTGTCACCAAACGGCTGTTCAGGCGGGTAGGGGGCTTCGACGAAACGATCTATGTCGCCGAGGACAATGATTTTGTCAAACGGGCTTCGGCGTTCAGGCTGCTCAACTACCTAAGCTCGGCGTACATCATGGTGAGCATCCGGCGCTTCGAAAAAGAAGGCCGCTTCGCCTATATGAACAAGGGCATAAAGCTGAATCTGTACCGAACTTTCAGAGGGGAGATTCGCAGCGAAGAGGTGGTCAAATACGAATTTGACAAATTTGACAAGCCGGATGACGAAGAGGATACCGACTTTCTGGACTGGATTGAGGAACGGATGCTGCGGATCGAAAAACGGTCGCGGCATTTCAACAAAAATATTTCGCAGCAGGCCGATACCGACGTAAAACAGACGCAGCACAAGCTGGAAGATTTTTCCCACCTGATGGAGGATCTGGATATTTACCTGGACAGGGAGGAACGGCACATCCGGCGGCGGCTGAAATGGAAGAATTTTTTCAAGCCGCGCAGAAGGCAGCCGTGAGGTTCCCATGATAGATTTTTCCGCCCTTGGGGTGCTGCCCGCATTTACCGAAAAACTTGCCGAACGGCGCGTTACCCGGCCGACAGAGATTCAGCGCATGGTGGTGCCGCCGCTGCTGGAAGAAAAAAGCGTGATCTTCCGATCCGCCACCGGCACCGGCAAAACGTTCGCCTACCTTGTTCCGGCGCTGCAGCGGATTCTTGCCGAGCCGCGCGCCTCGCCGTCCGCCGGTCCTTTGCTGCTGGTCTGCGCCCCCACCTTTGAACTTTGCTCGCAGATAAAAGCCGAAGCGGATTTCTTGCTGGATGGCAAACACGGCGTCGCCCTGCTTATCGGCGCTGCGGACATTGGCCGCCAGGCAGACGCGTTGAAAAAAAACAAGCCGCTGGCGGTGGTCGGCAATCCCGGTCGGCTGTTGCTGCTGGCGAAAATGGGCAAGCTTAAACTTCAGGCGCTGCGCTTTGTGGTTCTGGACGAGGCCGACCGCCTTACCGCGAAGGAGTGCGTGGGGGAAATGCAGGAACTGGCGCGGCTCATTACCGGCAGGCCCGCCGTCGCCGCCTGTTCAGCAACGGTATCCGGAAAAACAGCCGCTTTGCTCAGCCCGCTTTTGGACGATGCGATAAACCTGGAAACGGACGAGCAGGAAATATTGCGCGAGCGGATCGAGCATTGGGCGATTTTCAGCGAAGGCCGCCGCAAGAACCAGACGCTGATTTCTTTTCTCGCGGCGGGAAAGCCAAAGAAGGCGCTGGTTTTTACCGGCCGCTCCTGGGACGCGGGAAAGCTTGCCGCGGCGATGCAGAAGCGGCGCATAGCCGTTGCCGCTCTGTATAGCGGCATGGGCAGGCAGGAGCGGAAAGACGCGATTGACCGCTTCCGTTCGGGAAAAGCCGCCGTGCTGGTTTCTTCCGACCTTGCCGCCCGCGGCCTGGACATTCCCGGCATCAGCCACGTTATCGCGCTTGACGTTAGCGAGAGCCGCGACGCCTACATCCACCGCGCGGGCCGCACCGGGCGTGCGGGAAAACGCGGAATCATGGTGAGCATCGGCGACGAAGTCGAAATGCGCCGCCTTGCCGCCCTGGAAAAAAAGCTCGGAATCGTAGTCCATCCAAAAGAGCTATACGAGGGAAAAATCTGCAAACCGGAAATTAGTGACGAATAACTCTCACAGAGGCACAGAAGCACAGAGGACGATTCGTTGTTCGCAGTGGTTCGGATTAAAAGAGTACTTACGAAAAACACCTTGAGAGTTCGAACAACTAACCCTTCTTCCTCCTCTGTGTCCTCTGCGCCTCTGCGCCTCTGTGTGAGAATAGCGAGAATGAGCCTCTGCGTGAAATATTGTTAAACAATTTTTCTGATTTCGATTCTGTCTATCCGGTTGCCGTCCATGTCGAGGATGTGGAAGCGGTAGCCCTGGTATTCAAAACTGTCTCCGGGGGCGGGAAGCTCGCCGGCGAGGGATAGCACAAAGCCGGCAAGGGTGTGGTAGTCGCCGCAGGCGGCAAGGTCGGGCATGGACAAAAGTTCCGCCGCGTCGTCAATGTGGAGGGCGCCGCTGGCGATCCAGGAGCCGTCGGCTTTTTTCACCGCCTGTTCCTCCTGGCGGGCAGGGGCGGCAAGCTCGCCGACGATTTCTTCCATCAGCGCCCGCAGCGAAACCATACCGGCAAAGCCGCCATACTCGTCCATGACGAAGAGAAAGTTCGCCTGTCCCTGCCTGAACGATTCAAAGGCTTTGAGCGCGGGCATCGTTTCCGGTGCGAACTGGGCCTTTCTCATAATCGCCCGCAGCCCCGCAGGCGCTTCGGACGCGCAGTCAAGGATCACGTCTTCGGTAAAAATCATGCCGATTATTTCATCCAGGGTGCCGTCGGCAACGGGAAAACAGCGCTGGTCCCGGTTCTCCAGCACCTTCGCGCGAATCTCTTCGGCGAGGGCGTTTATGTCGAGCCACTGAACCTCGGAGCGGTGCTTCATAAACGCGCCCAGGGGCCGGTCGCCCAGATAAAAAACATTTTCTACGATTGTCCGCTCTTTACTTTCTACGATGCCCGATTTTTCTCCTTCAATAAGGGCATGGCGCAGCTCTACCTCGGTCATGCCGGAGTCCCCGGTCGTAGTAAGAAAGCCCAGGCGCAGCTTTTCTGCGGCGGTTTCGGCAAGGAGGAAAATCGGCTTCAGCGGAAGGGCGAGCAGGCGGAACAGGGGAAAAATCCCCGCTGCGATACTCTCCGGCGCGATGCGGGCGATGATACGGGGGATAAGGTCGCCGATGATTAAAAACGCGAGGATAAGCGCGGCTGTGCCGATGGCGAGGGGCACAGGGGTTTTTATGACGAGGACAACGGCAACGGTCCTTAGGATGCAGACCCAAACGCGGGCTGCAGCGTAATACTGCCCGGGATTCTCTGCCGCCTTCTGCACGCGGCGGTACCGTTCCGCCCTGCCCCGGCGGGCGCTGTCGTCGGCTTCCTTTTTAAGCCGGGGCATCCGCGCCGACCTGAGCGATCCTTCAAAGAGGGAAAAAAAGCCGCTTGCAGCAATCAGGGCAAGGGCTATCAGGTAGCTGCTTTCCATCGTCAGTCTTCAATCTCCTCGCGGTTCAGGGGGCGGACTATGGACAGGCCGTCCGGAGCGGTCTGCATGATCCGGTTTTTGCCGTCCGGCATCAGTTCCCCGAATACCTGCACGATGGGAAAACGGGGGTTTTCCGGGTTAACATCCACAACCTGCCCCTTTCTCCCGCTGGACAGCATTACATACAGTCCGATGGGGTATATCGACAAAGAATACACCAAAGCCCGGACGATTGTGTCATCATACTTCTTTCCCTCGTTTTTTAATAGCTCAAGCATTCCCGAATGGCCGCTCCTCGCTTCCCTGTGCAGCCGCTTGGCGGATATTGCCTCGTAGGAGCAGGCCACGCCGATTATTTTCGCGTACAGGGAGATTTTTTCGCCGCGAAGCTGCTGCGGGTAGCCCGTTCCGTTTTCCCGCTCGTGGTGCTCCAGCACCGCCACGCTGACCGTGAGCGGAAAATCGTGGGCTTTAAGGATGTTGTACGCCAGCACCGGATGGGCATATATCTGCTTTTTTTCGTGTTCGCTCAGAGACTTGGAATTCAGATAGCTCTCCTCGGGCAGCTTGATCATTCCGATGTCGTGCAGCAGCGCGGCGGTTCCCAGTTCGATAAGCCGGTGAGTCGGCAGTTTCAGATAAATGCCGATGATGATGGTGATGATGGTGGAACGCACCGTGTGGGAGACCAGGTAATCTTCGTCGCGCACCGGTTCGATGTGCCGCTGGGCGCGCATGAGATAGCGGTGATATTCACGCACAAAGTCGCAGGCGTTTTTGATATTCTCCGCTATCGAATTCAGGCTCAGCCCCTCGTCCCGTTCCGCCTTGTCAAAAAGCGATTCGGTGTACCGCTGAAACCGCGCGTAGAAACGTTCCGCCTGCTGGAGTTTGTCCAGATCGCCGATGGTGGAACGGTCGCCGATGGAGCTTCCCTGGCTGATGTACACGTCATTGGGAACGTAATTGTCCCTCGGCTCGCCGTCGCTGAACACTTCGTTAAAGTCCCATTCGCACAGGATTTTTGCCAGAGAAGCGGTAAACGGCATCTCCGGCGCGGCGATGACGAAATGCGGATCAAGGTACACTGCCCTTGAAAAATAACTGGACGGTGGAATGCCTTCTACCGGATAACTATTCATTGTTGACTTGCCTCTTCTTTTTCTCTATCATTGTAAAACTTATGAAGAACATTGACAAGTCATCGAAACTCGATAATGTCTGCTACGACATCAGGGGGACGGTGCTCAAGGAAGCCCGCCGGCTTGAGGATGAGGGCTTCAGGATAACCAAGCTCAACATCGGCAACCCGGCGGCTTTCGGTTTTAACGCGCCGGACGAGATAATCCACGACATGATCGTCAACCTGCAGGATGCCCAGGCCTACGGCGATTCCAAAGGGCTTTTTGCCGCGCGCAAGGCGGTGATGCACGATTTTCAGACCAAGGGCGTGATGGACGTCGGGGTGGACGACATTTACATCGGCAACGGGGTCAGCGAGCTTATCATGATCTCGATGCAGGGACTGTTAAATTCCGGCGACGAAGTGCTGATCCCCATGCCGGACTATCCCCTGTGGACCGCGGCGGCAACGCTTTCCGGCGGCAGGGCGGTACATTACCTATGCGACGAGTCCGCCGGCTGGAACCCCGACCTTGACGACATTCGCTCCAAAATCAGCCCCAAAACCAAGGCAATCGTGGTGATAAACCCCAACAACCCCACCGGCGCGGTGTACGAACGTTCCGTCCTGGAGGGAATCGCCGACATTGCCCGCGAAAACGACCTGATCGTATACGCCGACGAAATCTACAGCCGGATCACTTATGACGGCGCGGTACACATACCCATGTCCACGATTGCGCCGGACATCCTTACCGTCAGTTTCGACGGCCTTTCAAAATCGTGGCGCGCGGCGGGTTTTCGCGCCGGCTGGATGGTGCTTTCGGGAAACAAAAAAAGCGCCGAGGGCTATGTGGAGGGCCTTGAGATGCTTTCCAACATGCGGCTCTGCGCCAACATGCCCTCCCAGTTCGGCATACAGACCGCCCTTGGCGGCTATCAAAGCGTTAAGGAACTGCTCCTTCCCGGCGGCCGTCTGCGCGAGCAGCGCGACGTAGCGGCGGGCATGGTCAACGCTATTCCCGGCCTGTCCGTAGTCGTCCCCCAAGGCGCGATGTACTGCTTCCCCAAAATCGACACACAGCGTTTCGGCATCGCCGACGACGAACAATTTATCCTCGACCTTCTGCGCGACCAGCACCTGCTTTTGGTACACGGCACGGGCTTTAACTGGAAGCAGCCGGATCATTTCCGCATCGTGTTCCTTCCCGACAAGGCCACCCTCACCGATGCCATGCACCGCCTCGCCGCGTTCCTTGACGGGTATAAACAGGGTTCGTAATTATTTGATAATAATTTCACGCAGAGGCGCGGAGGCGTTTTCTCGAAAAATTTCACGCAAAGGCGCAAAGCTCGCAGAGAAAGAAAAAAGAAAAGAGGAAAATTTTAGGTTGACAGGTCATACCAACAGCGGTATAGTGTCTTCTATGAGGGAAAAAGCCTCCGCCATTCCTCAAACACCAACACAAAAAATGCCTTTGGCATTTTTTGTGCCGAATCGGCAATCGGCAATCGGCAATCGGCAATCGGCAATCGGCAATCGGCAATCGGCAATCGGCAATCGGCAATCGGCAATCGGCAATCGGCAATAATATCATCAAAAAATAAAACACCGTGTCAACTAACTAATAGTATATATTTTCCCGCCTCTGGTTTAAGCCAGATTTCCCATCTTCGCACGTAAAAGGAGTGTCCCCATGAAAAAGTCAGATGTTTTCAGGATCAAGAGTGTCAGGGCGCTGGTTTTCATCCCCGTCCTGCTTATCGGACTGGCGTTTGCCGGGTGTCCAACTTCGACTGATTCAAAACCAAAAGTTCCTGCGGCGCCAAAAGACCTGACTTTTGTAACCAAAACGGACAGGTCAATATCCGTTATGTGGAATACAGTAGATGGAGCCGTAAATTATCATGTGTATGCAGGCACAACAGCGGGAAATTTATCTCTTCGGGGCAGCCCGCAGACGGCATTTTATCAGATTGAAGGATTATCGCCCAACACCGAGTATTACATTGCAGTATCGGCGGAAAACGAAGTAGGAGAAGGTGATAAATCCGCCGCGATTACCGCTGTTACCGACGAGATCAAATTACCGTCAGCGCCGACAGGACTCGCTTCGGTGTCCAATACCGAAACTTCCATATCCGTTACGTGGAACGCGGTCAGCGGCGCGGAAACATATCATGTGTATGCGGGAACTACAGAGGATGATTTAGCATTACAGGGCAGTTCCCAGGCAGCATTTTATCAGATCGAAGATTTACTGCCAAATACCACATATTACATTGCAGTATCGGCGGAAAACGAGGCTGGCGAGGGGGATAAATCCACCGCTATTGACGTTACTACCGGACAAATAGAACTGCCGGCAGCGCCAACTGGCCTTGCTCCGGTGGCCAATACCGAAATTTCCATAGCCGTTACATGGAATGCGGTAAGCGGGGCTGATTTATATCATGTGTATGCGGGCACGGTTGCCGGATACCTCACGCTGCGGGGAAATCCAACAACAACTTCGTATTTGATTGAAGAGCTGGAACCTGACACCGTATATTACATTGAGGTATCGGCGGAAAACGAAGCGGGGGAGGGCGAAAAATCCGCCGCGATTACCGTTACCACAAACCTGAGCGTTAAGCCGGCGTCGCCTACGGGCTTAACGGCGGATGAAAAAGGCGAAAATTCCATTGTTGTTTCGTGGAACAGTGTTTCTGGAGCGGCAGGCTATAAAATATTTGTCGGTATCTCGGCGGCGGATATGGCATTGCAGGGTGAAACTGCAGAAAACAATTTTACCATAACAGACATGGGTGCAAATACGACATACTATATCGCCGTTTCTGCGCGGACTATTACCAACGAGAGCGATATGAGCAGCCCGATAACTGCGCTGACAAAACCGGCCGCCCCGGCTGGCCTGATTGTGGGGACGGTGACATCAAATTCCATTGTCGTTACCTGGGCCGGAATTAGCGGCGTTTGGGGATATATCGTTTACGCGGGAACCGAGTCCGATAACCTGACGGTGAGGGGAACCCCCTATTCTGCCTATTATACCATTACCGGACTGGCGTCCAATACCGAATATTACATTGCCGTTTCTGCGGAGAATGCATCTGGAGAAAGCGGACAGACAGATCCCATAACAATATCTACAAAACTTCCCGCACCTACCGGGGTTATCGCGGCGCCTCAGATAGCAAGCAACAGCGTCCAGGTTTCATGGAACGCCGTTTCCGGTGCCGATTCGTATAGAGTCTACCGTTCTTCCAGCGCGGCAGGATTTTATACCAATATAGGATCAACCACCGGAACATCGTACAACGATACCGGACGCCTCGTGTCGACACCGTATTATTATAAAGTAAGCGCCGTTACTACAGGCAATACCGAAGGCGATTTATCGGATTTTGTGTATACGATAATTTCCTCCCAGACAAAGGAAATTACATCGTTCCGTTTTGATGACTTTGGGGTAAGTGCGGTAATAAACGGACCGAATGTCAGTATTACCGTTCCAAATATCGTAAACCTAACGGAACTTGTCCCAACGATAAATCATGATGGGAAGTCGATCAGCCCGGCATCGGGAGTAGCACAGGATTTCAGCAGCCCTAAATTCTATACGGTTACGGCGGAGGACAATACAACTTCAACCTACACCGTGACGGTAACAGTTGCCAACACCGGCCTTGCCGCCGCGTTTAGCTGGATAAACAGCAATTCCCGATCCGGACGAACCTATACGGTTATTGCACAGGCAAGCGAATCCCTTGCTCCGATTACGATTGATCCATGGTATAATGTCAATATAATTCTTAGTGGCGGTACATCGGAAAAAACAATAAGCCTTGACGGTAATGGTTCGCTGTTTACCGTTAGCTATGGAACATTTACCCTTGGCAATAATATCACCCTCCAGGGGCATAGTTCAAATAACGCTTCTTTGGTTAGGCTAAATTATTACAGCTCAAATTTAGTGATGAACGCCGGAGCAGTAATAAGGAACAATACTGTTACGGTTAATTATGAAACAACTAATCGGAATGCTATTGGAGGCGGTGTTAATATTAACGAGGGGACTTTTACCATGAATGGTGGAACAATCAGCGGAAACAGGGTTGTATCAACGACATCATCATCCGGTTATACCTCCTCAGTTCGGGCAATGGGCGGCGGTGTTTATATTGAATATGGTTCTTTTATTATGAATAATGGAACAATCACCGATAATACTGTTTATTCTGATAAATTTGCCGCTGCCGGCGGGGGGGTATTTGTTAGCAGAGGTAGTTTTACCATGGTAGATGGTACTATCAGCGATAATACAGTAGATACAAGGGCCGAAGGGAGCAACCCCTATGCCTATGGCGGGGGAGTAGCAGTCTGGAATACAAGTTCATTTGAGATGAGAGGGGGGATAATCAGCGGTAATCAGGCTGTTTCTTCTGCCTGGGTTTTAACGTCCACTTATTATTACGGAGGCGGTGTATACGTCCAAAACGACAGGTTCACCAAAACCGGCGGTACAATCTATGGTTCTAATGCGTCAACTTTACTGCAAAATGTCGCAAAGGATCGTAACAGCAGCACTCTTGGCACTACCAGCGGTCATGCCGCATACGCTTCGGTGAATTCCACTGTCTTGCGAAGAAACAATACTGCCGGAACCGGCGTCAATCTGGACAGCAGCAGGACCGGCAGCGCGGGAGGCTGGGAGTAAAAACAAAGCCGCAGGAGATGCGGAGGAGGGATAAGGTAGGGACTGGGGACTGGGGGTTGTTATTCGAACATTCAGGGGCAATTCGGAAGCTCTAGTATCTTCCGAACAACAATCCCTAGTCCCTGATCCCCAGGCCCTAGTCCCTTTCCTTTTACCTCTTCCCTTTGCGCCCTCTGCGCCTCTGCGCCTCTGCGTGATGTATTTGCGAATTACACCACCGCGCCTCTGCGTGATGTATTTGCGAATTACACCACCGCGCCTCTGCGTGAGTAATTTGCAGGAAGAATCCAGATATTTTTTTTTGTAACGCCGCTAAGCCGGTGCTCTAAAATAATTCCGGTACTTTTTCCCGCATAAAACATTTTATATCTTCCGCGAAATGCAAAGCTCTGACCATATCTTCCTCAATTATTTGCATCCCTCCAGGATAACGGGATTGTACCCCATACTCGGTCAGGATAGCGCATTTTTGCTTAATCTGCCCAAAGTCAGGGTTTTCTGCTTCACAAAGGGTTGCTAACCTTGCCAGGTCATGAGTGAATGGCGGTTCTTGACCTCTTGAAACAAGAAAAGCTTTTAAATATTTTTCTATAAATTGCTGGCAATGAAAACATACTATTTCATGCGGTGTAGGCCACATTGTTTTTGCTGTGTGTTCGGCCAGAGCAAGGTCATTGTCAGCCAATTCAATCCACTGTTTTACAGTTTCTTCATGCTCCATAGATAAGGATACCTTCTCTGGCTACTTTTCGCTCAAGTGTGGGGGCGTTCTTTCGTTCCATATACCGGCTTTTTTTTGTGACGAGCAAGTCCAGGGGCATTATCTGATGTTCGTATACCGCAAGCCGTATATTAATTGCGGCTTCTATGTCGCGCAGTTGTACTTCGTCCTTCAACACGACAAATAAATCCAGATCGGAATCTTTATGGGGGTTTCCATAGGCATGGGAACCAAAGAGGTATATTTGCTCAACAGGAACCGTGTTGATGATGAGTTCCTTGAGCTTGTTTAATTCCGCCTGAACTGCCGCATCCATATTGATAGAATACTATCGTTTGGGCGGAAACACAAGATCGGTCAATTCTCCCACAGCCACGTTGAAAGGTAGCGTTCGCCTGAGTCGGGCAGAATTACCACGATGGTCTTGCCGCTGTTTTCCGGACGTTTGGAGATCGCAAGCGCCGCGTCAAGGGCGGCGCCGGAGGAGATGCCGACGAATATGCCTTCTTCCCGTGCAAGCCTGCGGGCGGTGATCCCCGCCTGTTCGTCGCCGGCAAGGAATATTTCGTCTACTACAGACTGATCGTAGATATCCGGTACGAAGCCGGCGCCAATTCCCTGAATCTTGTGCGGGCCCGCCTTGCCGCCGGATAAAACCGCAGAGGCGGCAGGTTCTACGGCGACTACATGTATCGAATGTTTTTTCGACTTGAGGTACCTGCCCGCGCCGGTGATCGTTCCGCCGGTTCCTACGCCGCAGACAAATATGTCTAATTCGCCTTTGGTGTCGTTCCAAATTTCCACCCCGGTCGTTTTTTCATGAATCGCGGGGTTCGCGGGGTTGGTAAATTGCTGGGGGATAAACGCATTGGGCATCCCGGCGGCAAGCTCTTCTGCCCGCTCAATGGCGCCGCTCATGCCCTTTTCGCCGGGGGTCAGCTCCAGGTCCGCCCCCAGCGCCTTCAGCAGCATGCGGCGTTCGGCGCTCATCGTGTCCGGCATGGTGAGGATCAGGCGGTAACCCTTGACCGCCGCCACCCACGCCAAGCCGATGCCCGTATTGCCGCTGGTCGGCTCGATGATCACCATTCCCGGCTTGAGCTTCCCCTTCTTTTCCGCCGCCGCTACCATCGCATGGGCGACGCGGTCCTTGATGCTGTGGTGGGGGTTTAGGCTTTCCAGCTTCGCGTAAATTATCGCGCCGCCTTCATTCATCCTGTTTATTTTAACCAGCGGGGTATTCCCGATTAAGCTTGTAATGTTATCAACTCGTGCCATGAAAGCCTCCAAGTACACTATAGCAGTGGTTAGTGGTTAGTGAGTAGTGGCTAGTTCCCCAAAGGCGTCGCGCAGGAAGCTGTTGAGGAAAAGCAGGCCCTGCTCGCAAGGGGCAAGGCCGTCGGGATTTTTCACGTCGAAAAAACCCCGCCCGCGCCAGCGTTGAATGGTACCGGGGATACAGTCCTCTATGCCGCAGTTGAAACGCCGCCTGAAAAGGTCTGTGTCCGGCCCAGTCCGGCAGCGGAAACCCATGAGCAGGCTTTCGCGGATAAGGTCGGGGCGGGACAGTTCCTCGGTGCGGGCGGACCGGATGCGGGGCCTTGGTGCGGCCAGGTAAGCGCCTGTATCCGCGGCGTAGGTCATCCGTCTGCCGGCGGCGCCGCCGTCCCTGGCCCGCCCGCCGATGAGCGTCCCCGATGCCGCCGGGCCCGCGCCCAGCCAGTTCTCCATTTGCCAATAGCGGATGTTGTGGGCGCAGTACTTTTCCGGCAGGGCAAAATTGGATACCTCGTACTGGGACAGGTCGGCTTTTTTCAGCATATCGCGCCCCGCCAGCCAGAGATTGTCGGCCTCGTCGCCATCAGGCAGGGAAAGGGCGGCTGCGCCCGTCTTTGCCGCCTGTCTGCCGAGGGGCGTTTCCGGCTCAATGGCGAGGCTGTACAGGGAAACATGGGCGGGCTTGTACGACATGAGCGTGTCAATGTCGTTTTCAAGCACCGAGATTGTCTGAAAGGGCAGGCCGGTGATAAGGTCGGCGGATAGCCTGCCGGGAAACAGTTCTGCCGCAAGTGCGAGCCGCTCTTCCAAAAGGTTGCAGCCACCTTTTCGGCGCACCGCCTGGCGCGACGGTTCGTGGAAGGTCTGTACGCCGAGGCTTATCCGGCTAACGCCGCCGTCGCGGCAGGCCCGCAGAAAATCGGCGGCGGCAGATTCGGGGTTCGCCTCCACGGTGAATTCAGCCGGCGGCCATCCTATCGGCACAAGCAGCGCTTGTAATCCGGCGAGCAGGCGTTCCATACGCGAAGCGCCCAGCACGGACGGCGTTCCCCCGCCGATGTAGACCGTGGGGACATGGCCAACGCCAAAAATGGCAAGCTGGTCTTCGACATCGCCTAACACCGCGCCTATGAATGAGTCCATCAGATCGGAATCGTTGACTGCATCAACACTAACGGAAAAAAAATCACAGTAATCGCACAACCCCGCGCAGAAGGGAATGTGAATGTACAGCGACGCCGTCATCGTGCGGCTAGGGGCGGCCCATTCTTGACAGCGGCCAGAAACGGAATACCGGCTTGCCGATTATCTGTTTCGCGCTTACCGGCCCCCATGTCCGGGAATCGCCGGTGTTGCCCCGGTCGTCGGAGATGACAAAGTATTCGCCCGGCCCAAGGGTCCTTCTGTCCATGTTTCCCGAAAACGGAAGCGATTCGTCCCAAAGCGCCGGTACCTGGGGGATATTCGGATAATACGGCCGGTCGGAAAGTTCAAATTCGGTAAGGGTATAGGAACTGCCCCCCGGCCGCACACGCAGGACAAAGCTGCTCATGTACACCTCGTCGCCGGGAATGGCGACAAGGCGCTTGACGTGCAGGTGTTCCTCCGTGTCAAAAATGCCGAGCTGCTGGGCGGTAAAAAAACGCACTGCGCTGTCGGCGGCGATGAGCAGCCAATGGTGTTTTTCGCGGGGCTGCAGATCGACGATGACGATGCTGCCGCGCTTAAAGGGAATGCCGTCGCCGGAATGCCGCAGTTCGGCGAACATTTTGGGGAGCGCCGGAGAAACAACGAGAAACCGGTCTCCTGCTCGCAGTTCGGGCTGCATGGTTTCATTCTGCAGAACCCATACTGAAAATAAATAAGAGCTGATTGCGCTGTACAACAGAAACATCGCCAGCACGACGGCGATAATCTGGAGGAGTTTGTGCCGTTCCCGCTTTTGCGCCATGTATGATAGGGTTTTTCTGTTTTTCTTAAGCATTATCTGATAGGTCCAATTCTTCGCCGGGGCCAGAAAATAATCGCGCCCTTGCCCAGCACCTTTGAAACGCGCACCGGCCCGAAGTAACGGCCGTCTCTTGAATTGTCCCGATTGTCGCCGAGGGGAAAGACCCTACCGTCCGGCACATACCAGCCCAGCGAATGTTTTGCCAGCAGTTCCGAATAGCGGCGGTTATTGGGCGCAGCGCCGCACAGGGTTTCCAGGCGCGCCCTGTCCAGTGCGAGAAAATCTGGCGCGCCGATGCCGCCTGCCGCCTGCTGCGCTTCCTCCAGCCGCTGCGGCACGGGCAGTCCCAAATTCTGCCATGCTGCGGCCCTTCCCGCCGCTTCCATCGCTGGGTACTGATCCTCTTCGACAAGGCGTCTTATCCGGTGGCCCCAGCCGCGCTGCTGCGAGTGCGAACGTTCGTCCGTCCACCGGTCGTCTCCGGCGAATCGCACTTTCATCTCGCCCCTTTCCATTACAAAGCGGTCTCCGCCCATGCCCACCGCCCGCTTGATCAAAAAATGCGCGCGGGGCTGCCCCGTTTCGTCCCTGTCGATGTCCACCAGCGAGATCGTCAGCATGAAGATAACCCGCTGGGCGATGTCGAAAGCCAGCCCCCGCGAAATGTACGACGGATTTTCAAAAATGATAATGTCGTTTCGCTGCGGCTTGAATGCGCCGGGCAGCTTCGCGATTCCGGGCAGCAGTTCCGGCCCGTACACGAGCTTGTTGACAAATACCCTGTCGCCGACGAGCAGCGTGTCGATCATCGACCCGGAAGGAATCACATAGGCCTGCACGAGGTATTGGTTCGCCAGTAGCACCATTCCGGCAGCCCATAAAAAAGCTTCTATCCAGTCAAGCACGGGATTTTTTGCCTGTTGTTTTTCTTTCTTGATTCGCCGAATCCTCTTCCTCCGCGTGAGTACCGCTTCGGTCAGGCTCTGGAGGTTGTCAAAAAAATCGCGCTGTTTGACGCTCATCGGTTCATTGTAGTATGGATCAAACAATTGCGCAACATTGACAGTCCTGCGGCGGCGGCCTACAATGCCGTATGCGGGAAAAAATAACTGCGGCGAATACGGCTGAGTCAGGCGACCAGGTGCGGCTAAAGCCGTTTCTGGGGATGCGTCCGGGCGTTTACCTTGCCATTTTGTATTCGTTCGTTCTTTTGGCAATACTTTTTTTTCTCTTGCTGTATCCGGGTATTGCCCGCCCTGGGTCGGTGGTTGTTTTTACCAGCGAACCTGCCGGTGCCGCACTCAGGATCGACGGCGTTTATGCGGGAAGCTCCCCATGCAGCGTTTTTGCCTCCAAAGGCGCCCGCATAATGGAGGCGGTTCTTCCCGGTTTTGGCGGCGAGCGTGTTGAATGTGATGTGAAGGGGCGGCTGTTCGCGTCGAGAATATTTCCCCGCCGCCATCCGCTGCACATAACGCTGGAAGCAGCGGATCCGGCGGCGGCCCTTGCGATGGGCGCCGGCGATTTTGCGGCATGGACCTTTGGCGGCGAGCCGACTCCGGCTTGGCAGGTACCGATGGATCTTTCCGAGGGGGTGTACCGAATCGGCGCCGCCGCCGCAGAAGAAGAAGCCGCCGGAATAATCGCCGCATCTGCCCGCTTTGCCGTAACGCGCGCCGCGCTGCGGGACCTTGTCAGGGCGAAAAACCTTGCCGATGCCGGCGGCCTTCCGCCTTCCCCCTTGAGCATCGCCCGCACGGTGCGGGAAACCGCCGCATGGCTTTCAGCTAACGATGGCAGCGCCGCCTGGCTTGCCGACACCCTCCCTTCAGATTCCGCAGCCGCGCTGTTTTCCTCCGCGTGGTACCAGCAGCAGCTTGCCGCGTTTGCCGGCATTACCGCCCTTGAAGCGCTGCCCCCTCCGCCGGGAGAAGCCGGTTCTGCGGGCGGGGCGCCGTCAAGCCAGATACGGGTGGGCGGCCTCTTGTTCGCCGAAGTGGGCGCGGGCGTTTTGGTGCAGGGGGAGCCGTTTCCCCATCCCGTTGCCATCGAGCCTTTTTTAATCTGCGCGACGGTCGTTCCCGCGCCCGCTTACGAGGATTTTCTCGATGCGAACCCCCAGTGGCGGCCCGATCAGCGGGATGCCCTGGTGCGGCAGGGGCTTGCAACCGGCGAATACCTCGCCGATTTTGGCAGGATCGCCGCTGGCCCCAACCGCGCGATCACCGGCATCAGCGCGGCGTCGTGGTACGCTGCAGAAGCCTATTGCCGGTGGCTTTCCGGCAGGCTGCCCGAATCGTTCTCCGGCTGGGAGATACGGCTCCCCACCGAGGCTGAGTGGGAATTTGCCGCAAAGGCCGCGCGCGGCTGGGGCGGCCTGGGCAGCGTTTGGGAATGGTGCGCCGACCCGTATTCGCCGCTGCCTTTCCTTGACGCGCCGCCGGGGGCCACTGCTGCCGTTGGCTCGCCCCAGCGCAGCGTGCGCGGCAGCTCATGGCTGAACGCCGCCGCTTCTGCCGGCGTGGAAACAAGGGCGTCGCTGCCCCCGGAAAGCTGTTCCCCCTTCGTCTACTTTCGACCGGTGATTGCAAAAAAAAGCGGCTGAACAATGGCGGAAAATGTTAAAATCATTGCCGTTAACCGCAAGGCCCGCCGCGACTATTCGGTTGACGACACCTACGAATGCGGCATTGAGCTTTTGGGCACCGAGGTAAAATCGTTCCGCGACGGAAAAATTTCGTTTCCCGACGCATGGGCCGAGGTAGTATCGGGCGAGGTGTGGCTCCGTTCCCTGAGCGTCGCCGAAAATCCCTTTTCCTCGGTATTTAACCACGACCCCGATCGTAAAAAGCGGCTGCTATTGCACCGCGACGAGATCAAGCGCATACACCGCAAGGTCGAGGAAAAGGGCTTTACCCTCATTCCCCTGTCGTTTTATTTCAAAAAGGGGAGGGTAAAAGTGGAGCTTGGCCTATGCAAGGGAAAAAAATCCTACGACAAACGCGCCGACATCCGCGAGCGCGACCTAAACCGCGAAATGGAACGCGAATTCAGGAATAGAGAATAGGGACTGGGGACTGGGGACTAGGGTTTGATATTCGTATTATAGGGTATAGTTCGGAAGTACAATTATTGTTCGAATCGCGATCCCCATTCCCTGATCCCTAGTCCCCGATCCCTAATATTAATTCGGCATCGCTTTTGCGGATGTATTCGGGGCCGCATGTGTGATCGGGGGGATGGGTGAGTATCTGCGTTTCTACGGCGATTTTGATCAGGGTTTCGGCGTTTCCCCAGCGCAGGTCTGTCCCCAGTCTGATGAATGTACTGTCCGGCAGCGCGCCGTAAAGCATCTGCGCGCCCGGCCCGGTGAGTATCGTCTGCGATGGATCTTTTCCGGATGCGGCGGCTATCGCGCGGGCAATTTCGGCGGGCTGCTCGTCCATGTCGGGGCAGAGCTTTTTTCCTTCACGATAGAGGGCGCAGAAAAAAGCCTTTTTTTTGGCGTCAATCACCGGCACAATGATTCCCGGCAACGCATGAAAAGGATGCGCCATGCAATCGAGGGTAGGAATCGCCGCGTAAGGAATTCCCAATGACAGGGCCAGGCCTTTGGCGATCGAAAAGCCGATACGCAGCCCGGTGAATGAACCCGGCCCGCCCATGCACACCACGCCGGACAGATTCTCCGGTTTCAAACCCGCCGTTTTGAACAGCGTATCAATGCAGTCCATGACAAGCTCGCTGTGGCGCAGTCCGGCATCAACCTCAAAAAGCAAAATTTCTTCTTTTGTGGAAGTATGCGCCACGGAGAATTTTTCTGTCGCGGTGTCGATAGCAAGAATATTCATAGCACATCTTAGCAGAAAAACACTCGTATCTAAACAGTATTTCGCAAGTACCGCGTATCCCCTCTGCGACCTCTGCGCCTCTGCGTGAGGAATTTTCGAATAATATTTTACTTTGAGATAATCATAATACGGCTGTGCGGGCCGGAGATCGCGATCTCTATGCGCAGCGCGTCGGGCGGGATGGAGCGGGGTATGCGGTCGCACCACTCGATGATCGTCACTCCTTCCATGCCAATGTATTCGCCCGCCCCGGTGTTTTCAAAATCTTCGTCGCCGCTCAGGCGGTATGCGTCGATGTGGTACAGGGGGATGCCACGAGAGCCCGCCGGATATTCGCTGACAATCGTGTACGTCGGGCTGGTGATGTTTTCGGCGATTCCCAGCCCTGCGGCGATGCCCCTGGCAATGCAGGTCTTGCCCGCGCCAAGGCCGCCGGAAAGGGCGACAGACTCCCCCGGCTTAAGGGCGAGCCCAATTTCGCGTCCTATGGCTTCGGTTTCCTCAGGCGACGAAGATATGCGCTTAGTCGGGAAGCGTTCCATTGGTATGCATGGTGTCGATATATGTTTTTAATTCTTTGATAACGGGGAGAAGGGGATAGTGGATGTCGTCCAGAAATGAAACGACAATTTCCTTTTGGCCCGTGGGTTTTATTTCGATGCTGAAGTCGACGCGGAAGTCTTCCGGATCCTTGGTCAGCTCAATTACCGCTACGCCGGTGTATAGAAGACGGTAGTAGATGGGAACATCCTTCCTGACAATGTCTTTCATGCTAATAACTTTCATGTACCTGCCCCCTTTCGTCTGCTGTTTAATCGGCGTATTCGTACACCATAGCGTTTATCGAATTAAGCGATTTACGGGGTACCTTGAGGAATCTGATGCGCATGATCGTGCTGACACCGCTCCTGTCGGTCCGTAAAATTTCTCCCAGCGCGACGACAACGGAATTGTCCTCGCGGGTAAATTCTATTTTAAGGCGCTGCCCTGTACTGAGCGACACGCTGGTTTTGATGGAACAGCCGCCGATAGATATGTCAAGGATGTTTCCCGAAAATTTCCGCTTGTCCACAACCATCTTCTTGTCTTTCCGCCGCCCGTTGTCCTGGACATGGACGCAGTAAAAACTCGTGGACATGACCGTCTGCCTGCGGCGGAAACGGCGGTTGGACAGCTTTTTGATCTGGCCGGAATGGACCAGTTGCAATGCCGGACCGCTTGCGGTGTCCGTCGCGCCAAGGACGCGGCTTTCAACGGAGAAGCCCTTGCTGGACTTGGTAAAAAACGCGAGGCTTACCTTGCTGCCCCGCGCCAGGTGGAGGGGGTTGCCCGTAGTGCTCATGGGGTTTTCCACGACCAGCGTGTCTCCCCGGGACGATATTACCCGTATGGGATAATTCGTCTGGCCGATGGTGAGCACGGCGGCGGAATTGTCCGGTATCTGCCGGGTGGAGGTCGTGGTCGACGTGCCCATGTTTGTTTCGATGATGTTCCTGGTGGCAAAAAGGACGGCGAGCCGGTTGTTCAGTTCGTCTTCGGAGATCGACGTGCGTTCAATAAGGCGGAAGGCCCGTTTGAAGTGGCGGTCCAGCAAATTTGCCGAGTTGAGCGATCGGGCCGGATCCGTCACCCCGTCGCTTTTCAGCACAAACTCGAGCATCTTGGTCTGTTCCCTGTCCAGCCCGAGGCTGTTGGTGATCCGGTGCAGGGCGAAGACGGAAAAACGCCGGGGGCCGCCGTTTACGCTCTGCGACCCGCTCAGGCTGGGAATATTAAATTTGCCTTTAATCAGGTTGATGATGATCAATACAAAAACCAATGTAATGATACTGCCCGCAAAGATCATAGCCTCGGTTGCGCTTGCAACTTTAATGCCCTGGGATGGCAGACCCCCTACTCCTGTCTGTAGAGGAAGCAGGGCTATGGTATTTAGCAAGTAGTTCATCCTAGTCTCCTATTATTGCATTATTTACGGCATTATGCAAACCTCTCAGCCGGGGGGCCATTTCGTATTCGGCAATATCCCCCGCGAGAACCGTGTCGCGCTGTTCATACGCCGTCAGCATATCCCGCAGGGCGGCGCTGAATTCCGATATGTAGCCGTCAATGGGCGTTTCTCCTACCACTATGTCCCCGACCGGAAAGCCCTCCATTTTTAGCAGATAATAGAGGCGGAAGACCTTTTCCGCAACGCCGGAAAAGAGGTTTATCGTTTCTGCAGCCCGCGCGTCCTTGCCGGTCTGGGTGTCCAGGGGAAATTCCTCCAGGCGGCCGCACACTTCGGCTACCAGCAGCCCGATGCGGGCTATTTCGCCGGCGGGATCCTCCAGTTCGCGCAGCCGTTCCCCGGCAAGCTGCCGAAGCGCCTGTGCGCCGGCGCCTTCGCCGGAGAAGGTATTCGCCGCCATTTCAAAAAAATCGGGGCATTGTTCGGCAATCAGAATCGCCTGGGGGCTGAGCAACCAGCTCGAGGCGAACGACCGCCGTTCGTCAAATCCGGCGGCTTCAAAGGCATCCAGGTCATGGGCAAGCTGGCAGAAGGCTTCGGCGAGAAGCTCCGCAATGGAGCTGGTTTTTATATCAAGCGTGCCGATGGTTGCAATGTCCCTTGTAAAACATTCTTCCATAGATTCTACGCCAACCATTTCGCCGTCTACGCTCAGCCCGCTCAGGCGGAATCCTGAATCGGCGAGCCACGACTCCAGGGCGCAGAGTACTTCGCCCACGGTCTTTTCCGTTTCCGGCCGGATGTCGGCGTCAACGCCGTTTATCGTTATGTCCATGCCTTACCTGTTGTTGCTGTTCTGCCTGCTGAAATTTTCAAGGGATGAAGTCATTTGTTCCATGCGGGCATACGCGCTTTCCATGCGGGCGTACTGTACCTTCAGTTCGGCTTCCTTGGCGGCAAGCTGGCGATCCATGCTTTCGATGCGCCGCCTGTCCTGGCTCAGCCGCGAGTCGATGGTATTGGTTTTCAGGGTGATTATGCCGCCGGTTTCGTGAAAGGGCCGCGAGATGCTGTCCAGGTTGAAGGCGACGCCGGTATCGACGAGCATGTCGCCCGAAGTGTCCGATCCGAACAACTGTTTGACCGCCTGGAGGTTGCGATCCAGCGCCGCGTCCAGCTTTTTATCGTCAATCTGCAGATACCCCCTCAGCCTCGACTGGCTGTAGCCCGCCGCGCCGGAGCCTTCGGCGTTGGTGCTTATCCCAAGCTGGGTAAGCAGGGCAAGCTCCCGTTCCATTTCCGTGGGGTAGGGAGAGGTGACGGCCCGCTGCAGGGAATTTTTCAGTTGGGTTATCGTTGAATCGCCGCTGAACCCGCCGAGCTTGGCCCTCATTTCGGTGACTTCTTCCGCCGTTAAGTACGTTAATTCGTTAATGATGCTGTCATCGACGCTGGTGCTCATCCCAGAAGGCAGGCGGCGCGCGGTGAGCACGTTCAGCTCGACCATGAGGAGGTTGTAGTTGCCGACGAGGCTCATTATCGCCGTTTTAATGCCTTCGCGATCCGTTTCCACGCGGAGGCGGACCGGCCGTTCGGAAACGCCCCGCGCCGTAATGGTAACGCCGGGGATGATGTCGCTGATCGTATTTGAGGGGCGTATCATCTGAATCCCCTCCATGGAAACTATGGCGTCCTGGGCGGTTGACACGGGGTCCAGCGGCTTGTAGCCACCGCCTACCGCTCCCGGATCGTACACCTCCGCGCCGCGCACGGAAATGTCCCGGTGGGTGTTGGCGTTTTCTATGTTCAGGGCGGCGATTGTTTTGCCGCCGGCAATTTCGGCAAGGTTATATTCCCGCGTAACGAACGTCCCCGTGTCGGTGATCGGCTCAAGCGCTGCCGTGGAACCATCGGAAAAGACAAGCGAAAGCACGGCAAGGTTATCCAGCCGCTGCGGGGGCGGCGGCGGAGTCCACACGGGCAGCGGCGTCGACGAAGGGCTGTTTTCGACGCTGATGCCGCCGTAGCTGATCGATCCCGAAGAAGGCACGCTCGGGCCGGGTGGCGGCATGGGAATGGCAAACGCCGCATCCGTTTTTATCGCGGTGGCGGTTTCGATTTTCAGTACCAGCGGCGAATTGGGATCGACGTTCAGGCCGAAGGGGATTGTAGCCGAGGTAAAGGAAGGAAGCTCTACAACGCCGTTGCTTATCGTAACGGGGCCGGACGGGGCAATGCCGCCGGGCATATCCGTTTCCCGGACCGTCTCTGCGGAGAAGGGCAGTTCCCTGCGGGAATCGTTGACCGGTTCCGCTATCCCCAGGCGCACGGCGAGCAGGGCCGCGTCGCCGGAAAAGCCGAGCCGGTTTTCCGCGCCGGTAACTTTTGATTCCAAAAGAAGCGATCTGCTCCCCGGCTGCACCGTAATAAGGCTTGCGCCGACTTTGTCGCGCCCCCGCCGGTTAAGCGCGTCGACAAATTCCCTCAGGCTGCCGCCCCGGAAATTCAGGGAGACTTCTTCTTTGCCTGCGGTAAATGTGTAGGTTCCCGCTTCGATCCTGGTTTTTTCATCCAGGGGAGGGGAGAGGAAGCGGTCCGCCTGGGCGAGCTGCTTGACGGCAAAACGGTAGTCCTGCTCGATTGCCTCCCGCGTAGCCGTCGCCGTGATGACGTTCTCGTCCGCAGAAATTGCCGTGCGATCGTTAAAAGGATTTTGAAACGAAAAAAGAAAGCGGGCGCTTTCGCTCACCGCTTTTAGACGGGCGCCAACGTCCCTCCACCAGGTTTTTTGTGTTTCAAGGCTATCGAGATTTCTTTCTGCCCGATCTCTGGGGAGGCGTTCGACCCTCATCAGGTCTTCGACGAGTTTTTCGGTATTGAACCGGCTAGTTATTCCCGGCGCGTAAACATCCGACATACGACCTGACCCCCTCCGACACCCTAAGCGCCAAACAGTCAGCCGGGACCGTATCCTTTCGCGGTAGTTTGGCGCAAGGCACTGGCACTCAGTGCCTTACCTACACCCTTTCGTTATACAAAACCCCAATGGTTTCCCTGAGCTTTCTGTGCAGCCGCTGGAGCTCTTCGGGTGGCAGTACCTTAATCACCTTATCGGTTTCTTTGTCGATGACCTTGACGATTACTTCGTTTGACTGCTGATCCACTACGAACTGGAGTTTTTTGTTGAAAGTGAGACTGACACGCTCAATATCTGCCGCTACTTTTCTTATTTCCTGCGGCTTGGAACCTGTTTGCCCGCTGTTTCCCGGCAAAGAATCTGCAAATTGGTCAACGGCTGCCCGTTTTGCCGCAGATCTTGCCTGCGTTCTGGGAAGTTCCAGCGCCGGGGCAAAGCTAACGCTGGATCCAACGCTTGAGATTGATATACCCATGGTACCTCCCTGTTCCTCATTAACCCTGCCGTCCCTGGCAAGGGGTGTTTCGCTAAATAAAGGACGGGAAGGGCGCGAACTTCTCCGTCCTCGCGTACAAAGGCGACATCCAGAAGCCTCTTTACGCTATGGTCCAATGCCGCGATGCGGCTTACAAGTCTGTCAGCGGCTAGCCAAGAAGCTGCAGCACGGTCTGTGTCCGCACATTCGCCTGGGCCAGCATCGCGCTTCCCGCCTGGTTCATGATTGCTTCCTTGGTGAAGTTCACCATTTCGGAAGCCATATTCACGTCCCTGATGCGTGATTCCGCAGCTTGCATATTTTCCGACGCAATTGCAACGCCCTGGGCCGCCAGTTCAAAGCGGTTCTGATAGGCGCCGAGGTCTGCCCTCTGCCGGTTAACCTGCTTCAACGCGCTGTCCAGAGTGCCAATAGCAAGGTTTGCGTCTTCTGCGCTTTCGATGGAAACAGTTCCCTGTTCCCCCTGCGCGTTCTGAAGGCCGAGAGCTCCAGCGGTCATTGCGCCGATATAGACCCTTTCGTTCTGGTCCATGTTTGCGCCGATGTGGAACTGCATTACCTTGCTGCCGTCCTGGGCAAAAGCGCCGGTAAGCATATTCATGCCGTTAAACTGGGCATGGCTCGCAATGCGGTCAATTTCCCTTACCAACTGGGATACTTCTACCTGGATCATCATCCGATCTTCCTCGGTATAGATTCCGTTTGCCGACTGGACAGCCAGCTGGCGGATCCGGTGAAGAACATCCTGAGTTTCCTGAAGGTAGCCCTCACTGGTCTGGATAAACGACACCCCGTTAAGGATATTGCGCTCTGCCTGATTTAAGCCGCGAATTTGGCTTCGCAGTTTTTCCGATACGGCAAGTCCGGAAGCGTCGTCGCCGGCGCGGTTGATCCGCAGCCCGGAACTAAGCTTCTCCATGCTCTTGCTGATGTTAAACTGCGTTACGCCGAGCTGACGGTCGGCGTAAACTGCGCTCATGTTGTGATTAATAACCATATTACCCTCCATGTGTTGAAATGCTCCGGCCATCCATGCCGGAACCGCTTCGCGGAAACGGTTCTCCTGGGGGCGGTTTCGCGCCGCCTCCCCCAGAATACCCGCAATACGGAACGAAACGGCCATCCTTCAAAGAAGAATAGGCGTTTCGCGCCGCTCCGCGCATCAACGGAAGGTTTTTGTCAAAGAACGATGGCTTACCGCCAAATGCAGTATCCAAAGGGGGGAGCCCGATTTCCGCGCCGGAACTCCCCGCCAAAGGAAATTATACTACATTACTGCAAAAGCTGCAAGATAGAAGTGCCCCTCTGGTTGGCCTGCGCCAGCATGGCGGTCCCGGCCTGGGAGAGTATCTGATTGCGTACATACTCAACCATTTCGTTGGCCATGTTGGTATCCCGAATACGGGATTCCGCAGCTTGCAGGTTTTCCGCTCCAATGTCAAGTCCGCGTACTGCGTGCTCGAGCCTGTTCTGGTAGGCGCCGAGGTCCGCGCGCTGCTTGTTGACGATTCTGAGGGCGGTGTCAAGCGTGCCGATGGTGCGGTTCGCGCTTTCGGGGGTTTCCAGGCTGATAAAGGTGCCGTCTCCGACATCCCGAATGCCCAGCCCTTCGGCGGTCATCGTACCGATGTACACCTGGGTGCGCTGATCCATGTTGGCGCCGATGTGGAACCACATGGAAGCTGTGGGAACGTTCTGGCCGGTCGCGCGGGCGAACCTGCCGGTGAGCATATTCATGCCGTTGAACTGTGCGTGGCTTGCAATCCTGTCGACTTCGGTGACAAGCTGGGAAACTTCGATCTGGATGTACAGCCGGTCTTCCTCGGTATAGATACCGTTGGCAGCCTGGACGGCCAGTTCCCTCAGGCGCTGGATAACGTCTTCGGATTCCTGGAGGTAGCCTTCGCTGACCTGGATGAACGAAATGCCATTGGCGGCGTTGAACGAGGCCATGTTGAGGCCGCGGATCTGCGCCCGCAGTTTCTCGGATACGGCCAGGCCGGAAGCGTCGTCACCTGCGCGGTTAATGCGCAGACCGGATGAAAGCTTTTCCATGCTTTTTGTCAGATAGGTTTGTGTAACCTTGAGGGACCTGTCCGCAAACATTGCGCTCAGGTTGTGGTTGATGATCATACGATCCTCCTTGAAAGTGTACAAAGGCATCCATGCCTCTGTTTGGCTTGCCGTCTCCGCCGCAGTAACCGCGGAATTTCCGCAGGGACACAACGAACCTTTCTCATTTTCGGCGCAAAAGCCAGCAAACTTTAGGGAAATTTTTGGAGAATTTCTCACGGAAAGAAGTAATTCTAAAAAGCCTCACACAGAGGCACTGCGGCACAGAGGACACGGAAAGAAGGTAGATTAAGCAACTATTCAAATCCGTGCCTTAGTGCCTCCGTGAGAGAAAAAGGGGATAAATTACTTCATCGGGAACGGTAATACGCTGTCTATGGTGGAGCGGCCGAGGAGCGCCATGATAAGGCGGTCGAGGCCGAGGGCGACGCCGGAGCAGGCGGGGAAGTCCTGAAAGTGCTTCCAGTAATCGCGGTCAACGGCGTGGCGCACGGCGCTGTGTTCTTTGGCGGCGGCTTCGCTTTCAAAAAAGTCCCGCACACGGGCAGGATCGGTTTCCTCGGAGAAACAGTTCGCCAGTTCGATGCCGTTCCAGTACAGTTCCCAGCGTTCGACGGTTTTGCCGCCCGCACCCCGCCGCGCCAGGCAGGGAACAAAAGCCGGGTAGTCCAACAGGGCGACGGGGGTCTTTTGTTTGAGCCGCGGCTCTACGGCATGGATGAAGATTAAATCGTACAGTTCGGCGGTTTTCAAACCGTCGGGGGGATCCAGCCCCAGCCTGCGAGCCTCGGTTTCCATCGCGCCGGGCCTATCCGCCGCCTCGAACAAATCAAACCCCGCGTATCGGGCAAAAGCCTCCGCCACGGTGATTCTCTCGAAACACCGTTTTCCCCAATCCCCCTCACGGAGGCACGGAGGCACGGAGGAGGGGCAGGGTAGGGACTGGGGACCA
>Ga0082212_10002131_pt1 | contig 29167 bp, 21 predicted proteins | sample TergutNt197P3_FD_71548 | JGI IMG/M metagenome (GOLD analysis project Ga0082212, IMG submission 71548) | Neocapritermes taracua P3 segment gut microbial communities from Petit-Saut dam, French Guiana - Nt197 P3 | ecosystem: Host-associated > Arthropoda: Insects > Digestive system > Gut ...
GTGCTGGCTTTATTAGCTCAAACTGCTCTCTAGTTATGTCGCTAGGATAAGGTTTTCTCATTTCTTGGATAATAGCCTTTTTTATCGCCATTATACCATTTATAGACATTTATGGTGATACTAAACAACCTCTAACAGCAGTATCAGCAAACTCGCTTGGCAAAGCGCTTTTTGCCGATGGCAAGGTGGGAAAATCGAGCTTAGAGGCTTTTAAAAAGGGGCGGAATTTGCCAGCTTAAGCAAGTGCGATGTTCGAAAGCTTTTTATGCTCGCTTACAGGAGAGTTGGCACATTCACAAGAGCGTTCGTCTTCCATTGGATATATTGGCGAAGGGCGCACCAAGCAGAAGCTATGTGGCATCATTAGAACAAAAAACCTAAAAAGTAAATTCACAACTGTAGTAATATAAGCCCTACAGCCCCGTACATGCGGCCAAGGCCTATTTGAGCCTGCGTTTAGGAGATTTTAGTGTCTTTATCGACAATCTTCATCAAAGCATTGGAGATGTCAAGATCAGTTGTCAAATGCCATGGTCCAGGCATGCCTGGGGATTTGTCTAGGGCTAACATTTTATGTTTGTTTGTCTAATGATTTACAATATCGTCGTCTTGGCATGCATGTTGTCGAAGGAACTTTCATCCGTGCATGAGTATAAAGAACACCCTATTCCAGGAGCTGCTGCAAGTAGCGTTCGAATGAAGAGCAATAAGGCTGCTTTTCGTAGCTTTTAATCGAAAATGCGCTTAACTCATCAAAGCGGCCTATATGTGTGCGAAATATAATGTTTTAAGCGCATAAAATTATTTATGCTATAATTAAAACAAAAATGAAATAAGAGGACTAAACAATGGCTAGAAGAACAATGTTGGACAATTTCCGCGGCATCGGCTACGGAATAATGCCAGACTGGGTGCCCAGGTGGCGCATGGGCTCACCAGATCCTGACTCGCCAGCTGTAATGGCAGGCGCTATGTCTGTGCTGCAGCCGCCAGGCGCAGCCCCGCAGATGATGGGAGCCCCTGGTTTGCGCGAATGGAAAGACATGTGGGGAGTTCCATACGTCAACAATGAGGAAACCGGCTACGCTGGCTTGCCAAAGCCTGGCGATTTCATCATGCCTGATGTAACAAAATGGGATCAAGTAATTAAGCACCCGCAGGATATCAATGAAGCTGTCGCTAACGCTGACTGGGAAACACTGGCTGCGGAAGCAACCAAGAATATTGACAGAAGCGATAAAGGCGTTGTGTCCGGAGTAGGCTTTATGCCATTCCAGCAGCTAATGGGCTTTATGGGCTTTACCGAAGGGCTGTGCGCAATTATTGAAGAGCCTGATGCCGTTATAGAGCTGCTTAACTATATAGCTGACTATTATGTGCCTGTAACAGAAAAGGTAGTTGACTACTTCAAGCCAGACTTTTTGTACCTGCTTGATGACACAGCATCCAAGTACTCCACATTCTTCTCAATGGATTCATATAGAAAGGTATTCAAGCCGATTTACGTGAAGCTCACAGAATATGGCGTCCAGCGTGGAATCCCTGTTATACTGCATAATTGCGGCCGCTGTGAAGACCAAATTGATGAATTCCTGGATTTTGGCGTTAGGTATTGGGATCCGGCCCAGACAGACAATGATCTGCTTGGAATTAAGGAGAAATACCAAGGAAAGCTCGGAATTTGCGGCGCATTTGACTTTGTCCCTGAGCAAGGCAGTGAAATTACAGAAGAGGTTGTCCGCCAAAAAGTCCGCGATACCCTTAATAAATATGCACAAGGCGGCGGGTACGCATTTGGTGGAAACATCCTTGGAAGAGTTGACAATGCTGAACTGGTGACAGAAGCCAATGGATGGATTGCTGACGAGTACAGAAAGATTTCGCCTGATTTTTATAAATAGCTTTTGCAAACCCCTTGCTGCCAAGCTTCTACACAAGAATTCTTGGCAGCCAAGGAGTTGCATCCCGTATTAATTGCTTCTTGCTATCTCTTAGCAAATGCAGCATATCCCAAAACTTGCGTGGTTTGCAGGCTTCTATACAAGCCGATTAGCGCTATGTAATAGCTATAGTTCGTTTGGTGCTGCCATCCAAGACGGTTTATGGCTTTTTTTTAATATTGCCTGTCTCTCTCTTCGCTCTGCCCAAAAGGCCATAGCCTTACGCCAAATTGGCAAACCGTGTTCGGAACAATGATGGTATTCTTCCGAATGTGTGCTATACTAGCCGTATGGAGAGCAATAATATCGCATACATGACAGCACAGCAGGCAGCTAAAAAATGGGGTATATCAGATCGCCGAGTGCGCACTCTTTGTGCAGAAGGAAAAGTAGAGGGCGCAGTGAAGAATGGAAAATCATATCAAATTCCTGAAAATGCGCAGAAACCTGCTGATGGCCGTATCCGCAACGGCAATGCAATGCCGAAAAAGGAGATATCCGGCTATTTCAAATGGGAAAACGATGTGATAGGGTTTATCGATCATGCCAACGCTGTGGTGTTCACAAAGCCTGATTACAATGATGTCGTTTCTTTGTATACTTGCGGAAAACGCCGTTGGACGCCTGAGCAATACATCGAGTTTATAACAGAGCGTGTCGTCAGCCGCGAACGGCGTGACATTGAGCGCATCCTGTTTCGATGCGGGCTGTCGCACTATGATGTTTTGCGCCTAGCGGAAATCACGAAGGGAATTCACCCAAAAGATCTCCTGTGGAGAGCGCACACGGCAGACGAAACCATGCAATCAGCTGTAACCGAAGTTTTTGAGTCTGTGTTTAACCGGCGCATTGATCTTATAGGCGACAGCATCGATACCCCTGAGGGATACAACATCAAGCGGTATGGCGTGCATGAAGGCCAGTATGGGATTTTTAAGCAGCGAATCAGCCCACTGCACACCGATGTTGAATCGGAAGTAGCCGTATGCCTGCTGGCAAACAGGCTAGGGGTACCTTGCTGCCCTGCTATTCGCACTGGCAAGGATACCATATTTTCTGGTTTCCTATATGATTTCTCCAAAGAGTATGTCGTTCATTTCCGCCGCCTTTTTCACGGAGCCCGCTCAGACAACGAATACCAGAATCTCATTGCTGTGCGCCCCCAATACAAAGATGAGATAGCTAGAATGATCCTCTTGGATTTCATTACCCGGCAGGATGACCGGCACCTGTCTAACCTTGCCATAAAGAGTGATGGCAAGAACGAATCTTTCTATCCCCTCTATGACAATGGCCGAAGCCTTTTCTATGAAGATACTGAAGAAATGGTCAAGAATGCGGTGAAAGAGCCTGCGCTATATGCCACAAGTTTCGGCTATGCAGGAACTTATTGGGACTATGTTCAGGAAATCGCAGCTGAGCGAGGCGATCTGAAAGAGCTAATATGCTTAGATATTGAAAAAAAAGAGATCACAGAATTGCTCATAGAAGCGGGGTTTAGCGGCTACCGCTTGGATGGAGCTGTGCAATGGATAGAAAAAACCATAAGCATGGCCAAATCGCTATAGGCATCACACCGTGCAGACGGTGTATTTACCTGTTTGCCAAATGCTAGGCCGGCTTTGCATTGCATGCCTTCAAGCGCTGGCCCAGCCTAAGCGCGAGTAGCAATATCTGCAGCAAAAGCCGCCCTAAACCCCTGCCAAATGGCTGCTCTATATGTTGATAAAGGCAATATCCAAAGAATCGCAGACTCGTTTGTAGCCTATCTTTTGGTATATGCTGTTTGAGGTTGGATTCGCAAGATCAGTATATAGCGCGCAGGAAGAAAAACCGCTCTCCAGCAGCAAGCTGCTAAGCTTGGCCACACATGATGTTGCATACCCTTTTCTGCGCAGGTATGGGGGAGTATATACATATCCTACTCCTGCAATTCCGGCAACCTCCCTGGTTACCTTTGCCATCGATACAGGCATTGCATCATCATCGCAGAGCACATAAAACTTTTCTGAGGCTACTTCATAAGCGTAGCCCTCATGCGAGCTGGATATATCTATCGGCATTCCAAAGCAGTCGCTGTTGAAAGCCTCAAGCCAGAAAGGCAAAAATGAGAGATCGCGCTCATTCAGCAGCCTGAGCTCTCCTGTGAGCTTGGTTTCGCTGCTCACTTCAGCCAGCTCGAAGATTCTTTGGTCAAACTTGATGCTGTAGGCTGCGCCAAACTCCTTTGTATATGCGCTTGCAAAGCGCTCCGCCAGGGTTTTTTCAGCTATTACGCCAGGAAGGGCTATTGCATTGGCCTTTAGGCCGGCAGCCAAGCATTCAATTGCGCCTGTGCTTTCGGCGCCTGGAGCTTGGCACAAAGTAATGTTAAAAGGGGGAGTCATCATTGCTGTGAGCAGTATATGGCCGTCGTCTGACACGCTTGCCATAAACCAATTGCTTGGATCCCTCCATCCATGCTTGTCATCCCCTTTATACCCTATTTCCAGGTTGCCAAGCATTATCATGTTTTGGGCCCCGCCTTCGGCGAGCATGCTGTATGCATCGCTGTAGAATTCATCTACGCTGCTGTATATCTTAAACTGCATATTAAATGCCTCCATTATTATAATACTGTGCCATCATATGCTTTATTAGCGAGCTCAACTGCGTTTTTTATTGCCCGCACGTAGCTGTCCGGTATGTCGCTTGCGCTAAGCGCTTCGCCTATGGTTCTGCCTAAAAATACGCCTTTCTTCGTCATGAGAAACGCTGAGAGCATAATGCAAAATTCATCTCTGCTGCTAACATCAACTTCACTGAGGGGTTTTGATATGTAGCCGGGGCTCTCAGAAGAAGCATCAAGGCCAAGCTTGCGAAGAGGCTTGCCTATAGCATTCATATTAATAGGCGCTCTTGCAGCGACGGGATCAATCTCAAGCGCTATGTGCATAGCAAGGCTTTGCTTGTTATTGTCAAATAGCTTTGCTGCAATTTCCATCTCAAAGCACGGCTCTTTTGTATAGAACTGGCTGCTGGAGGCTGTGTTGCCTAACTTCACATCCCCGTCGTATATTGCTGCGCTGGGCAGGCGAAAAGCTTTGAGCAGCTGCCTAAGCGGCCTTATTGATCCCTCGCCTCTCGCATTTATCAGGCATATTCCATTTTCATCAAGCGATACCCCCAGCTTGCTTGCAAACGCCTCAATGCAGCCGTATTCAGTTTCCCCTTCAACAAGCAAAGCGCAGTTTGCGTAAAATGCTTCTTTTATTTCAGGAAACCTCATAATGATATGCTTTTCTATCTTTGGCTCAAACGAAACTTTTGCATCCGATCCGCTGACAACTGCAGTCTTTGCGTTATGCCGGTAAAAGCGTATCAGGTTTCGATAGTCCCCTACAAGCGAGTCTGTTGAGTGGGTGACAATTATGAGCTGACCGTCTATTCTGTCCACTCCAAAGCAGACTTTTAAAAGCTCCAGGAACTGCTCGTCCTCATTATTGAGAATTCTCGTATAGTGGCTGATAAGCGTTCTTTGCATGTATGGGTGCAAGTGGATTTCAGGCTCGTCAATAGCAAAAGCCAGCGGAAGCGTCAGCATATCGCCCTCATCAGGGTACAGCCTTGAGCTAAATGGCACTGCCTTGCTTGCATACAGCTTGTTTATCTCTGAGAGCAGGCTTACAGATGCCACAGATCGCAGCCTGGTGAACTTCTCGGCTGGCATGTGGCTTTTTTCCGGCATCAAGCTTTTTATCATCTCTGCTGTCTTGACAGTAATAGCGGCCTCCAGTTCAGTGAAGTCGCCAATGCTGCCAAGGAACCCGTCGAAAAAGGGCGGGAGAATGTTTTGCAGCTCCCCTTTGTCATCTGAGGCAAAATACTTGTCAATGATAAGGCTTAATAAAATGCCTGCTCCCTTGAGCATATCTTTATTGTCTTTTGCGGTATAGCTCAGAAAGCTGATTGGCATTCTGCTGCGCGCCTTCAGGGTTTTGCGAAGGGCAGGCGCAGATACTTCCGGATGCGATTCGCTTATTTTTTGCTTAAAGCGTATGCGCTCATCAAAGCCTGTGCCAAAAGGGCCCTGCTCGTTTGGATGGGCTTTGACAGCCAGCTCTACAATTATCGGCTTCTCGGGATCTCTAAAATCGCTGTCCCTAAAGCCGTCTCCGTCGCAAACAGTCTTTAAAAGCTCAAGAAAGTTTGTCTTGCCGATTTCGTTGTCGCCAATGATGTAGCTTGTAGCTTCATTGAAGAAAACAGATATCCCGTCGATATTTCTATAGTTGCTTGCCTTTGCCTGCAATATTTTCATATGGTACATCCGAGCCTATTTTTTTTCGTGCAAACAAAAAGGCGCAGTGCACGCGCACAGCGCCTTTGGTATGTTCTTGGGCTCTGTAGAGCCCTCCGCTATGCTGGCCAGTACATCATCAAAATTGGATGGCTTGTATAAGCCGCTACCAGGAAACGCTTGTCTGCTCTTCCCCGTCGAATATCGTGCCGCTGGCTTCAGTGATCAGAAAAGCAGCGATGTCTTCAGCCTTGGCTTCACGGCCATTTCTGCGCATGTTTTCTGCCAGCTGCTCTTTTACCGCCATATCCGTCTGTTCAGTGGCAGTAGCAGAAATCCTCATCCATTTGCGCTCTTTGATAGCTCCAAGCATCACATTGCCATTTTCAACTAGCTGTTTATATACTTCCTTTGGAAAGTTAGTCTGTATGTACAGCTTCCCGTCAAGAACAGCCCTTGACCCAAACGGGCGCATGTGCGGCTTTCCATCGCTGTCAACTGTAACAAGCCAATAAAAGCCGGCTTCATTTAGGAAATTCATTGCAATGTCCATTTGTAACCCTCCAGAGTTCTTTTTCACCATTTTAACACAATATAAGCGCTGTTATTTACAAAATGCTTTTAAGAACGGGCGCCTTCTTTAAGGCCATTGCTGCTGCAAATGACGCGGCTACGCTTAGCAGGCATGCAGCAGCAACTCTGGCAAGCCCGCCAAAGGGCAGGATCTCGCATGCCAGGCAGCAAGCCACCACAATAGGCGGATGGGCTATATAGGCGGCAAAAGATGCATCGCACAGCGCTTTTGCCGCGCTCCCCTGCTTGTTGGCCTTTTCAGAAAACAGCGCAAGCAGCCCCATAACCATGCCAACGCCTGTCCAGGCGTCCAGCCCCGAAAGCAGGAACGACTCCATAGTAAAGCCGCCGTAAAACCTGTCTATCGACAAGCTGTTGTTGATATATCCCATAACTCCAAGCCATCCGGCTGTGCCCAGCCATAGCCCGACAACAAGCCAAACGATGCCCTGCCTGAAGCTAAAGCGCTCAGCCATGCTGTATCTCTGGGCGATAATGCCCAATGCAAAGAATCCGACATAAGGCCCAAAGTACGCGAAGCGGAAGCCAAGCGTGTAGACTCCAAGCGGAAAGAATATTCTAAGCACAAAATTGGCTCCGGCCATCAGCATTCCAAACAGGATCACCTTTGGCCATGTCGGGTTGGTAAGCTTGTCGCTTAGCTCAGGCGCCCTAAGGCCGGCTCTTCTGAGCAAAGCATATACAGCGCTGAATATAAACACTGTAAGGCAGTACCACGCAACGCCATACCCCTTAAGGTATTGCAAAAGGTCGCTTATAGGCTTTCCGGCGACCAAAATGATTACAAGGTTTATAAATATCTGGTGAAAAGCAAAAGGCAAAAGCAGCCTCTTAGCCTTGTTGGCTACAAAGCCGGAAAAGCCATGCCGATCATAGCTTTCAGGGGTAAGGTAGCCGGAGATAAAGAAGAACACGGCCAGTATAAAGCTCTGCTGCAAAAAATGCACCATGCTTAAAAAGATATTCCCGGCTCCGGTGATGTCTCCAAGTTTTATGTAGAAACTGTCGATGCCGCTATATATCATGTTAACATGGTGCAAAACTACTATAGAGCTCGTAAAAAGCCTAAGGTTGTCAAAGTATAAGAAGCGTTGCCGCTCTTGCATAACAGACTCCTTTTATTAAATACTTATTGCTAATGCTAAGATTATATTAATAAAAGGCTACTTTCGGGCCACATTGAAAAGCTCATGCTATAGCGTTTTCAAATGAACATTCATTCAATTAGGGCACAGCCAATGCATGTTAGGGTGTTTGGCCCGTAATAACAGATCAGATCGCTGTCTTTGCATACATCGCCCACTGCCATCACGAACGCATTCATAAGAATTGGCAGCCTGCAGGGCCCATCGGCAAATTGCATGAGCGGCTCCAAGCAGCAGGCAGCCCGCATACAATTGGCGCATCTTCCCGGCAAAGCTTTTGAAATTGCCTGCCTGCTGTTTGCCCGGATCCCGAATTCCTTCCCAGTCAAGCTCAGCGCATGTTTTGGCGATAATGCCGCGCCGAAAAGCCCGGACACTCCTCAAGCGCTCCGCATCACGGAGGGCAGGGCCAGTATTATGCATATTGGCGGCATTTGTTATCTTCGCATGCCGCTCTAAAAACTAAATGTATTTTGCAGCGTGTCGCGCGCTCTGGCTTTATGGCTTATTATTCTGCTGCTTATTCATGCGAAATGGCAAGCACAGCGCGCTTAAGGCAAGCGCAATTATCTCCCGGCGCCTTTGCTAAATATTGCTAAACTATATCTGTTTGCAATTAGTATAACTAAGCAACTATACTGTATCTGGCATGTCAACAGACTGTATTCCAAAAAGGCGGCATTTTATGAAGTTTACCAGAACCATACTTGGCATCATACTCTTTTTAGTCCTTGCATCATTAGTGACAAAGTATTCCCTGCTGTTTTCGCTTAGCACTACATTCATACTTGCAGTTGCTTCAAATGCAGCCGTTACAGGGCTGTTTCACGGCAGCTTTGGCCGATACCGCTCAATCGAGCATGGCTCAGCAAATTGGGGAAAGCGCAAATTGCTCGCGAGAACTGCAAAGGGCAACGGCCCAAGGGTAATCTACACCCTTACTGACAGCATGCCTCTGAGCATAGACATGGGGGGCACTGAAACATACCGCAACAATAACACTGTAGTCATCGGCGCCTCCGGATCCGGCAAGAGCAGGTGCTTTATTCTGCCGCAGATATATTCGGCGTACTCTTCGTATGTAATTACAGATCCCAAAGGCGCTCTTTACAGCCAGACACATGAATACCTGGCATCAAAAGGCTATAGCATTTATCGCTTCAGCCTTCGAAATATGAGCGCTTCTGCAAAGTACAACCCTCTTGCATACACTAAAACGCCTGAAGAAATTATGAGGCTTGTAGCGTGCATTATTGCCAACACTAAAGGGGAAGGCGAAAAGTCGGATTTCTGGGAGCGATCTGAAACTGCTTTGCTGCAAGCGATTTTTGCATACCTTGTCTTTGAGTCAAAAGAGAAGCCAACTTTGCCAAATGCAATCGAGCTGATCATGAAAGGCGAAAATTTAGATGGGCTGTTTGAAAAACTCGATACTGAGAGCTCTTTTGCCGCCCGTCAGTACACTGTATTCAGCCTGGCTCCGGAGAAGACAAAGGCAAGCATTTTGATTTCGTCAGCAGTGCGGCTCTCAGCGTTCAACATCCCGGAAGTGAGGGATCTTACCGCATTCGACTCGCTGTGCCTGGACAGCTCTTTCGGCGAAAAAACTGCCCTGTTTATCGAGACCAGCGATGAAGCTGCTTCGCACAGCTTTATAGCTGCGCTGCTGTACAGCCAGCTCTTTTCGATTTTGGCAAGGCAAGCAGACGCCAACGAATCAGGCAGGCTTGCGCAGCCGATAACATTTCTTTTAGACGAGTTTGCCAACATTGGCAAAATACCAAACTTCGAGAGCTTTATAGCGACAGCGCGCTCCAGAGGCCTGGCAGTCATGCTGTGCGTGCAAAGCCTCGCCCAGCTCAAGAGCATGTATGATGGCAATTGGGAAACGATAACAGGCAATTGCGACAGCCTGCTATACCTTGGAGGCCTTGAAAAGAGCACGCTTGAATACATATCAGAGCTATGCGGCACTGCAACTGCGCGTGAAATAAGCCATACAGACAGCTCCGATGACAGAACATACTCAAACAGCCCGTATCAAAGGCCCCTCATCACGCCAGATGAAGTCTCAAGGCTGGGCCCCAATGAATGCATACTTATAATAAGGGGCCTTCAGCCTTACCGCTCCAAAAAGTACAATATCGAAAACCACCCGGAATACAGAAAGCATAAGCTGGGAGCCTAGCCTATGATCATTAGCCAAGCCCTAACGAGCGCAGCCAAGCTGTTTATACATTCTGAATCGCCAAGCCTTGACGCAAGGGTTTTGCTTGGCTATGCCCTGGGCGTTGATGCTTCTTACCTGTATGCACACGCTGATGCCAGCCTGGGCGAGCAAAGCGAAGCGCTGTTTGAGATCCTTGTACAGCGCAGAGCAAAAGGGGAGCCTGTAGCCTACATTACAAACAGAAGGGAATTTTACGGCAGCTCCTTCTTTGTTGACAGCAGAGTCCTAATCCCCCGGCCTGAAACTGAGGTTTTGGTTGATCAGGCGCTGGCTTTGCTCAAAGGCGCCGAAAATCCGAGAATTCTGGATATCTGCTGCGGCAGCGGATGCATTGGAATTTCAGTAGCCATAAACCTGGGGAAATGCGATCTTGCTTTATCAGACATCAGCAGCGAGGCTATACAGGTAGCAAAGATAAATGCGCTCAGGGCAATGCCCGGCAAAAGGGCAGAGTTTTATGTTGGAGATCTGTTTGGCCCATTGCAGCAAGAGCCGCCATTTGATGCTATACTCTCAAACCCCCCTTATATCGCAGACAGCGAAATGTCTGGCCTCAGCTGTTCAATAAGGGCCTATGAGCCGGCTCTTGCGCTTCAGGCCGGCCCTGGCGGCCTTGATCTAATAGATAAAATCATAACCCAAGCCCCGGATTATATAAAGAGCGGAGGCTTCCTCGCCATTGAAGCAGGCCACAGCCAATCAGAAGCGGTAGCCTCGCTAATGGCAATCGCATTTGGCAACTGCACTGTTGCCAAAGATTTGGCAGGCATAGATCGGGTGTTTATAGGCTTTATGCGCTGAGGCTATATGTGGCGCCAGCGAAGCTTTCTCAGAATATGCACAAGGCAAGCCCGGGCGCTGTACCCATGCGCTGGCTTGCAGCTTAGATTGCCAGCCGGCCTGTGCCCGGCAAGCCTATTTCATTATTCAGCTTCGGCTGCGGCTAGGCTCTCGCAGCGCAGCCTGTATTGCCAAAACGCTATCGCATGCCATTTTCGGCTGTGCTATCGCCCAGCCAGGAAACCCCAAGTATAATATCAACAGCTGCTTAATATCATTAGAAAGCGGCCTTTATAGTATCTGGCAAAAAGAAAATGCAGTTGAACATTAATAACAAAAAAAGCCAATGAGCTTATATGGAAATTCATGTATAATGGCAGCAAAGGATGAAAGAATTATGGGTTACAAGAGAAGCTCAAAAAATAGTGGAGTAATAAGCATTGCCATGCCATTCCTTTTTGTTGCTGTATTGATGTCACTGGGAGTAGGCGTATTTCAGCTTATGAAAGCTTCCGGAAAACCGGACCAGCCGCAAGGCCAGGTATCGCAAAATACGCCTCCGCAAAATACAGGGAACACGCATCCCCCTGATACACTGAGCAGTATGAAGCGAATTGATGATTTCCTGGCAGCAAACGGCTCCAAGATAAAAAAGGTGGAATCCACTGAAATTGTCGCAACGAACGAGACTCCAAGGGCAGTAGCAGGCGGGGTGATATCCTTTAGGGCGAAAATAACCGGCACAGGCTCTGATGGCAGCAGCCTGGCTGAATACTACAGCAATGTGGATATAACTGAAAGCCCCGGTATTATTATTCTCAGGCAAGGGTGCGCTGCCATTCCTGTTTCAGACAAAACCCCAAAAATGCTGGAAATAAAAGCAAACTTCTTTGGCATAGAGCGTTCATTCTCGTACAGCATATTGTTTCAAAACCAAGCTGAAAGCAATGAGCTGATATTGGTTAACCGGTACACTAAAAATCTTGGCGAGCAGTTTATGCCGGAAAGCTTCTATCCATCAAGCGCATTCCAGCTTGAAAGCGCTGCTGGAGCAGCGCTAAGCCAATTGCTCGAAGCGGCGGCCTCAGACGGGGCAAGCTTTTATTCAGCGAGCGCATACCGCTCATACAGCCTGCAGGAAACGCTATATGATCGCGCTATCATAAACCATGGCAAGAACCAGCGCTCGTCAGCCCCTCCAGGCCATAGCGAGCACCAGACAGGCCTTGCAGTGGACTTTACGACCAACGCCCTGAATGGCAGCCTGCTTGAGGAGTTTGACCAGACCGATGCATACGAATGGCTGCAAGAGAATGCTTCTGATTACGGCTTCATTCTCAGATACAGCAAGGATAATATTGACGTTACAGGCTATATATATGAGCCATGGCATTTTCGCTACATAGGCAAAGCAGCAGCCGGACAGTACATTGCAGAAGGCTGGGAGAGCCTGGACGAGTATTTAAGCATACCTAGATAAAGGCTTAATGCGGCTTGCTCTTTACGCTTTCGCCTCAGCATTTAGAGCGATAGGGCACTTGCACGGCCACAACGGAGCTGCTCAAGCTGCATTGTAAAATGCAAAACCATATTAAAAATATTTCAGCAATGCAATTCGAATGGGAAATGCCTGTGGGCGGCACCAAAAGCCGCTCACAGGCATTTTGCACAAACAAAGGGCAGAAAGAAAAGCAGCGCGCTACGGCGCGCCGCTTCAGCCTGCTGGCCTGAATGCCTTGGTTTGCTGCAAGCAAAGCCTAAGCATGGCTAAGGCCGTATTCCCACGAACCTTCTTCCTGCAGTTTGCGGATCTTTATGAACTCGTCAAGTATATATGTATTGTTTATGCCAGTGTTGGTCGGGTCGCTTGGGTCAATTGGATTGACAATATTCCCGCCGAAAATATAGCCCTTCCCATACTTGCCGTATGACGAAATGCACCGGTTAACTTCAGCGCGAACCATTTCCTCTGTAGCTGACTGCTGGCCTGGAGGGCCGTTGCTGTTGAAGCCTCCCATAATCGTGAATATATCGCCGTATGTCTCGATAACGCTCTCAATCTCGTTAGTTGCCTGAACGGCATGCCAGGCAGCGCAGCCTTCATCAATCATATCCTGCACCAGAGAGTCTGCTTTGCCGCAGGTATGCTGGATCGGTATAATCCCGAGCTCCCTTGCTGCTTGGCACATTCTTGTATGCAAAGGCTTAATAATAGCTTTATATGTAGCCGGAGACATAAAGAGCCTGTGCTCAGTGGCTACATCGTCAAAGAATATGAAGGTGTCTGGCTGGTAGTACTTTGCGAAATACTTCATTACTTCGATCTTCCAGTCAGCAAGCGCTGAAAGCAGTTCATAAGACGCTTCAGGCTCTTCTACAAGCGCAATCAGAGTCTCTTCAAACCCCATAAGCGTTGCCATTCTCTCGTAGATGCTGTTCATGCTGGCAACTTCGAAGACTTTTGAGCTTCTGTCAACGCCGTTAAGCTCAGCTGCCGAGGTGCCTTCCCAGTCATAAATGCTCAGATCGGGCATGTTAACAACTTTTTTCCACTCTGTTACGTCAGTGAGCATAAATACGCCTGGCTCAGGCAGCGCAGCCGCTACTGCGCTCCAAGGGGCAACCCAGTTAACGCCAAAGCCGTCAATGCCTGAGCCTCCCGGCCCACGCTCAAACGGCAGGCTTCTGCCTACTCCAAACGAGTCAGTTACTGACGCTGGAGTATACTCTGTAGGTTGGTGGTTGAGGGCCAAGAGGTAGTTCTCTCTTGGGCTTAATGAAAAAGCCATTTTATCCTCCTAAAATTAGATGTGGCTATCCATTGCTGTATGAATAATGCTGCAGCGCAAGCTGGCTGTTTATTGCATGATGCCCGGAAATTGCGCAATCGCCAACATTATCCGCCAAATTTATTATAGCATCAATATTATTCGAGAATCAATGCTTGAGATCATCTGCTTGATGCCGAAAACATGCTTGCCAAGCGCATTTTCGACAGCTCCGGGCGATACAGCCGATATCAAATAATAAAAAAACCCAAGCGGGGCCGTAACCCCGCCCAGGCGCCAAGGAGCTGTAAATGAAACATCAAAATCTGCGTGCTTTTTTATATCTTTCGGTAAATTGTCCGCTTTTGTATGCAGATTGCATGATGATGCAAGATATGGGCTGGCTTAGAAGCGCCCGATATCCCAGCATGCAGCCTGGCCCGTGTTATGCATCTTGGCAGCGGAGCTGTCGACTGCCTTGAGAGCCGGATATTTTTCCGGCTGCACTCCTGCATGGCGGGCCAATAGCAATGGAGCATCCATTGCCGATGTTTCAGCAAGCCATATGATTCCAAGCCACAGCTTGCTTTAAACTCTGCTAGAGCAGCATCTGTTCTTTGTCTGGGCAACATGCTTTGCAATTGCCATAAACGTTTCTCCTTACTGCATGCAACTGGCGCCAAGCAGCAGCCATAGCTGCTTGAAATGCCGTTGCCTTAGATATTATGCTGGAAAGCCGCGAATGCTACACGATCTTGATAAATGCTGCAAGCTTGTATCGCAAAACGCCGCAAATAAAAAAAACTAGGCGCAAGCCTAGCTTGATAAATGGCAATATTCGCTTAGAAGCGCTTTTTTTTCTTTGCAGCTATGTATGCGCCAGCGCTGAGCGCTGCTGATGAAACAGTTCCCCATATTGCGCTTAGCCCATAGTCCCCTGTCTTTGGCGAGTCATCATTGTCATTATCGCCCGTTTCGTCGATCCAGCCTAAATCATCATCATCGCCAATCGGCTCATCGTCGTCATCAGAAGAGTTTTGCGGTGGAACCGTAGAACTGCCGTTGCTGCCCGGGCCCTGCCCTGTAGCTGTGCTAAGCACGTTGCCATTTACGTTTCCGCTGCTGTTTGCAATCTCTACTCCCTCTGATTTTGCGATGCAAGAGTAGCTGGTGCCTTTTGGGATGTTCTTGATAGCTTTTGATTCGCCTTTTCTCAAAGTCAGGACCTCTGATTTTGAGCCGCCATCCAACTTTATTTCCACCTCGATGGAGCTTTGCGTGTCATTTTTTATAGTCAGCGAGAAAGTTGTACTGGCTTTAAATGAGGTTGTAACAGTCCTGTTTTGGCTCATTGAGCCGGAAGCCGAAGAGCTGTAGTTCACTGCATATCGGCTGGTGTCCTTAGATATAATTTCATAGGTTGTGCCTTCCTTAAGCTTGTAGACTTTGGCTCCCTTATTCCTTAAGGTAAGCGTCTCAGTGCTCTCGGCAGGCGTCCCCTTGTTGAAAATAATATCGTAAGCGTACTTGGTTTCAGCGCCATCGCCATCAGCATATTCGTCAACTTTTGCAGCAATTGTCAGAAAATACTGCTTGTTGCCTTCTGCTGCACCGGCATCAGAACCTTGTTCATCTAGCCCGCCTAAGCTGTCTGGCCCCTCTTCGCTGACAGCGGCTGCGCTGCCTGGTCCCTCTTCGCCAACTGCGGCTGTGCTGTCCGGCCCCTCTTCGCCAACTGCGGCTATGCCATCCTCCAAATCCGACAGCGTGTCGGATGCATAGGCTGTTGCATAAAAGCTTAGGCATAATAAGCAAGCTGCAGCAAATGCCAGAATCCTTGAAGTCGTAATACTCATTAACCAGCTCCTAATAAATGATCATTTCAGGCATAGGCGGCGCATAGCGCCGTGTGTCCTAAGTAATATAATAGAGGCATTACGTTACCTTAGAGTTACATTGTATCCTTTTTCTTAAAGATTTTTAAATTTATGATTAGAAATAGAAATCGTTTTATAATCTACTGCAAAATGTTTTCAGCGAACACACGAACTAATATTGGCATGCGAGCTATCATCGGGTATTACACTTATATGGAAATATATAATTTTTTACATAAATTTTTCATCTTTGTTAAAACTGATATAAATACATATTTACATAGTTATTTATACCATACATTGCCATGAACTTAGAAAAAAACCTGTTTGAATCGTGACAAGAATGAAAAATGATATTCGATTATATTTAAAATAATGCTACAATAATAAATATTATTCGCAAATTTAATGGGGTACACCATGCCAAGCGTTTCCGAAACGAAAATACAGGAATGCATAGTAGCAATCGACAACAAGGACAAAGAATGCAGATCGATGTACTATAACGCGATCGATAGCGAAGACATCAACGAAGCGATAAAAATCCAGCAGGAAATGACTCACAGCGTTTGGCAGCTAAAGCGCTGGAAAGACGAACTCGAAGAGCTGCTGGCTGAAATACGGGCGAGCTCTATTTTGTAGCCCGAGGAGGAGCCCATGATTGAAAAACAGCTAGAAGAGGCCATAATAGCTCTCGATGACAAAGAAAAGCAGAGCTATATCGACTACATTGGCGCCCTGGAAATTGAAAGCCTTGAGAAGGCTACAAAGGCCATGAGCGAAGCCCATATGCGCATAAGGAGCCTTCGCAGCTGGAAATCGCGCCTTAAGGCGCTTGCAACCGAAGTTGCTGCATCAAGCATTGATTCTTTAGCGGGCATGCCTGCACCTTCGCAAGCTTTAGGCGCCAGGCCATCAGCACCACCTCCAGGCGCGGCGCCAAGCCCAGCGCCAAGCCTGTCGGCAAACCCGGCGCCGAGCCTGTCGGCAAACCCGGCGCCAAGCCTGTCGGCAAACCCGGCGCCAAGCCTGTCGGCAAACCCGGCGCCAAGCCTGTCGGCAAACCCGGCGCCAAGCCTGTCGCCAAGCCCGGTACTAAGCCCGTCGCCAAGCCCGGCAAAAGCTGCGCCTGTTTTAAGGCCGGCAAGCGCAATGCCGGCGCAAGATCCGCCGGAGGCGCAAACAGCAAATATCCTCGAGGCTTCTCCGATTTTACAAACGCTGCCAGAGCAGGAGATTATTCTGCAGCCAGTTATGCCTGCTGAGCAAGAGCCTTCATTTGGCGAGGGGGCAAGCATCCGGCAAATAGTGTGGGACAAGCTTGAAAAGCTTTGCGGCTCAGGCCACCGATTTACATTTGCAGAGCTTTTAGACATGCAGTCAAAGCGCTGGAGCAAAAGCTGCTTTGGCATTGAAACGCCATTCGCCAGGGTTTTCAGGCCATCAATAGACACAGCCTCGCAGGTAGAGGATGAGTTCGGCAATGAGGCCTACTACCTGGAGCCGCTGGAATTCGGAGGCAACAAGCTGCTATTTGCGTCTGTATGGGACGAAAGCAACATAAGCCAGTTTAACGAATGGCTCGCACTCACAGATGGCGATGATGATGATAATGCCATTGCCGCAGCAAAGCCCGAAAGCGTTAAGGCAGTGTTCTTTGGCAAAGAGATGCTCTTTAAGGACAAGCAGGAAGCGTTTGCCAAGCTTTGCGAGACTCTATTATTAAGAAAGCCGTATGAAGTTGCCGCATTCGATGAGTCCGAAGCGCTAAGCGAATACTTCAGCTATGATCCCGTCAAAGCAGGCGAAAGCCCGATAAGCCTAAGAAACGGCCTGTTTGTCAGATCAGGGCTAAGCGATTCGCAGATAGGCTCGCTTGTATCCGGAATGCTAAAAGCCTGCTCAGTTTCAGAAAGCGAAGTGGCAATAGAAGGCGTCTAGCGCGCAACGAGGCTATAGATGTGAAAAATTATTCAATTGGAATTGACATAGGAAGCTCGAAAACAGCAGTTGCCCAAGTGGAAATATACGAAGGCGGAAACCGCAAGATAGATTTCCTTGGCGACAGCAATGGCCTGCCATTTTCTTCTATGGCTGCACTGTCGCCGGATGGCGAGTTTCTCTTTGGAAGCGAAGTGCGCGACAACCGCCTTGAGCTGTCCCAAACCCACTCCATTTATTCATGCATAAAAGAGTATCTAGGCACTGATGCGTCATTTCCGCTGCAAGGGACAGATCTCAGCCCGGCACAAGCCTTGGGGGAGTATTTAAAGCACGTTAAAGGCAGGATATACGAGCTGTACAGCATTGACATACAGGAAGCAGCATTTTCCATTTCCCCGGACATGCCCATTCAGGCAAGGGAGGATATTGTAAGCGCTGCCAGAATGGCAGGCATTGAAGCCTCAAGCCTTGTCTATGCGCCTACAGCGCTTTACCTGTCATGCTTAAGCCAGACATACGGCTTCGCCAGAACCCTGTGCGTTGACTGGGGCGGGGGCGAGGCTGTTATCGGCGTATTTGACAAATACAAAAGCGAGCTCAGGGAACTGGCTGTAGCCTCTGAGCGCATCGGCGGCCTGGACGCTGACATGGAGCTCGCACTAAGAATACATGCAAAGATTATTTCAGCTAAGCCGGAGCTGTCAGTAGACAGCAGCTTTGAGGATCTTGCGCCCTATCTGGCAGAAGAGCTGTTGACGCAGAGCGAAAAGGCGAAAGAAAAGCTCGGCTGCGAGCTTAGCATATCCGGCTACGGCCCAAGCGCAGTAAAGCTCAGCATCAGCGCAAGGACAATCGAAGAGGCGCTGGCGCCCTTCATCTACAACAGGCTGCTTAAAGCTCTGGACAAAGCGCTTGACAGGGCTGGCGCTAATGCGGCAGGCATTGACGCTGTTATCCTAAGCGGCGGCTTTAGCCAGTTCAGGCCTGTTAGGGCTGCCTTGGAAGGAATATTCGGGGAAGAGAAGATAATTACCCCGAAGAGCGGGGCATACAGCGTAGCTGTAGGCACTGCAATAGCAGACTGCATCGAGCCCGAAGGCGCAATGCTCGCCGAGGACATTTGCGTTGAGCTGTCTGACGGGAGGCTGTTTTCAGTGCTTCAGGCAGAAGAGTCCAAAGCTCCGGATATTCCTTTTGGCATAACCAAAGACGTTCAGGAGGCAGCGTTCCATTTCTATGACAGCTCAGGCCGGCATGCCTACGAAATGCTGTGGGTAGACACTAAAGGCTTTCTGAATGAATTGCTGGGGCTGTCTGCGCGCCTGACGCGCTACCTTACGGTTGAGGTCATTGTGCGCAACCCTGCTATAGCGCAAAGCTATTCTGTGATGAGCGATTTAGTTAATGTAACGTTCAGGCATGATTTAGAGCAAATACTGCAAGGTCGTGAAGTGTAGATGGCAAAATCAGCATTATGCATACCATCATTTGTATACTTTCGCACAAGCCCCTCAATACACTCTGATCAGAGCTTTGTAGAGAGCATTTCAGGGCAAAGCGAGCTTAAGGCAGTAAAAAAGAAGCTAAAAGCGCTTTCGAAAGCGAAGCTTACATACGAGCAAAAGATCGAGCTGAGAGAAGGCAGCATCTGCCAGGATCGGATTAATGCAGACAAATCCCAAACCCATGGCCTGGCTGCAGACGAAACAGGCCCAAAGTGGTCATGCAGGTGCGAGATTCCCGAATGCAAGCATTACAGCAAGTGCATGGCTGATCCTTTTGCGCTGAAGATTTCGCGCGGGCAAAACAGCGAGGCTGAGGCGCAAAGCCTTTATTCATACAGCGCTCTTGGAATATCGTTTGGCAGCAGGGAAGAAGCCCTTTATAGCCTTGGCATTATATCAGCGCCAGGCGCTGAAGGCGAAGAGCAGGCCGAGAGCTCAGGCTACACTCTAAATAAAGGCAGCGTGCTGTGGAGGGAGGCAAACCGCCAGGAGCCTGCAGATGACGGCCTTGGCTTTACGCAGGCTTTCTCCGGCACGCTAAGCGGCCAAAAAGGGTTTAATGCGCAAAACTGCCCGCCTCCGCCCCAAGGCTATGCCCTCGCAGAGCCGGAAGCAGAGATCGCATACTTCCCGGCTGATGAGCCAATAGCTGTTGAAGGCGCGGGCACAGAGCTCCTGCTGTCAAGGTATGTGCACCTGACAGACAACCTTGGCATAAAGCGCGAAGAGATTCTGCTGGTATGCAGCTCGCAGCGCACCAAGAGCCTGCTGGTGCAAAAAGCAGCCACGCTGGGCTACGATATCGCCCAGAATTTTGCCGATTACGAAAATATGCCCTCGCTTAACACAGGGGCTTTTGAGCATATGATAGCCTGCGAGACGGAAGCAGTGCCGGTAGCCGCGCGTGAGCGCTTTCTGAGCTGCATTGAAAGCGCAAAGACGGCATTTACCCTGCTCGGCGACCGCTATTACCGCATGCCTTCAGACAGCTCATACAAAGAATACTTTAAAAAATATGACGAGACGCTCGCTGAGAAGGCAAAGCTTGTGCGCTTTGCCAGCAGCAGCAACCCCTTTATTGCAGCTATTGACGCTTCTGATGAAAATGCAGCGCACCAGGCTTACAGCGCGCTGGCAAGCGACGCGGGCGCGCATAACGGGCATGCGCCCGTATACCTTCTGCCGACTGAGGCGCATGCAGTCTACTACTCCAGCATGCTTTGGGCAAAGGGCGTCAGCAATACCCTGATTTCAAAGCAGCAAACGCCAATACCTCTTAGCAGGTGGGTTGCAGACATGCTTTGGGACATAAAGCAGGATCAGATCGGCGAAGAAAGCTTTATGGAGCTGTATGAATACAGGGTTGGCCCTAACGCAAGCGAAGCCAGAATGGCATTTGGCATTCTGGCCGAGGCATATGGGGACGGTGAGGCAATAAACCTGAAAAACATGCTTTCAGGCGCCCCGCCATTTCCAATTCAGCTAAAAGAAGCCCCTTTGCACAATGCATATGTATCATCTATTGAATCTGCTTTGCCATTTCGCTTTGACAGGGCGGTTATCGCATTTGAGCCGAAAAACCCCGTTGAAGAGGCATTTACAGGCTATATCGCTACAATAGCAGGATCAGGAAAGGTTTCTGTTGCTGAAGCTTTGCCTATTAAGGGCCTTAAGCTTATTGCCAGCGGCAGGTGCGTGGCAGAAGGCGCAGACAGCCAGTCTGCTGCTATCCAGATAGGCATGCCGCAGGATATGGATGTTTCCTTTTACAGCCCGTCAAACCCCAAAAGCATGCAGATCCAATCCCACATAGCCAGAAAAGTCAATGACTGCGATCCTGCTGATCTCGAGCTTCGGGCAAGCCAGTACTATATAGTGCACAGCGGGGTTGAGATAGGGGCTCTGAGCGCGCAAGCGAGCGCTGAAATTGCTTCATTGTCAAGGTCTGGAAAGCTCACAGGCGTGTATGTCTCCGGGCTTTGCACATACATCTCAGACGGGGCTTTCAGACTCGGCGTTACAGCCATTGGCATGGCAAACGCCGATTAGCAGCATATGCGCTTGGCGGAATTTTGCATAAGCAATGCAATAGTCTGGCTTTATGTGAATATTGCACTATATATATGCCGTTGCCTGCTCAATTTATTCGTTTTCATATATCAGAAAGCTGTAATATGATATTATTATGCTAATAAGCTTGCTGCAATAAGCTTGCTTGCTTTTATTTCTGAGGGGAGAATGCAAAAGCATGAGAAGCAACTGCTATGCACCCAGGGCGCTGGCAGCATTGCTTGCAATAGCAATGCTTGCAAGCCTTGTGCATATAGCCTGTCCGGCAAAAGCCTCAGCCACAGAGGTGGTTACGCTCAGGTATGTCAAAAACCACACAGAGGTTAACGGCTCTAACAACTATGCAGACCAATACCCGAAAGGCAGCGCGTTTCCTGCTTTGAGAAGCCCTGCTGATCTCGGGTGGTCTTCAAGCACCCAGTCATTCAAAGGATGGGGCGAGGGCGTTAACGGATCATACTTCTCGCCACCCCAAACAATTGATCATGACATTGTTTTGTATGCGCTTTGGGAGCCGATAAGCGCGCCGAGCACCTACCGTGTCACATACAATGCAAACGGAGGCTCCGGCAGCACTCCCCAGGACAGCACCCAATACAGCAGCGGCGCTACAGTAACGCTGCGGGGCAATGAGGGCAACCTGACGCGCTCAGGCTACACGTTTGCCGGCTGGTCGCTAAGCGCTTCCGGAAGCGTGGTATCGCAATTTACTATCACAGCAAACACTGTTGTATATGCATCCTGGAGGGCCCAGGCCCAGGAAGAAAAGTTTACGGTAAAATATGACTCAAACGGGGCGACTTCCGGCTCAGTTCCTGTTGACAGCACAGCCTACTCTGCAGGGGCATCAGTAAACGTGCTCGGCAATACAGGCGGCCTTTTAAGAACAGGATATACATTTAAAGGGTTTGGGCTGAGCGCGCAAGGCTCGGTGGTAAGAACCCTGCAAATAGCATCAAATACAACCCTTTATGCCATCTGGGAGCGCAACTCGCTTACTGTAAGGTATGATCTTAATGGCGGAAGCGGCACAGTGCCTGTTGACAGCACTCTGTATGCTGCCGGAGACACTGTTACAGTCAAAAGCGCGAACCTCACGAGGGAAAGGTATACTTTCAAAGGATTTTCCCGTGACAAGGATGGAAACCCGCTTCAGTCTTTCAGCATCCAGGCGCATACAACGCTGTATGCTGTTTGGAAAGCTGATTATTATACCATTACATATGATGCCAATGGCGGCACAGGCCAGGCGCCAATCGACACTACAGAATACAGCACAGGCCAGTCTGCCCCGCTGAAAAGCCCGGGCGATTTGAAACGGGATGGATTTTCATTTCTTGGATGGTCCAAGACAAAGGATGGGGCAGTAATAACAAGGCTGACGCTGACATCGGATACAACCTTATACGCTATATGGGCTAATGGCGAGGCCAGGATAATTTATGACGCGAATGGCGGCATAGGCCCTGTGCCCGTAGATACAGCAGAGCATAAAGCCGGAACGGAATTCAGCCTTGAAGGGGTAGGCGCGCAAGGGCTAAGCCGCCCCGGCTACTACTTTGCCGGATGGGCCCTGAGCCCTGAGGGCGATCCTATTAGAAAAGTTTACTTAAACGGAATGACAACCTTATATGCGGTTTGGCGCGAAGGCAATACCTTTATTATACAATTCGACGGCAACGGAGGCATTGTCAACGACAGGGATGCAGTAAGGGCTGTTGAAGCCACCTCTCCCGTGCTGGGCAGCGATATGCCGCCCGATCCTTTCAGAAGCGGCTTTAAGTTCAAAGAATGGAACACTGAGCGCGATGGCTCAGGCATTTCAATAACGCAAACGAGCCTGCTGTCATCAAGCGGCATTGTATATGCCCAATGGCAGCAGGCAGGCGCGTTTAGCCTTGCAAAAGCAGCTACAGTGCTCGTAAGCGCGCTTGGCGTAATTGCCAGCGGGGCTGCTGCTTTTTATATCTTCAAAGACAAGCCTATAGGCCGAAGGCGTTTCAGGCATTACTAAAGCTTGGCGTTAAAGACGCTCTGAAGCTGGTAGATAATGTCACCAAGGTGCGCATCTATATAGGTGGCATTGTTGATTGCCGCCAGCTCTTTTAGTTCATTGCTGTGGGCGTTGTAGCCAATAACATGCACAGGCACGCCCAAAGCGCTGACGATAGGCTCTATATCCTTTAGCGAATAGTGCTTAGATCCTTTGTTGATGGTGCCTTCGCTTAAAACTATCATCATAATGCGGCTCTCAGGCAGCTCAGCCTTGGCATCCAGCAGCATTTTCAGGCCGACTGCTATAGCATTGTATACAGAAGTGCTCCCGTATGCGCTTATGCTATCCGCTGCCGCGGCAAACTTGGCTTTTTGCACTCTGTCATACTTTGCTATAGGCAAGTGAATTTTCACATTCGTTGAAAAGCTTGCCATGCCGAAGTAAGTCGAGCTGCTGATATACTTGCCGGCGTTTTTCATTGCCCTGATGAGCTCGATGCCTGATATGCCCTGCATATTGCTTGATTCATCGACAATAAAGACAGCAACAAGCGGGCGCGCCGTGTCCTTCACTTCCTTCCACATCGACAGCGCCTTGCTAACGTCCTCGCCGGATACATTGCTTGGCTCTCCGATATACTCATCATAGTAGTTAAAGCCGTATTCCTCTTTTGCAGCCGCCTGGCTCTCAGGGCTTTTGCAGTAATCGATAAACAGCCTAAGAGCCTCATGCTTTTCATCGCTTAAGCTCCCAAACGTAAACATTGGCGAATCCTGCCTTGATCCAAACGGCATATAAATATAGTCTTCAAAAGCGCTGTAGTGCACGTATGACTGGTAAGACACAGACAAGCAGTCAAGCTCGCCTGCTATAGCGCTGTTTACCAGCTCTGATGTTGTCATAGCGCTTGATTCAACCATTGACTGGAACTCAGCCAGCTTGCTTGCTGCCTTTTGGCTGGTAGGATCGTCAGGGTCAAGCTCTGATAGTATTGTAACAAGATTGCTTAGCCCTGTTGACGAAGTAAACGGGTTTGTATAGCCAAACGTAATTTCCTTGCCAATCACAGCATCGATTATATCTGAAAGCCTGATGGCCCCGTGCTTCTCAAAAAGGCTGTAGTATACGCTTGATTTGATAATCAGCCCTGAAGTGTTGCCAACCAGGCGCTCTTCTTCAACAACCGCATTTATCCCGCTCGATGCCAAAACATCCTTCCATAGCATACACGAAGGCGTGTATGCGTCAGGCGTGTAAGTCTGTGAGCAAATATAGTCAGCGCCAATGCCCGATGGCATTGGCCTAAGCGAAATGCTCACAGTTTTGTCGTTAACTTTATATTTTTGCATGTTGAACTGCCTGGCCATTTGGTATAGCCAGCTGTCAGTAGTAATTCTGCCCAGGTTATCGATGCCTTTCTCAGTCGAAGAGAGGATCTCTACATCAATCCTGCCCAATCCAAGAACACTAAGCGGATAGGATCCAATACTCGGCATCGGGGCAGCGCTCTCAGATTCCTCATCATCTAGCTCTGCGCTAAATGCAGTTTGGCCTGCTTGCTCTACTTTGACTCTTTCCGCAAGAGACTCTGCTGCCCTCACAGCTTCTTCGTAGCTAAGCTTTCCGTTGCCGGCACTGCAGCCGGCAATCAGGAAAGCGATAGCCATTGCTGCTGCGGCAATTTTCTTCCCCATAAATATCCTCCATTTGGTTCGATTTTGCCTTAAATTGCTTATTCATTGCAAAAATGCTCTTATTATACAGTATTCAATATTTTTCCTTTTGCCACTAAAAATGCTATAATTTGGCATAAAAATTCAAGAACCCATAAAAAATGGCAAAGCAGGCGCTCTGCCATATAAACCGGATATTTTTACGTGCGAATTGGCCCTTGCAGCCGCCTACAAATGCGCATGAAAGATGCTCTTTAGCTGGTAGACAATGTCGCCAACGTCTGCTTCAACGTAAGAGCCATTAAATTCACTCGCAATGTGCTCAAGCTCAGGCACGCTTGTGTTGTAGCTGATTGTGAAGATTGGAACTCCCATCCCTTTTATAACCGGCGCCAGGCTTTTCATCGTCAGGTATTGCCTGCCTTTGATGCTTTTGCCGTCGCTGAGAAGTATTATTGCGCTTTTGGAGTCTGGTGTATCCTCCCTCGCCTCAGCGATCATCTTAAGCGCAACTGCCAGGGCATTGAAGGTTGCTGCGTTGCCTTCAGCCTCAAAGCTGCCGACAGCAGACAAAAACATGTTTTTGTGCCTATCGCTAAACATCCCTATCGGCAAGCGTATGCTTACGTCGGTTGAGTAGCAGACCATGCCCATATAAGTCGAGCTGTTAATATAGCTGCTCGCGTTATACAGCGCATTCTTTAGCTCATCCAGCGGCTTTCCAGCCAGGCTGACTGAAAGGTCGCAAACGAAAACAGCAACTATGGGCTTGCTGGCGTCTTTTGTGGCTTTCCATATCTTTGTGGCTTCGATAATTTCATCGCCGCCCATTTGCTGCCCAACGCCCTCATAATCGTCATGGTAGTTAAACCCGTATAGCTCTTTGGCTGCCTTTTGGTTCTCAGGCAGCTTGCAGAAATCGATAAAGAGCCTTAGCGCATCTCTTTTCTCATCAGGCATTTTGCCAATAGAGTAAACAGGGGAGTCCTGCCTTGCACCAACGGGAATGAACACATAATCCCGAAAAGCATCTATGAAAACAGATGTCTGGTATGCCATAGCCATACAGTCAAGATAGCTGTTCAAAGCGCTTTCAACCAGCTCCGTAGTCGTAAACGAAACAGCAGGCAGCATGCCATGAAACGCTGCTAGCTTGGCACTGGCCGCCTCGCCCGTGGGATCGGCCGGATCAATCTCTGAAAGTATGCTCACAAGGCAGCTTAGCCCTGTTGACGAGGCTGTCGGGTTTGTGAACCCCATCGTTATTTCGCCGGCAATAACCGCATCAATAATTACGCCCAATGAGGCTTGCCCATGCTCTTCAATTAAGCGCGCGTATGCTGATGGATTTATCAGGATCCCCGCTGTATTGCCAACAAGGCGCTCTTCTTCAAGCGTGATTTCAATCCCTTGAGAAGCTATCATTTCTCCCCACAGCATGTTGGATGGAGAGAAGGCGTCAGGCATATACTCACCTGTCATGATGTAGTCTGCTGCCGTTCCTGATGCGATTGGCCTGATAGAAACGCTTACGGTCCTTTCGTTCACTCTCATGCTCTGGCTGTTGAACTCTTTTGCCATATGATACAGCCAGCTGTCTGTTTTAATCGCCCCCAGATCGTCTGTCCCCTTTTCAGTAGACACAAAAATCTCAACATTTACTCTGCCAAGGCCCAGCACGCTCTTGGGAAAAGCTCCAATGCCGGGCATCTGCTTCGCTACGGGGTTTTCCGTAAGGCTGCCTGAGATGGCCATTGAATCGTCGCTGTAGCTTACGCCCTTCAACAGGCTGTTTAAGGAATTGACAGCTTCATCGTAGCTAAGCTCCCTGCTGCCAGCCAGGCAGCCTGAAGCAAAAAGCGCTAAGGCTAAAGCTATCGCCAAAATTTTGGGTTTGGCCATAATAAACCTCCGTTTAGGCGGAATGCGCACAACTCCCGCCATGCTAATATTCGCCCCTCAAATCGCTTGAAGCTATTATATTTTCGAGCGATTGCACGCGCTGGGGCTATACTAGTGTATTCAGGTTTACAGCTTTTGACACTCTTTGATAGCAATAAAAGCCGTTTTTCTGGCGAATGGCTTGTTTTCATAGGCTAAATTGGCTGATTATAAAGGCTTTGCATGCTCGCAGGCAAGCGCGTGCAGGAGAGGCCGGGAAAAAGGTTTATGGGTGCCTAATGCGCTTTTTTCATGCCCATTCATAGGAAGCAGGCAAGATCTCGCAGCAGTGGTCAGGCATGCTTGGGCGCTTTGCATACAAAGCGCACGGCATGCCCGTTCTTATAGCAGACGATGTTAAGGCCGCCAAGGAAGGGCGCATGATGCCTGGGGCGTAAAAGATTGCCCTGAAGACAGGCGGCAAAAGCGCACAGATCGGCATTGGCCAAATGTTCGGGGCAGTTGGCCTTTTAATCGGGGATGGCTTTGCCCAATGCTGCCCAATCGTTTCGATTCGGCTTCGCTCGGGCCAAAAAGGCACGGCGGCCTGGGGAGGCGATGAGGCTGGCGAAACAGCGCTAAGCAGCGCTGTTCTCGCTTACAGGGATGCAGCAGCTTTTGCATATGTATCTCTGTTTGCCTTTTTAAAAGCCATATCGAACGCTTCTTCCCCCGCAGTGGGGGGCATGCTGCTATTGCTGCTTCTTGTACATCATCGGCGCTCTCAGCGATCTCGTCGCAGCTTTCGCTGCCAGCGAAGCACAAAAGAGACATCTCTGCAATAGAGCAACCTCTTAGAAGAGAATTTCTTATCTTGTATGATCAACTAACTCAATGTTGCCTGTGGTTCCATCGATAACAACATGAAAACTTATTGTCTCCCACCACGGCATTGTCGTTTTAATCCCATCGACAACAATATCCCATTTAGGGTTGTTATTTTGCAGCCTGATGTATGCTCGAACAATATGCTCGTCTCTTTCTTGTGTAAATATTTTATGATTATCGAGTTTAGGCAGCTGCGTATAGTCAACAATAACACCTGAATCTGAACTAGAGCTATTTCCCCCAGGTTTTACTGTCTCAGAACCCTCTATGGGGTTTACAAGATCTCTTGCTATGCGATCTATTTCGCTATACGCAATCTCTATTGCCTTCTTCTCAGTGAGCATTTCATCCAAAACATGCGGATCGCCATTATTCATTTTTTCTAAAGCATATTCAGAATTGCTGCTTGCTGATAAAAACAGGTTAAGACAGCCGTCATCAGATATTAGCATTGAAATTTTGTTTCCCGTGTAGAAGCCATCACTTACTTTCTCCCAAAACTCAACTGTATAGACTGTGTTGCTATATGCGCCTGGTTCAGTGTTAATGTCGCAAAATACGTCGTATGCCTTAAGGGGAAACAAATTAGGGCAAGCAGAAAAAGCAAGTAATTCTGCATTTTTGATAGCAGAATCCTCACCATCTATTGGCTCAAAAATCGGAATCTCTTGTTTTGCGAAAATTAGCTTTACATTGACAGCATCTTTGTCAAATAAGAAGAAAAAGTCATCGTTTTCGAAAGCGATAGGCTTTTCGGAAGAGTGTTCTTTATTAAACAGGGAAATGTAATAATCGCTCGCAGTTTTTACGTTCTTCATAGCTGAAATGCTGATATTATCAATATCGCCTATAATAGCTCTAGCAGCATCAGATTTGCTGTCTGCGAAAGCATTTTGCTTGCTTGCTATGGAAGCTGACGTTAGGATTGCTGCTACGATTGCAGTAAGCACAAATATACATATTTTTCTTTTTTTGTTCATTTCTTGGCCTTCTTTATTATTTAATTTAGTTTATTTTAGTTGTATTTACCCCATAAATTGAATAGTTATTAGTGCCACCATATGTACCACAGGCATTCCAAGTGACTTGAAGCGCATCAGCTATTGCAGCGCTTATAGTGTATCCGTATCTCAAGTCTATAAAAAGAGTTCCTTCGTACACGGAAGTGCAGGTATTGTCAACAATTGATGTGAAGCCTATCGCGCATTTTGACCCAAGAGACACCGTTTTGCTAGGCAAGTTGCCATATGTAGCATCTGTTGCGCCTGAATAGCAGGCTCCGTAATAAGCAAAGTTCATGCTGCTAAAAGCGCTGCCGCTGTATGCGGCTGCCAAAGAATAATTATAGCTGTCGCTTGAGACAGCATTTCCTGACATTGTTGTTGAGTTATAACATTGAACACGCCCAGGCAGACCATGTGCTATAATAGCAAACACTTTGTCAGTGCCCATGTCAATTCTAACGCCATTCGCATTACAGTTTTGGTATCTGTGCGAATTATAGCCTAAATTAGCGAGTTGCGTTTGAATAGTTGCTGATCCGCCAGCACCTGGTGATCCAGTAAACCAAAACACTTCGGTTTCCCCGCTTGCAGCG
>Ga0082212_10002132_pt1 | contig 29163 bp, 20 predicted proteins | sample TergutNt197P3_FD_71548 | JGI IMG/M metagenome (GOLD analysis project Ga0082212, IMG submission 71548) | Neocapritermes taracua P3 segment gut microbial communities from Petit-Saut dam, French Guiana - Nt197 P3 | ecosystem: Host-associated > Arthropoda: Insects > Digestive system > Gut ...
TTATTTAGTACGTCAGGGTCCGGTTTGTTTTGTTGTTTTAGATACCGGCGAAGACAAGCCCGATTCTGATCTTGAATACAGCGGAATAACCGATTATGACAATTACCGGACTGAGCAGGCTATATGGCTTGCTGAAGCCGTTAAGTCGAAGGATTATACCGAAGCAAAATTTAGAGTTGTGATTGCACATATGCCCCCAAATACAGGCAGAAGTTTATGGCATGGACAAAAAGAAGTGCTGGAAAAATTTGTGCCGGTTTTGAACGAAGCCAATGTGGATGTGATGCTGTGTGCACATACTCATCGATACTCCAAAAGTGAGCCGGATTCGCAGACCAGATTCCCAATAGTAATAAATGCAAATAGAACGGTTTTAAAGGGAATTGCAAAAAATAACAGATTGGAGCTGGTAATTAAGGATTTAGACGGCAAGATTGTAGATCAGGTTGTTATAAACGCAAAATAAAGATTGTAAATTCGTATGATAAAATCGCTTTATTATCCCCTTTTGGGCGCTGCTGCCTGTAGCGGCCTTTCCGGATGCGGTTCCGCACCTGCACAGTATCAACAGCCCAATATCGTTTTCATCCTGGCCGACGACATCGGTTATGGCGATCTTTCGTGCTACGGCGCCACGAGGGTACAAACACCCAATGTGGATCGCCTTGCCGCATCGGGTGTGCGTTTTATGAATGCCCACTGCGCGGCAGCTACCAGTACGCCCTCGCGCTACGCACTGCTCACGGGGCAATATGCCTTCCGCCGCAACGACACAGGTGTTGCCGCCGGAAATGCACCATCCATCATCAAACCGGAGCAGAAAACAGTACCGGCCATGATGCAGGCTGCCGGTTATACCACAGCAGCCGTGGGTAAGTGGCACCTTGGATTGGGCGTAGATACCAACCAGACATGGAACGACTATATTGCACCCGGCCCTAAGGAATTGGGCTTTGACTATTCCTATATCATGGCGGCAACCGGCGATCGTGTGCCTTGCGTGTATCTGGAGAACCAGCGCATTGTGCATCTTGATCCGTCAGATCCGGTAGAAGTGAGTTACACAACGCCATTCACGGACGAGCCATTGGGTAGAGACCATCCCGAACTACTCACCAATTTGCATCACAGTCACGGTCACGATATGGCTATTGTGAACGGTATCGGGCGTATTGGTTATATGCGGGGCGGTAAACAGGCATTGTGGACAGATGAATTTATTGCCGACAGCATTACATCCAAAGCAGTCGCTTTTATCGAACGCAGTAAGGACAAACCGTTTTTCCTGTATTTCGGAACCAATGATATTCATGTACCGCGCTGGCCGCATCCACAGTTTGTGGGTAAAACCGGTATGGGGCCGCGAGGCGATGCTATCCTGCAATTCGACTGGACAGTGGGACAGGTGCTGGACGCTTTGGAACGCAATGGATTAATGGATAACACCATCATCATCATTACCAGTGATAATGGCCCTGTGATTGACGACGGATATAAGGATCAGGCTGTGGAACTTCTGGGCGACCACAAACCCTGGGGGCCGTTTCGCGGCGGTAAATACAGCGCTTACGAAGCCGGAACGCGAATACCTTTTATTGTCAGTTGGCCGAAAGGTCGCGTAGCCAAAGGTAAGGATTCATATGCGTTAGTGTCGCACATCGACTTTTTTGCTTCAATGGCTGCTCTCACCGGACAAACGCTCGAAGACGAGGCTGCTCCCGACAGTTTCAACCAACTTCAGACGTGGCTGGGAAAAGATAACAAGGGACGCGAATATGTGATGGAACAGGCCGGAACATTATCGGTGATCGAGGGCAACTGGAAATATATTGCACCGTCCAACCGCGACAATCCATACAATGCGAACACCAATACCGATACCGGAACCATCACCCAACCGCAGCTTTTCGACCTTTTGAACGACATTGGCGAGCGTAACAATATTGCTGCCGAACATCCCGATAAGGTGGAAAAACTCGCGGCATTGATCAACATGGTAAGGAATACGCCAAAAACACGCATGTAGAAAAAAACATTACCTTTTCTTAACGGTATGTTCAAAAAAGTCATTACTTTTGTAGCCGTAAATGTCTTGTAAAACCGATTCCGACAAATGTTGCCGAATTTTATTACGGGACGATTTCGCCTAATCCGTTAAAAATCAATTTACACATTGTCTTTTTTATTTTAATCATTAAATTATTTTATATATGAAAAAGTTCTTTTTATTTATTTTGGTTGCAGTGATAAGTTGGTCGCTGATGTCAAGCTGCAACAATTCGTCTTCATCTGATCAGGCAAAAGTTGCCGCTGAAGCTTTCTCGGCAGAGCCGCCACGTCCTGCCGGTCAAACTGATGTAGTTAGTTTGCGTTGCGATCCGATTCCTGTTGTACGCGCAGCTTTTATTGGTATTGGAATGCGCGGCTATGAGTCCCTTTCGCGTTTTTTGATTTTAGAAGGCGTTGAGGTAAAGGCTATTTGCGACATTGAACAGCAGAATATCGACAGGGCACAAGCTGCTCTAAAGCAGGCTGGTAAACCTGAAGCAGTAGCTTATACCGGTGTAGAAGACTGGAAAAAAGTCTGCGAGCGTGATGACATCGATCTGGTATATATTACCACACATTGGGATTTGCACGCTCCAATATCCATATACGCTATGGAACAGGGTAAGCACGCGGTTTCAGAAATTCCCCTTGCCATCACCATGGACGAATGCTGGCAACTTGTGAATACCGCCGAGCGTATGCGTCGTCATTGTATCATGATGGAAAACACCTGTTACGATTTCTTCGAAATGGCTACGCTGAACATGGCGCAACAAGGTCTGTTCGGTGAAATCGTACATGTGGAAGGCGCTTATATTCACGATTTGCGCGATGGGTATACGTTCAGAGAGCGTACTTTCAACGAAAGGAACGGAAGAGTAAATCCTTCAGGCTACTGGAACTTTTGGCGTCTGAAACAAAATACCGAAAGGAATGCGGCGCTTTATCCGATGCATGGTCTTGGCCCTGTGGCTCAGATTCTGAACATTAACCGTGGTGATAAGATGGATTACTTAGTAGCGTTGGGAAGCGAGCAATTCAATATGACTGCTTACGCGAAAGAGAAATTTGGTGAAAATTCTCCACAAGCTAATCAGGAATACAAGAAAGGCGACATGAGTAATGTATTAATAAAAACCGCAAAGGGAAAGTCAATTCTGATTCAGCACGATGTAGTCAGCCCACGTCCATACACCCGTCACCACACAATCAGCGGCACCAAGGGCTTTGCCCAAAAGTACCCCATTCAACAATTGGCATTCGAACCGAACCCGCACAGAGCGTTGAACAGCGAAAATATGCAAGAATTGCTCGCTGAATATGAACATCCCATTACTAAGGAAATTGGTGAAATGGCGCGAAGAGTTGGCGGGCATGGCGGTATGGACTTCATTATGGTCTACCGACTGGTGTATTGTCTGCAAAGAGGTTTACCGCTTGATATGAATGTGTATGATGGCGTTTCATGGTCGTCTGTAATACCTCTTTCGGAATATTCATTGGCCAATGGAAGCGTACCGGTGAGAGTACCCGATTTTACGCGCGGAGCATGGAATAAGGAACAAGGGCTTAAATTCGCAAAGTAGATAAAGACAGGACACAAAACTTAACAAAAATTTAATCTTTTCTTAACTTTATCTTCAAAAAAAGTGATTATTTTTGCACCCGTATAAATACATAAATATGTCAATTTTTCTGGAAAAATATGTGCATTTTTTGTTCGGTAAATCACTGAATGGCACGGTTATTGCAGAGAGAGAGAGAGAGAGATTCTCTCTTACTATACCATAAAAATACATCACGCGCACGCGCGTAGTTACAAACTTTTTTTTGATATTTATCTACAACCGCAACATTGTTTTGGCAATGCTGCGGTTTTTTTGTGTCTCTAATTTTTCAAAATTAAACTTGTATTCCACCCTTAAAACCCCGATGCCTATGAAGTAAACTATTCAAGAAAACCAAAAGTCGGAAAGTATGAATCATTTTCCGGCATGTTATCGTTAAAATTATCATTATTAAATAAATAAAAATTAACAATACGTAAAAAATATGAATAATATCAAATATAAACAATCGAATAACAATAAATTAAATGTTTTTGTTTTTCTGAAGTTTGTGTGGTTGTTGTGTATGATCACCACCATACAGGCTTTTGCACAGGGTATTCCAATTAACGGCACGGTAACCGATGATTTCGGCGATCCGTTACCCGGAGCGAATGTGGTAATAAAAGGCACTTCCGTCGGTCAGGTTACCGATGCGAATGGTCGGTATACCATTAATGTGCCTAATGAAAATGCTGTGTTACAATTCTCCTTTGTAGGTTATACCCCACAGGAAGTTGAAGTGGGAATGCGAAGGTCTGTTGATATTGAAATGCAGCCGGACACCCGACAATTGGAGGAAGTAGTGGTTGTGGGTTATGGTACTCAAAAGAAAGTAAATCTGACCGGAGCCGTTGAAGCTGTAAGCAGCGAAGTTTTCGAGAACCGTTCGTTATCTAATACCACTCAGGCATTGCAAGGTGTGATACCCAATTTGAATATTACGCTGGAAGACGGTAAACCAAATCGTACGGCCTCTTTCAATGTGCGTGGTACAACATCAATCGGGCAGGGTGGTAGCGCCCTGGTTCTGATTGATGGTGTGGAAGGCGACCCTTCATTTCTGAATCCGAATGATATAGAAAGTGTCAGCGTGCTGAAAGATGCGGCTTCGGCAGCAATCTACGGCGCCAGAGGGTCTTTTGGCGTAGTGTTGATCACCACCAAGAATCCTCAAAAGGGCAAAACAACGGTCAATTATACCGGCAATTTTTCTATGCAATCGCAGGCAAAAAGACCCGAGTTCGTGACTGATGGCGTCATCTGGCTTGAACACTTCAGGGAATCGTATTTTAACCGTCAGGGTACACTTCCCACTTCCATCAATAATAATACCCAATACTACAGCGATGAATGGCTGGATAGAATGAGGGCATGGAAAGCATCGGGTGCAGGACCCAAAACAGAGATTTTACCCAATGGGGACTATGAATATTATAGCAATTACGATTGGATGGGCGATCTTTTCAAAAAGCACTCGTTTGTGCAGGATCACAACCTGAATGTTTCGGGAGGTACTGAAAGTGGCGATTTTTATGTTTCCGGGCGTTTCTATGATTCTGACGGTTTGTTTAACTACGATCCTGATACCTACCGTTCCTATAACCTTAGAGCAAAAGGTTCTCTACAGGCATATAAATGGTTGAGGCTTACCAACAATATGGAATACTCCAACAGGTCTTTCCATCAGCCCTGGTCGGCACAGGATGGCGCCGGAGTAAGTATGCAACGTTACATCGAAGTAAATGCCTTCCCAACCCAGCCGTTATATAATCCTGACGGAACCTATACACGTAGCGGCGGAGCTACACTGGGAACCTTCATTGACGGGAACAATTACCAGAATGATACGCGAAACCTGTTCAAAAATACTGTAGGGTTTACTACAAATTTCTTTGACAAAACTTTCCGCATCAATGGCGATTATACCTTCCGTTATGACACCCGTGGTCTTTTCAGAAAGCGGGTCAAAGTGCCATACTTTCAAAATGCTAACGCAACTGTGCCTTCTTACTTTGGCGATACAAACGGCGTTATTTTAGAATTAATGGAAAACACTTTATACACTGCTTCCAACCTCTATGCCGAATATGAAAACACCTTTGCTCTGAAACATTATGTGAAAGGAATGGTTGGCTGGAATTACGAAACATCCACCTACAGGTCAAACCAGATTCAACGCAATCAACTGTTGCTTGAAACCGCTGAAAGTATACAGTTGGCAACCGGTAGCAGCATCACTCCCAGTGCAGGCTTTACCCGTTGGAGAACTGCAGGCGCTTTCTTCCGGTTGAACTATGGTTACGACAACCGCTATCTGGTGGAGGTAAACGGACGCTACGACGGCTCGTCGCGATTCCCTACCGATCAGCAATGGGGTTTCTTCCCTTCTATTTCGGGAGCATGGAGATTATCTGAAGAGCCTTTCTGGAATGTCAACAGAAATATAATTTCGGACATTAAGATTCGCGCCTCCTATGGTTCGTTGGGTAATGGTAATATTTCACCCTATACCTATCTTGAATTGTTGAGTATTACAAATTCAGGACGGGTACTCAATGGTGCACTTCCTAAACGTGCAAGTGTGCCTGCCCCTATCCCCGATGGACTTACATGGGAAAAAGCAACCACTACCGACTTTGGACTTGATTTTGGCATGTTGATGGGACGTTTACGTTTTAGTGGCGACTATTACGTCAGAAAGACCACTGATATGTATGTGGCTGGACCTACATTACCCGAACTTTTCGGAGCTACATCGCCCAAGGGTAATTATGCCGACATGACCACAAAGGGATTTGAAATCACCCTGACATGGCAGGATAAGTTTACGGTGGCTAATAAACCATTCAGCTATCAAATTCGTGGAACACTGTACGATTATGTATCGAAGATTGACAAGTTTAACAATCCTACCAAAAGATTTACCGATCACTACGATGGTAAAATCTACGGCGAGTTATGGGGGTTCGAAACGGAGGGACTGTTTCAGTCTGACCCCGATCCGGCCAGTTACGTCAATACCCTTGCAACGGTTAATGCAGACGCTACATGGCGCGCAGGCGACCTGAAAATTAAAAACCGAGACAAGAGCGCCGACAACCAAATCACCAGAGGCGAACAAACAGTTGACAACCCGGGCGACATGACCATTATCGGAAACACTGAGCCTCGCTATCAGTACAGTTTTAGTTTGAATGCCGATTGGAACGGTATTTTCTTTTCTGTTTTCTTTCAGGGTGTGGGTAAAAGAGATTGGTATCCGGGGGCAGAAACTGCTTTCTGGGGACAGTACAACAGGGGATATAACCAGATGCCAGCCTGGCATCTCGGCAATTACTGGACGCCCGATAATCGCGACGCTTACCTGCCGCGCTATGCCCAGTACAATTCAACGCTCGGATATTCCAGCTATTTGGCAAATGACAGATATCTGCAAAAAGTATCCTATTTGATGTTGAAAAACATACAAATTGGTTATACATTGCCTAATGAATGGGTGTCGAAAATCAACATGAAGAGCGCCCGCATCTATCTGAGCGGTGAAAATCTCGCCAGTTGGTCGCCACTCTACAAAGTAGCCAAAAATTTCATGGATGTTTCCACTGCTATGGGAAGTGTGGATTCTGACTGGAACAGTAGTTACAATCAGGGAGCAGGCAACGGTTATCCCTTGCTGAAAACCATGTCGCTTGGTATATCACTTACTTTTTAACCTTATAAATCTTAAAGATATGAAAAAATATTCATTATTATCCATTATAGCGATTGCTTTCCTTTTTTCAGGTTGCGAGTTGGACGAAAATCCGGTCACTTCCACCGATAAAAAAGCCATATTTGGTTCAGAGGAAGGATTATTAGCCTATTCGATGTCGTTTTATGAAATCTTGCCTGACGCTAACAGCATGGGTACCACTGAAACATTTACGGATTTTGGCGCTAACAGTACGCTTAGCGGATTCAGGCTTTTCAATGCTTATAGTGAAAACAATTCCAGCGGCTGGAGTTGGACAAATCTGCGGAATGTCAATTATATGATTATCAATTGTAATGACCCTGCTGTTCCGGAAACGGTAAGGAACAATTATATCGGCCTTGCCCGTTTTTTCCGCGCATGGTTTTATTATGATATGGTGTGCCGTTTTGGTGATGTGCCGTGGGTGGATCATCCGTTGAGTCCGAATGAAACGGATATATTGTATGGTCCCCGCGATTCGCGCGAGTTAGTGATGGAAAAGGTATATGAAGACCTGATGTTTGCCGCTCAGCATATAACCCGTACCGCCGACGCCACTCAGTGTTCATTAATCACCAAATGGGCAGCGTATGCATTTGCATCGCGTATTTGTTTATTTGAAGGCACTTTCCGTAAATATCATAATCTGAATCTTGCCACATCGGCCGCCACATGGTTGAAAAGAGCAGAAGATGCAGCATACGAAGTGATGCAGAATTCGGGAAAATCCCTGAATGCTGATTATCGTGAATTATTTACCAGCAACGATCCCCCGACTACCGAAACCATTCTTGCCATTGGTTCGAGCGAAAGTCTGTCGGTACGGCATAGCACCAACTGGAATTGGAATTCGCAAACTACGGGTTTGGCTTCTATGAATATGATCCGCTCCTTTATCTGTACCTATCTGCAAAAGGATGGTACCCCTTACACAGACCGTACGGATTGGCAGTATGAGGATTTTTACGAAGAATTTCAAAATCGCGATGGTAGGTTGAACGCTACGCTCCGTTATCCAGGATATGTGCGTGATGGTAGTCTTGCCCTGCCTGTATTTGGCGGTTATGCACGTCTGGGGTATCAGCCGATTAAGCTCGCCGTAGACGCTACCATAGCTGACTTTCAGCCGTTAAGCACCCACGCCTTACAGGTAATGCGTTATGGCGAAGTATTACTCAACTATGCCGAAGCGAAAGCTGAACAGGGTACGCTTACCGACGCCGATTGGGAGAAAACCATTGGCGCCCTGCGCCAACGTGCGGGTATCACAGGAGGTCTCACTGCAAAACCGACCGTAGTGGATAATTATCTGAAAGATAATTATTATCCTGACATTTCTGACCCGGTAATTTTGGAAATTCGTCGTGAGCGAGGCGTTGAACTGTCGTTTGAAGGATTCCGTTTCGACGATATCCGGCGTTGGAAACATGGCGAACTTATGAAAATGAGTTGGACAGGTATGTATATTTCCGGCATCAATCAACCGTTGGACGTTGACCACGATGGTATTCACGATGTGATATACTATACCGACGAAGCCGGGCTGGCTGCAGCGGAAGCGCTTTTAAATAATTCATTAGCATATAGAGTGCCGGTAAGTACGGATCCGGGCGCCTCAACGATTCAGGTACATCCCGCCGGTAACGGAACAGGTTATCATTTGGCATGGATGACCCAAAGCGACCATCTGAAAGTATGGGGACCGAAGCAATACTTCTATCCTATACCAATAAATGCGTTGAATCTCAATCCGAATCTTAAACAAAATACGGGTTGGGAAAACGGCGCCACTAATGATGGAAATTAGTACGGTTATCTGAATCTCAATAATCTATGAAACCTCCTTTTTTCAATAAAAAAAGCGACTAAAAGGAGGTTTCTTTTTATGTATTCCAAAAGTATTACGTATTTTTACAGTTTAAAATTTGTCAATATGAGATATTTAAAATTTGTTTGTTTGTTTTTCCTGATTATATTGTGTAAACATATTCCGGGTAATTCGGAAACAATATATGCACAGGAAAAGCCTGTCCGATTAAAAGTGCTTTGTTATAACCTGCGTTTTGGAGAACTCGCTTCTTTGGAACAATTGGCAGCATTTATCAAAGAGCAAAATCCTGACGTGGTTGCCCTGCAGGAAGTTGATGTCCGCACCTTCCGTCCTCAGGCGCTTCACCAGAATGATAAGGATTTCATTACTGAACTTGGTTTCCGTACGGGAATGTTAACGGCTTACGGTAAAACTATACCACATGCGGGAGGTTACTACGGTATTGGTATACTGTCCAAATATCCTTTAGCATCTGTTGAGCGGATTTATTTGCCGAAAAGCGAAAATGGCAGGGAACAGCGCGCCCTATTAGTAGCTGACGTAGAGTACGAAGAAAATCAATATTTTACATTTGCCTGTACACATTTGGATACCCCGAATACGGAAGAACGTCAGGCTCAGGTAAAGAAACTGAATGAAGTATTGCAAACAAAACCTTATCCTGTTATCATTGCGGGCGATTTCAATGCTCGTCCTGATTCCAGGGAAATCAGCGAAGGTATGGGTGCATGGAAAGCAGTATGTAAAATGGGACCGACATCGCCTGCAAATAATCCTCGTAGTCAGATTGATTATATTTTCTGTTATCCAAAAGATAAATGGGATAGTGTAGAGGCTACCATCTATCAGGTACAATTATCAGATCATCTGCCTATTAGCGCAGTTGTAGATTTAAAAAAATAAAATATTGTTATATTCTGATGAGACAGGATTTGCTCTCTCGGAAAATGTTGTAATTTTGAACGGGAAATTACATAAAGTACAAAACCATAATGTTAAAGAAAAAAACGTTTATATTCACCGGTTTGACCTTATGTGCAGCCGGTTGTGTTCAGGCACAAAACAAGGCGCCCAACATCCTGTTCATCATGTCCGATGATCATACTGCGCAAGCCATTAGCGCTTATGGGGGGCCATTGGGAAAATACATGCCTACACCTAATATTGACCGCATCGGCAATGAAGGTGCACGGATGAACAACTGTTTTGTTACCAATTCAATCAGTACGCCGAGCAGAGCTTGTATACTTACCGGACAGTACAGCCAGAAGAATGGCGTGTATACCCTTGCAGATGTCATCGACCGTACTCATCCTACTGTGGCTAAAGAACTTCAAAAAGCGGGTTATCAAACCGCCATCATTGGCAAGTGGCATTTGGGTACAGAGCCTGCGGGGTTCGACTATTACAATGTATTACCCGGACAGGGAAGGTATTATAGCCCGCAACTGATCAAAAAAGGCGACTGGGACAAAGGCCCTGACGGACGTCCGAAACTGACAGAATACGGAGGACACTCCACTGATGTCATTGCCAATAACGCCATCGACTATTTGCAATCGGTTGACTGCGACAAGCCGTTTTTCTTGATGTGTCACTTCAAAGCGCCCCACCGTCCATGGGAACCTGCCCACCGGTTTAAAGATTTGTTGGAAGACGAAATCATTCCAGAACCTGATAATCTGAACGATACATACGAAAGTAAGGGACAATACACCCAACATCTGCGAATGTCCATGGAACATTTGACCAGGACCGACCTCAAGGGCGAAACATTTCCTGAAAATATGACGCGCGATGAAAAGCGCCATTGGGCATATCAGCGCTACATCAAAGATTACCTGCGTTGCGTAGCGGGTATCGACGAAAATGTAGGACGAATATTGAAATATTTGGACGAAAATGGGTTAACCGATAATACCATCGTGATTTATACCGGCGATCAGGGTTTTTTCCTCGGTGAACATGGCTGGTTCGATAAACGTCTGATATACGAGGAATGTTTACGTATGCCTCTGTTAATTCGTTATCCGAAAGAAATCAAAGCAGGAACAGTGAACAACGACATCGTGATGAATCTCGATTTTGCCCCTTTGTTTCTCGACTATGCTGAAACAAAAACACCATCGTACATGCAGGGCGAAAGTTTTCGTGACAACCTGAAAGGGCAAACTCCGTACAATTGGCGGAAATCTATGTATTACCGCTATTGGATGAATGACGACAATGATCATCACGTGGCGGCGCATTACGGAATCCGTACTGAACGCTACAAGTTAGTTTACTATTATGCGCAACCTTTGGGAATAAGGGGCGCCAATAAAAGTATACTGGTACCGGAATGGGAATTTTACGATTTGCAGAATGACCCTGCCGAGATGTACAATGTCTATAATAATCCGGCCAATAAAGACTTGATTGCCCGACTCAAGAAGGAATTGTTGCAATTAAAGGAAAAATACGAAGATATGGACGATAAATATCCCGAAATGGTAGATTTGAATAAGAAATATTGGTTTTGATCTTTCTGGTTTTTTTGTAATTTTGTGAAATGTTTCATTATCCAAATTTAAATTTGTATGAAAAGATTCAGCACATTCACATTCATATCTATCATTATTATCGTATTCTCATCATGCAACACGAAATCAGAAGAAAAATCTATTTCAGACTTACCATGGTATAAAACCACCTATCGTTGGGCGCAGACCAACTTTACAGAAGACGATCCGGTGAAGGCGGACCTGGAGTTTTGGCGGCAGCAGTGGCGTCGTACAAGAACACAGGGCGTTATTATCAATTGCGGCGGTATCGTTGCCTATTACCCCAGTGAACTGGAACTGCAATACAGGGCGAAATATCTTGGAAATCAGGATTTTTTCAAACGTGTAAGCGATATGGCACGCGAGGAGGGGATTGTGGTTGTTGCCCGAATGGACATCAACCGAGCAACAGAGGAGTTTTATAATGCGCATCCCGACTGGTTTGCCCGCAGAAAAAACGGCGACCCTTTCATCACACAGGAACGCTATATTTCCTGTATTAACAGTGATTATTACAAAGTATTCATACCGCAGGTGTTGGAAGAAATTATTGAAAAATATCACCCTGCAGGCTTCACCGACAACAGTTGGAGGGGGCTTGAACGCAGTTCAATATGCTATTGCGACAATTGTAAAACCAAATTCAAAGCCCAACGCGGTCTTGAACTCCCCGAAGCGGTATCATGGAATGACCCTGTTTATCGCGAATGGGTGCGTTGGGGGCAGGAATGCCGGATTGAAAACTGGGACTTGTTTAATGAAGTAACGAAAAGAGCAGGCGGCGAACATTGTGTTTGGGCAGGGATGGTACATGCCGACCCGGCATCGGGAAGTTTTACCGATTTGAAGGCAATTCTTTCGCGTTCTCAGATAATTTTCAACGACCACCAAAGTCGCGAAAGCGCAGGATTTGAGCAAAATGCAGTCAACGGAACGCTGTTGCGTCTTGCTTCTGACGAACAAATTCTGGCGCCCGAAAGTATGGCAAATTATGTGCGCGGCAACCGAACCTTTCGTTTGGCAACCAATCCCAAAGAAGAAACGCGCCTTTGGATGATCTCCGGAATCGCAGGAGGTATTTCGCCCTGGTTTCATCATATTGGAGGCAGTCAAAACGACAGCAGGCAGTTCGATACGCCTGTACCCATATTCCAATGGCATGAAAATAATGAACAGTACCTGTACAATCGCACTGACATGGCCAATGTGGGTATTGTTTGGAGTCAGGCTAATGCCGACTTCTACGGACGTAACGACGTCAGGGAAAAAGTATCGCTTCCATGGAAAGGTTTTACACAGGCCATGTCGCGTTACCGTATCCCTTTCCTGCCTGTTAACGTACAGGATATCAGTAAATATGCTTCCAGAATTAAAACATTGATTTTGCCGGATATTGCTGTCATGACGGATCAGGAAATTGATGCAGTATGCGATTTTGTAAGCAAAGGAGGAAACATTGTAGTAACCGGTATCACAGCAACTTTGGATTGGGATGGACAGCCTTCGGGTAACGACAAACTGTGGAAATTGTTAGGGCTTTCGCTGAAAGGAGAAACAAAGGGCGCTTTTGGCGCAACCAGTTCCAGTTGGGAAGTAAGTACTGCACATAACTATTTCCGTTTGCCGGCATTACGTCACGAAATACTGGAAGGTTTTGAAAGTACGGATATGCTTCCATTTGGAGGCGGATTACAGGTAGCGAATGTTACCGGGACTCTCAAGCCGGTATTTTCATATATTCCGCCTTTTCCCATTTATCCCCCTGAATTTAGCTGGATTCGCGAAGAAGAACCGGACACTTACCCATTGTTTGCCGGTACGCTTCCCGGCGGCGGACGCGCGGTTTACTTTGCCGGTGATATTGATCGCTGTTATGGCAGGGCATTATTGCCCGATCATGGAATATTGCTGACCAATGCGGTTCGATGGGCTGCTAATGGCGCCCTGCCTCTATCGCTGGAAGGGCCGGGACATATTGATTGCAAACTTTACCGGCAGGATAACCGGCTGATAGTCCATTTGACAAATCTGACCGGATCAAACCGGACCGGTTACTTAGATGAGTTTATACCTGTAGGTCCCTTTACGGTTACGCTTGATGTACAGGACGTCCACCCTAAAAGCGCATTCATGACCGTTCAGAAAAAGAAAGCGCCGATAAAAATTCAAAACGGAAAAATTATTGTCCGTATTGACCAAATCACAGATTTTGAGATGTTAGTGATTGAATAAATAGGATATATAAGCAGACCATGAAAAAAATTATTGTTGCTTCCGATTCGTTTAAGGGGAGTTTGTCGTCTCTTGAAATTGCAAGCGCTGCAGCAGCCGGAATACGGAAAGTATTTCCTGATTGTGAGGTCGTTGAAATTCCTGTGGCTGACGGCGGTGAGGGAACAACCGAAGCGTTGGTCGACGCCATGAACGGACGGTACATTTCGTGCAAAGTTCACGATCCGCTGATGAACCTTATACAGGCGGAATACGGCATTCTTGGCGACGGACTTACGGCTGTAATCGAAATGGCTGCTGCCAGCGGTCTCACCTTAGTACCACCTGAAAAGCGAAACCCATTACTTACAACTACTTACGGTACCGGCGAACTGATCAGGGACGCTTTACAGAGAGGTTGTCGCCGCTTCCTGATTGGGATAGGCGGAAGCGCTACAAACGACGCCGGTACTGGTATGTTGCAAGCGCTTGGATTTCGGTTCTTTGACTGTGAGGGGGATGAATCGGGTAAAGGCGGACAAATCCTGGAACAAATCGCGCGCATTGATACAGAGAAGGTTATGCCGGAACTGCAGGATGCGGATTTTACTGTTGCCTGCGACGTCAATAATCCTTTTTCGGGAGTAAACGGAGCGGCCCATGTTTTCGCCCGTCAAAAAGGCGCTGATGATGAGATGATTATACGATTAGATAAAGGGCTTAAACAGTTTGCAGCCGTTATCCGAACTTCGATGGGGAAAGATATTGAACTCATATCCGGAGCTGGCGCAGCCGGGGGGTTAGGTGGAGGATTTCTTGCTTTCCTTCCGGCAACGCTGAAACCCGGCATACAAATGGTATTAGAAGCATTGAATTTTGATAGCCGTATCCAAAATGCCGACCTCATCATCACCGGCGAGGGGAAGTTAGACCGGCAAACCGGAATGGGTAAGACGCCGGCCGGCATTCTCGAAGCAGGTAAAAGGCGTCAAATTCCGGTTATCGCTATCGGAGGCGCCGTAGAGGATTCCGACGTGCTGCTGCAACAGGGATTCCTTGCTGTCTTTTCCATACAACCTGGACCGGTATCATTGGAACAGGCGATGGAAAAATCGTTTGCCAGTCGGCAAGTGGAACGGACTGTTGAACAAATTATACGGTTGGGTCCTTCCATTATATAACAAGGCTTGTTGCACAAGTCTTGTATATGAATAACACCGTTCCTTACGCATCTTATAAAAAATATACCGGTACATACTGGTATATTTAAAAGCAATAGCCTATATTTGCATCGTCAAAATATTTATTAACTTGAATAATAATCTTATGAACCGCATTAATCTTTTTATTTTTAGTGCATTGTTTGTTATTTGGGGTTCTTGTACGAATGATACAACGAAACGACAAACGATTTGTTTGGACGGAGAATGGACAATTACCAAAACTGACGGTGAACTTCCTGCCGGATCATTTTCCTCTATAATACCTGTACCGGGTCTTGTAGATTTGGCAGCTCCAGCGCTTGATACTTTGGGTACGCTTTATCTCGACGGATGGTACTGGCATCAACGCAAATTTGACATGGAAAATACGGACTTTGAGAAAATAGAACTCAAAATCTATAAGGCAAAATATCATACCAAGGTATATATTAATGGTAAATTCGTCGGCGAAAACTATTACTGTTTCACGCCTTCATATTTCGACATCAAGCCGTTTTTATTACCGGCCGGTCAAACCAATAAGATCATCATTGGTATTGGTTGCAAATCGCAACTTCCCGACGACATTCCGGATGGTAATGATTTTGAGAAAATCAAATACATTCCGGGCATATATGATCATGTGGAAATTACGCTTTCCAACAAGCCGTATATCAACAATATCCAGTGTGTCCCTGACATTATCAATGAAAAATTACGTGTAGTTGCCGAAATAGAAACCACATCGCCCAATGGCTTAAGCTTATTTTATCATGTATCGGAAGCGGCCTCTGGAAAAACCGTTGCTGCCAAGAAAATCAAGCCAAAGACAACCGTAGAACAAAGTTATGTAAAAGTTGATTTCGAAATTGATATGAAAGGTGCAAAGTTATGGAGTCCGGAATCGCCGTTTTTGTACGAATTGAAGTTAAGTACGGGAGCAGACGATCAACGGGTAAAATTCGGAATGCGTTCATTTCGTTTTGATCCCGATAAAAAAATAGCTTTGTTGAATGAAAAGCCGTATTACATGCGTGGAACAAATGTTTGTATTTTCCGCTTTTTTGAAGACCCGGATCGGGGGAGTTTACCATGGGATCAACAGTGGCCTGTAACATTACACGAGCGTTTCAAAGACATGCATTGGAGTGTGATGCGTTATTGCATTGGATTTCCTCCTGAACGCTGGTACGGGATTTGCGACAGCATAGGCTTCATGTTGCAGGACGAATATCCATACTGGGGTGATTATCAATTCAAACCGAATGTAAAAGCGGCTCAGCTTGCCGAAGAATACCGTCGCTGGATGCGCGAACGGTGGAATCATCCGAGCGTGGTGATTTGGGACGCACAAAATGAATCGGTAACCGAAGAAACCGGTTTGGCTATCCGGGCGGTTCGCGGTCTTGATCTCTCCGGTCGTCCGTGGGAAAACGGATGGGCGCCACCCGTTGATAAAGCAGACCCTATGGAAGCGCATCCATATCTTTATTCAAGATATAACAGGGCTAATGCCACAGAACCGGTAGAAGGTTACAGGAAGGACTTTTTTAGTGTAGTTCGTCGCGCAGGAAATGACGCCCAGGATCATCTTCCCAGAACAGACAGAGAAGCAGGCAAAATATTCGGTAATCCATTGTTTATCAACGAATACGGATGGATTTGGCTGAACCGTAACGGGACAACTACTACACTCACCGACCGTGTGTATGATAACCTCTGGGACAGTAAAAATCTGACTTCTCAACAACGTTTGGAAATATACGGTCGCAGATTGGCCGAACTAACGGAGTATTGGCGTGCACACCGCGGCGTATCCGGAGTATTGCATTTTTGTGGTTTGGCCTATTCACGTTCCGAAGAACCTCGAGGGCAAACGTCGGATCATTTCACAGACATACGCAATTTAACATACGAGCCTTCATTTTATAAATATGTAAGACCGGCCTTTGCTCCGGTAGGTTTGATGATTGACATCTGGGAAAAGGAATATACAGGCAGAGAAATAATCAATGTTCCGGTATTCGTCATCAACGATATGGAACAGCCGTTCCATCAGGAAATACAATTGAGTATATTAAGTGGAGAACAAGTCGTTTCCACATACAAAAAAGTGGTAAATGTAAAACCCTATGAAGTAATGACTGTCCCTTTTGAAGTAGAAATACCGGAAAACGCCGGAGAGTATCTGTTGAAAGGAGAGTATACGCTTAATGGCGACAATGTGTATAGTATAAGGGATTTCCCTGTAAAATAAACAAACATCATTTTTTATGTTTCATCACAATCAAATTAACTCGTATGAAAAGAGTAATCACATTATTTGCTTTTTGTTTTTTTTCTTGCCTGCTTTTTGCGCAGGAAGGCAGAACTGTCATTTCCCTGAACGGAGAATGGGAATTTGACCAGACTAAAACAGCGTTTCCGCCCGCCCGGTTCACCCGAAAAATCCCGGTACCGGGTCTCATTCACTTAGCTGTGCCGCGTGTTGCAGAATACAATAAGTTCTTCCAAAGTGGAGAACAGGACGCTGTCATTCAAGAGAATCATAATTTTATTGAAGACATGGATTACACGCCAATGTACAACTGGTACAAGAAAAAAGTCAGAATTGATAAAAACCTGAGCGGTCAACAGTTGTTCCTGACAATCAAAAAAAGCCAGTACACAACAATGTTGTACGTAAATGGTATGTTTATAGGTCGTTCCATTGAGTGCTGGACGCCCATAGATATGGACATCACCAGCGCCGTAAAATTTGGCGAGGAAAATGAAATATTGATTCTTGTAGGCGACAGAGCTTGGCTTCCAAGTGAAGCTGCCGGAGGCACCGATAAGGAAAAGGCGCATTACTTGCCCGGTATTTGGGATGACGTCCTTATTTCGGCAACCGGCAAGATCAAAGTAGACAGGGTCTTGTTCCTGCCGTCGTTAGCAAGGCGATCGGTAACGGCGAAAGTTCTTGTGCGCAGCCTTTATCCGCCGCAGATGGAATACGGCGCTCCGATGTGGGACAGTTGCAGGATGGAGTTTACCGTTAAAGAAAAAATTAGCGGTAGAGTAGTAACAACTCAAACGTTGACAGGACGCGCAAAGCGGGATAACAGAACGTACTTTGAACTAAATATTCCTGTAGCACAGCCTGTGGCGTGGACGCCCGAAAAACCTTTCCTTTATGTAGGCGAAGTCACAATATATGACGGCGACAAATTAACGGACAAATATGCCGTTAATTTCGGAATGCGCGACTTTGGAGCCAGCGGTAAGGCTTTCACCCTGAACAACCAAAGGTACTATTTGCGAGGAAGCAACATCACCCTCCAGCGCTTCTTTGAAGACCCCGATTGCGGGAACCTCGCATGGGACAGGGAATGGGTAAAAAAGATGCTGATAGACATTCCTAAAAGTCTTGACTGGAATGCCTTTCGGATATGCGTAGGTATTGTTCCCGATTTTTGGTACGACTTATGCGACGAATACGGCATCGTACTCCAAAACGAATGGCTCTACTGGCAAAATCACGGATGGGATGAACAGATGCGTAAGGAATATACCGATTGGGTGTGGAGCGACGGAAATCACCCCAGCATCGTAATATGGGACTGTATCAACGAAAACAGGGATGCTTTTATTGGCAATACGCTTATTCCCGAACTGAAACAGTTAGATCCTACACGCATTTATGACGCCGGCTACATGACAGCCGAAGATATGAGCGCTATTCAAATGACAGAACCTCATCCCTATCGGTCGCAAAACTCAACCGTACCCATCGAAACGATTAATGAATGGTTCGAACGACGCCCGTACGATTTGGGAGATTTGAATGTAGTAGAATCAAGAAATTCGCCGGGCGTACCGCATTTGGTTAACGAATACGGCTGGATCTGGTTATGGAGAGACGGACGTCCATCAAAACTGACAGTGCAAAATTATACTTATTTCTTGGGTACAAGCGCCACCCCCGACCAGCGACGTGAAATGCAGGCTTACTGGTTGCAATGCGAAACAGAATGGTTACGTTCAGAAAGGCACGCCGGTATATTGGCATTTACGCATCTGACGAATAATTATGGCTTTACAGGAGACTGGTTCATCAACAATATCAAGGATTTAGAGATAGGCCCTACTCTGAAATGGTTCAAACACTGTTTTGCTCCACAGGCGGTTTTCATCAACCTGCTCGACCAGCGGTATATGAAACATCATGAGCCGTACAAACCGGGCAGCAATTTGCTGTTTACGCTGGTTGGCGTGAATGATAACGCAACGCTTTCGTCTGGTAAAGTGGTGTTGAAACTCATCAACAGCAAGGGTGTAGTATCCGCGCAACAAGATCTGAACATACGAATCAGTGCGTTTTCGAAAAGGATTGAGCCTTGTATGATTGCATTACCAAAAGAAAAAGACGGTTATTTAATGGTTGCAGAATTTTATCCCGAAGGGAGCAGTACGCCGATCATCAGCAGGAGATACCTGAAAATTGGAAATTCCAAAAATGAAAAATATGATTTTTACGAAATGAAACTTTAGAATAAAAATATTGTAATACTATTAAAATAAAGACAAATGAATTCCAGAAGAACTTTTTTAAAGAACAGCGGTATGTTGGCCGCCGGTTTGGGGCTTTCCAATCTTATCATCGAAGATGTAAAAGCCACTCCGTCTATTAATCAAAGACCAGCCGCTCCAAGCGACAGGGTAAACATAGGTGTTATCGGCGTCGGCATGGGAGGCGATGATGTTATGGACGCGATGTCTGCAAATAATTTTGCGCATTGTATAGGCGTGTGCGACGTCAACCGGCAACGGAGAGCGCAACGGGTAGCAGCTTTTAAAGAAAGATGCCCGAACCAGACCCAACAGATTACGGAATATGACGATTTTCGTAAAATGCTTGAAAATAAAGATATTGACGCAATAATCAATGCAGTACCCGATCATTCGCACGCTTATATTTTTAATGAAATCCTCAAATCGGGAAAAGCTGTCTATACTGAAAAGCCGATTGCCAACACGATCGGTGAGTGCAATAAGATGATGGAATGGCAGAACAAACACAAAAGAGTGGTTACCACCGGTATGTGGCAAATCAATCAACCCTATTTTATGCAGGCTTTTGAAATTTTGAAAACCGGCGTATTAGGCGACGTGTTCAAAGTACATTGTTTTTTAGCACAGGGAACAAGTCCAAGCGCCGTCACTGAAGACAGTCCTGTGCCGGATTATTTAGATTATGATATGTGGCTCGGGCCGGCTCCTGTGCGCCCCCATAATTCACGGCGCGTTAGTGGATGGCGTACATTCTGGGATTACGGCGGCGGCCAACAAACCGACTGGGGCGTACACTGGTTAGATTCAGCTTTCGACGGTCTGAAGGCGTTAGGTATGAACGATAGAACATTCCCGAAATCTATCTTCTGCGTTGCATACAAGCATCCCCAAAGTTTTAATGAAACTCCTTCGTGTCAGACAACTGTTTACGAGTACGAGAAGTTCCATGTCTTATGGGATATACAGGTAGCGAATCAATATGGTTGCAACCAGGGCGTCGCATGGATAGGCAGTAATGCTACGCTGGTGTGCAATCGCGAAGGCTTGCAACTGATTCCTCAAAGAGGCGGCCGCGCGGGCGCCACCCCTGCAATCGAACCCATTGATACGCCCATTCCGCGTAAGTATGAAAACGGTATTCCGGCGCACATGGTGAACTGGCTTCAATGTATTCGTGACAACAACATACAAACAAGTTGCCCGCTCGATAAAGGCATATTTGCAACTATTTTGGCACACGCGGGCAATGTTTCATTCCACACTGGCATGAAAGTAACTTATGACCACGAAACGAAGAAATTTGTAAATAATCCGGCTGCGGATGCCCATCTGATACCGGTTTACCGCAAACCATGGGACAGCATGTGGAGTGAATAATAAAGTAAGTATCATTAAAATAAGATTTTTTATTATGGAAAGACGTAATTTTCTAAAAACAATGGGTGTTGGTGCCCTTTCGATGGCGGTTAGCCGCGAAATGATTGCTTGTAACAGTAGTCAAACCGAACAGTTACCGTCATTTGGTTTAATAACCGGCAGCGGCGGTCAATGGCATGAGGATGGCGCCATAGAAGGGTTAAAACAGATTGCTGCATGGGGTTATACGGAATTGGAAGGCGGCGGCGGTCGTGGCGGAATGTCGCCTGACGAAATGACCGATTTGTTAAAGTCGCTGGGACTAGTTCGCGTGATAGGATCGGCAAATATTCAATCTTTAATCGGGGATGAATCCGCGTTGAAAACGAACCTCGAAAACGCACTAAACATCGGGCAAAAATACGTGGCCTGTTACTGGCCATGGCCCGGACAACCCGGTACAACAATTGACGACTGGAAAGTGGTAGCAGACAATTTGAACCGAGGCGGCAGAATCTGCCATAGCGAAGGAATACAGTTGATATACCACAATCATGACTTTGAGTTTTATCCGGTTGAAGGACAGATACCATTCGATGTGTTGCTGCCTTTGCTCGACCCGGTTGTCGGTATCGAGTTAGACTTGTACTGGATTACCAAGGGCGGAAAATCGGCGCCGGAATATCTAAAAAAATATCCGGGACGGTATCCCGTATTACATGTTAAAGATATGCCTGCTGATGTGAAGTGCGGCATCGCACCTACAAACTTCGACGATCTCACCGAAAATGACTTTTCTTCGATTGGACACGGCGTCATTGATTTTCCTGAAATATTCAGAACCAACAGTATATCAGGCGCAAAGCATTTCATGGTGGAAGCCGACAAGCCTCCGGGAGGTACGGCAGAGTTTCTCGAACTGTCGGGGAAATATTTACGTGAGGTAAAATTTTAAAAACAAGAAAATGAAATGGATCACTACCATCATTCGTGCAGCTATCGGCTGGCACTTTTTGTACGAAGGACTTATCAAACTGTTTGCCGATGAATGGTCTGCTTCATCCTATCTGAACAATACCTGTAGTTTTTTTTCCGGTTTTTATCATTGGCTTGCCGCATCACCTATGCGGTTGGGGGTGGTTGATTTTCTCAATGTATGGGGACTGATCCTGATCGGGTTAGCGTTATTCCTTGGTTTGTTCGCCAGATGGGCGTCATTTTTCGGGGCTTTGTTACTCACGCTGTACTATTTTGCGTACCCGCCTTTTGGCATTTCATTGCTCAGTGGCAACGGAACTGTATATATCATTAATGCACTGTTCATTGAAGCATGCATACTTGTCTTTTTCTTTTGGTACAAGGAAAAAGGATATGGACTGGATGGCGTGATTCAATTATTACGAAAGAAAAAAGAGCCGGAAACGGCGCCTGAGGAATCAGCCTCAAGCTCCAAAACTCGGCGCGAAATGCTGAAAGACCTGGCTGCTCTGCCTGTATTAGGTTTATTCGGATGGGGCGCCTCAGGTAGCGCAAGAATTTACGGCACAGATACATTATCGGGAGCGACCATACAAATTAATCAGGTATCACTGAGTGAGCTGAAAGGTGAATTACCTAAGGGAAAACTTGGCCCTCACGAGATAACCAGGTTAGTAGCAGGCAGCAATTTGATTAACGGATTTGCGCATGCTCGCGATCTGATATACGCTAATTCCTTATTCAAAGCTTACAATACTGAAAAGAAAATATTTGAAACCTTGATGCTTTGTGAACAGGCTGGAATTAACTGCTTTAATTCCGGTATGAATTCTGTTAGATTATTAGCCAAATATAAACAATTGACCGGCAGTAAATTGAAAGTAGTAGCTCAGGCTGGAATCAAAGATAGAGATGATGACATTTTTGAAGAGATGAAACTCGCCATTGATCTCGGTATGGATGTGATACAGGTGCATGGCGGTTCATGCGATAATCTTGTACGCTCCGGCAAATTAGATATGATAGAAAAAGGGATAAGCCTGGTAAAGAGCAATGGTTTAGTAGCAGGCTTGGGAGCGCATGCCATTGATTCATTGATTATTTGCGAAGAAAATGGTATCATTCCTGATTATTATATGAAAACGATGCATCACGATAACTATTGGTCTGCTCACCCACGCGAAAATCGGGAACCGTTCGAAGTGGTCAGTGGAAATAACCGGGACCATGACAAGTATCACGACAATCTTTTCGACACATTCCCCGATCGTACCATCGAATTTGTCCGGCGCGTCAAGGTTCCGGTGATGGGATTCAAAGTGCTTGCAGCCGGAGCCATCCGTCCCCAGTATGGTTTCAAATACGCATTCGAGAATGGGTGTGATTTCATCTGTGTAGGAATGTTTGATTTTCAGGTAGTAGACGATGTGAATATTTGTATTGATACCTTGCAAAATCTGCAAAACAGAACCCGTGCATGGTATGCTTAAAATATAGGCCTTCGCAAAACTTTTACCTCAGTATAACCGATTCATTGAGTTGTACTAAAACCCTATTGCTTTCAATTCCAATCCGGTTTTTTCGTCAATGCCGAACATCAGGTTCATGTTTTGCACGGCTTGTCCCGAAGCGCCTTTCAATAAGTTGTCAATGACAGAAGTAACAAGTACTCTGTTTTCATATTTTTCAATCCGTAACAGACATTTGTTGGTACCAACCACTTCCTTGAGGCTGATTTCATGGTCGCAAACAATGGTAAACGCAGAATTTTCGTAGTATTTCCGGTAAAGTTCAAATAGTTCCGGAAACTCTAAGTGAGTGGAAGTATAGGCTGACAGAAAAATACCCCGCGTGAAACCGCCGCGTACCGGTACAAAATTCAAATTTGGAAGTTGGTTACCTGCCGCAATCTCCAACGTCTTCCGCACTTCGCGAAGATGCTGATGCGTGAAAGGCTTGTATATCGAAATATTGTTGTTGCGCCAACTGAAATGTGTAGTAGCGGTAGGCGCTTGTCCGGCGCCGGTGGAACCGGTAATACCGTTGACATGTACCTCATCTGTCAATAATTCGGCTTTGGCTAACGGCAGCAAGGCTAATTCAAATGCTGTGGCAAAGCATCCGGGGTTGGCTACGTAATTTGCTCCCCGAATCTGTTCGCGGTTACATTCAGGTAATCCGTAGATAAATTCCCGATAAGCGCCGTTCTGCGCCTGGAATGCCTGATTAATACGGAAATCCTGACTCAAATCAATGATTTTCGGATTTCCGGGTAAACGGTTCATATGTAAAAATTCGACGGATTTACCATGTCCAAGGCACAGGAATACTACATCTGCTTCGCCTAATTCGTTGGCAAACACCATATCAGTATCGCCTATCAGGTCATTGTGAACCATCCATACGGTATGACCTGCATGGCTGTTGCTGTGTATATAACTCAATTGCACTTGCGGGTGATGGATTAGTATGCGCATCAATTCTCCTGCAGTATAACCCGCTCCTCCTATAATTCCTACTTTTATCATTATCAATAATATATATAATTATCGTGTTTGCAAAAGTACATGAAAAATTTGGTCTTTTCAAGCGTGTATAATAAAAAACAATACCACTATTCATCTGTCGTAGATTTTTCTATCAGAGAACTATGTCGCGTTAAATAAATAACCTGTAATGTTTCTTATGGATCAAGCAAGAAAAGGTCGAAGACCTTACAGCATCAGCGTCGGGCAACGCCCGATGAAATCAGGACAGACCATCAGTGCAAGGCTGAAAGCCTTGAAGCAGTTTTTTTTCCGGCTTTCGCCCTTGCAGGGCTGGTTTGGTTTGGTGCATGTTCCCGTTTCATCGGGCGTTAACCGACGCTAATGCTAAAAGGCTTTCAGCCTTATCTATGGTTACAAGTTGTTTATTTTTCATTCCTATGTGTTTTCTTTGGTTATGGAGCGTCATGAAAATTTCTCAAAATTTTCACCCCACAGTAAAATAATTCACCACATGCCAATTTTTATTTACCCCATTGCAAGCATTTTTTACCACACATTGAATTTCATTCACCCCGCAGATATGTTATATACTGCATTTCAGATGTTTATATATGTATTTGTTTTTCCTTTGTCGAAAATCAAAAAAATAAAGTGCAATGCTTTTAAACGATTTATCAAAACATTTAGCGGACAGATTTACTCTTGAAAATCCCTGTTATTCTTTGGATGAAGATGTAGTTTGTCATACGCATGACTTCCTGTCCGACATTTCATTTCATTTCGATGATGAAAACATCCATTCCGACGGAGTTCATCTGGATGATGGCAGAAAAGAAAATCAGAAGTTTCGTTTTGCCATTTTTGCTCCTGCTCAAAATACGAGGTTTTCGGAAGCCATTATTTTACTGCACGGTCTAAATGAACGTCATTGGGGAAAATATCTGCCGTGGGCGTATCAATTAGTCATGCAAACTCGAAAACCGGTGATTCTGTTTCCCATCGCGAACCATATCAACCGATCGCCTAATACATGGACCTCTCCCCGTCTGATGAATCAATTCTCCATTTTTCGAAAAGCGGCAGTTCCATCAATTGACAACAGTTCATTTGCGAATGTCGCACTAAGTTTAAGAATGGATCATTGTCCCGAGCTTTTCTCATTATCAGGGACACAAACCTATTTTGATATCATTAAATTGACATCCGACATGAAAGCGGGATATTTTGACATCTTTCAAAATGACTGTAAGATTCATTTCTTCGCATATTCCATAGGCGCTTTATTGACAGAAACACTTTTGATATCCAATCCCTTACAGTTATTTTCCGATAGCAAAGCATTTTTTTTCTGCGGTGGTTCCACTTTTGACAAAATCAACGGCTCTTCCCGTTCTATCATGGACAGCCAAGCTTTTGCACAACTAAGAAATCATACGCTCTCCCATACCACTGTTCTCGAAAAAGAAATAAAAATACCCGAAAAACATGCGTGTTTATTAAAAGACGGATGGATTGCTTTTCTTGCAATGAGTGGAATCAAACATTATATCCAATATCGTGAAACCGCTTTTAAGCGCTTGATAAACAGAATTAAAGCAATTGGGTTAGAGGGTGATTTTGTTGTTCCGGGTCATGCAATTAAGGATACTTTTGGGAAAGTGGTCAACAATACCTGTTTTGATGTTGATGTTCTGGACTTTCCGTATAAATACAGTCATGAAGTCCCGTTTCCGGTGAATAATCATAACCAGAATGATTCGGTAACCCAATCATTCCACTTGGTTTTTAATAAGGCGTCGGTGTTTTTGTCATAAATTAATCAACCTCATACGTTACCTCAAAATCCCAACTCCATTTATTGAAGTAAATATTTCCACCGCGCCATTCTAATTCGCCCCGCTGAAAATCCACATCGTCGCTGCGAAGGAAAATTTTTGCGGGATAGAGAGGTTGTGAAAAATCACTGTTCACAATCCAGCGATAGGCATCTGTTCCGTTGGTGTAAAAATAGGTTACATCGTTGTTTTCGGAAAAATATTTCAAACCGAACGACTGATCCATCGGTATCCATCCGGCGCCTTCGATATAAAATTCGCTCCAGTCGTGCATGTTCAAACCGCCGGGTTGCATGTTAAATCCGCTTTGCCAACGCGCAGGGATACCGTTGTAACGCGCCAGAGTCATAAATAGCAGCGTTACCTGACCGCAATCGCCATGCCCGTTTTCCAGAACATATTGCGGAATATTTGCGAGTGTGGAATATTCACGCGCTCCTGCCCACGGGAAATTCGTATGTATCCATTCATAAATCTTTCTCATCTTTTGGTATGGATTGGTTTCATTGCCCACAATCCGTTTTGATATCGCTTTTATTGAATCGGTGAAAACGATATGCGGCGGACGTTCTGCTGTGTTGGTTTTGTATAATTCGCTTTGCGTATCGTAGGGTTGTATGGTTTTCCCATTCAAGTTAAACCATTCGGGTGCATGTTGATACGAAAATTCAATGGTAAATATCAGCGGTTCGTCTTTCTTTGCGGTTTTCTCCATGTAAATTGTCCGGTGAGCGTACTGTTCCGGCGAAATCACATAATCAGTTTCACTAACCGACCGTAACTGAACGTTCGATTGACGGCGATGATCTTCACGCGGATAAGGCAGCCAGCATCGTACCACTTCTCCATCGGGAACAGCATTTGGCTGCAATGTTAATTCGTATTTCACCCGCATATGAACCGGAGTGGCTTGAGTTTTTGCGTTTTTGCCGAGCGCATCAATTATTTCAGGCAGATGCGTTAAAAGAATCGAATTATTTTCAGCAGGAGCATCTATTTCTGCTTTGCGTACTATTGCTTCCCTGTCCAGCCTGAACAAGTTAGGCGCCGCTCGATTGTAGTACCACTTTTCGCCGTCGATGATTTTATATTCCAAGGCGCCTGAATTTTCCCAGTTTGTTAGCATTTCGTTATCGACATCGGGATAATACCGGCTGATGTATTCTTTAACCGCCGCCCTGTCTTTCCCAAAATCCAGACGGATACGGTGCATGACGTCTTTTCGTGTATTCAAGTCGAAAATCGTTTCAGGAGATAAATCATTCTGAGCGATATACCAATCTATATATTGCGAAGCTTTCGCAAAATTACCCGCCACCTCTTCCCCGTCAATCTTCGACATGCTGATTTTCTCCGTTTTTTGTGAACAGGAAAAAACCAGAAACAGTAAAATCGGGAGCAGAATTTTTTTCGTACGATTCTTTTTCATTTTACAAGGTTTTCAACATGGCAATTAACTTTTTTGCAGGATATGCATCCGACTTATCTGCTCTGAAATTTGAATGTGAATACAGACCGGGGTTATCGAAATTTTGGTATAACTCAAAATCCAATGTTTCGTTCAAAACTTTTAATGGAATCTCCTGTTCTGCCGATAATTTCTTTAAAAGCAAATAAAGCGCATCCATCTGTGCGTCGAAATATTCCTGATAATACAATGATCCTCTGAATGGTTGATCAAGCGTCTCAACAGGTAAGTTTGCATCCATAACACTACCGTAAGCAGTCAGATAACTGCTGCCGCTCCTTGTCAGTTGACCCCAGGCATCAATCTCAATACCGATCGTTTCCTGATTCAGTTGCGTATTATTTGCCAATGTGGTACCTAAATGATGCGCCCAGTAATTTTCAGGTATCAGTCGATATACTGTGCCATCGCCGCCAATAATATATTGTGTGGCAATATTTCGCTGTGATGAAAAAGCAGCTAAATCGCCATCTATGGATAATGGCGGAGATACAGTATGATGCAGGCAAATACGCTTCTTTCTTGTATTGACTTGGGTATAACAATTTTCAGGGAGAAATTTGTTTTTGATACTGAGCGTTTTCGTATCATTGACCTTGATGTCGGGTTTATCGGAAGAATCATTTACCGGTGCGGTATTGTCACTATTGACTACTTCATTATCAACTTTCGATTGAAGTTTTTCTGTCGTTTTTTTCCTAAACAAGGACTTCACACATTGAAACATTTTTGTAAAAATAAAGATTACAGTAATTTAGATAAGATTAAAATTTTGGTAAACATAGACATTTTTCCCGGAAATACAATGGTTTATTTTTTTTATACCTCAAAACAAAGACTACAAAAGTTTCATTTTCCGCAAAAATAGTCGGAAAAGATTAGCCTGAATTATTCATACTTATTTCTTACCACAAAGATCACAAAGGCATACACAAGGTTCACAAAGAACGCTGTTAAGATTTGTGTTCTTTGTGAAAAATCTTTGTGTGCCTTGTGGTTAATCATTTTTAACTTTTTTAGAGTTTTAGGAATGAAAAATAAAAAACATATGGGAACCTCTAAAAACTCTCAACGTCATCCTGAAGGGGACTTCTAAAAACTCTCAACGTCATCCTGAACTTGTTTCAGGATCTCTTGTTTCAGCATCTCCTCGTTTTCAGGAGATTGACTGCGTCGAGCTCCGCTTCGCTCCGGTTGCGGGTTATGCCCGCAATGACGGGAGCGTTACAAAAGAGGTTTTTAGAAGTCCCCACAATATTTTTACAAGTTTTTTATTTTGCATCCATTACATCATTCCCTCTTTT
>Ga0082212_10002133_pt1 | contig 29148 bp, 25 predicted proteins | sample TergutNt197P3_FD_71548 | JGI IMG/M metagenome (GOLD analysis project Ga0082212, IMG submission 71548) | Neocapritermes taracua P3 segment gut microbial communities from Petit-Saut dam, French Guiana - Nt197 P3 | ecosystem: Host-associated > Arthropoda: Insects > Digestive system > Gut ...
ATCGGGAAACCCCGCCCGCCAGGTGACCATAAAGACAAAAGATATAAGTTCCGAGCAGAGAAAAGCCGTTTTCGAGGCGCTCGCCGATTTGTACCAGATGACCGAGGACGATATCTACGTGTCGAACAACGTGGCCCCGACGGTGGGGCGGGCTTTGGCGCGCAACACCGCGATCGCAGTCGGTCTCGCGGTGGTTTTGATGCTCGTTTACATAATATTCAGGTTTGAGTTCTATTCGGGAATCGCGGCCGTTCTGTGCCTGATCTTCAATATGTTCGTCATGCTGTCGTTCTACTCGCTCTCCCAGATACCCATGAACATGACGGTCATAGCGGCGTTTCTGACCATTTTGGGCTATTCCATAAACGCCACCATAATAATTTTCGACAGGATACGGGAAAATATGGGTTTGAAAAAAGGGGCGGATTTTGCGGATCTGGTCAACGAAAGCACGAACCAGACTTTTATCCGCTCCGTGAATACGACCCTGACCACTTTGCTGACTATAACTTGCGTATATATTTTGGGCGTCGCCTCGATCAAGGCGTTCGCCATGCCGTTGATCGTGGGGATTTTTGCGGGGCTGTTTTCCTCGGTATGCGTGGCGGGGCCGCTCTGGGACCTGATCAGGCCGAAAAAAAGAAAGTGAGCCCAAATCCAGCCCCCGGATCCGCCGGGGGTTTTATTTTTTTTCGTCTTCGTCCTTGTTTTTTGATTTTTTTTGAAATATTTTCATCACGTTCCTAAACGCTCCGTTCAAGATTTTGCCGAAGCGGAAAACCATGCCGTTTCCGGCTTTTTTTGTGGTTTCGGCTTTTTCGCTTTCGGGGTTTTTGATATAGTGCTCGGTTTCTTCGGGGAACCCTTTTGCCGCCAGTCTGGTTTCGGCAAATTCCTTGATCAAAACATAAACAACGGCAAACACCGGCACCCCGAAAAAAATGCCCGGGAGCCCGAAAAAACCGCTCATCACGATTATCGAAAAAATAACCCAGAAAGCCGGAAGCCCCACTTTCGGCCCCAAAACCTTCGGCCCTATGACATTTCCGTCGAGCTGCTGGAGCACGAGTATGAATACCAAAAACCAAAGGGCCTGCCATATGTCGTTGATGGCCAAAAAAAACAGCGAAGGCACCGCTCCGATAAAAGGCCCGAAAAAGGGTATCAAGTTGGTGACTGTGACGATGACTGTGATCAGCGCCGTGTAGCGTATGCCAAATATCGACATCACCACAAAGCATATGACGCCCACAATGAGCGAATCGAGTATCTTGCCGGTTATGAATCCCCCGAAAATTTCATGCGTCTTCCTCGTTATCCCCACGACTTTGTATGAAAATTTCATGGGAAACAAAGCGACGAACAATTTTTTTACCTGGGCTATGAATTTGTCTTTGCTGATAAGCAGATATATCGAAAGCAAAATGCCCAAAATGACATTCAAAATGCCCGAAAATATTCCGTAAATAACGCTTATCGTGCCGTTGAGCGCGGTCACTATATACGACGAGAACAAGTTCAGCGTGTCATTCGCCAAATCGTTGAATGTCTCGGCCACATCGATTTTCAGCCCCAAGCCGTCCGCGTAATCTTGGATGGATTTGCCGAAATCGCCCAAAAACACCCCTATTTTCGAGTTCGCGATATCGATCGCGCCCGCTTCTTCATCGGGTTCGTCCGCATTTTCAAGCCCTTCATAGGGGCTGAGCCAGTCCGTGGCCCTTCCCGTGAGCTGCTGCACGCTGGCGATGACCTGCGGGATAACCATCAAAAGCAGCAATGTGACCAAAATCGCCGTGAAAAGATACGTGGCCAAAATCGAAAATATGTTTTTTAGCTTTTTGCCCAGCTTGAAAAACACCTTGTTCTGGAAAAACATCAAGAGGGGATTTAGCAGATAGGCGAAAACAAAGCCGTATATGACCGGGGACATCACTTTGAAAAAGCCGAGATACTGCCGCTGCAGCATGAAGTCTCTAAACCACATTATGACCATGATCGCAGCGAAGCTCACCGAGATGACTATAAAGGAATATATGGCTATCAGCGTATATTTTTTGTTCCAATTTTCCTTGTTTTTGGTTTCTTTGCCTTCGTTTTCGTTGTTTTCATTGTTTTCGCCGCCGTCGAAATCGTCCTTCATAAAAATATTCTTCCAAACAATTCTTCTATTTTTCCAGTTTATCTAAATTTTTTTGCGCGGAGGGCGCGTTTTTTTCATAAAAAGAGGTAAAGTTCGGTTCTCTCATATTGACAAGCCTTTGCCCGACAAAAGCCAGCTCGCCGACTATCGAATGGTTGAAATAGCCAAAATCATACACGCGGCCCTCTTTTATGAGGTCTATCATCACCGCGGATTCTTCGTCGCTCGCGTGTTTGGTTTTGAGCGCCACTTCGTAAAATTTCGGCATCACCGAGCGGTAGCCCTCCACGGCGAGAGCTTCGATTATGATGTTCGTCCTTTCGACATCGGCGACTGTGACCGGTATTGAAAAAACATTTTGCCCCGCGTCCACATTTGTGTAATATTTCGGCGTGGATTCGCTGTATTTCGGTATGGGCAGGATTCCGATTTCGTATTCCAAGTCCCTGTGGTTTATGACGTCCTGCAAATATGTCGTGTAAAACAGCGCCCGCCCGTCCCTGAACGCGGTGACCGTCGGAAAATTTCCGACGATATCCCACTTGTGCATGTATGTCGCGCCCTTGCCCATCATATCGAAAAATTTATTGTATATATCGACGGTGCGCTCGTTGTACGCGGACAGCGTCGGCACGCCGTTTTCGTCCATCGTCACGGACCTATCGCCCCCGCAATACAAAAGGGCGATGGGAAAGCACCAGTCGTGGCGGATCTCCAGCCCGAACATATCATCCTCCATTTTCATCAATCCGTCCCCGTTCAGATCGGCGTAGTTGGCTGTCACTATCGAAAAGAATCTGTCAAGGGTCCATTCGCCGCTGAGGGCGGCGGCATATGGATATTCGATGCCAAGATCATTGAATAAATTTTTGTTGAACAACAGGCACCCCGTGCCGGCGAGCCCCATGTGGCTTATGTCTCCGGCGAGGCTGTAAAGCCTGCCGAAAGCCGATAGGTTATGGATTATGTCGGCCGCCCACCACGGCGCGTCCAAATCTATATAGGAAATGTTGTCATACAGGTTTAGTATCAAATTGCTTTGCGAGAATATGGAGGCCGTGCTTCCGTGCAGCGCCAATAAATCGTATTCGTCGTCGCCCGACTTGATCGTGTTTTGCGCTTTGGTGGCATTCACATCGCCGCTGTCGTCTATATCAAATACCATGCCGAATCTTTCTTCGATAGTCCGGTAGCGATAATACACGGCGTCATTTATCAGTTCGCCGTTTTCGCCTTCCGACACCAGGTCTGTTTTATGGGGCATTTGGTCGCGTACATGTATGGTGAATTCATATCCTCCAAAATCCATTTCCGGCAGGCTGTCCGCTATGGCCGTTGCCATCGGTTCGGCAGTTTTTGCCCCTCCGTCGTTTTCGTTTTCTTTTTCTTTTTGCTCAGTGGCGGCATTGGCGCAGGAACATAGGGATGTCACGGCGATCATAGCCAATGCGATGATTAGGCATAGATACTTGATGCCAAATTCATTTTTGCGGTTTGTTTCGTTCATAATCGAATCCTCTCATTACCATTCGCATTTTCCATCATACCGATTTTACCATAAAAATTATAAAAAGTCAATGAATATTTTTCGGAAATTCCAAATCAAATATTGACAAAGAAGGCGAAATGTGATACCATCGTGCGTGAAAGCAGGTATGCGAAAAATGATTGAAACAGTCGTAAAAAAATCGCGCTTTTTGGGCTACGCCGCCAGGATCGATTCCGAAGAGGGCGCAAAAAAATACATCGACGAAATTTCGCGGCAACACAAAAAAGCCCGGCACGTGGCGTTCGCCTACGTGGCGCCGGGCGCGGCGAGGTGCGGCGACGACGGGGAGCCGCGCGGGACGGCGGGGCTGCCGCTTTTGAGTTCCCTCCAAAGGCGCAGCCTGGAAAACGCGGTTGTGGTGGTGGTGCGCTATTTCGGCGGGGTGCTCTTAGGCAAGGGCGGGCTGATCCGCGCCTACGGGAAGGCGGCGGGCGCGGCCTTGGAGGAAATGTTAGCGGAGGAAACCGGCCAATAGCCGCTCAGTTTTCCGCCAGCCCGACCAAGCGGAGCGCTTCCGCATAATCGGCTTCCGAAATCGCACGCACGCCCTCTTCATAGACAAGCGCCGACAGGATCGATTCTTTTCCGGGGTTGTCGGCAATTTGCCATACCGCCGCCTGCGCGACTTCGTAGCTGCTGCCATTTTCGTCCAAAATTTGCAAGAGCTCCACGAGCCGCGAATTTTCGTCCAGCTTGCCCAAGGTAAAATAGTTTTTATCCCCGGGCACGTCCCTGTATATGTTCATGCACACCGTGTCTATGTACAAAATACCCGTTTGGTTGGCCCTGACAAAAAAGCTTTTTTGCTCCCGCGCGAGCATATTTTGCACATTTCCGGCATTCGCCAAAAAATATGTCCCGAAAGGTATCGTCACTTCAAGCTTGTAGCCCGTGTTGTTTTGGATCTGGACCACATTGCGCATTATCGAATCCCCGACCGAAACCGCGGCGATTGAGCCTTTTTGCATCATTTCGTGTATATCCCCGGCGAATTCTTTTCTTTGTTCATATGCTTTGCCTATATCCTTATGCCCGGGGAATTTGAAAATGAACTCGTCTATTTTGTCGAGAGTGGGCTCCGACAGGTATTTTTCCGAGTATGCGGAGTCCTCCCTTATCTTTTCGATTGCTTCCATGGCTTCGGGCGCATATTTTGAATTCGGATGCGAATTCACGAAATCGACAAGCCACAAAAGGCTGTCGTCGGATTTGTGCTTTTTTTGCGCCTCGTCCCATTCGGCCTCGGCATCGTCTTCGGCTGTTTCGGGGGGCGGCGCCGTCTCTTCGGTTTTTGCGGCTTCCGTCTTTTGCGTCGATTGCCCGGAATATGCGGGTTCCGTTTTGGTTTGCGTTGTTTCGGGCGGCTCGAGCAGCTCTTCCGGCGGCTTTTCGCACGAGGGCAAAAAAAGCGGCAAAACAGAAAGCAAAACGGCGAGAAGGCAGAAAATTCCGATGTTTTGTTTCATGTGCTGTATCCGAGCTCAAATGCCGGAAGATTCGCCTCGAACAGCTTCGGGCTCGATTCCCGGAGCGCTTCGATGTATGTCTCTTTTTTGACGCTGTGCTTTTGCAGCTTCGCCAAAATCCCGATCAGCGCCACATTCGAAGCTTTGTCGTTTCCCGACTGCTTCGCCATCGCATATGCGTCGGCTTCGATCACCGTCACGCCCATGCCCGCGATCGTTTTTGCTATATCCTTTGGATATTCTTCCGCGCCGCTCGTCACCGGGGCGGGATTTATTTTTTGCGTGCTCATGATCATCGTGCCGCCGGGTTTGAGATATGGCAGCCATCTGAGCGCCTCGAGCTGCTCAAAGGCGATTATCATGTCCGCTTCGCCCCTGCATATGACCGGCGAGCATATTTTGTCGCCGTATTTCACGTATGTCACCACCGACCCGCCGCGCTGGCTCATTCCGTGGACTTCCGAGACTTTCACGTCGCAGCCGAGTTTCAAGGCCGCATTGCCGAGTATCCTCGAGGCCAGCAGGGTCCCCTGCCCGCCCACGCCGACTATCATTATGTTGGTCGTCATTTTTTCACCTCGCCTATTGAATCAAATTTGCAAAGCTTCTCGCATAAACCGCAGCCCGTGCAAAGCGACTGGTCTATTTCGGCCTTTTTGCGCTCGAAGCCGATCGCGGGGCAGCCCGCGGACATGCATGCCCTGCATCCGCGGCAGTCCTCGCGTACGGCGTATTTTTTGTCTTTTTTGACGTATTTCAAAAGCACGCACGGGCGCCTCGCGATCATTACGCACGGCTCCTCTTTGGCGAGCTCCTCTTTCAGGATTTTTTCCGCCTCGGCGATGTCGCACGGGTCGAATATCTTTATGTTCTCTTCTTTTATCCCCGAAGCCGCGCATATTTTTTCAAGGCTTATCTTCGGCGCCGCCTCGCCTTTCAGCGTGTATCCGGTGCTCGGGTTATGCTGGTGGCCGGTCATGGCGGTGATGCTGTTGTCCAAGATCAAAACTTTCGATATGCCCTTGTTGTATGTTATGTCGATGAGCCCGGTGATTCCCGAATGAATGAATGTGGAATCGCCTATCACCGCCACGCTGTTTTTCGCGGACCCGGGCCCTCTCGCCGCGTTGAATCCGTGCAGCGCCGAAATCGAGGCTCCCATGCAAAGCGTGGTGTCCATCGACGACAGCGGCGCATTTGCGCCCAAGGTGTAGCAGCCTATGTCGCCGCTCACAAACAGCTTCAGTTTTTTAAGCACATAAAATATGCCTCTGTGCGGGCATCCCGCGCATAAAACCGGGGGCCTCACCGGTATTTGGCCTGTATCTTTCGCTTCGATATATTCTTTTGTTTCGCCCAAAATTTTTTCGCGCAAAAGCTCCTGGGAATATTCGCCGACAAGCGGCAGCATATTTTTGCCCTCGGCCGCGACGCCGATTTTTTTGCACCACGACTCGATGATGTCGTCGAGCTCCTCGATCACGATCACCCTGCCCACATTCGCCGCAAATTCCCGGATGGCGCCTACGGGCAGCGGATTGACGAGCCCGAGCTTGAGATAGGAGGCGCTTTCGCCGAATGCCTCTTTCGCGTACTGATACGCTATGCCGGAAGTTATGATCCCGAGCTTGGGATCGTTGTACTCGGTTTTGTTGAATTCGCATATTTCCGCGAATTCCGCGAGCTTTTTTTGCCGCTCCTCGACTGCCGCGTGCCTCCCCCTCGCATATGAGGGCATCATGACGTATTTCGAAACCTCTTTCGCGTATGGCTTCAATCCGGCCTCTTGGCGTTCGCCCAGCTCGACCACGCTCTGGGAGTGCGAAACCCTCGTGCTCAGCCTTAAAATCACGGGCGTGTCGAATTTTTCCGAAAATTCAAAGGCGAATTTGGCAAGCTGCAGGCATTCGCCCGAATCCGACGGCTCGAGCATGGGCAGCTTCGCCGCTATCGCATAGTGGCGCGAATCCTGCTCGTTTTGCGAGCTGTGCATTCCCGGATCGTCCGCCACGCCGATCACGAAGCCTCCGTTTGCCCCGATATAGCTTGAAATGAACACCGGATCCGAGGCCACGTTGAGGCCCACGTGCTTCATTGCGCAAAATGCGCGCGCCCCGCCTATGCTCGCCCCGATCGCAGCCTCCGCCGCCACTTTTTCGTTGGGCGCCCATTCCACGCATATTTCATCGTATTTTGCCGCGTCTTGCGTGATTTCCGTGCTCGGGGTGCCGGGATAGCTCGACACGAAACGACAGCCCGCCTCATATAGCCCCCTCGCCACCGCCTCATTTCCGAGCATCAAACTTTTTTCGCTCATATGTTCAAAACTTCCTTTACTTTTTTCGCTATATCTTCCGCCGTTATGCCGAATATCTTCATGAGTTCCTCGGCTTTGCCGGAGCGCCCGAATTCGTCTTTTATCCCGATCCTGCCTAATAGGCACGGGGAGTTTTCCGACAGGACTTCCGCCACCGCGCTCCCGAGCCCGCCGATTATGCTGTGTTCCTCGGCTGTGACCACCGCCCCGGTCTTCGCCGCTTTTATGATTATATCTTTGTCTATCGGCTTGATCGTGTGGATGTTCACCACTGCGGCCTCTATTTTATCCTCCGCGAGAATTTCCCTCGCCTTCATCGCCTCTCCGACCATGATCCCGGTGGCGATGATCGAAGCGTCTTTGCCTTCGCTTATCTGGATCCCCTTGCCCATCTCGAATTTATACGTTTCCCTGTCGAATATGACCGGGACGGCTAAGCGCCCGAAACGCAGGTAGACCGGGCCTTTGTACAATATTGCGGCTTCGACTGCGGCCCTCGCTTCCACTGCGTCCGCCGGGTTTATGATCGTCATTCCGGGAATTGTGCGCATGATCCCTATATCCTCGCAGCATTGGTGCGTGGCTCCGTCCTCGCCCACGGTTATGCCCGCGTGGGTGGCCCCTATCTTCACGTTTAAGTGCGGGTAGCCGATCGCGTTTCTTATTGGCTCGAATGCCCTTCCCGCCGCGAACATCGCGAAGCTGGAGGCAAACGGGATTTTTCCGGTGGTCGCTATGCCCGCCGCCACCGATACCATGTTTCCCTCCGCTATGCCGCAGTTGACAAACCTGTCCGGAAATTTTTTGCCGAAAGTCGCGGTTTTCGTGGCCGACGAAACATCCGCGTCGAGCACGACCAAATCTTCGTATTTTTCGCCGAATTCGGCGAGAGCGTTGCCGTATGCCTCTCTTGTCGCCATTTTTTCTGCCATTTTTATTCTCCTACTTTCTTAGATAATTCTTCCATCGCCTGTTCGTACTGCTCTTTGTTCGGGGCGGTGCCGTGCCATTGGGCTTTGTTTTCCATGAAGGACACGCCTTTGCCCTTTGTCGTATGGCAGATCACCGCCGTGGGCCTGCCTTTGCATTTTTCGGCTCGGTTTGCCGCATCCTCGATTTCGTCCAGGCTGTGCCCGTCTATTTCAACCACGAAAAAGCCGAAACTTTCGTATTTTTTGCCGATTGGGGTGGAATCCATCACTTCGGTTATCGGCCCGTCGATCTGCAGCCCGTTGAAATCGACGAACAGGCACAGATTGTCGAGCTTGTAGTGCCCCGCGAACATCGCCGCTTCCCAAACCTGTCCCTCCCCGAGCTCGCCGTCGCCCAAAATCGCGTAAACCCTGTAGTCTTTATTGAATATCTTCGCGGATTTCGCCATGCCGCAGGCTGCGGAGACCCCGAGACCGAGCGAACCGGTGGTCATGTCCACGCCGGGAGTGGCCTTCATGTCGGGGTGGCCCTGCAGATACGAGTCGCTTTTCCGAAATCCGGTCAGGTGCTCTTTGGGAAAAAAGCCCTTTTCCGCGAGCGCGGCGTAGAGCGCGGGCGCCGTGTGCCCTTTCGACAAAACCAGCCTGTCCCTGCCGGGGTCGTTCGGGTTGTCTTTGTCCACATTCATTTTGTCGAAATACAGATAGGCCAAAATCTCCGCGATGGAGAGGGAGCCGCCCGGGTGCCCGGAACTCGCGCTGAAAACCTCGGTTAAAACGCTCTTTCTTATTTCATTCGCCATCCGGGACAAAAATTGTTTTTTTTCGCCGTCCATGCTAATCCTCCAAATTAAGTTGCCAGTTTTTAGTTTTCAGTTTTCAGTCGCTATTTGCCGACAACTGACAACTGACAACTAACCTATATTATATCATTTTTTGGGCAAATGTCAAGATTATTTTTGTTTTTTATTTTTTCTGTTGCATTTGCCGATCATGTGTGGTATAATAGCCGTGAAATGTGCAAACAAATCAACAAATCAACAAACGGAGGTAAAAACACATGAACGCAAAAAGACTGCTTCTGGCATTTCTCGCATTGGCGCTTCTGGCGGCGACCTCGGGGCTGCCCGCGCTGGCGGCAGACGAACCGCCGGAGGGCGCGGAAATTCTGGACATGTACAGCGCATGGGCCGCCTGGGACGTTTTTATGTCGGAGACCATATACGGCCTTGGAAACGAGGGCACCTACTCCAATTTCAGGGGAGGGGTCTCGGACGGGAAGTTTTTGCCGGTGCATGAAAGCCTGAGGGAAAAATTCGGCGCACGCGCCGCTTTGGAATTCGCGGACGAAGATTCGGTCACAAGGGGCGAAGTCATCTCGGCGCTGTACGGCATCATCGCCGAAGCTCTCGGCGCCGCCCCCGGGATATCGCCGATCGACTATTTTGTCGAAAACGGCCTGATAAACGGCAGGGCGAGCGGGGATTACCAGCTCGACCAAGAATGCACCACCGAAGAGATGATCGCATTTTCCGTGAGGGTCTACGAATTCCTTTCCTATGAGCTCGGACTCGATTCAAAAGGGCTGTTCTGGAAAATCACGGGCGAAGGCCTGCCGAACACGGTGTATCTCTTGGGGACGATTCACGCCGGGGACGCTTCGATATATCCGTTCAGCAAAATCATGCTGGGGGCGTTCGACAGTTCGGCGTATCTCGGCGTGGAGGCCGATATATACACCATGAGCGAAGAAGACATGGATTATATAATCCAAACGCAGATGATCCAGGATGGCCGGACGATAAGGGATTTCATCTCCGAGGAAACCTATGAGCTGTACGTCGAAGCAGCCGAAAGCTTCGGGATTCCGCCGGAGATATACGATTACATCAAACCCTGGGCTGCTTCGAACGCCATTCAAAACGCCATGACAACCGACGAATCGATGGAAAACTCCGTGAGCGCTTATCTTGGCATAGATATGTTCTTTTTGGCGAAGGCGGTGAGTTTCGGCAAGCCCATCGTCGAAGTCGAAAGCATAAGATACCAGATCGATATGCTGGATTCGTTTTCAAACGAATTGCAGGAAATGCTGCTTTTGTCGGTTGTAGCCCCGCCTTCCACCGAAGAGGGGGAAGAGGCGCTTTCAATGGAGGAAATGGCGGAATATGCGCGCATATTCACAGCGTATCTTCTGGAAGCGGTGAAGACTGGCGACGAAGCCGCCCTGACCGAAATGTTGATGGCCGGCAGGGATTACGGCGACCCGCTCATGGCGGAATACAACACCAAGTTCTGGGACATAAGGGACGCGGCGATGGCGGCGACGATAGAAATGTTCCTGGCAGACGAGGACGCCGGGGGCGACTTTTTCGTGGCGGTAGGCGCCGGGCACACCGTGGGGGCGACCGGCATCGCCGAAGTGCTGAGAAGCAAAGGCTATACCGTCGTGTTTTTGGGCGGCGGATAAAAAGCTGTGGAAGCGCAAAAAATGAGGGCAGGCACTCTATGTCTGCCCCCGCTTTACATACATTTTACATTCCCCATACATTTTACTGATATTTCACATTCTTTTTTTCTGGTACAATGGGTGCGAAAAACAAAAAATTTAAAGGAGCATCCAACAATCATGAAAAAATCAATCAAAATTATTCTTCTGGCATTGGCCGCGCTGCTGGCGCTCGGAGCCTGCGGGGATTCGGGCTTTGACAAAACCAAAAACATCACCGTTCTGGCGCGCGAGGACGGAAGCGGGACAAAAACCGCATTCATGGAAATCATCGGCTTAAAAGGCAAAGCCGACCCCGAAAACGTGATCATCCAGACCGGCACTGCGGGAGTGCTCGCGGAGGTGAAAAGCAACCCGGCGGCGATCGCATATGAGAGCCTCGGCTATGTGACGCAAGATGTCAAAATGCTGAAAATCGACGGCGTGGAAGCCACGATCGCAAACATCAAAAACGGCTCGTACAAAATCTCCCGGCCGCTGTCCGTGGTTTACAGGGAATCGAACCTCGGGGATGCGGCGAATGCGGCGTTCTTGACATTCCTCAAATCCGGCGACGCGCAAAAAATCATATCCGACAAGGGATATGTTTCAGTGGTCGACGGGGCGGGCGCCTATACCATAGACGGATCGCTGGCGGGCAGCATCGACATAAGCGGATCGACCTCCCTGCAGCCCCTGATGGTCGAGCTTGCGGCCGAATTTGAAAATCTCCAGAAAAACGTGAAAGTCAACGTGTCGGGCGGCGGCAGCGGGACGGGCTACCAGAACGCCGAAGAAGGCGTTTCCGCGTTTGGCATGATAAGCGAGGAATTCGCGCTCGAAAAAGCCCCTTCCTGCACCCACTATGTGGTATGCAAAGACGGCATCGCGGTGATCGTGAACAAATCAAACCCGCTTGAGAGCATAAGCATGGGAGAGCTGAAAAATATCTACGACGAGGAATCGGGAGCCACGCCAAAATGGGATGAGCTCATAAAATGAAAAGCCATCGTTTCATCAAAACAAGGGACATGGTCATGCGGGGCGTGTTTTGGTTCTGCGCGGTGTTCTCGGTGATCGCGCTCGGCTGCATCTGCGTGTTCCTCTTTTTCCGGGGAGCGCCGTTCATCGGCAAAGTCGGGATAGGCAATTTCTTCGGCACAAAATGGAACCTGCACGAAGAAGCTTACGGGATCCTCTCGATGATCGTGGCCTCGCTCTACGTCACGGCGCTTTCGACGGTTATCGGGGTGGCGGTCGGGCTGTTCACGGCGATCGGCCTGTATAAATTCTGCCCCAAGCTCGCCGTCTCCCCCATCCGCCAGATGATAAACCTGCTTGCGGGGATCCCCTCGGTCATATACGGGCTGTTCGGCATGATAATAATCGTGCCGTATATAAGGGACTATCTGTCGCCCGGCGGGATCGGATACGGGATACTTGCGGCGAGCCTGGTTCTCTCGATCATGATACTTCCGACGATCACCAGCCTTGGCCTCGACGCGCTTTATGCGGTGCCGAAAAGCTATTACGAAGGGGCGCTCGCCCTCGGCGCCACGAGCGAGCAGAGCGTGTTCCGGGTGATGCTCCCCGCCGCAAAAAGCGGGATACTGGCCGCCGTGGTGCTTTCGATAGGACGGGCGATAGGCGAGACGATGGCGGTGATCATGGTCATCGGGGGTTCGCCGGCGATGCCAAAAAGCCTTTTCCAGTCGGTGAGGACGATGACGGCCAACATCGCCATGGGCGCGACGGAACTCTCGGGCGACGCCGCGGCCGCGCTCGTGGCCACCGGGGTGGTGCTGTTTTTTTTCACTTTTTTATTGAATGTCAGTTTTTCGCTGTTGAGGGGAGGGACAAAACGTGAAAAAGGGAGCGCACAAAAGGGAAATCATAAAATATAAGGCGCTTAGGATCGCGGCGCAGTCCGCGCTTGCGATAAGCCTCGCGGCGCTTTTGTCCGTGGTCATGTTCGTGCTCGTCCGCGGGCTGCCGTACATCGACATGCAGCTGCTTTTCGGCGATTACGGCAAGTTCCCCTCGATCAAGCCCGCTTTGGCCGGGACGCTGTACCTTGTGGCCATCGCGATTTTTTTGGCGGCCCCGATCGGCATAGGGAGCGCGGTGTTTTTGACCGAGTACACAAAAAGCAAAAGCCGGCTCGTGAAAATCATCCGCGTCGCGACCGAGACGCTGGCGGGGATCCCCTCGATCGTCTACGGAATTTTCGGCTATCTCGTTTTCGTGGTGGCCTTGGGGTTCGGGTATTCGCTTATCGGCGGGGGCATAACGTTAGCTGTGATGATCCTTCCGGTCATCGTGCGTTCGACGGAGGAGAACTTGCTCGCGGTTCCGCGCTCGCTGCGCGAGGGGAGCCTGGCTCTCGGCTCTTCAAAAGTGCGCATGATATTTTCGATCGTTTTGCCCTGCGCGGCAAACGGCATCGTCACTTCGCTGATTTTGGCTGCGGGGCGCGTCATTTCCGAAAGCGCGGTTTTGATTCTGACTGTGGGCATGGTGGTGAACAAAATGCCGGAAAATTTCGCCTCTCCCGGGACGAGCCTGGCGCTCGACGTCTATTATTTCGGTTCGCACGGCTACCCCGAACAGGCGGCGGCCACCGGGGCAGTGCTTCTCGTGCTGGTGGTTTCCATAAATATCGCGGCCACCGCCATAGGAAAAATACTCGGCAAGGGGGATTTGGCAAATGGATAAAGCGTTTGACATAACAGTCAATGGCTGCGACCTCTATTACGGCGATTTCCACGCCCTCAAAAACGTGAACATAGAAATCGACGAAAAAGAAGTCACGGCGCTGATCGGGCCTTCCGGCTGCGGGAAATCGACTTTCATCAAGATGTTCAACAGGATGAACGATCTCGTGGAGGACTGCCGGATAACAGGCGAGATAAAAATCTTTGGCGAAGATATCTTCGCCAAGGACACTGATGTGAACCTGCTGCGCAAGAATGTGGGAATGGTCTTCCAAAAGCCCAACCCTTTTCCCATGAGCATCTATGACAACATAGCTTTCGCCCCGCGCACATTCGGGATAAAAAAAAGGCATGAACTCGACATAATCGTGGAGCGCTCGCTGAAACGGGCGGGGCTTTGGGAAGAAGCCAAAAACCGGCTGCGCAAAAACGCCATGGGGCTCTCCGGCGGCCAGCAGCAAAGGCTCTGCATAGCCCGGGCGCTGGCGGCCGATCCCAAAATACTTCTGATGGACGAGCCCACCAGCGCGCTCGACCCGATTTCCACGGGCATAATCGAGGATTTGATCTCGGAGCTGAAAACCCAGTACACAATCGTCATCGTCACCCACAATATGCAGCAGGCCACCCGCATATCGGGCAAAACGGCGTTTTTTCTGCTGGGGGAAATAATAGAATACGGAAAAACGGAAGATATCTTTTCCAAACCGAAAGACAAACGCACCGAAAACTACATAACCGGGCGATTCGGCTGAAAAACTTTTTTAAAGGTGGTATGATTCTATGCCAATACGCGCGCGATACGAAAAAGAACTGAAAGGCGTTTTCGACAATTTTGTGCTGATGTGCCGCTATATCGAGGCGGCGATAGAAAAATGCGTCAAGGCGCTCACGGACCGGGATTTCGAGCTTGCAAACGAAGTCCGGGCAGACGACAAAATGATAGACAACATAGAGCGCGAAATCGAGCATTCGTGCCTGCGCATCCTTTTGATGGAACACCCCGTCGCAAATGACTTCCATGAAGTGACCGCAGCCTTGAAAATGATCACCGATCTCGAGCGCATCGGCGACCAGGCCCGGGACATAGCGGAGATCACTACGCAGTTCGGGGATGAGGAATATATAAAAAAACTGGAGCATATCACGCAGATGGCGGTGATCGCGATCCAAATGGTAAAAGACGGCATACAGGCATATATCGGGCGCGACCTGGAGCTCGCGCGCTCGCTCGATGCGACCGACGACAAGCTCGACGACCTTTTCAACACGGTGATGGCAGATCTCACGGAGCTCATAAAAAGCAATCCCGACAACGCCGAACAGGCGATCCTGTTCATGATGATAACAAAATATTTGGAGCGCATCGGCGACCATGCCGTGAACATCGGCGAATGGGTCGAATACGCGATAACGGGCAACCGCCCCGAAAATAAATAATTTTTATGAAACACACAATTTTCGCGGTCGAAGACGACTCAGCGATACAGGAGCTGTATGTTTACGCGCTGGAAAACGAGTTTGAATGCCGTTGTTTCGCCGGGGGGAACTCGTTTTTCGACGCGCTGAAAAAAGGCTTGCCCGACCTCGTCATTTTGGACATCATGCTTCCGGGAGAGGACGGGTTCGCGGTTTTGTCGCGCCTGAAGGCCGACAAGCGCACTTCCCATGTCCCGGTCATCATGGTTTCGGCGAAAGGCGAGGAGATCTCAAAGGTGAGGGGCCTCAACATGGGAGCCGACGATTACATATCCAAGCCGTTCGGGGTATTGGAGCTTGTGGCGCGGATCAAGGCGAATCTTCGCAAAAAAAGCGGTACCTCGGGGGAAAACATCGTCTACAAGGATATCGTCGTCGATTCCTCCAAGCACCAGATAACGGCGAACGGAAATCAAATCAAAACCACCCTCAAGGAATACAACCTGCTTTGCCTGCTTTGCGCAAATGCGGAAAAAGTGCAGGAGCGGGAAACTATTTTCAGCGAAGTGTGGGGAGAGAATTTCATCGGCGAGACCCGGACGCTCGACATCCACATCAAGGAGCTCCGCAAAAAGCTCTCCGAAGCCGAAAGCGCCGCCAAAATCAAAACAATTAGGGGAGTAGGTTACATTTTGTCATGAAAAAACGCTTGTTTGCATATTCCGCGCTGATATTGTGCGTCGAGTTTTTGGGCTTTTTGGCCATATCCGTTTATGCGGCCCATTCCAGCAACCTGAGCCTGGCAAAGGATTCGGCGATGGAGAACGCCCGCATCTGCGCCGGACTGTACTCCGAGAATGCGGACGTTTTTTCATTTGTGAAAGCGGGCGGCGAAACCCGCATAACCCTCATTTCGCAGAACGGATCGGTCATCGCGGACAGCCGCCCGCTCGATTTGGAAGAAATGGAAAACCATCTCACCCGCCCCGAGATACAGGCGGCGCTAAACGGTTCCCCGGAAGCTTTTGTGCGCCGTTCCGAAAGCCTCGGCGTGGACTTCATCTATTACGCGCTGAAAGTCGGGAGCGGCGACGGATATGTGTTTGTGCGGACCGCTTTGCCCCTCGCGAAAATCGAATCATATTTTTTTAGGTTCATGCCGCTTCTGTTCGCGTTGTTCGCCGCGATAAGCCTGATCTGTCTCTTTTTTATCCGCAAAATGATAAACCGGATGCTAAAACCGTTTGAATCCATAGAAAAAAAGCTGTGGTCGCTTTCAGAGGGCGAATATGTCCGGGAGCCCGCTTCCAAAAATTATGAGGAGATAGAGAAAATAACAAAAAGCATCGACGAGGTCGCCTGCGTGCTGCAAAGCGGCTTTTGCGATCTGCGCGACGAAAAAAGCAAATTAAGCTATATACTGGACAATATCGGGGACGGGCTTTTCGTAGTCGATGAGAACAGGTGCGTAACGCTGGCAAACGCGGCCGCGCTCGGAATATTCAGCGCGAATTCCGAGGTGCTCGGCAAAAACTTGAATTATTTGACTTACGACAAAAAGATCGCCGATGCGGTGGAAGAATGCCTGAGCCAGCAAAAAGATGCCCTGTTCGAGCAGACGCTCGGCGGCAGGATATTTTGCGTCGCGATAAAACGGCTCCCCGGCGCGAAACTGACGATGGCAGCTCTTTCGGACGTGACTGAAATGCGCGAGAACGCCAAACGGCGGGAAGAATTTTTCGCCAACGCCTCGCACGAACTCAAAACCCCCCTCACGGCGATCAAGGGATTTGGCGAATTGACGGCGATCAGCAACAAAAACGAAAAAATAAAAAAATACATCGACGGCATCTCCCGCGAAACGGACCGAATGCTCTCGCTGATCGGGGACATGCTCAAATTGTCCGAGCTCGAGAACACGAAAGCGACAAGCCCCGTTTTGATTTCGCTGGCAAAAGTGATAGGCGAAGTCCGCGAGGTTTTGTCCGCCGCGATAAGCGAAAAATCCATAAATTTCGAACTTTCCGGCGAAGCTGCGATAATCGCCGAACCGAAACATATCTACGAGCTCACTAAAAACCTCGTCGAGAACGCCGTGCGCTATAACAACCCGAACGGCAGCGTCACGGTAAAAATCGAAAAAGACGGCAAAAACGCGAAACTCACCGTTTCCGACAACGGGATCGGCATATCCCCGCCGGAACAGACGAGGATATTCGAACGTTTTTACCGCGTCGAGAAAAGCCGTTCCCAACGGGGCGGCGGCACGGGATTGGGGCTATCCATCGTCAAGCATATCTGCGATCTGTACTCCTGGAAGCTGTCGCTGAAAAGCAAGCTCGGCATCGGCACGGAGATCAGCGTCGCCTTCGAGTGCAAAAACCAATAAGCTACACCTCATAGATCCGCGGATCGCCCAGCGACACGCGCGCGCCGGAATTCACCGAGACATAGCAGGCCAAGACCATGCGCAGCGAATCGCGCGCTTCGGCGGCGGTGCATATCGGTGGGCGTTTCCCGTGGAGAAAGTCGGCGAAAGGCTGCGCCTGCCCGGCGATGCGCTCGCCATGCCCCTGCGGGCTGGGTATGCCGGATTCCGTCCAGTCGGCTTCGCCCTCCACGAACCATTTGAGCCCCGCCTGCCCCTCGGCTCTCGGGAGCCGCGTTCCGCATCCGTCGCCGTAATATTGCTGTATGGTCCCCTTTGCGCCGTATACCTCGGTGGTGATCTCCGATGCCGAGCAGGAAAAATACGCGCTTATCTCGGCGATCATGCCGCTTTTGTATTTGAACAGCGCCACCCCGTTGTCGTTGACCACTTTCGGGTTGGCCGCCGTCGTGAACTCCGCTGTCACCGTCTCCGGCACGCCGAAAATCCAGTTGAGCATATCGATCGGGTGCGAGGCGTCGTCGGCGAAGATGTCGCGGTTCAGCTCGGGGTCGCAATGCCACACATTCCCGAAATCCGGGTTCAGGTGCGTCATCAGCCCGTGCCTGCGGCGATACACGAACGTCTCCCCGATCGCCTTTTCCTCTATTAGCTGCTTGATTCTTATATTTTGCGGGTCCGTGCGCATTTGCCAGCCGAGCGTGAACGGGGTTTTGTTTTTTTCGACCGCCGCCACGATGCGGTCGGCGCCCGCGAGCGTGAGCGCCATCGGCTTGTACATGATTATCGCCTTGCCCGCTTCGGCCGCCTGTTCGCCGAGCTCGACATGGTACTTCGTCTCGGAGGAAATCACCACCGCCCCGATATTTTGGTCGCCCAGGATCTCATCGGCCGTATCCGCCGAATCGGCGCCCAAGGCCTTGCAGCAGTTTTCCGCCCGCCGGGCATCCGCGTCCCAGCCTTTTTTTATGTGCACGCCCATTTCCGGATGTTTCGCCCATTCTCCCCCGTACGCCATCACGTGCCCGTGCGCAAATCCGAGGATACCTACGTTTATCGCCATAATTTTGACCTCCCGATTGTATTTATATTTATATATATGATTTTTTTGCGTACAGCGCTTGCAGGGGACAGACGACTGCAAAGCGCATCGGCTCAGCTAAAAAACCATGAGCCAAACCGCATAAGGCGGCAATGCCAAAACGCCCCCGTCCAGTTCCGTTTTTATCTCTTCATAATCATGCGTCTCGTCGACGGCGAAGCACCGCGATATATCGGGCGCATCGAGTTTCAGGTCGATTTTCGCGCCCTTTGAGTTCACCACCAGCGCCATCTTTTTGTCCCCCGACGCGGCGCACGCATAGATCCCGTCCGCATCTGTTTTTGAGAACGCTTCGTTTTTTTGCGCGTACAGCTCGCCGAACGCATAAAATGCGTAATATGCCTTGAACACGGCGTGGGAATCGCCGGAAAACAGCCCGCAGTAACTCGAATTGGCCTGCCCGTCGTAATACATGCACATATCGGTGCTGGTTTTCTGCATCGCGCACATCATGGCGGCTATGTTGGATGCGTCAATCGCCTTGCCCCTGTTCTGTATCCCGGGGTTCCATTCGTTGAATATCACCTCGGCCCCGCCGTAGCCGTATTCGGACAGCTTCTCTTTGGCATAGGCGGCATACATCACATTTTCGCGCAGCCCCGCGTAGCTGTGCCACGAAAAGAAATCGAGCGGGGATTTTCTTTCGCTTATGTATCTAAAGAAGTTATGGAAAAACTCCACGAAATATCCCGTGCGCGAGGTCGAGTGCGCCGCCTCGGAAAAATCGGCGTCGGACAGGGCGTAAAACCCGCAGCTCGCATAGCCGCCGATTTTCAGCCCCGGAAACCTGGATTTGAGATGCTTCGCGGCTATGTCGTATAATTCGAAAAACTCCTCCTGCGTGCCCCTCCACATCGGGTTGTCGCCGATTTCCGGCTCGTTGTCCGGCTCGTTCCATATCTCCCAGTATTCGATGCCGAAATGGTAGCCGTCCGCCCACCCTTCGTTGTAGTGCATGATTATATGCTCGCATATGGCCGCCCATTTATGCGGATCTTTTGGCGGGAATATATGGTACGCCTTTATTTTGTGATTGTTTTCGATCGTGCAGCCGAGCCTGTAGAAAGGTTTCAGCTCTATTTTGTCCATTTCGGAAAGCAGCGCGTCGGTGAATGCGAAATCATATGAGGCCGGGTCTTTGGGATCGGCCCCGAAATCCGCGAAAATGTTTTCGATGTCCACATAATGCGTCCCGCCGAACATCCCGCCTGTGTCGTGCAGCCGCGCATAGGGCACGCGCGCCTCTTTGAGCTTTTGGTACAGGCCGCTTCTATCCCCCGGAACTGTCGGGGGGTTGTTTATCGCGTGCATGGGCTTTATTTTCCCCGTCAAATCATTGAAATCGATTTTTAAGCTGTCCATTGCGTCATCACCCTTCCGCGTCTTCATACGCTTGAATAATTTTATCGAGATTTTTTTGCGCCGTGTTCATCACTTTTTCGATCGCGGAGACAAAATCGCGCTTGTTCGCGTTTATCTGCCCCTGGAAAACAAACGCGGTGCTCACGTCGTACACGCAGCCGAAATCGAAAACCACCCCGTCGCGTATGATGTCGAGCATTTCGACTGAGTCCTCGTCCCTTGCGAACTTCGTTTTGAGGGTGGTGTCGTAATACGCCGGGACCAGATATTTCCTCGACAGATACGACAGATCCTCGATGATCGCCCCGGTGCGCTCGAGCTCGGATACGGTGGAGGGAACCCCCATCAGCGGATTGTGAAGGTCTATGTAATTGTGGTATTTGTCCTGGGCCTCGTCCAGCTTGGGATAGGGCAGCACGCCGAAATCGGTTTCCATGTCGCGCAGGGAATCTATCTTCGAAAGGCTGTGGAAATACAAAAACGCCTGCCCGTTTTTGAACATATCCCTCATCTCGTTTTCGTTCGCCCACTCGGGGGCGAACCTGACGTAGTCGGCGTGGCATATGTCATACGCTTTCTCAAACGTGTTCACCGCGCGCTCGGTGGCGATGTTCAAATACGGGTAATTTTTTTCGTCCTTTACCGTGAGCGTGTTGCCGCCCGCGTAAAAGAAGTTCAAGGCCGCATACGAGATGATCGCGCCGTACCTGTCCTCGTCGTCCATGATGCCGTCGCCGTTCAAATCGAGCGTGATCCCCTTGGTGACCTCGGACACTTTGTCGAACGTCCAAGTCCCCTTCCTGACTAATTCATACAGGTTTTCCACGTTGAAGTCTTTTTGCAGATCCTTGTTGAAATATACCATATAGACGTAATGCAGCGTGCTTATGCTCAGGTCGCTCAGGGATATGAATATCTTGTTGCCCACGGAAAGATTCTCGACGGCTCCGGAAAACCACCAAGGTTTTTGCATGTCTATGTGCGGCAGGGTGTTCCAGTTGAGCAGGTGCCCTGCGGCGGCGGCCTGCGCGGCCCCGGGGGCGTAGGTGACCAGCAGGTCGTAGGAATCCTCCCCGGAAAGCACCGCTTTTTTGAGCGTGTCAGCCGGAGTATAGCCGCTTCCCAAGGCGATATTTTTGATCTGTATATTGTATTTTTCCTCTATTTCCGCATTTCGCCTGTATACCGCGTCGTTGATGGGCTCCCCGGTTTCCTCTGCGGCCACTATGTCCCTCGTGTGCAGCGGGACAGTATGCGTCTCGTCGTCGTTGGTGAGCACCCGAAACTCATATCCGCCAAAATCCAAGGCGGGAATATCGGGCCTGACCGAATCCAAATAGTCGGCCGCAGCTTCGCCCGTTTCCGATTCGCCGGCATCCGTCGCGTCGTTTTTTTGTATGTCGCCGCCTGTATTTTGCGAGCACGACGCAAAACACAAAAACACAGACAAAGCGGCGAGAAACAGACACAGGCGTTTTTTTGATTTTTCCATAATTATGACCTCCGTTCCGGTTTTAGTATAATTATATCACAAAAATATGACAATTTCCATACAACAAAAAAGTTATTGAATTGTTCACAATTTTTATGATATAATAGGCGGGATGATATATATTACGTAAAGGAAATGAATTTTATGAAAAAAATTACTTTGGTTTTGTTAGTATGCGCGGCCGTGTGTCCACTGCTGTTTTCCTGCTCGCAAAGTCCGGCCGAAAATTCCGCCACGACGGCGGAAAACCCCGACAAGGCGGGCGCAGGGGAGGAAGAGGCGACTGATCGGATTTTTGTGCCGGACAACCTGCCCTCCGACTTGGACTTTGGCGGAGCGGCCTTCCGCATCTGGGGAAGGGAAGTGGACAATGTGTTCTATGACACCGAGTGGGAATTCGTCGAGGAGATCACCGGAGAGGTTTTCAACGACTCGATGCATGCCCGCGAACTGGCGGTCGCGGGGCGGCTCAACATCAACATCGAAAAAACGCTGACCACCGCGTCGTACCAAAACGCGAGCAAGGCGGTGAAAGCGGGCGACGATTCGTTCGATCTGCTTTTCGCCAACGCCTACGACGTCGCAGCCGACGGGCTGAACGGCATTTACCTGAACCTCGCGAACTTTCCGCATATAGACTACGATATGCCGTGGTGGCCGGACACGATCATGAAGGATGTCACGATCGCCGGAAAGACGTATTTTGTGACCGGGGACATAACGCCCTCTGTGCTGGGATTCATGAACTGCATATTCTTCAACAAAAACTTGGCGGCCGACTACGATATATCGGGGCTGTACGATTTGGTGCTTTCCGGCAAGTGGACCTTCGACAAATACGAACAGGCCGCCAAGGGCCTGTATAAAGACATCAACGGCAACGGGATAGTCGATGAGGAGGACCAGTTCGGCGTCACCATGTCGGATTATTACGACGTGTATTTTTCGGCGTTCGAAATCCCGATAACGGAAACGAACCCGGACGGCTCGCTGAGCCTGGCTTTGGGCGAAAAGTTTTACACGGCGTATGAAAGGCTCCGCACTTTTTCGATGAGCGAGGACGGCTTGCCGCAAACGATCTCAAACAAGGGCGAAACCGTCAACTACGGCAACGACGTAATATTTTTCACGCAGGGCAAGATACTCTTTTTCGGCGGCCTGGTCAGGTTTTCGAACTATTTTCGCGCGATGGACGACGATTACGGAATTTTGACCGTCCCGAAATGGGATGAAAACCAAAAGGACTACCACACCACCTCCCATGCCAACTATTCGTTAGTGAGCGTTCCGATCACGGCGCCCGAAAGCCGCCGGGACATGATAGGGGCGGTGATGGAGGCCTTGGCTTCCGAAGGCTACCGCACCACCACCCCCGCGTATTTTGACAGCACACTCAAAAACAAATACAGCCGCGACGAGGAATCGCTTAAAGTGCTTGACATATTGAAGCAGGGCTTGGAATTCCAGCCGGTGATGATTTATTACAAGAACATGGGCGACATATTGCACCTGTTCCGCTACGCCGTCTATCCGCAGGCCCAATATGAAAGCATGGTGTCCTTTTACGAAAAAAACACCCCCGCATTCCAAAAGGCGATCGACAAATTCAACGAATATTATTTGAATAATTAGGAGAGTTGAAATGATATACAAATACGACACGGCAGCGATAAAGCAGCGTTTTGAGGCCTGGTGGCATAACGAGCTTTCCGAATCGCCGCTTTTGTGGCTCACCACCGACAAAGAGCCATCTTCGCCCCCCAAAGCTTTCAAACGCCCGGAAAACGACGAGCAGCTCTACCTCGACGCGGAGAATATATCCGCAGGCTTTTGCAACCATTTGCAGAGAACGCAGTACCTCGGCGATTCTTTCCCGCACCTCGGCCTAAATTTGGGCCCCGGGTCGATCGCGCTGTATCTGGGCAGCCGGCCCATATTCAGGCCGGACACATTGTGGTACTCGGAATGCGTGGAAGATTGGGAGTCATATGAGCTCAAATACGACGAAAACAACAAGTGGTGGAAAATCCACCAAGACATGGTAAAACGCGCCATAGAACTCTCCGGGGGCGAATACTACATCGACGTGCCCGACCTGATCGAAAACCTGGACATACTCGCCGCGATGCGCGGCCCCCAGAACACCTGCTATGACTTGATGGACTGCCCCGGGATATTAAAAAAGCGGCTCGACGAACTCGACCGGCTATATTTCAAATATTTTGACGCAATATACGACATGGTCAAAGATTCGGGCGGGGATAACAGCTATACGGCCTTCAACGTGATCGGCAAAGGCAAGACCGCGAAGATCCAATGCGATTTTTCCGCGATGATGTCCCCGGCGCAATTTGAGGACTTCGTGGTGCCCTCGCTGGAAAAGCAGTGCGATGCCCTCGACAATTCGGTGTACCATCTCGACGGCAAGGACGCGATAAGGCATCTGCCCGCGCTGATGGGGATAAAAAACCTGGGCGCGCTGCAATGGACTTCCGGGGCCGGGCAGCCCGAGGGCATAGATGAAAAATGGTATCCGATATATGACGCAGTACACGAAGCGGGCAAGGCCAAATGGGTTTCGGCAGGCGGCGGCGATGTGGGCGCGAAGCTCGCCGCAGCCAAAAGATTCGTGGCGCGATACGGCATAAAGGGCACATATTTTTTGTTCGGGCACATGAACCAGGCGGACGCGGCGACGATGATGAAAGCCGCCGCGAACGGGTTCAGGTGAAATATCTTTTTTTAATTGAGCGTCCCCCCATTTAAATGCGAGAAAGGATGTTGCATATGCAAAAAAGCGAATTGCGGGAACAAGGATACGCCGAGCAGGAAAAGTACCCAAAGTCGTCGGTGATCACCGCGATATGGGTGTTTTCGGCGCTTGGCATGATTGCGTTTATTTTCGTTTTTGTGTTCCTGATCGACATATGGAAAATGTCCGAAAGCGATTTCTCCGTTTTCATGAGCGATATGTCCATTTGGTGCAACGACGTTTTCCGCCAGTGGAAGTTTGCGGTATACCTGCTTTTTTGGGCGCTCATACTGCCGGTCTTGTTTTTCTTGACAAAACTCGATCTGCGGGCGCAAAAAATTCCCGATCCGTCGAAATCCCCGAAACGGCTGAAAAAATATATGCTGCGCTCGCTTTTGGCATTGCTGGTCTTCGCCGCGCTCTTCTATTTTCTGACGCTGTTCACCGAAATGCCCGACCCGTACAATCCCGGAATGTCCGGGGAGGCCGCCCCCGGCCTTTTCGAGCTCATCTTACTTTTGCTTTCCCTTATCGCCCCGTTTGCCATTATCGCGCCGATTGCCATTCTGATCTATCTGATCCTTTGGGAATTTTTGTATCTGGCGGCGAAGCTCGTGATGACGGTGTTCGTGTGCCACGACAAAAAGAGCGGCATAAAGCTAAAGATCCTCAAGGGTACCGCCATGCCCGTGTGCTCATGCGCGGAGGCGCTCAGCCTGTGGCACATTCTGGTCGCGTATCTCGCCCCCTTTGTGTTCATGTACTCGCTTTTGATAGGCTTATGCGCAAGCACCGACAGTGTCGACAAGCTTGTCTACTACACGATAGTGGCAGTCTTCATGTCGTTTTTCATGTCATACGACCTCACGCTCGTGATATACTCGATATACCTGAAACTGCGGCACAACATGGACTACATTTCCATCGACCACCACATCTACGATGTCACCCTGTTCAAAAAGACCTTCGTGAAAACGGGGGCGGCAAAGCGGCGGGCCATCGCGGGAAAGCGCACCCGGCAAAAGTTTTAGGCGCGGACAAGCGGGCAAAGCGCATCCCGGCCGCATCAAATCGCCGCCTTTTTTTGGAAGGCGAGTATATACGGCGCGTCGGGTATGTTGACAAGGCGGTGATACAAACAGTCGAATTCTTTCCGGTCCAGATTTTTGGCGAGTTCTAAAACCCCCTCGCCCTCTCTCGCGCCCTCCTCGTGCCCGGGGTATACGCACACCACTATCGCCCCTCCGGGTTCCAGCATTTCAAGCGCGTCCCCAAGGCACAAAAGCGTGGATTCGGCCATGGTTGTCTTGGATTTGTCCCCTCCGGGAAGATAGCCGAGGTTGAATATCGCCCCGTCAAGTCTTTCATGTATGTATTTTTTGAAATTGGCGTGCGAGTCGTGGATCAGATGCACCTTTTCGTCGAGGCAGTTTTCGGCTTCGAGTCGTTTTTTCGTGGTCTCCACGGCCTCTTTTTGTATGTCGAAGGCGTAGATGGCGCCCGATGGGCAGGCCTTTTTGATGTACAGCGTGTCGTTTCCCTTCCCCATCGTGAAATCGGCGTATACCCCGTTTTCCTTTATCGAGATATCGAGCAGCCGCTTTGCGTGGCTCAGTATGTTTGTCAGCGATTTGTTTTCCCTGAATTCGTTTTCCGCCATATTTTTTTCCTGTTTCAAATATTGCGCCCCCGAAAGCCTGCCCTGATAAGTCCCGCGTTTTTCCATTTGTTTGTCTATGTCGTTTATTACTGCGAATTTTTTTTGTGCCCAAGGCGGCACGGTTTCCTCTTTGCCGGTTTCGGGGTCGCCGGTCAGGCGCATGATTACGATCTGCGGCGGCAAAACTTCGAGCTGGCTTATGACCGTTTCTATATATTCTTCTTTTGACAAAAGTTTTATCTTTCCCGGCTCTTTTTGGTACAGCTCGCAAAGCTCCGTATTTTTTGCCGCATACAGCATATGGATCTTCACTCCGAGAGGAAGCGGCGAAAGGCTTGAAATATATTTTGCGGTTTCTATCATCATTTCGCGGGTTTCGCCCGGAAGCGAGTTTATGATATGCACGGTGGCGGGGATGCTGAAATCCGAGAGGATTTTGTAGGCTTTCTCAAAAACATCGAGCGCATATCCTCGGTTTATGAGCTTTGCCGTGGCATCGTGGCGGCTTTGCAGCCCGAGCTCGACCGTTATGTCGGTTTTTTGGCTCAACTCGGCCAAATGCGCCGCGATTTCCGCGTTTATGCAGTCGGGGCGCGTGGCGACGTCGATCCCGACCAGATCGTCCATGCCAAGAACGCTCCCGTAAACTTCGCGCAGCTTTTCGAGCGGGGCATATGTGTTCGAGCCGGCTTGGAAATACGCTATATATTTGCTGTTCTTCCATTTTTTGGCGAGCAGCTTTTTGTTTTCTTCGAACTGCTCCACAATTTCCCGCCCGGACAGCAAATCTCCGGGGGCGTTGCGGTATTTTTTATCGCAGTATATGCACCCCCGGCCCTCCCGGGCGATGTGCGGGCAGGAAAATCCGGCGTTCAGCGCGATTTTCGCGACTTTCGCATTGTATTTTTGGTTCAGGTGATAGTCGTATGCGTGGTATCTTTTGTTTGTTCTTGAATATATGAATCCGCTTTCCATATATTTTACTGGATACAGTCCATCGTGATTTTTATTATCGTGTCGCATTCGCCGCCGGATATGTTCGACACACACAGCTCGTCGCCGCATAATTCCAGCTCGGCGGAGCCGTTAATCACGGCGTATGATTTTATGGCGCCTTTCGCGCCTTTTAGTTTGTATGATTGGCCGATGTCGAATATGTGCAGGTACAGCGTGTCACCGCGTGACGTGCAGGCGCAGTCCTTCGTGGGCATTATCGGCCCGCCGCGCGTGTTTTTTATGCTCTCGCCGTATTTTTCAAGCCAGCGCCCGATTTCCGTCAGCCGCTCCTTCTGCCGCTCTTCTATGTTTCCGCTTGGCATCGGGCCGGTGTTCAAAAGCAGGTTGCCGTCGCCCCCCGCGCAGCTCGCCAAGGTATGTATGCATTGTTCAAATGTCATCATCTCGCCGTCCGGCTTGTACGACCACACACCCCCCACCAGGCACATGCACGATTCCCAGGGGCGACGGTCGTTGAATTTGCCCACCTGCTGCTCCGGCGTGTCGAAATCGCCCGTGTACTCCGGGATTTTTCCCTCGTGGACGCCCGCGTGCAAGCGGTCGTTTATCAGTATGCCCGGCTGCAAGGTTCTGGCAAGGCGCAAAATCATGTCGGGGTTCCACAGCCTGTGCGGCCCGCCTATGTGGTCAAACCACAGCATATCGACCCTGCCGTAATTGGTGAGCAGCTCGGCGATCTGCGCGGTGTAGTATTGCAGATACGCCGAATTGTCGCCTTTCAGATAGTCTTTATGGTACCAGTCCCGCGCCGAATAGTACAGCCCGAGCTTAACGCCCGTTTCGTGGCACGCATCGGCTAAATCTTTCACTATATCCCTTTGGCACGGGCAGTCCCGCGCGGTCGATTTGTATTCGGTGAACCGCGAGTCGAACAGGCAGAATCCGTCATGGTGCTTGGCTGTGAGCACGATATAGCCCATGCCGGCCTCTTTGACCAGGCGCACCCATTTTAATGCGTCAAAATCCACGGGATTGAATTGTTTGTAGAAATTGTCATATATTTCCGCCGGGATCCGTGGCTCGGCGAATGCGTTGTGGTCCCCGGGGCGGTAGCCGCTGTCCCTGCACCACGAAATATCCGAGCCGCCCAGCGAGGCCGGCCCCCAATGCACAAACATCCCAAAGCGCGCCTCGCGCCACCATTTCATGTCTTCTTCTTTTGCCTTCAAAAAATCCGCAACCGGCCTCAAACAGCCGTTTTCATCGCATAGATCCATAAGCGCCTATCCTTTCAAAATCCTTTCGATATACCAAAAAACCGGGCGACTTTCCAAATAGATGAGCAAGGAAAGCCGCCCGCTTTTTTAGTTTGATTTATCTATTTTTGCACAGCTCTTTTTTTTGCCGCAGCAAAAGCAAGCGCCGCCGCCGCGAAGATGATGCATAGCATAAAACTGTCGCCCGTCGGAGCTGCGGGGGCGGGAGCGGGCTGTTCGGCCGGGGCTTCCGTGGCCGGGGCGACGGCCGCAGCCTCTGGCGCCGGTTCGGGTTCAGGCTCGGGCTCCGGCTCGGGGGCCGCAGGGGCCGCGCCAAGCGTCACGAATCCGCCGCCGTCGTATATGTCGTTCATCAGCCCCTGACCGTACTGCACTATAATCGGCGGGTCGAGCACGACTATGTAGTTGAATGTGAATTTGTGCCCCTCGACAAACTTATACGTGCCCTTTCTGTCGAGCTGGCTCCACGGCAGCGCCACTTCGTAATATGTGGTCTTTTTCGCCTCGTCCCTGACCGTTATATAGTCGAACAATTTTTTGTCCGAAATGTTTTCGACGGAATCGTAACGGTCGTATTCGGGGACGGAGCCGGTGTATTTGAAGTCCTGGGTGCCCTCTTCCGACAAATTGATGGCCAGCTGGATCTGGCTGTCCTCGTCGAAATCGTCCGGCAGCCCGGCGAGTATCGCCAAATACATGCACGAGCCGTCCGCCGCCACTTTCGGGTTGTTCACGGGCTCGTAGCTGTCGTGGATCGCCTCGATGAAAACATACAGGTTCGCATCGTCCCATGTCACGTATGCCGAGCCTTTTCCCTCCCTGTCAAAATCCCTGTCGTCGGGAAATTCCTCGGAGTCGTAGAAATCGTGGAGTTTGAAGTAGCAGTCGTCGCGTATGCCGTCTATGGCGGGCGGCGTGTTTGTCTTCGGCATCGTGAATTCGTCGAAAGCCAAAACGGGGACGCATAGCGTCAAGGCCATTATGCAAGCCGCGAGTATGATCGCTGTTTTTTTCATAAAAATTTAACCTCCGAAATTTTTTATTGATAATGTTGGCTATATGTATGTTAACACAAAATTTTATATTTGTCAATACCTTGATAGGGCGAATAAATTCTTTTTTTGTTTTT
>Ga0082212_10002134_pt1 | contig 29142 bp, 19 predicted proteins | sample TergutNt197P3_FD_71548 | JGI IMG/M metagenome (GOLD analysis project Ga0082212, IMG submission 71548) | Neocapritermes taracua P3 segment gut microbial communities from Petit-Saut dam, French Guiana - Nt197 P3 | ecosystem: Host-associated > Arthropoda: Insects > Digestive system > Gut ...
CGCATTTTCTTCGGCTGCTTTGAACAGTTCGACAGCTTCCTGCGGATACTGTTGCAACATAGATGAATAGCGTACTTCGCCTTTCAGAAAATCGGCAAATTTGCTCCAATCCGGCTCTTTACTATCCAATGTAAACGGATTTTTACCTTCATCTTCCAAAGCAGGGTTATAACGCCACAAGTGCCAGTAACCGCATTTTACGGCTTCTTCCTGCTCTTCCTGCGTTTTGCCCATTCCTTTTTTCAATCCGTGATTGATACAAGGGGCGTAGGCAATAATCACCGAAGGTCCCGGATAGGCTTCAGCCTCACGAATAGCCTTCAGCGTCTGTGCATGGTCTGCGCCCATAGCAATCTGTGCTACATATACATAACCATACGAAGCAGCCAACATACCCAAGTCTTTTTTGCGAATCCGCTTACCTGAGGCGGCAAATTTGGCAATCGCGCCAATCGGCGTAGCTTTCGATGCCTGACCTCCCGTATTGGAATATACTTCGGTATCCAACACTAAGATATTCACGTCTTTGCCTGCTGCAATCACATGATCCAACCCACCGTAACCAATATCGTACGAAGCGCCATCGCCGCCGATAATCCACTGGCTGCGTTTGATAAGGAAATGTTTCAATGCGGCTACCTGTTTGCAAATATCACATTCACAAGACTCTACAAGCGGGATAATCTTTGTGGCCAATTCTTTGGTTTTGGCAGCGTCCTGTTTGTTGGCAATCCATTCGGCAAACAAACCTTTCAGTTCGTCCGAGCAAATCGTACAGGATTGACCTTCAGTCATCAAACGAACCAAACGGTCGCGCATCTTTTCATTGGCCAATTCCATACCAAATCCAAATTCGCAGAAATCTTCGAACAATGAATTTGCCCATGCCGGTCCCTGACCTTGATCGTTGGTCGTATATGGCGTGGAGGGAACCGAACCCGAATAAATGGATGTACATCCCGTAGCATTCGACGCCATTTCCCTGTCGCCAAACAACTGACTTACTAATTTCAGGTACGGCGTTTCGCCGCAACCCGAACACGCGCCCGAAAACTCAAACAATGGCGTAGCAAACTGCGAATTTTTAACATTGGCTTGAATATCAACCAAGTGTTGTTTTGTTTTTACATTATCAACACAATATTCCCAGTTCGGTACTTCGTGCAATTCGTCTGCAAGCGGAACCATCGCAAGCGCTTTGCCTCCCGCTTTCGGATTGCCCGGACAAATATCGGCGCAGTTACCGCAACCCATACAATCTAATACGCTGACCTGCATACGGAAATTCATACCCTTCATGGCGGCAGGCGCTTTCATTTCGAGTGTAGTGAAATTGGCGTTTTTCATCTCATCGGCATCCAACACAAACGGACGGATACTGGCATGAGGACAAACGTATGCACACTGGTTACACTGAATACAGGTTTCGGGTTTCCAAACGGGCACCAAAGTAGCCACTCCCCGTTTTTCGTATTTCGATGTGCCGGGCGTCCACGTACCGTCTTCCATACCTTTAAAAGCAGAAACGGGCAACAAATCGCCGTTCAGTGCATTGATCGGACGTACCAACCGATTGACAATCTCAGGATCGTTATTGATAACAGGCGCTTCATCAGGCAGGTCAGCCCAGGCTTTGTCAACAGTCAACTGCTGATATTCGCCTCCGCGATCAACGGCGGCATTGTTTTTATCAACAATACTCTGGCCTTTGCTGCCATACGATTTCACGATAAACTTCTTCATCTGTTCGATAGCCAAATCAACAGGTATTACTTTCGTGATACGGAAAAAGGCCGATTGCAAAATCGTATTCGTGCGGTTGCCCAGTCCTATTTCCTGCGCAATCTCTGTGGCATTGATATAATAGACGGTAATATTCTTTTGAGCCAAATATTTTTTCACATTGGCGGGCAAATTTTTCGCCAATTCATCGGCGTTCCAAATCGTATTAAGCAAAAATGTGCCGTTTTCGCGCAATCCGCGCGTCACATCATACATACGCAGGTAAGCCTGTACGTGACATGCTACGAAGTTCGGCGTGTTCACATAATAGGTGGAACGAATCGGGTTGTCGCCGAAACGCAGGTGCGAACAGGTAAAGCCTCCCGACTTTTTGGAGTCGTACTGGAAGTATGCCTGACTGTATTTATTGGTGTTGTCGCCGATAATTTTAATGGAGTTTTTGTTTGCTCCTACCGTTCCGTCAGCGCCCAAGCCATAGAATTTGGCTTCGTAAAGGGTTTCATCGCCCAACGTAATTTCTTCTTTCTGAGGAAGAGATGCGAAAGTGACGTCGTCAACAATACCGATTGTAAACTGGTTTTTCGGTTTTTTCATCGACAGATTTTCATACACGGCCAATATCTGGGCAGGCGTCGTGTCTTTGGAACTCAATCCGTAGCGACCGCCTACAATTTCGGGTTTGTCCATGCCTGCAAAACAATCGCTTTGTGCAAATGCTTCCACAATATCAAGATACAACGGTTCGCCATTAGCTCCCGGTTCTTTGGTACGGTCAAGTACGGCGATACGTTTAACGGTCTTCGGCAATACTTCAGCTAAGTATTTGACAGAGAACGGACGATACAGATGTACGGCTACCATACCTGTTTTCTCTCCCTGTGCATTCAGGTAATCGACTGTTTCACGGATAGCCTCCGTGACTGACCCCATCGCAATGATCACACGGTCGGCGTCTTCTGCGCCATAATACATAAACGGTTTGTATGTGCGGCCTGTGATTGCGGATATTTCTTTCATATATTCGGCCACAATATCAGGTACGGCATCATAATAACGATTACATGCTTCCTTGTGTTGGAAGAAGTTATCCGGGTTTTGCGCCATTCCGCGCATAACCGGATTCTGCGGATTCATGGCGCGGGCGCGGAATCCTGCCAGCGCTTGTTGGTCAATCAGCGGAGCCAAATCATCATTGTCAAGACTTTCAATCTTTTGCACTTCGTGCGAAGTACGGAAACCATCAAAGAAGTTCAGGAAAGGTACGCGGGTTTTAATCGCCGCCAGGTGTGCTACGCCGGCCAGATCCATTACTTCCTGTACAGAGCCTTCGGCAAGCATCGCAAAACCTGTCTGGCGACACGCCATTACATCCTGGTGATCGCCAAAAATACTCAGTGAATGTGATGCTACCGTACGGGCTGATACATGGAATACGCCCGGCAGCAATTCGCCTGAAATCTTATACATATTCGGAATCATCAGCAGTAATCCCTGTGACGCCGTATAGGTAGAAGTCAATGCGCCTGCCTGCAGCGAACCGTGCACAGCGCCTGCTGCGCCTGCTTCCGACTGCATTTCCTGCACTAAAACAGTTTCGCCGAAAATATTTTTTCGTCCGGCTGCCGCCCATTCATCCACATATTCAGCCATGGTAGATGAGGGAGTGATCGGATAAATCGCAGCCACTTCACTGAACATATAAGATATATGCGCAGCCGCCTGATTACCGTCACAAGTTAAAAATTTCTTTTGCTTTGTCATAAAATATAAATTATTATTTGATTATTAATGAAAATCTACTTAAAAATTAGGAATTACGAATTAGGAATTAGGACTTTTCATTAGTGTTGAAAATTAATGTTTGGCTTTCCGAAGGGAAGCAATTAGGAATTAAGCGATTAATGATTAGTATTTTAAATTTTTAAATCCTTAAATATTCAAATGAAAGTAATTGAAAACTAAACTCTTATCTTTTAATTTTTAATTCTTAATTCTTAATTTTCAATTACCGACACCCATCCAAACAAGTCCTCCTCATCGCCATACTGGATGGCGCGAAGTTTGTTGTATAATTGCACACAAACAGGGCCGGGTTGTCCATCTTTTGAAAAGATATATGATTTCTTTTCATCCAGATCGTCAATTTGTGCAATGGGCGTAATCACAGCTGCCGTCCCGCAATTAGCCGCCTCCTCAAAGGTGGCAAGTTCCTCCAATGCTATGGGGCGGCGTTCTACGTTCATGCCGATTGTTTCGGCTAATTGGATAATGCTTTTGTTTGTGATAGAAGGCAGAATAGAATCGGATGCAGGCGTGAAATAGGTATTTCCTTTGACGCCAAAGAAATTGGCAGGCCCACATTCGTCGATATATTTTTTCTCTTTCGGATCTAAATAAAGTACTGCCGCATACCCCTCTGCGTGCGCTTTAGTGCCTGCAACAAGGCTGGCTGCATAGTTACCGCCTACCTTAATATTGCCTGTACCCTTTGGGGCTGCCCTGTCATAGTCGCGCATAATACATACTTTGGCAGGCTTAAATCCTTCTTTGAAATAAGGGCCAACAGGCGTAACAAATACGACAAACATATATTCTATTGCCGGTTTAACGCCCACCTGAGCGCCTGTACCTATCAGCAACGGACGTATGTATAATGAAGAACCGCTTTCGTAGGGAGGGATAAAACGTTGATTAAGCAAAACCACTTTCCGCACGGCTTCCTCAAATTTTGCTACCGGCAGTTCTGCCATCATAATACCCCGACTCGACATCTGCATACGTTTCGCATTTTCATCCATACGGAAAACGCGTATTTTCCCATCTTTTCCACGAAAAGCCTTTAGCCCTTCGAAAGATTCTTGTCCGTAATGCAAACAAGTGGCAGCGATATGTATATTTAAAAACTCGGAAGAAGAAACTTCCAACTCGCCCCATTTCCCTTCTTTATAACAACATCTAATGTTGTAATCCGTTTGCATATAACCAAATGGAAGCTCAGACCATTTAATATTTTCCATAAAATCCTTGTTTTAAAAAGCGCAAATATAGTAATTTTTCGGCAATAATATGAAACCCCGCCCCGATTAATCCCTAAAAAAACTTAAAAAAAGCCGGTAAGTGTCACCTCGAAACATAAAAATCATCCGATTTATTTTGTATTATTTTTAACTTACGCTATCTTTGCGGGATAAATTAATAAAGAAAACAGATATGGTTGAGTTAGTTTTCAAGAATGACATAAGAAAAGAAAAAATGGATGCGTTACTTTATTTTTTGAAAGTTTGGGATATGGATGTAGAAATAAAAAAATAACTATCAATATATTAAGATGAAAAAAAACTTGTTTATTATCGTAGCAGCCGTGATTTTGATTGGTATCGCGGCCGTTCTGTTTATGACACTTACTAAAAAAAATGTAGAGAAAATGGAAACTTCAAAAGAAACAGTCGTATTGCTCCAAACTTCGTTGGGCAATATCACGTTAAAGTTGTACGACGAAACGCATTTGCATCGGGACAACTTTGTAAAATTAGTTGAATCAGGATTTTATGATGGGTTATTGTTCCATCGGGTCATACGCGATTTCATGATCCAAGGTGGCGATCCCGACTCGAAAGATGCGGCGCCGGGAGCACGACTGGGCAGCGGCACTCCGGGTTATACCATTCCTGCCGAAATAAAGCCGCAATTCAAGCATAAAAAAGGTGCTTTAGCAGCTGCACGAACCAACAATCCGGAGCGTGCTTCATCCGGTTCGCAGTTTTACATCGTTCACAACAATGAAGGCACACCACACTTAGACGGACAATATACCGTTTTTGGCGAAACCATCGAAGGATTTGATGTGATTGACAAAATTGCCTCCGTGAAAAAAGACGCTGCCGACCGACCCGAAGAAGACGTAAAAATCATCAAGGCAAGCATCGTGAAGAGATGATATGAAAGTCATTGATTTGATAAAAGAAAGTCAAAAAACGGCTTTTTCGTTTGAATTATTGCCACCGTTAAAAGGTAACAGTATCCAAAAGGCATTTCAGGTGATTGATACATTGCGTGAGTTTGATCCTAAATACATTAATATAACGTCACACCACAGCGAATACATCGAAAAGGTACAACCCGATGGAACAGTACGCAAAGTCAATATCCGGAAACGCCCCGGTTCGGTAGCGATTGCTGCCGCTATTCAAAACCGTTACGGCATAACGGCGGTGCCTCATTTGATCTGTAAAGGATTTACGAAAGAAGAAACCGAATACGCATTGATTGATTTGAATTTTCTGGGCGTATACGATTTGCTGCTTCTGCGCGGAGATACGAAAAAACTTGAAAACGAACATAATACAATGCTATACCATGGACATGCAACTGATTTACAGCAACAGGTAAACCGTTTTAACCGGGGAATAGCATTGGACGATTCGCCGTTTGAAATACCTGCTACCGCTTTTTCTTACGGGATGGCCTGTTATCCCGAAAAACACGAAGAAGCGCCCGATTTGGCATCGGATATCTTTTTTGCGAAAGAAAAAGTAAAGAACGGAGCAGATTACTTAGTTACACAAATGTTTTTCGACAACGCCAAATACTTCGATTTCACAGCGCGTCTGCACGCGGAAGGAATAAATACGCCGGTAATACCGGGAATCAAACCGATTGTATTTGCCAATCAATTAACTGTTTTACCGGAAGTTTTCAAGTCAGGAATACCGGAACCGCTATCCGCCGAACTTAGCCGGTGCAAAAACGACGAAGCAGCGAAAGAAATTGGGATCGAGTGGTGTGTACTACAATGTAAAGAACTGATTGCAAGAGGCGTGCCAAGTATTCATTTCTATACATTTTTAGCGACCGACAGTGTGTACAGGATTGCAAAACTGATTTATTGAGATACCCCGAGCTGTGCTACGCTTGCAAGGGGTTATCCATATTAAAGACCTACGGTTTTAGTCGGGAAATGATAATTGGGAAAATGATAAAAAAACCAAACCCTTTTAAACCATTTGGGAAAAAACAGTCAATATTTAGATATATATTTTTTTAGGCAATGAGAAAACAAGTTAAGTGGATTATGGCCGGGGTTGTTCTGTTGTTATTTATCGGCGGAATGTTGATATACCCATTCATAAAAAATGCAGTTCAAACAAACGATAATCCAGGGCCGGGAGGACCCGGTAGTTCCGGAGGGCCTCCGGGAGGCGGTCAGCGAGGAGGAGCATTGAATATCAATGCTATAACAATGAACTATCAGGCTTTGGTGGATAACACAAGAAGTCTTGCAGATATTTTACCCGACGAAGAAGTAGACCTTTCGTTCGAGATGTCAGGTAAAATAACGAACATCTATTTTATGGAAGGCGCTCACGTTGAAAAAGGTGAACTGCTGGCTAAAATAAACGACCGTCCCCTGCAAGCCCAATTGTTGAAATTAGAAGCACAAATACCTTTAGCCGAAGCCAGGGTCGAACGCCAGGGTACTTTATTGGAAAGAGACGCCGTCAGCAAGGAAGCCTTTGAAACGGTTACCACCGAATTAGAAAAATTATTAGCCGATATCGAACTTGTCAAGGCCAATATCGCACAAACAGAATTGCGTGCGCCATTCGACGGGATTGTCGGTTTGCGTAATGTCAGCGAAGGCGCTTTCACGTCGCCATCAACTACGATTACCAAATTGACTAAAATCAAACCCATCAAAATAGAATTTCCCATACCCGAACAATACTCCGAAGATATTGTGCCCGGAACCAATATTATTTTCCGGTTAACCGGCTCGTTAGAGGATTATCATGCCAAAGTATACGCCATTGAATCAAAAGTCGATATCAATACACGCGGCCTGAAGGCACGTGCAACCTACCCGAATACCAACGAATCAATCAAGCCCGGACGCTATGCCTCTGTCGAACTTACGAAGAGAGAAATCAATGACGCATTGGCCGTCCCAAGCGAATCGATCATTCAGGAAATGGGCAGAAGCATTGTTTATTTATATAAATCCGGCCGGGCTGTGCCGGCAGAAATCATACCCGGTCTGCGAACCTCATCGCATGTGCAAGTCATTCAAGGTATTAACGTTGGCGATACGGTGATTATTTCCGGTGTTATGCAATTGCGTTCCGGACTTCCGGTAACCATAGATAATCTCAAATAGCATGAACCGGTTATGAATATTTCGGAATTAAGTATCAATCGTCCGGTACTCGCAACTGTATTGACATTAGTCATTATCCTGTTTGGTCTTATTGGATACAATTATCTGGGAGTCCGTGAGTTTCCAAGCGTCGACCAGCCCATTATCAATGTTTCGGTCACCTATCCGGGCGCCAATGCGGAGGTTATAATGAACCAGATCACCGAACCGCTCGAACAAAATATCAATGGCATACCGGGTATCCGTTCCCTGTCGAGTGTCAGCAGCCAGGGAATGAGCCGTATCACAGTCGAATTTGAACTTTCGGTCGATTTGGAAACAGCGGCAAACGATGTGCGCGACCGTACAGCCCGCGCCCAACGTTTCCTGCCACGCGACTGCGACCCTCCCACTGTCGGAAAAGCCGATGCCGACGCCAGTCCCATCCTGCAGATTTCCGTCCAAAGCAGTACGCGCTCTTTGCTGGAACTGAGCGAGATTGCCGATCTGACCGTGAAAGAACGCCTGCAAACCATCGCAAGCGTGAGCGCCGTACAGATTTGGGGCGAAAAACGGTATGCCATGCGTCTGTGGCTCGACCCGATGAAAATGGCCGGTTTTGGCGTCACGCCTGTCGATGTACGTAATGCGGTCGACCGCGAAAACCTCGAACTGCCTTCGGGAAGCATCGAAGGCGATCGCATCGACTTATCGATCCGTACCATGGGATTGCTTCGCACCTCGCAGGAATTTAACGATTTAATAATCAAGAATAACGGCACCAATGTGGTTCGTTTCAGCGATATCGGAATGGCTGAAATAGGTCCTGAAGATATCCGCAGCTACACGACAAGAAACCGCGAACCGGCCATCATCGTCATCTTGATCCCTCAGCCCGGCGCCAATCATATCGAAATAGCTGACGAAGCCTACCGGCGCATCGAAGAACTGAAAAAAGACCTTCCCGACGATGTCGAAATAAGCATGGTCTATGACAACACCCGTTTTATCCGCGCCTCCATTGCCGAAGTGCAGGAAACAATTTACATAGCATTTGCGTTAGTCGTATTAATTATTTTCCTCTTTTTGCGCGACTGGCGCGTCACGTTGGTACCGGTTATTGTGATTCCCGTTTCGTTGGTGGGCGCATTTTTTGTGATGTATGTAGCCGGATTTTCAATCAATGTACTGACCATGCTTGCCATTGTACTGTCGGTAGGGTTGGTGGTAGACGATGCGATTATCGTTACCGAAAATATATATGTACGCATAGAAAAAGGCGTTGCTCCCAAGGAAGCCGGCATAGAAGGGTCGAAAGAAATATTCTTTGCCATCGTTTCCACTACCATCACATTGATTTCTGTATTTTTGCCCATTATCTTTATTCAAGGTATGACGGGGCGGCTCTTCAAGGAATTTAGTATTGTGATTGCCGGCTCGGTTGGTATTTCAGCCATTGTGGCTTTATCATTTTCGCCGATGCTTGCTACCAAACTGCTGAAACAAAGAAAAAAAGCCAATTGGTTTGCCGAAAAAACCGAACCTTTCTTCTTATGGTTGAACAATTTCTATTCCACCACATTAGCCGCATTTTTAAAATACAAAATAGCAGCTATTCCCATCGTATTGGCCTTGCTTGCGTCGATCTTCTATTTCTGGAATAAGATTCCATCCGAATTATCTCCTATGGAAGACCGCTCCCAATTCTCCGTCAACTTGCGCGGGCCTGAAGGCGCCACCTACGAATTTTACCGCGACTATTCATTACAAATCGAAGAATTAGCTGAGGCGAATATCCCGGAGGCCATCGATATTGTCAATCGTTCCATGTTTGGCATGTCGTCCGTCAATGTGATACTGTCGGATATCAAAGACAGGGAACGCAGGCAAATGGAAATAGCCGAACAGTTTTCGGTCATGGTGCGCAGCAAAAACGATGCCCGTGCGTTTGTGCAACAACAGGCCACCTTTGGCGGCCGGCGTGGAGGCATGCCGGTACAATACGTGTTGCAGGCGCCCAATATTGCCATGCTGCAGGAATACATACCGGTATTTATGCAGAAAGTATCCGAAAGTCCGGTTCTTCAGATGGCCGATGTCAACCTGAAATTTACCAAACCCGAAACACGCATCGAAATAGATCGCGATAAGGCTACATTGCTGGGAGTCAGTACACGTACTATCTCTTCCAATCTGCAATATGCACTCAGCGGACAGCGAATGGGCTATTTCTATATGAACGGCAAACAATACCAGATATTAGGTGAAATCAACCGCCAGCAACGTAACACGCCGCTTGATTTGAAATCCATCTATGTACGCAGCGATGGAGGCAAGATGCTTCAATTGGACAACTTTGTCACATTACAGGAAACAGTAGCTCCTCCTCAATTGTATCGCTATAATCGTTTCGTTTCCGCCACCGTTTCGTCCGGCTTAAATAAAGGCTATACGCTTGGCGACGGTTTGGACGAACTCGACCGCATCGCCAAAGAAACGCTGAGCGGCAGTTTCCGGACTGCCCTCTCGGGCGAATCAAAAGAATTTCGGGAAAGTTCGTCCAGCCTGATGTTTGCGCTTATCCTCGCATTGATCATGATTTACCTTGTGCTGGCTGCGCAGTTTGAGAGTTTTAAAGATCCTTTTGTGGTGATGTTTACTGTACCGTTGGCCATTGCCGGAGCGCTGATGTATATGAGCTACCAGGGCATCACGATGAATATCTTCAGTCAGATAGGTATTATCATGTTGATAGGGCTGGTGGCTAAAAACGGTATTTTGATTGTCGAATTTGCCAATCAAAGGCAACATGACGGACTAAGCAAGATGGAAGCCATTCATACCGCGTCAATCCAACGCCTCAGACCTATCCTGATGACAAGTTTAGCAACCGTTCTCGGACTGGTACCGCTTATCTTTGCTTCAGGCGAAGGAGCAAACAGCCGGATCGCCATGGGAGTGGCAGTAACGGGAGGCATGGTACTTTCGACCTTTATGACGCTGTACATCGTACCGGCTATGTACAGTTTTATCTCCACAAACCTTCAACACAAAAAGGCAAAAAAATGAAACGCATCTACCTGATAATAATGATTCTGACAAGCTATATATTAGCCTTTTCGCAGGAAACACGTACGCTGAAACAATGTATCGAGACCGGATTGGAAAACAACTATTCAATCCGTATCATCCGCAATGAAGAACAAATAGCCCGTAACAATGCCATACCTGGCAACGCCGGATATTTGCCGACGATAGATTTAAGCGGCGGACTGAGCGGCACATCCTACAACTATAATTACAACTATGCCGACGGCAGCTCGGATAAGGTAAACAGCAACAATACCGAAACGGCCAATATAGGAGTAAACCTGAACTGGACACTGTTCGACGGTTTCGGCATACAAGCGAACTACGCACGGTTGAAAGAGCTGCAGATTGTAGGCGAACTGAACACACGGCTTTCGATCGAAGACTTAGTTTCCAATATCGCCGGCGTCTATTACAACCTGATCCGTCAAAAAATCCGTTTACGAAACCTGCAGGCGACGTTGAACCTGTCGAAAGAACGACTTCGTATTGTCGAGCAACGCTATTTTATCGAAGTGGCTTCAGGCTTGGAATTAAAACAGGCTACCGTCGATTTCAATGCCGACAGCTCCCGTGTGATATCACAACTCGAAACGGTTCACACCACCAGTGTCCGCCTGAATGCTTTGCTGGCTTTAGACCCAAACAATCCGGTTTTGGTTTCCGATTCAATCATCAACTTTAATCCTTTGCTCGATAAAAACGAATTGTGGAATGACATCATGCTGAGTAACACCTCTTTATTATTATCGCAAAAAAACCGGACACTCTCTGAAATAGATTATAAACGTGCAGTAAGCCGCAACTATCCATACGTTAGGCTGAATGGCGGGTATGGATTCACATCCAACTGGTTTTCGGTAGGCAATACCGATATGCAACAACGGATAGGATTGAATTACGGCGTTACCGTAGGATTTACGCTGTTCGACGGTTTGAACCGCCGCCGCGAACAGCGGAATGCACAGATTCAAATTCAAAACAGCGACCTGCGGATGCAAAACCTCGAACTTTTGCTTCAAGCCGATTTTTCGAATCTCTGGATGGCTTACCAAAACAATCTGAATCTATGGACATTGGAAAAAGCAAATTTAGTAGTAGCTTACGAAAATCACAATATCGCCGTAGAGCGTTACTTGTTGGGCGAATTGTCCGGTATACAGCTACGTGAAGCGCAAAATGCACTTCTCGAAGCCGAAGAACGGCTTTCTATTTCGGAGTACAATACCAAATTGTGTGAAATATCTTTACTGCAACTCAGCGGACAAATTTTGACTTATATTTATCCGGAAAAATAAAGTATTTTTTTTTTGCTCATTTTATTTGTTTTTCCAAAAAAGAATATGTATTTTTGCCGCAATTTATTACAGAGTATCAATGGATTCTTTTATTTGGCAACAAAAAGGATGGCCCTTTCTTACATGGAATAATAAAGAATTATCCTACGTTTTAGGTGATGTCAGAAACCGGCAGGGCAGACTTGCGGGCAAATCGGGCTTATTAGGTCTGGATATAAAAAAAGAAATTCTCCTCAATTCTATTTCAAACGATATCGTAAAATCATTCAGTCTTGAAGGCAAGACGCTGGATGACGACACCGTACAATCCTCTGTTGCAGGACATTTAAATATTAAGCTACCCAGCCTGCCCCAAAAAGATCCTTTGATTGAACAAATCGTCAATGTCACCATTGATGCACTTTCCAACTATCGCCAACCCATTACGGAAGATCGTATCTTCAAATGGAAAAAAGCATTTAGCACAGTAAGCCACAACCATGCGGAACAAACCGGTTACCGGCCGCTTGTCGAAAATATGCAAGGAAGTATGCTGTATTCGTACGACTCTTCACTTATTGCAAACGAAATGACGAGGTTTATTCGATGGATGAATACCGCTCATCCGATTGACCCTGTGATAAAAGCAGGGGTTGCCCTTTTGCGATTTCTTTTTATCATGCCCTTTGAAGAAGACAATGGATTGATATCCCGATCGTTGATGGATGTGTTTCTGACCCGGGCTGACGACCAGCCTAAAAGAATATTCTGCATGTCGGCTCAAATGTGCGATCAGCAGGAAGCCTACAAACATGCTCTCAGTCAAGCACATCTGAATAAAAATTTGGATATCACCGAATGGCTGATATGGTTTTTATATTGCCTCGAAACGGCACTAATCAATGCCGAAAACTCCCTGACACGCATCCTTGAGAAATCAAAATTCTGGGAGAGATACCGCCTTATGCGCCTGAACGAACGTCAGGTCAAGATGATAAATATGTTGTGGGAAGGATTGGAAGGCAACCTCACTTCTTCCTATTGGGCTAACGTCAATTATTGTTCCCCTGATACTGCACTACGCGATATCCAGGATTTGATCGATAAAAACATCCTGTATAAAAAAGATGGAGGAGGCCGCAGTACTTCATACGAACTGAACTAACAGAGGCCTCCTTTTCCAAAGCGCTATTTCAAAATCCCGACTTCTTTTAATTTTTCTATTTTATCTTTCGACAATTTCCCTTCGACAAATCGTTTGACGTTTAGTTGACGCCAATGTTGCAAAGACGCTCTGCTATCACCTAATTTCCATTGCCTTAACTGTTTGTGCCAGATATCTTTAGGCTCTTCGCTTCTTTTCTCTTTAGCAATCTTTGCTGTTTGTTCCTGATTATCGGAGCTTTTTCTGCGTTCTTTTTTTGCGGCTTCAAAAGGAAAGTTTATCTGCATCAACTTGTCAAATTGTTCTTGCTTAAGCGTGCCTGTCTGATACTGTTTTCTGTTTTGGTACATCCATGTATTCAATACTTTGCTTTTATGACCGGTACGGTACAGATCAAAATTAGTATCCCATGAACCATAACGTTTTCTTCTGGGCTTTGCGTCGTCCGGTTCCGGTGTTGCTTCAACGATTTCCTCCACAGGTTCCGGAACGATTTGCTGTACAGGCACCTGAACAGGCTCCGGTACGATTTGCTGCACAGGCTTAGGTTGTTTAACGACCTTTACAGGTTCCGGAACGATCTGCTGCACAGGCTGAGGGGTAACGACCTGAACAGGCTCCGGTAAAATAACCTGAACCGGCTCCGGTGCAATGACCTGCACAGGTTCAGCTGTTTTGATTTGTTTTGAAAAAAATTCTTCCTCATATTTTTTCCACACGTAATTCTCTTTGGATTCGCTCATTTCTGTATCTGCATCCAATTCAAATTCAAACTGCGTGATTGTTAATTTACAATTCTTCTTTTCCATCCTGTCTACATTGATGCGGTAGCTTGGACTGATAGAATTTTCAATCACGGCGCCAATTGTCCCGTAAAAACACCAATCATTGCTGTTGTATTTTACTTTTTCTCCAACTTGAAATTTCATAGTCTTTTTTTTAAAATGATTTTGTTAATATTAATAATTAATTTATTTGATTACAAATGTTTTAGCCGGCAATAATCCTGCTCTTGTCGTACTTACGGTTGCTGTACCTTCGATTTCATGATTGCCGTAAACCCTGATTGTAAACGTTTGACTGTTTACACTTTCACCTTGTGCATATCCTGCATTGCGGGTAGTTTCGTTGGCTACTCCTCCTCCGCCTGTACGTCCTCCTCTGTCCTGTTGCGGTCTTCCGGACTGCTCGGGAATAATCCGTGCCATCGGTTTTTCACCTTCAACAGCTGTTTTGGGAAGGCTTAATTTCACCTGATCCTGCCGGACAATCTTTACTAAATCAGCCTGGCGTAAAGCGGTGGGTAGTTTCCCCACGTTGCGATACGCTACTTTTACCTGGTAATCGGTCGAATCCTGTTTGTAGGTTTTGGATTTTTTGACTTCTATATTATCCCATTGCAATTCGGGCAAATGTTTGATCATTTCTAAGTTAAATAAGGCTTCGTTCTTAGCCCATTTTTCAAGTTGGTCGGGAGGCGAATTTTGCGCGAAAAACTTGGGATTCCAGCCGCCTATTTCAATTTCGCCCAACTGCGGATGATTAAACGGTTTCCAATTGGAAAACAACTTACCGTCGTATTCGCGGTCGTTCATGATCAACCGGTCAAGGTCATCGATTACGCCATCTTCATTGTAGTCTTTGGTAGCCCTGCCCGAATTCCATATTTCATCGCCGTACCATATTGCTCCGTAATACCAGTAGCCAAAATCGGGGCCATGCCCGAAGAGCGGCGATCCGTTTCCATAATCGTTATACACATCGCCTGCACGTTCATATCCGGTAATGTTTTTCCCGATTCCGTCAAACAGCGTATACCATTTAAGGTCTTCGGGAAACATAGCCGACGAAGGCGCTGTGCTTGGCGGTCGTAAGTGCATCGGCACACTGGTATCCATCGAATTGACTACATAAATATTGGGATTAGACAACAGAAAAGTAACTACGGCCCTTGTTTCCGGTTCACTTAACGGAAATTCGCCGGCGCCACCCTGCGTCCACCCGCGACCGGTCGCTTCACGCTCAGGTCTCCAGTTTTCAACATAGTTGCGATGCAAATCCAACCCTCCGGGTCCGTCCTCATTATACCTTCCATCACCATCATTATCAATACCTTCGGAATAAATGCTGTATTCGCCTTTACCACCTGCTTCAACTCTTCTCATCAGACGGCCGGACGGATCTCTCGGATCTATGATATAAGTACCATTCGGGTCTTTGTGACGCATTTGCAGAATATAGCCATCGCCATCAAGGTCTTCGGGGCCGTCTTCATCTATCAGGCCATCTCCGTCGTTATCAACCGGACGTAAAGTGCTTCGATTGCTCTGTGCTGTATGCATATACAAATTATGGCCGTCGGGGTTATTGACGGGTCGAAAGTAAATCGTATTATTATCAACTATTTTGGTTATTTGTTGATCTTTACCATATTCGTCAAGTAAATATTTTAATAACCATATTGTTGATTCAACAGCGCTTATTTCGCCACTATGCCGTCCGCCTTCAAAGTAAGCCGCCGGTTTATCTGTTGCCTTGCCGGTTTTTTTGTTGGTGAGTGTAATCTGATAGATGGGACGGCCTTCCCAACTAAAACCTACTTCGTACATGTCAATAAGGTCAGGATATTTTTCAGCCCATGTTCTCATCCAATGATACACCACATCAGCCGTATGATACTTATCAAATGTAAGCGAAGACGAAGGTGTGTATTCCACTTCGGGATATTGTACTTTCGGAAAAAAATTGACACCATGCCTGAATCCTTTGAGGGTGTAATACTTAAAATCAGGATCGCTTTCAGGCCATTTTTCTGTTGATAAAGGTTTTACAACTTGTGCCTGAATAATACAAGGCAAAAAAACAAAAACGTACAGTAGTTTAAATACGCATTTCATAATCAATATGTTAAGGTTGTTAATAATAGTTTCTTCATTTCAATTGAATTGTATTGAAATGCAAATATAGATGAAATTTTCGACATTACACACAGACAGATAATTATTTTTTAAAAAAATATGGGGGAAATATACATTTTTATTGATAGTTATTTATCAAGATTATTTATTTCATGATAAAATCCACAAAACATAAAGCCGCTAATGCCGTTCCATACCTTTTTTCGATGGTAATCCCTTCGGTGATAAAGTTCAGTTCACCTAAATAGTATTTACCATACGTCTTTTGATGCAAGTCATTGATTACACGAATCAGACGTGATTCCAATTCTTCAATCCGGTAACGTCCGCTTACTTCGCAAACAAGTCCGCCTACTTTCTCATCAAAATTTTCATCTTTGTACATCCAGGCATAGATTATTCCGGCAGAGATAAATTCATCCTGATATCCATGTGTAACAGCCATAATCGTCTTTAATTCAGAACCAAACGGGGGCAAATCAATGTCATCCATCGTTACTAAACGGGCTGTAGCGGGAATCACCGACGAGTACGTCATGATATTAAAGTCTGCTATCCCGGCATCATACAATGCCATGTGATAAGAACCGGCATGTTTTTCCAGGTCGGAATCACCACTGCCTTTTGCAACAAAAAAATGATTCGGAATTAAATTCCCAATAGTTTTTACCATTTCAATACATATTAATTTTATTCATAATCAACTTTCTTCTCCCGCTGTTGTTTCAATCAGTTTCATTCGGGGTTGCAAAAATACAAAATTATTTTTAAATACACAATTTAAAATTTAATATGGGTGCATTTCAAGATTTTTTTGATTTTAGATTTCTATCAAATCAGTTATTCAATTATTCAGTTATTCAGTTATTCAGTTATTCAGTTATTCAGTTATTCAGTTATTCAGTTATTCAGTTATTCAATTATTCAGTTATTCAACTAAACTCTAAACACCTCTCCCACAAAAAGCACAACCGAACTGCCTCCGATAATAATTCCCCAATCGGTTAATTTCAACGCTGTTACATTGAACATCTCATGGCCTGTGCTGACTATCAGCCATTGCCCGATAAGTATTACCAAAGCTATAAACAGAAAACCTTTACTCTGACCAAGCGAAGTAAATGCTGATTTTCCTGTCATAAATGCTTTTGCATTGAACATATTCCAAAATTGCAACATCACAAAAATAGTAAAAAACAACGAAAGTTCGTATGTCGACAAACCATTACCGGCGCTAAAATCAAAAAAACTGTGTCCGAAATCAATCAAATTAAATTGTGTCAGCGACGTAATATCTGCATGTTTGAAATACTGAAGCAAGCCGAACAACAGCACAACAAACAGCACTCCGGCAATCAATATATTTTTTGCCATAGGTAGTGTGATGATATGGTCTGTGGTTTTGCGTGGTTTGTTGAGCATGACTTTTTCATTGGGCGGCAACGAAGCCAGCGCCAATGCGGCAAAGGTATCCATAATCAGGTTAACCCAAAGCATTTGTGTGACTGTCAACGGCGATTCCGTACCGAGAAAAGCGCCAATCAACACTATCAGACAGGCAACCACATTGATAGTCAACTGAAACAGGATAAAACGCTGAATATTTTGATACAACGATCGTCCCCACATCACGGCGCGGGTGATGCTGCCGAATGAGTTGTCCAAAATCGTGATATCGCTTGCTTCTTTGGCAACCGATGTGCCATCGCCCATCGAAAGACCTACCTGAGCCGCTTTCAGGGCAGGTGCGTCATTGGTGCCATCGCCCGTTACAGCCACTACCTGATTTTTGTTTTGCAAAAGTTGCACTAACCGTTGTTTGTCCATGGGACGGGCGCGTGAAAGAATTTTCAGACTTAATATTCTGTCCGACAGTGCTTCATCCGACAGTGCAGCAAACTCAGCTCCGGTGAGATGATGCGTTTCGGGTTCATCGTCCTTCCACAAACCGATTTGACGACCGATTTCTTTGGCTGTTCCCGGTGTATCGCCTGTAACAATAATAATGTCAATTCCTGCATTGATACAACTTTTCACCGCTTCGGGTACATCATTGCGTACAGGATCGGAAATAGCTAAAGTGCCAATATATGTCAAATTTTCATTGACAAGTGTGTGATGGTCGATATATGTTTGTTCATCTTCGATCAGCTGATAGGCAATCCCCAATGTTCGCATCGCTTTATTTTGGTATTCAGCCAATTGTTTCTGATAAGCCTCTTTTGTGGCGGTATCAATAACGCACCTGTCAAGTATGATTTCCGGCGCGCCTTTCACGTAAAGCACTCGCTTATTAAGCATGGGTGAATCAACAATGGTGGCCATGTATTTACGCTCGGTCGAAAATGTGAGCTGTTCAATAATTTTTGCATTTTCACGCAAAGTAAAATAATCAATGCCCTTGTCATACAACCATATCAACAATGCTCCTTCAGTCGGATTTCCCAGCACACGAATTTTGTCAGAGTCAGAAAAATCAAGATAGGCTGTCGAATTGACCGCGATGCTTTCGTAAACAATGTCACTTCCCTTAGCCCCTCCAATAGAGGGGAATATTTGATTACCCTGATCTTTCATGTCAATCAAATAACCGGTATTTTGAGAATCCTGATGAAAATCATACTCATAGACTTGCATTTGATTCTGAGTCAATGTCCCTGTTTTATCGGTACAGATAAACGTAGTCGCTCCCATTGTTTCACAGGCATGCATCTTCCTGACAAGGTTGTTGGTCGAAAGCATCCTTTTCATACTCAATGCCAAGCTCAATGTGACACTCATCGGCAATCCTTCCGGGACGGCAACGACAATCAGCGTAACTGCAATCATGATGGTATTCAGCACATAACTGCTGAAATGGAGCCAATCATTCACCTGCAAACTGCCTGCACTGACAAAATAACTTACCAAACGACCGGCAATGACTAAACATGCAATCGCATAACTTATTTTCGTGACTAAGTTGGCCAATTTATTCAACTGCTGATTCAGGGGCGTTTCTACGCTGTTGTCAATCTGAGCGCCTTCATATACTTTGCCATATTCAGTCGCATCGCCTACTTTCTGTACCTGCATCAACCCGTGACCATCGGCAACTGTCGTACTTTTCAACGCATGATTCGAAGGATAAGTAGCATCCGGATTAAAATCTTCGGGATGGGTGGTTTTTTTGATGACGGGTTCGCCGGTCAACGTGGATTCGTTGATTTGCAACGAAACCGATTCTAATAACTCGCCGTCGGCCGGTACTTCATCGCCTGTACCGAGAATCACTACATCGCCAACAACCACCTCTCTTTTCGTTATTTGACAAATGATTCCATTGCGGATAACTTTGACAGGCGTCTCATCATTGACTTTATTAAGAATTTCAAATTTCTTGTTGGCGCTTACCTCAAAACAAAAGCCGACAACAGTGGCTAACAGTACGGCAATTAAAATACCTGCAGGCTCCAGAAATACCCCTGCCGTGCCATGTCCGGTGAAAAATTCATAACATGCCATGCAGATGGATAAACCCAACGCTACCAAAAGAATGACAATAATGGGTTCTGTGAATTTTTCCCAAAATTCCTTCCACAAAGATTCTTTTTCCGGCGGAGTCAAAACATTCTCGCCATGTAGCTTGCGGCTTTCAATCACTTGCAAGTCCGTCAAGCCAATAAAATGATGGTTTTCAACATTTATCCCCCTTTGGAGGGGGCAGGGGGAGGTATTCATTTACTATTTATATTTATCCCCCTTAACTTCTCCAACATATCCCTTGTCATCGCATCCACATCATACCGGGGATTCCAGTCCCATTCTTCCCGTGCAGCAGAATCATCCAACGAATCCGGCCATGATTCGGCGATTGACTGCCGTAAAGAGTCGACACGGTATTCCATGGTGAAGTCAGGCATGTATTTTTTTATCTGATGGAAGATTATTTCAGGGTCGAAACTCATGGCTGTTACGTTGAACGCATTCCGGTGTTTCAATCGTGCCGGGTCGGCCTCCATAATCTGCATGGCAGCTTGCAGTCCGTCGGGCATATACATCATATCCATAAAGGTACCTGCGGCAATCGGACAGATGAAATGCTCGTTTTTCACCGCTGCATAGAAAATCTCAACTGCATAGTCTGTTGTGCCACCGCCCGGATGGGTAACGTTTGAAATCAAGCCCGGAAAGCGAACCGAACGTGTATCTACGCCATACCGCTCGAAATAATAATTACTTAATAACTCACCGGTGACTTTTGTAACCCCATACATGGTTTTCGGATTACGAACTGAGTCCTGTGGCGTTTTATTTTTGGGTGCATCCTTTCCGAACGCGCCAATCGAACTTGGCGTAAACACTGCACAATGCTTCTCACGAGCCACTTCCAATACATTAAACAATCCATCAATCCCTATCGTCCAGGCTAACCGGGGTTTTGTTTCAGCCACAGCCGACAAAAGCGCAGCTAAGTTATAAATGGTGTCAATCTTGTATTTCGAAACCGCATCAGCTATTTGCTGTACGTTCGTAACATCTACAAGCGCCATCGGCCCCGATTCGGCCAGCGCTCCTTTCGGCTCTGCGCCGGTTATATAACCTGCTACCACATAAGCGTCTGCATAGCGCTTTCTCAATTCCATTGTCAGTTCAGAACCGATCTGTCCGGTCGAACCAATTATCAATATATTCTTCATACGTTTTTTAAAATTTCGTCACAAAAATATAAAAAGAATTTTAATTTTTAATTTTTATTTTTAATTTTTAATTAATATCGTACCTTTGCCCATGTAATTACAACACATTTATTATGTACGGAAAATTTCAACAACACCTGTCGAACGAATTAACCGAAATAGAATCAGCCGGTTTGTATAAGAGAGAAAGATTTATCACAACTCCGCAGAAAGCTGATATCATTGTCAATGACAATGAAAAAGTACTCAACTTTTGTGCCAACAACTACTTAGGTCTGTCGAATCACCTGCGTGTGATTGATGCGGCCAAAAAAGCGATGGATACACACGGCTACGGGATGTCGTCTGTTCGCTTTATTTGCGGCACACAGGATATTCATAAATCATTGGAAAATGCCATTTCCGATTATTTTCAAACAGAAGATACCATCCTCTATGCCGCCTGTTTCGATGCCAACGGAGGATTGTTCGAGCCGCTCTTTACCGACGAAGACGCCATTATCTCCGATGCCTTAAACCATGCCTCAATCATCGACGGCGTGCGTCTATGCAAAGCCAAACGTTACCGGTATGCCAATGCTGATATGGCCGAACTTGAAAAATGCCTTCAGGAAGCGCAGGCGCAACGTTTCAGAATTGTTGTGACCGATGGCGTCTTTTCGATGGACGGCAATGTAGCGCCACTCAATCAAATTTGTGCCTTAGCCGAAAAATATGATGCACTGGTGATGGTCGACGAATCACATTCGGCCGGCGTGGTGGGAGCTACCGGACATGGCGTGGCCGAATTATTTAATGTATATGGGAAAATAGATATTTTTACCGGTACGTTGGGCAAATCGTTCGGAGGCGCATTAGGAGGATTTACGACCGGTAAAAAGGAAATTATTGATATGTTGCGTCAACGCTCACGTCCCTATTTATTCTCCAATTCGCTGGCGCCGTCCATCATCGGTGCCAGCCTCGAAGTATTTAAAATGCTGAAAGAGAGCGACGAACTACATACTAAGCTCAATAAAAACGTGCATTATTTTTATGAAAAAATGACAGCTGCCGGATTTGATATCAAACCCACACAGTCAGCCATTTGTGCCGTAATGCTCTATGACGCAAGGCTTTCGCAGGTGTTCGCTCAGCAGATGCAACAGGAAGGCATCTATGTCACAGGATTTTATTATCCTGTCGTCCCGAAAGGTCAGGCGCGCATCCGCGTCCAGCTGTCTGCCGGCCACGAAACAGCCCATCTCGACAAGGCCATCGAAGCATTTATTAAGGTAGGAAAGAAACTGTCGGTTATTGGGGCGTAAAAACAATGCGCCCGTATATGATTTGTAGGGGCGAAATGCTTTCGCCCGATTGAATTGAGAATGAAACGTAGGGGCGAAATGCTTTCGCCCAATTGAATTGAGAATGAAACGTATGGGCGTAACGCTTACGCCCAATTGAATTGAGAATGAAACGTAGGGGCGTAACGCTTACGCCCAATTGAATTGAGAATGAAACGTAGGGGCGTAACGCTTACGCCCGATTGAATTGAGAATGAAACGTATGGGCGTAACGCTTACGCCCAATTAATGATAAATAATGAACACCTCCCCCTACCCCCTCCAAAGGGGGATAAAATGGTAAATAGCAAATGGCAAGCACCTCCCCTTACCCCCTCCAGAGAGGGATAAAGACGAATAGCAACTTTCACAGTCACTGCACATTCTGCGATGGACGGAATCATCCGGAAGACTTTATTAAGTTTGCCGTTTCGAAGCATTTCCGTGCTTACGGGTTTTCGTCACATTCGCCGTTGCCATTTGAAACATTTTGGAATATGTCGGCTGTTGATTTGGACGAATATATCAATGAAATCACACGCCTGAAAGAAAAATACGAAGACTTGATCGAAATATATCTCGGCATGGAAATAGATTATTTAGACGAAACCTACAATGCTTCCATTCCCTATTTTCGTTCGCTGCCGTTAGAATACCGGATTGGTTCCATTCATTTTATGCCTTGGCAAAAACCATTGATTGAAGAAAATACGGTGTGCATTGACGGGTCGTTTGACGACTTTAAGGAGGCTGTCGAAACACATTTTCAGGGGAATGTACGGCTTATGATCGAAACTTTTTTCCGCCGTTCGATGCAGATGGTCGAAACCGGAGGGTTTGATATTGTCGGCCATTTGGACAAGATATATATGAACAGCAGCCGTTACCCCGATTTCGATATCCGGCATGACTGGTACCGGCAGTTGCTCAACGATTATCTTACATTCATTGCCGAAAAAGGATTGATTGTCGAAATCAACACAAAGAATTATCTCCGTAAACATCAGACATTCCCGCACATTGAAGCGATTCAAATCCTTTATAATCACCGGATTCCCGTGATGGTAAACTCCGATTGCCATGCACCCGATTTGGTAAACGACGGACGTGAAGAAGTTTTAGCTTTACTGAAAGAAACCGGATTTCGCACAACGCGCGAATTAGTAAAAGGCGTTTGGCAGGACATTGCCATTGACTAACAAGACCGTACAAATGGAAATCACTGTTATCATATTAGTAATTACTACGATATTTTTTGTGATCGGGAAAATACGCTCAGATATTGTGGCACTTTGCGCCTTGATAGCTTTGGCGGTATCGGGCGTACTGACGCCACAGGAATCATTAGCAGGATTTTCCAATTCAGTAGTCATTATGATGGCAGGACTGTTTGTGGTAGGCGGCGCTGTTTTCAAAACAGGCTTAGCCAAAACGATAGGGAGCAAAATCCTGTCATTAGCCGGCAACAACGAATTAGTACTGTTTATACTTATTATGGTGGTCACGTCGTTTATCGGAGGTTTTATCAGCAATACCGGTACCGTTGCGCTGATGCTCCCGATCGTAGTCAGCATGGCAGCCAAAGCCAATATCAATCCCTCGCGGTTTCTGATGCCTTTAGCCTTTGCAAGCAGCATGGGAGGGATGCTGACCTTAATCGGCACACCACCCAACTTAGTCATTCAGGAAGAATTAGCCAAGGCAGGTTTTCACGGTATCACATTTTTTACCTTTATACCTGTCGGCATTATCTGTATAATTACCGGTATTTTGGTATTGACTTTTCTCAGTAAGATTTTTTTAGTCAAAAAAAATACAGCAAAGAAAACCGGACGGCAAGTCACTTCCGAAGATTTGGCACGCAAATACCAACTGTCCGATAATCTGTTCCGCATCCTCGTACCCGTCCATTCAAGTGTATGTAATCAAAAATTAGTCGACCTGCATATCACGGCAAAATACGACGTCAGTATTTTGGAAGTAAGAAGAAGTTCGCCGGCGGCCAGTTTTTTTATGAGAACGGTCGACCAAAAATTAGCAGGTCCCGAAATGGAGATCAAAGCCAATGACATCCTGTATGCTTTCGGCAGATATGAAGACATAGCACTGTTTGTAAAAGAAAACAAGTTGCAACTGACACTGGCGCATACTTCCGAATACACAGGCGAACTGTCGTCCGACAAATTAAGCGTTCGCGAGATAGGCATCGCCGAAGTCCTGATACTTCCCGAATCGAAATTAGTCAACAAACAGGTCAAAGACAGTAATTTCAGAGCAAGTTATGCAGTTAATATTTTGGGGATCGGGCGCAAAAACGACTATATCCTAACCCATGTCAAAGATATAAAACTGCAGGCAGGCGATGTTTTGCTTGTACAGGGTACGTGGGAAAGCATCGGGTTGCTCACACAGGAACACCATGAATGGGTGGTGCTCGGGCAACCTATGGAAGAAGCCGCCAAGGTAACACTCGATTATAAAGCCCCTGTTGCGGCAGGGATTATGATATTGATGATTGTGGCTATGGTTTTCAATGTGCTGCCACCCGTGTTTTGCGTATTGATTGCTGCCATATTAACCATCCTGACCGGTTGTTTTCGCTCGGCCGAAGAAGCCTATAAAACAATCAAGTGGGAAAGCATTATCCTGATCGGCGCCATGATGCCCATGGCATCAGCCTTTGAAAAGACAGGACTGTCTGAACTTATTTCCCATCATTTGGTGGCCGGATTAAAAGATTTCGGACCTGTCGCTTTATTGGCCGGTATCTATGTCACGACATCCGTACTTACGATGTTTATCAGTAATACGGCTGTAGCCGTTCTGGTAGCGCCCATCGCCTTGCAGACAGCGCTTGCAATGGAAGTCAGCCCCTACCCTTTTCTGATGGCCGTAACCATAGGCGCAAGTATGTGTTTTGCTTCTCCTTTTTCCACGCCACCCAATGCGTTGGTCATGTCGGCCGGCAAATATGTGTTCAAGGATTATATCAAAGTCGGATTGCCGCTGCAAATCCTTATAGGGATCATTATGGTTATTGCGCTGCCGTTATTATTCACGTTTTGAAGGGAGCAGGGGGAGGTTTAGATTTGCGATTTACGATTTTAGATTTACGATTTACGATTTACGATTTACGATTTTAGATTTACGATTTTAGATTTACGATTTTAGATTTTTTCTGAAAACTGATAACTAACAACTGATAACTGACAACTGACAACTAAAAATGCTGAATTTCAAACCCATCACAATCCAAGATAAAGAAGCGATTACCGCTTACACCCGTTCCGGTAAGTACTTGAATTGCGATTTTGCTTTTTCTAATATGTGCAGCTGGCGTTTTCTGTATCACAGCGAATTTGCCGTCGATGAAGATTTTCTTTTTATCCGTTTCTACATTAAACATTACCGCGTCTATATGTGTCCCATTGGAAACGGCGATGCAAGACAGGCATTCAACAAAATCGAAGAAGATGCGGCTTCAAATGATTATCAACTCCGTATTTTCGGAGTTACACCGTCAGGAAAGGAGATGTTGGAAACGTTGTTTCCGGGTAAATTCACATTCACGGCCAATAGAAACTTTTTTGACTACATCTACCTGCGTGAAGAATTAAGCGCTTTAAAAGGGAAAAAGTTTCAGCCGAAACGCAATCATATCAACAAGTTTAAGAAAAACTATGCCTATACCTACCAAACAATTACACCTGATATGATTCCTGCATGTCTTCAATTGGAACAACAATGGATCAAGGCCAACCAAACCGGAAAAGATGCCGATTCGCTAAATTATGAAAACCGCTCGATGGTTTTTGCACTCAACCATTTCGATGCATTAGATCTGACAGGCGGAGCGATATTTGTAGAAAACGAAATGGTTGCTTTCACGTATGGATCACCGATCAACCATTATACATTCGGTACGCATGTCGAAAAAGCTGATATATTATTTGAAGGTATCTTCAGTGTTATAAATCAGGAATTTGCATCACACCTGCCTGAACAATACCGCTATATCAACCGCGAAGAAGATTTGGGACAGCCCGGTCTGCGCCAATCCAAACTGTCCTGGCAACCCGCAATCCTCTTAGAAAAAAACATGGCAGTAGAGACGCGGCGTGCCGCGTCTCATAGTTCATAACGCATGAAACAACAAATCATCGATACGGCGTGCCGCGTCTCAAAATTCATAACGCATGAAACAACAAATCATCGATGCGGCGTGCAGCATCTCATAATTCATAACGCATGAAACAACAAATCATCGATGCGGCGTGCAGCATCTTATAATTCATAACGCATGAAACAACAAATCATCGATTTATGGAAAATAGCATTTGGCGATACCGACGAATTTATCCGTCTCTGGTTCGATCGTGTCTACAAAGATGAACAAACGCTTGTCGTCCGGCAAAACGGCCATATCGTTTCGGCTCTGCAAATACTCCCCTACGAAATGACTTATTGCGGAACGACCCTCCCGGCAGGTTATATATGCGGAGTATGTACCCTGCCTTCCGAAAGAGGAAAAGGCTTTATGAAACAGCTGATGTATCAGGCTGTCAATGAGATGCACAACCTCGGTTATGCACTCGCTGTACTGATCCCTGCAACCCCTGCGCTTTTTGATCTTTACCGGCGCTTTGCGTTTGCCGATGCCTTCGATTATGCAACCGAAGAAATTCAATGCACGAAGCCTCCGAAAACGCAATGCTCTCATCAAACGCAATTCTCCGGTCAGACACAATTCTCCGATCATACACAATTCTCCGATCATACACAATTCTCCCGTCAAACGCAATTCTCCCGTCAGTGCGAACACAGTGAAGCAATCCGGGAAATCGAAATGCAACAGATCATCTCTATTGATCATCACCTATCCGATGTTATCTATCCCTATTATCATGCCAAACAACAAGAACGCGACTGTACCGTTCTCCACTCCTCCTTTCAATTCGAAACCATCGTCCGTGACCGGCTATTGGGAGGATGTGAGATTTGGGTGGCTTTGACGAAAGAGCAGCCGGTCGGGTTGGCTCTTACCGACCCGATCAACGACAAATCACTGTCAATCAGGGAAATCATATACGATGATCCGGAAATAAAAAACCGGCTCGTCCAATCCATGCTCAACCGGCGCCACCTGAACAGCGCCATACTCCGTATCCCCCCTACTCCATCAAATTGCCATCCTTATGGTATGGCACGTATCCTCAACAAAGAACAAATGACCGACCTGTACCGTTCATTTCACACGCACGCACCTCTTCACGGCTTGAATAATCAGGACATACCTGCACTTACTCAGATACTCCTGCATTACGACCGGCGAACAGCCTGTATGAATCTGATGTTGGATTGAAATATGTTAATGAAAGTTAAAAAAAACAGACAATCAAACCCGGATCAATGATTATTGATTTTTTTTCAGGATTCCGCTAAAAAGAAATGGGAGCTTTCTTTTCGCAAAGGCCTCTCCCATAGGTTCTTAAAACGTATTAGTCGTTTAAGGCAAAAAGATTGTTTAGGTTTTCGTCGCAAAGATATTTTTTTTTTAATATTTTTACAAAAAAAAAAACATATTTTACAACATATTTTTGATTTTTTTTAAAAAAACAGAGAGACCTCCTCTAACCCCCTTTAAAGGGAGCAAGGGAAGGTCTCTACTTACCTCTTATTCCCGTCATGTCGGATTTGTAATCCGTCAAGACAGAATTTTTAATTTTTAATTCTTAATTGATTAAGTATCCCCCTTTGGAGGGGGCAGGGGGAGGTCTTAAATCTCATCCGGATTCTTCTTGACGCAACGGATAGGCATTGCACAGCTCAAGGCGGTTGATTCGCGAACGCCTCCAAGAAATTCGGCAGGCTTCAAACCGGTTGCAGAAATTTCCAGATTGAACGCGCGATATAAACCACCCGGCGAATCATTACCACCTATGGTACTGCTCCAATAGTAGCCATACACACCTACATGAGCAAGTACGCCTAATGTGTTCCGCCAACCCGAAGTAGGGAAGAAAGCCCCGTTATGTTTTGCGCCACTTGGTCCGCTCAATGCATCTTTCTTGTTTTCCCATCTACCGGCTTGAGATGGAACGTTAGTATTATTTGGCTGGTAGTCAGTTATATTAAAGAAATCAGCATCAGCGCCTACCCGCATCCATCCGCCGGCAACATGTCCGGGATTGGCTTCGCTCCAATAACCCACAGTATTACCCATTTCATTGGAAGTAGGCATGCGATAACCTTTAGGTCCCTTGCCTGTGTCGCCAAGATATTGACAGATATCTCCTTTCAAGGCAAGATAATTAGCGCTGCCCATTTTCGTCAGGTATTTATCATCTCGATCCGTATTATCGGAAGAATTAGTCACAGGTAGAATATAACTCCAATCACTCTGGGTAGATGCGCTCCATGATGAGTTTATGGGGTCGGCAGCATTGTAGGCAGGAACATAAATGTAAGCATCGGAAAAGTTGGGAGTACTACTTGGTGAACCACTTGTTCTGCACGGTTGAATGCCTACAAGCGAGCCCCATTTAAAGAATACGCCCTGATAGCCTTCACGGCTTCTGTCTTGGTAGTCGGAGAAGGTCAGATAGCTACCATTCCAGTAAATATTCGAGCCTGCCCACATCACGCCTTTCTTGAAATGGAGGTAAAAAATGTATGATACGCCGGGTAGTAATTTCTTGTCGAATTTGGCAACTAATTTGGTAAAAGGTTTGGTATATCCGCTTAACCGCAAGGAATCGATCTTTACGACTACCGAGTCTTTGCCGTCCGTGTATATCGTGCCCGGCGAACAG
>Ga0082212_10002135_pt1 | contig 29130 bp, 24 predicted proteins | sample TergutNt197P3_FD_71548 | JGI IMG/M metagenome (GOLD analysis project Ga0082212, IMG submission 71548) | Neocapritermes taracua P3 segment gut microbial communities from Petit-Saut dam, French Guiana - Nt197 P3 | ecosystem: Host-associated > Arthropoda: Insects > Digestive system > Gut ...
TCCCCGTTTATGGTATAGTTGCCGGACAGTTTGGTTCCGCGAAGTAATTTTGCCGGAACCGCATCGGATGTCCGGTGTTGAATATAACGTAACCCTCTAAAACAAAAGGAGTTCACCATGAGAACATTGATCGGAATCTGTGCGTTATTGATCGCACTCCCCCTCGAAGCCAAACAGTGCGAGTTCACCGTTTCGACACCGCAACCCGTCTTGCTGGCGGGAAAAAAACAGACGACCGCCGTTAAAGTCGCCGTCAAAGGATTTGAAATGAAATCCGAACAAGAACGAGCACCGCTGAACATCGCCCTCGTCATCGACCGCTCCGGCTCGATGAGCGGACAGAAAATCGAACGAGCAAAAGAAGCCGCCATCCAAGCGATCCAGCGGTTGGACTCCCGGGACATCGTCTCCGTTGTCGTCTTCGACAACACCGTTGACGTGCTGATACCGGCAACAAAAGTTTCCAATCTCGAAGGAATGGAACGGAAAATCCGCTCGATTCAACCCGGCGGCACCACTGCCATCCATGCCGGTACGCAAAAGGGTGCCGAAGAAGTTCGAAAGTTTTTCGAGAAAGGCATCGTCAATCGAGTCATTCTGCTCAGCGATGGTCAAGCGAACGTCGGACCGAGTTCGCCGGCGCAACTGGGGGAACTCGGCAGAACGCTCGGCGGTCGCGGGATTTCCGTTACAACGCTTGGACTCGGCAGTGATTACAACGAAGACCTGATGGCAAAACTCGCATCGGCAAGCGACGGCAACCACAAATTCATCGAAAGTGCCAACGACATGGCGGAAATTTTCCGAAAAGAATTCAATACCGCCCTCTCCGTTGTTGCTCAAGAGGTGCAGTGCGTTGTAACGCTCCCGGAAGGCAATCGACCGGTGCGTGCGTTGAATATGGACGTGAATATCAACGGTCAGGAAGTATCGTTCGGGTGGAATCAGATTTACAGTAATCACGAGCGGTTCGTGATGTTGGAAGTCGAAATCCCCGCGAAGGAGAGCGGCAGTAGTCTCGAATTGGCATCGGCAACGCTCCGGTACGATAATCTCGAAACGAAGAGTGTCGATAAATTGAGTGGCAAGGTAGAAGTCAAATTTTCCTCGTCGGAAGCGCAGGTCAAAGAGGCAACCGTCAAGTCTGTGATGGAAGATTACGTGGAATTGGTTGCCAATCTCGAAAACGAGCGGGCAATGAAACTGCGGGACAGCGGCGATGTCGATGGAGCGCGTCGGGCGTTTGAAAGCAATGCCGCTTATCTGAGAAGTAGTGCGGGAGCCATGGGTGGTTCGGCGAAGTTGACCAGTCGCGCTGCGGAGAATACCAGAGGTGCGGGAGCAGCGGGACGAGGCGGTGCTGACTGGAGTACCGAACGGAAGATGATGCTTGATGAACGATCTCAACAACTAAGGCAGCAGGCGTATTGAGGCGATTTGCAAAGTCCGCCGTTATACTGTGCCACGACACATATTGATCGTTTTCATTGTGTTTCCATTGTGCCTTTGTGGTTAAGAAAATTTTACCACAAAGGCACAATGGACACGAAAAATTCACAAATAGAAAAACAACCAATTTGTTCTCGTTTACGGCATAGTTGGGGTGAGGACGATGTGGGTGGTTTACCGAAATTCAGAGGGTGTTGCCGTTTGTTCGACGACCAAACCGTAATCGTCTTCGATGTTCACGACTCGAAATTGTAACGTTTCGACTTGACACACATCGCCCGAACGCGGAAAACGTTCCAAAATTTCCCGAAGCAGTCCGCCAACCGTGAGACTCGAGTAGTTCCGAAATGAAATGCCGAACTTGCGTTCCAAAGTGCGAAGACTCGTTAAGTTTGTCAGTTGCCAACAGTTGTTGCCGATGAGTTTTATCTCTCGACGATTCAATAACCCTCGGCTGCGTCCCTGTTCCCGAGTGAAAAGCACTGCAATGATGTCATCAATCGTAATAATGCCAATCGTTTCGCCGAATTCGTTGACCACAACGGCAACCTTACGGTCAGTGCGTTGCAAGCGGTCAAAAACTTCGGCAACAGACGTTGACCACGGCGTATAGATCACGTCTTCGAATTGCGATTGCCAGGCGGTTTCTAAACTTTTCGCCGTCAGTCGAGTTAAGTCCAGAGCGGAAACGATTTCGTCGGAATCAGATTCGGTCAATAGACAATATCCGCTGCGGGGAAGGACACCCCCCAGTTCGGTCAAAATTTGCTCGAACGTAACCGGCGGTCGAAACGTTTTGAGCCAAGATCGCGGGCGCATCAGTTCGTCGGCATCCATGTCGGAAAGCGACACGATGTTTTGCAACGACCGCTGTTCTCGTTTGAGCAGAGCGGCATCGTCGCCGGAAAACGCGACGGCACGTTCCAAATCGCCGACACGGAGATAGGGTTCCGACTCAAAATTGGGAAAAATCGCCCGACGTGTTAACAAATTCAAAAACGACAGCGTCGGCAAAATCGGCTGTAAAATCCGAACGAGAAAGGAGAGCGGAACGCAAACGAGCAGAGAAAAAAATTGCGGTGCCATCACACAAAAATTCTTCGGCAGTACATCGGCAAAGATGATCACCACAAAAAGCGAACCGACCCCGATTCCCCAGGCGAGGCTACTGTGCTCTTCCAGTTGCATCGCAATACTGGAAGCCAGGGTGAAAAAGAGCAAATTAACGAAGAGATTGGTGAGTAAAAGGGAATTGAGGAGTCGTTCGGGATTTTCGAGGAGGCGCAGGATGAGTCTTCCGAGTTTTCCTTTGTCGGCAAGTGCTCGCCGGTCGGTCTGACTGAGCGAAAACAGTGCCGCCTCGCTGAATGAGCAGAAAGCGGAACCCAGCAAAAGAATCAGCATAGCAACCAGTGCCGGTGTGTGAGGAATTAATGCGTCCAAATTATGAGAATGATTTATTTGAAACCAACTTTATACTGTAAACGAGGACAAATTGGTCGTTTTTATTTTTTGTGAATTCTTTGTGCTTCGTGTCTTTGTGGTTAATCAATTTTACCACAAAGACACAAAGAGCACAAAGTACACATCACAATCAACACGGCAATTTGCTACCGTTTATGGTATATCATTATCCATCGCAAAAGGGAACCCCTCAAGCGCGCTTTTGCTTTGCATAATCTCTCATCGCGACAAGGTTTTCCGGCGGTGTGTCGCGAGGTACTTCGCAACCTGCCCCGACGATGAAATTCGTTCCGGCAGCACGATGACAGGCGGCAACCGCTTCCGTAATGCTTTGCGGCGTGCCGTTGCGCAGACATTTCACCGGATCAATGTTTCCCGCAAAAACTTGGGCTTCTCCCGACTCGTTCCGTGCCTTGTCCACCGGCACCATCGAATCGAGATCGACCATATCGCAACCGAGTTGTCCGACTTCTTTGAGACTCTTGGAAATGTTGCCGCAAATATGCAAACGCACTCTCCCGCCGAGAGCGTGAATGTTTTCGACAAGTTGCTTTTCGTAAGGAAAGACGAATTCGCGGTAAAGTTTCGGACCAACGAGCGAAGCCGCCGCATCACCGACACCGACAATGTCGCAGCCTGCCTCGATTTGTGCTTTGGCAAAGACCGTCGCCATCCGAACGTTGAAATCGAACAATTCGCGGACGAACTCGGGATCGTCCATGAAGTCGGTCATCAAGGAATTGATGCCGCGAAGATCGGCGGCTTCGGCACAGGGACCCTCGACCCAGCCTTCGATGAAGAGTTCCCCTTTGACTTTTTGAGTGAAAATTTTCGCGGCTTGCACCCGATCATTCATTCGGCTGCCGGGTTGGTGCGGCTCAGGAATTTCCAGTGTTTTCAGTCGGGTTTTATCGTGCAACAGCGCAACCGACTCGTCAATCGTGGGAGGCTGATCGTCGAAATAGTGAACAGTTGCTCCGCAGTCCGCCGCTTCTCGTGCCGGATCGCTGATGCAGGAAACGTGGTCGGCACCGAATTGCTTTGCCGTTGCCAACTGTGCTTCGACCAGTACGTTGTAATCGGCGGCGTAACGACCGTAGGGCATACCGATTTGGTCAGCCGCAAACATCATCGTGATCGGCATGAATGCCAGTGTATCCGGTTGCCGATGTTCTAACGTGGCGAGAACTCGTTCGTATCCGTTCATATTTTTCTCATATAGAAACAGTCAGAAGTGACATGGAAATTGTACCATGTTTCTCGTGCGGGTGCGTCGGGTCCGGGTGTGTGCTTTCTCTGTTGCGTGTTTGGGCAATGACAATAGAAATTATCATTGGAAGAACTGCGAAAACTGTAACGAAACAGGAACTTTTCGGTCTCGTTACCAATGGTGAGGTCAGTGCGGATATTGGCGATAGTAGCGAGCGAGGAAGCGATTCGGAGCGTACCGCAAACATTTCGAGAGGCGGCACTCGGATTAAAGCGCACAGGGAACTCCAAAAAAAATTCTTTCAACTCCAACTGAATCCGATCAGCCGCCGGAACGAGGGGGAACACCTCAAAACTGGAAAATAAATTGGAGAAACCGGGCAATTTTTGCCGATTATAGCGATTGTACCGCTCTTGGCGGCAAAATCGTATGAAATCGGCAAAATTACTCGCTCCACTCCTGATCCTGCTCGGACTCGCACTGCCGGGCTGCGAAATCATGCCGGTTACACGATACAAACCGACATTGCACAATCCCTTCGTCGGAGAAATGCGGAACGTCGCCATCGTGCCTTTCTACAATTCCACCGGAAATCAACGCGTCGATGGTCGGGAATTTGCCAACTATTTCGCCCTCGAACTCCAACGAATCCCCGGTTTTTATGTCGTCGCCAACACCGTCGTCGAGGAGACAATGCTGGAACATGACCTCCATAAGTTCGAAAGCGTTGATGATATTCGCCGTCTTGCCCAACTTCTCAAAGTTGATGTTGTGGTCATCGGGAAAATTCACGGATTCAGCATGAATTACCCCCCGTATGCCAAATTCGAGACCGAATGGTACTCCGTCAATCCCTATTTGCACCCGATCCCCGTCGGCTATGGACTCCCCTGGGGAACCGAATTCGAACGCTACATTCCCGATAAAATCGTGCTTCAAGCCGAAATGGAACTTGCCCGAACGCAAATTCAAACGCAAACGCCGAAATTCGATCCGGTCAAGCCAGCGCAAGAAGAGGAAACGGACGATTCCGCCGCATTAGGATTGCTTCCTCCTCCGAAAACCGCTCTGCGACACGAAACCATCCGTCAAATGTCGGCAACGCAAGCGGCGGCGACGATTCCCAACAACCTGAAAATGGAAACAACCGACGAGGAGACATTGGAAGATGAAGCGGAAAAACGGCAAAATCTTGCAATGAATCGCCTCATCGCAGGAACAGGCGTGCCTTACGTGCCTGATGCCGACCCCGTAACGGACAAGGACAAGTGGGAACTGATTTTCCGGTCGAGTGTGGAGCATCCGCTCAAACATGGTCCCCGGCAGAGTGATGTCATGCACGACAACCAGTTGCCCCTGTCGTTTCAGAGTACGTATCCGATGTACCAACAAAATCAGGGCAATCCGGGCGGATACGTCGGCAATTATCCCGGTTATCCGAAGCCGGAAGGATTGCCGCCCGAACAACTGACCGAATACGGCTGGGTGGCGCAACCGATTACGCCGATGCAACCGATGTACCCACTGATGCCCGGCATGCCCGTCGAAGGACATTACGGAATAGTGATGGGGGAACCCGACCGGTTTTCCGGTTTGACCGCCGATTGGCCCGACCCGCGTGGATTCATTCCCGAAGGTCCCAAACCGGAGCGTCCCGTCGGCAAAGAGAAAAATAATGGTCCAATTATCAGTTGGATCAACGTGTACAACGGCAACGACAGCGAATTTATGCAGGCGTTACAGGATTACGACTTCACGTTCCGCGACGACAAGCGGCTTGACGGAAAGCAGACGATTTTGTCGAATCGGAACGAGTTTATTTCGTTTTGCTGTCGGATGCACATTTGGGAGATTTTCTCCGCACGCGGCGGTGCCGGTCCAGCGGAGAAAATCAGCCGGACACGAAAACCCTATATGGGAGGGGAAAGACCGTATTGAACAGAGAGACGGCGACTGTGTCGCCGAAATTTTTCGGAAAAATCCAAAATTTCTCCGAACAGAAGACGAAACGAAACGTAGGATAAACTAGGCAAGGAATGACGATTATTCCTTCCGCAACGATAAAATTTTGACGGCAAAAGGAAAAAAGCGTAAAAGAGTTGAAGTCGAAACGAGAATTATTTCGATAAAGACTAACGAAACGCTGATTTCCGTGCCGAAATTGTTCAACCCTTTTTTGACAATAAGGCTATGAAAGTTCAGCAATTAGCAGTTCCACACAAGAGCATCGGTTTACCCACCGAAGATAGGTTTGATACCATGGCAAGGGACGTTAAAGTCATCGCATTGATGAAGGGGACAGAGCAATATGTTTTCCTTTATGACGAGAGCAATCGGGCGGAGACGTTGCGTCTTTTAGGTCGTTATGCTTCGAACCCGGAGTTGAGTTTTACGTGGTACGATGCTGCCGTTTTGAGTCAAAAGATTCGTCAGGAGAGTCTGCAACAGACGCGGGAAAAGCAACGTTCGGAGTCCCGCGTTCCGCTGGCGATGGATGAACAGTTTTAGGCGGGATCGACAAGACTGTAATAATGGTAGTAGGGTCCCATACTTCGGGCTTTGTCAATAATTTCGGTAACGAACTTTTGAAATTTCGCTCCTTCTGCGGCGGAAATCCATGAAAAATGAATGCGATCCGTATCGATTCCGAGCATTTGTAACAGTTCGCGAAAGAGAATCCATCGTCTTCTTGCATGAAAGTTTCCGCTGTTGTAGTGGCAATCGCCGGGATGACAACCGCTGACTAAAACTGCGTCGGCACCATTCTCGAGGGCTTTGACGACGAGATTAAAGTCGATCCGACCGGTGCAAGGAAGGCGGATAATTCGTAGATTCGGCGGATATTCCAATCGACTCGTCCCTGCGAGATCAGCACCGAGATAGGTACACCAGTTGCAAACGAAGGCAACGACTTTCGGTTCAAAGGCGGCTTGATCAGTCATGGTTTCCATTCTCGCATAGATGCCGAAAAATGTCAAGAGAATGAAACTTCCTCGTTTCATGTTTCAGTCCTTTTGCAAAAGAGCGGCATACGCAAGTATGTCGGTCAATGCGAGAGACTCACCGGCACCCTTGCGGAGTGCCGCTCTTGCGATTGTGAGTGGATGCGAAAAAACAAAACTTGCAGACATCCTCGTTTCTCGCTCCTCTATTTACCTTTACCTCGCCGGTTTTTTCGGGTAGAATGCCATTATTCGTTTCCTCTTTTCAAGAAAGGACATATTGTAATGATTACTCGTCGTACACTTCTCAAATCGCTTGCGGTCGGTGCCGCCGCTGTTGCCACGCCCAGTCTCGCCCTCGCACAACGGAGAACTGCCGAAACTGCCGATGCCATCGAAGCCCTGACCGTCAAAGGAGATATTCGGCAATCCGTCTCCAAATGGTGTTTCGGAAATATCCCCATGGACGAATTCTGCAAAATCTGCAAAAAACTCGGAATGGTCGGTATCGATCTCGTCAGCGAAGGGGACTGGGATACCGTCAACAAGAACGACATGATCGTTACGATGGGGAACGGTGTCGACTCCATTGGACGCGGATTCAACCGGCTTGAAAATCACGACGGATTGATCGAAGGTTTCACGCGGCTGATTCCGATAGCGGCGGAGAAAAAGGTGCCGAACTTGATCTGCTTCTCCGGCGAACGCAAAGGAATGAGCGATGAGGAAGGACTCAAAAATTGCGTGATCGGTCTCAAACGTCTCATGCCGGTTGCCGAAAAGCATGGCGTTACTATCATCATGGAATTGCTCAACGGCAACATGCACAGGGATTATCAAGCCGACAAAACGCCCTGGTCTGCCGAAATTGTCAAGCAAGTCGGGAGCGAACGCTTCAAATTGCTGTATGACATTTTCCACATGCAGATCATGGAGGGGAATTTGATCGACAACATTAAGAAGTACAAGGATGCCATCGGACATTACCACACCGGCGGCGTGCCGGGTCGTCAAGACCTCGATGACAAGCAGGAAATTTTCTACCCTGCGGTCATTCGAGCGATCAAGGAGACCGGTTTCAAGGGTTTTGTCGCACACGAATTTTCGCCGAAGCGTGGGTTACAATCGTTGCGTGAAGCCGTACAACTCTGCGACGTGTAGGATGGACTGACACCCGCCCACCCACCAGTCCGATTGCAAGTTTTTTCAGGAATTATCGCACAACCGTCACGGCAACCACCGGGCGACATCCTTTGCCCAATAAGTCAAAATGATATTTGCACCGGCACGCGTGATTGCCGTGAGCGATTCTAATACGACCGCCTTTTCGTCGATCCAGCCGCGTTCCGCCGCTGCCTTGACCATACTGAATTCGCCCGAAACATTGTACGCCGCTATCGGAACGCCTTCAAAACGATCACGTACCATTCGCACAATGTCCAAATACGCCAACGCCGGTTTGACCATGATGATGTCCGCCCCTTCGTTCAAATCGAGTTGCACTTCCCGGATCGCTTGTCCCGCCGCCGCTGCTGGATCCATTTGATACGAGCGGCGATCTCCAAACTGCGGTGCGCTGCCCGCCGCTTCCCGAAAAGGTCCGTAAAAGGCACTCGCATATTTTGCCGCATAACTCATAATCGGCAAGTGCGAGAAACCCTCTCGATCCAAACCGATTCGCATTGCTTGGATCATACCGTCCATCATTCCGCTGGGAGCGAGCATATCGGCACCGGCACGAGCGTGAACGAGCGATTGTCGAACAAGATTTTCGAGCGTTGCATCGTTATCGACTTCGTAATCGTAATCGCCGACACAGTCGGCGGCTCTCTTTTTTAGTACGCCGCAATGACCGTGATCGGTATATTCGCAAAAACACACGTCGGTAATCACGAGCAGTTTATCGCCAAGCGTTTGCTTGACGGCACGTACCGCCTGGGCAATGATTCCCTCGTCGCTCATCGAATCGCTGCCGACGGCATCTTTTGTTTCGGGAATGCCAAAGAGAATGATCCCGCCGAGTTCGAGAGCGCAGGCTTCTTCGGCTTCCTTGACGAGTTCGTCAATGGAAAGTTGAAAGTTGCCCGGCATGGCAGAAATCGGCTGCCGAATCTTTTGACCGGGACGAACGAACAGGGGCAAAATCAAACGATCCGGCGAAAGAGAGGTTTCTCGAACCATGTGCCGAATGGCAGGTTCATAACGCAATCGCCGAAGCCGAACGGTAGGGAAAGACATGTTTCGGATTGTATCACACGTTGGAGAAAATGCAAGAAATTTTTTACGTTCCGTCCGTTTTTCGATTGTCCGACGGTGTTAAAACAATCCTGTTCTGCCGAAAGTATCAAATGGTACGAATACACCGATTATACCGGCAATGCGATGATAGACGCATGTATGAATTATACTACCCTTGTCTGGGGAAAATAGCAAAGAAGACGGAAAAAAGTCCAAAGCCGATACCGAAAAATGCGATAAGGACTACGTGGGGACAATCTGCGAAGACCGAGAAATCGGACTTTTGTAGGGAGACACAGCAACTTTTGAAAACAGCGAGGTTTGGTAATGGCAACCAATTTGTTATCCCAAGCACATGGATTTGTGCAAACACCAAATAAGGTCAATTTCGTCCGGTCATTCTTGATCGCCGCGCTGCTCTTCGGAGCGTGGAATGTAACCGTAGTAAACGTTTATGCCGCCGAAGTCTCTGTTACCGTTGGTGATATTACCATCGATCCGTCGCACTATCGGGACACGCCCATCGCAGGATTACACAATGATTTCGAATTGGTAACAGGCACCGCCGTTGTTGAAAACGGTATCGTTGTTGTAACAGCACCGAGCAACAAGTTTCATCAAGTCGGAAATCCGAAGCCCGTCCGGTATGTCGGAAATACGAAATATACATTCCTTGCCGCCACTGACGGAATCAATAATGACCCGGAAAGCGTATTGCAAGTTGAGTTCGCGCCGAACAGTAATATCGCACTTTTCGGTTTCCTTGCCGAAGCCGACGACGAAAAATACTGGCTCCGGGTAACACGGAATTATCTCTATGAACGCTTCAGCGACACGGATAATCAAAGGATTATTGGGCACTATGTTGACCAACTCGGCAACGATCCCAATCCGCTCGGCGATTTTTTTCAAGTTCTCGGTAAACTCGATAAATTGAACTCGGATGCCAACATTGGCGATCAGTGGAGTGATCTTGCCCGTCGGCAGGGAAGTATTTCCAGTGGTGCCAAACGTGCTCTTGACCAGATGAGCGGTTCCATTCACGGAACGCAAACGACGGTGAGTTTCATGAATGCGACCGTCGTGAATAATATGCTTTTTGATGTTCTCCGCCGCAACGCATTGCAGTCCGGCGACGGTTTCCAGCGGGATATCTGGGGTTACGGCTACGGTTACGGCGGTACAACGCTCAACGACGGTAATGCTGCCCGATATTCGCAAGGGTTCGGCGGACTTCTCGTCGGTTCCGACCAGCGGTACGACGGACGCATACGTTCCGGTTGCTTTTTCTCCTGCGGTTGGGGGGAAGTGAACAGCCGATTGGACGAAAAGAGCAAATCGACGGAACTACTGGGCGGTGTTTATCTGCGAAGAGAAAACAATAACGGCGAAGACTCTTATTTGGGTTGCCAGTCGGGGTATTATCAATTTGAATTGGGTGTTGGAACCAATGCCTATAAAGTTGACCGGTCGATTGATTTTATGAATCTCCATGCAAAGAGCAAATACGATGCGTTTGTGTGGACGGTCAATGCGGAGCGAGGATTCGACTATAAGGGCGTTGCCGGAACGTTGCAGCCGTTCATCGGATTACAATACATCGGTATGAACCGTAATCATTTCAAAGAACGTGGTGCGAACAGTTTGAATCTGTCCAGCGGCACGGCAGACGAACATAGTTTTCGTTCCAAGTTGGGTGCTCGATGGAGTCACGATTTCGACAGCATATCAGTATCGTGCAATGCGGCATGGATGCATGAATGTCTTCGTCCTTACAGCAATGTAGCGGCGAGGTTCTCTCAATTTTCTGATCCGTCTGCACCGGACAAGGACAATTTTAGTTCTCCTTCGCAATATACGGTTCGCGGCAACGATCCGGGCAGAGAATGGGCGGTCGTTGGTGTCGGTGTAAATCATGATCAAGGGCAGTGGCGGTTGTTCGGCGGTTACGATGCGTTTATCGGTGTCCGTCAAACGTTGCACGTCGGAAATATCGGCTTTGCCTACGGTTGGTAGGGAATACCGGCACCCCTTGCGACCGGCACTCTTGCGGGTGCCGCTCTTGCGCATTCGTTCGAGACTTGTTATAAGGTACAAAGTGCCATCCGTCTGATAATGCATCCAGTCGGACGATGCACTATCGACACGCCTGCCGAAAAAGGTTACACTAGATAAATGAAACGTTCACTCAACAAAAAGCGAATTTTGCTGACCGGTGCCTCATCTGGCATCGGTGCCGTGTTGGCTACTCTGCTGGCGGAGGAGGGTGCCGACCTCGTTCTGCTTGCACGACGAAAAGACCGATTGCAGGATATTGCCGAGCAAATTCTACAGCGGTTCGGTAACAGAAAAGTGATTCTCGTTGACGGCGATATTACCGATTCCGAAATACGGCATCGGGCAATTCAATCGGCAGTCGAACAACTCGGCGGCTTGGATATTCTCATCAACAATGCCGGCGTGGGAGCCACCGCCTTATTCGAAGACACCACGTTGGAAACTCTGCGTCGGGTTTTTGAAGTCAATTTCTTTGCCCTGTTTGAATTGACGCAACTCGCACTACCGCACCTGAAAAAAGGAACAGAGCCGATGGTCGTCAATTTGAGTTCCATCGTCGGTTTACGCGGAGTGCCGCACTACGGCGTGTATGGTGCTACCAAATTTGCCGTTGCCGGTTTGACGGAATCGATGCGTGCCGAATTTGTCCGGCATAAAATTGATGCGCTGCTCGTTTGTCCGGGTACGACGCAAACGGAGTTTTTCGATGTTCTCTATCAATCGACGAGCGCACCGGCGTTGCCGGCGCATCATCCGGTTACTTCAGAGTACGTAGCGGTTCGCATCGTTCGGGCAATGAAGCGGGGAACGCACAAGATTATTCCGTACTTTCCCGCCGTTCTTCTCGACAAATTGAACCGCTTCTGTCCGCGTTTCGCCGATTGGATTATGACAAAGTACGTGTAAGTATATCGTGCAACGCCAATAGATGTATTTTCCCCTCGTGTTCACAAAGAGAAAAAAACGACCGATTTTTCCTCGAGCACGGTATAGTCGTAACCGTTCACGGCATTTTTAGTAAGGCTGATGCCATAGCTCAGGGCAACGCCCTGGGTTACAGGAACGCCCACCCGATTAGCCGTCCTGTAAGGACAAGGTAAATCCGCCAAAAGTTTTACTGTCCCTTGCCCCTTGCAGGGCGGCTAAATGTTGAGGTGCTTCGGAATCCCAGGGCGGCGGCGAGTACGCCTTGCCCTGGGCTATGATGTGTAGCCCTTACAGGGCAATGAGCGATAATCATAATCCGACAAGTTGCCCTCGTTTGTGCTACAATAACCGATTGAGGATTTGAAACTCATTGCCCCGAACTGAACCAGCCATGAATGACAAAACACAAATCCTTGAAGAAGCCCGACGCGAAGCAAAAGAGGAATTGCAAACGCTCCAGTCGAGGATCAACCGGTATTCTTTTTTCGCAATAGGAACAGGGCTTGGCATCGGTTTTTTTATCTTTCATTTTTGGTTCAAGATGGGATTCATTTGGAGTATGCTTGCGCCGTTTGTCGGATTGGTAATGCCATTCGTCCTCTATTTCGGGTTTCGCTCACGATTGGCAATAATTTTAGCCCCTTACGTGATCGCCGTAGAATCTCTCGAAAAGGAACCGCAAACCGCTACGGATTATGCCAACAGAGCCAGTGCTTTCAACGATCATGAATTCTACGATGCCGCCGTGGACGATTACCGAACCGCACTCGCATTGGAACCGAACAATGATTATGTGCAGTACTCTCTTGCCGAAGTTTTGTGGCTTGGACTTCATCAAGAAGACGAGGCACTGGCGATTGTCGAAAAGTTGAGCAAAACGGAAGGGGAATTTCAGGCGGAAGCGTTCGCCTTACAGGGAAAAATCCTTGCCGAAAAAGACTCGGCGACGGCTCTGAATTGTTTCGATAAGGCTATCGAAATCGAACCGCACGACTACGAACACCACTTGTTGCGGCTTCGTGTGTATATTGACTCGGAGCAGTTTGATAGGGCTGTTGAAGCGATCAAGGAAACGAACAAGTTACTGAAACGTCATAATGGGATGCACTATTATTCCGAACTCTGTGAACTTCGCGGCTTGTTGGCAATGAAACAGAGTCGGTTTGCCGATGCGGTAAAGGAATTGACCGTTGCCATTCGACATTGTCCGTTGGCGGTAGAACACTATCGTCTCCGCAGTGATGCTTACGAAGCGTTGGGCTACACCGACAAGGCGGAAGCCGACCGGAGGAAGGTGCAAGAACTCGGTAGCGAAACGTGAAAAGAGCGCAAAGAGAATTCGCAATCTCACAATTACAATTCCGTGTGGTATAATGAGATTTATGCCTATGTCGATCATCCCAGTTTCGCCGCCGCTCTGCTCGTGAACTCACCTTGATTTTGCGTCGATGTTTGTTATCATTGTGTGCAGATTAAAAAACGGGAGGCAGTCATGTCAGTGGCAACTGGATTTAATTACAATTATGTTTTCGACCTTGCCGTGCAACTTTCGCCGGAAGAGCAAAAACGGCTCGTGCGGGAATTGCCGAACGGTACCGAAATGAAACCGAAAAGAAATTTTGAAAGTTTCTTACCAGAACCGGGCGAGGAAGAGGAACCGTATGACCATGAAGAATTTTGCCAGTTTATTCTAAACGGTCCTGTCCTTAGCGAGGAACAAATTCAGCGAATGTTGGATGCCAGAGAGGAGGTCAACAAATGCCGCCCGATTGTGTGGTAGATTCCTGTTTGTTCATTGAGTATTTTCGGACAAAAGATAAGGCAAGAACGTGGCTTTACCACTTGATTCAAGCGAGAAAGCGAATCGGGCTTTCGTCGGTTGTGCTTTTTGAAATACTGTCGGGTGCCGATACTCCGCAGCGAGAATTTTGGAAAGGTTTTTTACATCGAGCAGTTCGCTTGCCTTTCGATGAGCGAACTGCGGAGATTGCCGCCGATATTTTTCGGAAACTGCGGCAAAAGAACATTCGCTTGGAGTCCTGTGACGTATTCATTGCGGCAACGGCAGTGGCAAACGATTTGCCTGTGGCAACGTTAAACCGCAAGCACTTTGAACAAATCGAAGGCTTGAAACTTCTGTAGCAGAGCCGCAAGCGTAAGATGGTGTTTTAGCCGGTTTTCGGTTCAAGTTTTCGCTTGATTCGTCCGATACATGCGACGTTGGTTGTGTCAAGTATTTTCCATCCCTCGCCATGAAGTCGAAAGGAATCGCCGTTCTTTGTTTGTTTGCACTGTCCTGTGTTTCGTTGACCGGTTGTTTGAGTTTACAGTTTGGCGGTAAAACACATAACTGTAGCGGCTCGAAGGATGCCGAAGCACGAATCGTCCTGTTGGAGAAACGAATCAACACGTTGGAACATTATGCCGGTATGACAAACTCGCCGGTTTCATTGGCATCGGCGACGACCGAAGTACCGAACAATTCTCCCCCGCTTCCACGTTGATGTTGTTCCTCGCTCACGCTTGCGACTCCGTGTGGTATAATGGGAGTCATGTCCATATCCCCACCGTTGCCACTCACCCGTCAAGAAATGCTCGACCGCGGCTGGGACTCCGTCGATGTCGTCTTCGTAACCGGCGATGCTTACGTTGATCATCCCAGTTTCGCCGCCGCCCTGCTCGCCCGTGTTCTCGAAGCCGAAGGTCTGCGTGTCGGTATTCTCGCTCAACCCGACTGGCACTCCGCCGAACCGTGGACGACCTTCGGACCGCCGAACCTGGCGTTCTGCGTCTCCGCCGGAAATATGGACTCGATGATCAACCACTACACCGCCAATCGGAAAGTCCGAAATAGTGATGCGTACAGTCCCGACGGGCAAATCGGTCTGCGACCCGACCGAGCGACACTATCCTACTGCCAACGTGCAAGAGAGGCATATCCCGGTTGCGTGGTGATTGCTGGCGGTGTCGAGGCAAGTCTGCGCCGACTCGCTCACTACGATTATTGGAGCAACAAAGTCAAACGCTCGATGGTTCTCGATTCCAAAGCCGACCTGCTCGTCTATGGAATGGGGGAAACGCCGCTGCTCGAAATCTTGCGGCGATTGAAAAGCGGCGAACCGATTAGCACGATTCGTGATGTTCGCGGTACGGCATACCGGCTCAAAAAGACCGAAGACCTGCCGGAAGAAACCGAAACGACGTTGCACTTGCCGAGTTTAGAAGAAGTCGAGGCGGACAAGTCGCAGTTCGCCAAAATGACTCGGCTGATCTACGAAAACCTGAATCCGTATCTCGGGCCCAACTCCAGTGGCATCGTGTTGGTGCAGGAAAACGATTTGGAAGCCGTGGTGGTCAATCCGCCGTCGTTGCCGATGGAGACACCGGAACTGGATCGGATTTATGCGTTGCCTTTCACGCGGTTGCCGCATCCGCATTACAAGGGAAAAAAGATACCGGCTTTTGAAACGATCAAGAATTCGATTCAAATTCATCGGGGCTGTTTCGGCGGTTGCACATTTTGTTCGCTGACGGCTCATCAGGGAAAAATCATTCAGAGCCGGAGCGTTGAGTCGGTGGTTAAGGAGGCACAGCGTTTAGCCGCCCCGCCCTGCGGGGGGCATGTTTGCGCCGCACAGGGTGCGACGGCTAACGTCACCGATCTCGGTGGTCCGACGGCAAACATGTACGCTCTCGGTTGCAAAAACGAATCGGCAAAACAACGTTGCCGCCGCTTGTCCTGCCTGTCGCCGACGATGTGTCCGCACTTACAAACCGACCACTCGGCACTCCTGAAATTGATGCGAGCGGTGCGGAAAGTCGAAGGAATCAGCAAGGTGTTCATTGCTTCTGGGGTACGTACCGACTTGGCACTGTGCGACGAGCGGTACATTAGGGAATTGATCGAACACCACACCGGCGGACATTTATCGACCGCCCCGGAACATACCGATCCGACGGTGCTCGAACTCATGAACAAGCCGGGCATCGAACAGTACGATCAGTTCTGCTTGATGTTTACAAGTGTAAGCAAAAAACTCCGCAAGGAACAATACCTTGTGCCATATTTGATAGCGGGTTTTCCGGGTACGACATTGGAGAAAACCATCGAGACGGCAGTCTATTTGAAACGCAACGGCATTCGGTCGGAACAGGTACAGGAGTTTGTGCCGGGTCCTTTCGAGTTGGCAACGTGTATGTATTACACGGGGCTCAATCCGATTACGGGACAGCCGGTGTATGTGCCTTTCCGACTTCGGGAGCGGCGGCAACAGAAGGCGTTGTTGATGTACGATGATCCGAACAGTTATCACGATGTCAAATCGGCACTGAAAGAATGTGGTCGGGAAGATTTAATCGGCACGGGCGCAGATTGTTTGATCGCTTCGTATCCGCCGAAGTCGCTGTCGATGCGCCGGAGTTCGAGAGTGAAACGTTTGCAAACACGAAACGAAGCCGGCAAAAAACTAAAAGAAGATCGTCGAGAAATGTTTGCCGAAAAGATGCGTCAGGAGGACGAAGAGCGTCGGCAAAAATTACGGGAAGAGCGGGAAGCGAAGAAGAGAGCCGGCGACTATGTCGGCGGAAAGCGAACGCAGAAGAGCGGCGGACGCAAGTCCGTCGGTACGAGCCGAGGACGAAGTGATGAAACAAAGAGCCGGGGACGGAGCGGTACTCCGCGCAGTCCCCGGAGTGAAGGCAGAAAGTTCAGCGGTCCCAAGAACGGAGGACGTAAGCCCCCCGGCAAAACCGGCGTTAAACGCGGCGGTAATCGTTAGGTTACGACTCCATTGCCGGAGCACCCGGCTTTAATGTTACAGGTCAATCCGACCCGCCGCCTGAGGAAATGCTTGCACGAACCAATGCCCACCGCAAGAAAAATCGAATGGAAAATCTAAACTTGCACATCCCATGGCTATACTACCGCTGTCTCTTGACAAAAAGAAGGCAATCCCTTACAACGAAGGAGACGTAGAAAGTTCATACAAGGAGAAACAGAATGAAACGACGTACTTTTCTTCAATCCTGCCTTGCCGCTCCACTTATCGTACCGGCAACCGCTTTTGCCCAATCTCCCAATGACCGTATCGGTATCGCCCTCATCGGTTGCGGAGGACAAGGAACCGGCGATCTCCGCTCGGCAGCCCGATTCGGTGATGTCGTTGCCGCCGCCGATGCCGACTTGGCTCACGCCGAAAACATCAAAAAAATGTTCGACGGCAAACCGGCAACATATCAAGACTATCGAAAACTCCTCGAAAACAAAGACGTTGACGTGGTCATTCAGGCAACGCCGGATCATTGGCACACGAAGATCAACATCGAAGCAATGCGTGCTGGGAAAGATGTTTATGGAGAAAAACCGTTGACGCTGACGATTGCCGAAGGACAAAAACTCTGCCGAGTGGTCGAAGAAACGAAACGTGTCTTCCAAACCGGCACGCAACAGCGTAGCGAAAAAGATTTTCAAACCGGTGTCGAACTCGTCCGCAATGGACGAGTCGGAAAACTGCAACGGGTGCTCGTGGCATTGCCCTGGTGCAGTATGCTCGGCGGTCCCTTTACCGCACAACCGATTCCGCCGCAGTTGGACTGGGATTTGTATCAAGGACAGGCTCCGGTGCGTCCGTACTATCCGCAACGGACTCATGCGATTTTCCGTTGGTGGTACGAATACACCGGCGGAATGGCAACGGATTGGGGCAACCATCACGTCGACATCGCTCACTGGGGAATGGATGTCGAAAACACAGGACCGGTCTCCATCGAAGCCCGCGGGCTTTTCCCCAATGCAGGAAAGGCGGACTGCTTCAACACGCCGGACAGATTTTATTCCGAAATGAAATACGCCAACGGTGTAACCATGCATTTTTACGTCGTGTTGAGCGAGCAGTTCCGATTCGGCGGAATCGACACTTACCCAGAGACCACCCCGGAAGAAAAGGCGTGGCTTTGGGGTAAGAATTATCCGCAAGAGATGGATGACAACAAACGCAACGGCATTATGTTCATCGGGGACAAGGGACGGATTTTCGTTAATCGCGGTGCCGTCTATGGCAAAGCGGTTGAGGAACTGACGGAGAATCCATTGCCGAGCGATGCGTGGAGAGTCAAACCGAGTGGCGATCATATGAAAAACTTTTTCGACTGTGTCCGCAGTCGGGAAGAGCCGATTACACCTGCCCGAATCGAACATCGGTCGGTGTCGGTGTGTCATTTGACGAACATTTCGATGCGGCTGGGCGGCAGAAAACTGCAATGGAATCCCGATACGGAGCATTTCGTCAATGACAACGAAGCCGACGCAATGTTGCAGCGGGAACAGCGTTCGCCATACTCGGTGTAGGGACGAGCGTTTGCTGGGACGGCTAAATTCGAACTTCGCAAGAATCGTTTTGCGTGTCCCGGCGGGGGTGTTGTTTTTTTCCCTCTTTTCATGTACAATGCCACCGCTCGGTTTGGCACTTTTCAAAACGACCGGTTTTCCGCAGGAAATACCCCCTGTATATTTTGCCGAAAATCTGGTACAATGCCTGCCCAGTGAATTCGTCAGATTGACTTTACCTCAACCCCTAACTAGGAGATTTTTCAGTGAACAAATTTGCCCGTATTGCCGTTCTTTGCGTTGTTATCGCTATCACTTTTGCCCCTGCTTCGGTGCTTTTGGCAGCAGAAGCAGATGCCGATGAATGGAAGCAAGACCCTGCTGTACAAGCCCAATATGATGCCGAAAAAGTTACCGGCAAAGCATCGTTTGGATATCTCGGTATCAGCATCGGTGCCGGTTTGGCTGCCATCGGCGGCGGTGTTGGTATCGGTCTGGTCGGTGCCAGCGTGATCAGTGCTTCTGCCCGACAACCGGAGATGCAGGCGAAACTCACCACCACCATGTTCATCGCCGCCGCACTCATCGAAGGACTCGCGCTGTTCGCCATCGTCATCTGCATGTTGTGCCTGTTTATGTAGGAGTAAGAAGAAAGGAGTAAGGAGTAAGAATGAGTGGACGAGTGTCGTCTTTCTCCTTTCTCCTTTCTCCTCGCACATTAACCTTAACCTTATCCATTATCATGACCCGTACCTTTTCCATTGCGGTTGCCGTTGCCTTTTTCGTTTTGATTCTCGTCGTTTCTCCCCAGTACGTCTTGGCGGCGGCGGAGCACGGCGGAGATGTCGATTTGAGCCCTATGAAATGGGTCACAGAAACGGCAGTTTGGACGCTCCTCATTTTTCTGACGGTCTTTGCGATTCTGTACAAACTTGCTTTCGGACCGATTGCGAAAGCGTTGGATGACCGGGAACAAGGAATTCTCGACAAAATTGCGTCGGCACAGAAGCAAAATGACGATGCGAAGGACTTGCTGAAACAGTATCAGGAAAAATTGGATGCGTCCAAAGAGGAAGTGCGTCAGATTATCGAAGCCGCCAAACAGGATGCACAGCGGCAGGCGGAAGACATCGTTGTCAAGGCGCGGGAAGCCGCCGGTTTGGAGCGAGATCGGGCGATGAAAGAAATCGAAAGTGCGACGGCATCGGCACTGCAAAGCATTGCGGAGCGGGGAGCGACGTTGGCAACGAACTTGGCGGGCAAAATGATTCGTGCCGAAGTCAAACCGGAACAGCACCGCCATTTGATCGATGCCGCTTTGCAAGAATTCACCACCCGGAGTTAGAGTTAGAATGGGCACTCTGGTATTTTCGTCCACATATACGAAACCCGCTCTCGGTGCGTCCTAGTGTTGTGGGTTTTGGTGTTGTTTTACACGAGCGGGTCTGTATGATAGGAAAATTGATCATATCCCGAATTTTCTATCCCGGCGGCCAACTCATTTGCCGACCACCGAGAAGGTGAAAGTGCAAATGATAAACCGTCTGTCCGCCGTCATTGCCGCAGTTCGTTACCACACGATAACCCTTTTCCAAACCGAGTTCCATCGCCAATTTTCGAATCACTCCGTAAAGATGTCCGAGCAGTGCGGAATCGTCTGCCGTCAGATGCTCCGTCGAAGCAATCTCCTTTTTCGGAATAACCAAAACGTGAACCGGTGCCTGCGGATTGACATCGTGAAACGCCAGACAAAGATCGTCTTCATAAACGATCTTGGCGGGAATCTCCTTGTCGATGATACGTTTGAAAATCGTTTTTTCGGTCATAAATACATTTAGCCGGTACTCTGGTTATATCGTAAATGGGAACAAATTTGTTTTTTCTTCGCGTCCTTTGCGCCTTCTTGGCGTACTTTGCGGTTGAAAAAGAAGTTTTACCGCAAAGAACGCAAAGAGCAATTTCGTACCCTTTATGGTATAGCACGCTCAACTTCGATTATTCATGCTGTCCGACGGCACTTGGATAGAAATCTTTGTGGCAACTGTCGCAGGACTCGGACATCGCCTTAAAACTGGTATCGAATGCCGCATAATTGGGTGTTTTGCCATCGGCTTTATCTTTGGCGTATTGATGAGCGGCGGCGTTCGTTTTGATGGCAAGATCACGAAATTCTTCGCAATGTTTTTTCCACTCTGCCGCTGCATCCGGCTTGGTCGTTTCGGCAACATTGGGAATACATCCCTGTGCAATCGTTGCCATTGCGGCTGTTTGACTGTAAACTTCCTGCCCTCGCACATTGCCCAAGAATCTGTCCAATTTGTTTTCCGTGTCGGAAACTCGTCTCACGGCGGAACTCAAATTCGGCAAGGCTTTCATCGCCGGTTTGAGGTCGGCAACTTTGTCCGTCCATGCAAGTCGTCCGGTGCCTTGACCGGTCAGCGATGCCTTTAATGCGGTATATGCTTTTTGTCCTTCGTCAAGATTTTTCGCAGCGGCAAGAGTTTTTGCCGACGCAATGATCAACGGGGCGGATTTCTTGTACTTGGAATCACCTTCGGCAAGTCCAATGGCGAGGGCAATCAGTGCCGATGCGTTCGCATCCCGAATGATGTCGGCGGCATCTTCGGCATACTTGGGACTCCCGTCGAGCCCTTCTAAAGAGGTACCGATCTTGGTGATGTAGTAATCGATTTGTGCAGTCAGGTCTTCAAGCGGCGGAAGCGGTACGGCTTCATCGGCAAACTTTTCGAGGGCTTCCGACAGTATCGCAGTTGTTTCCGGTGCGACGGTCGTTTCCGGTGCGGGAGCGGAATCTTCGGCGGGTTCATCCCGCTGGGGACTCATCGGTTCGACAAGCGGCGGTATTTTGTCGTGATCGTGGATTTCGGCGGGTTCCACTGGTTGGTTTTTGATCGGTTTGGAATCGGTGCTTGGACAACCGACGCAAAGGGCAAGGAGTAAGACAGAGAATGTTAAAATCGTTCGCATGGCAATCTTCGGAAAAATAGGTTGAAATATCTAAGGACGAAACGTTATTTTAACAAAAGCCGGAATGTTTGCAACCCTGCTCCAATACTGGTTCACCGCCAACGGAAATCATGTCGTTTTTTCTCTTTATCCCTTTGTGGCAAAATGGTTAGCCACAAAGAATACGGAGTATCGAATACTCTGTACACGAGGAAAAGTTGCAAGCCCTTGAATTTCTAGCGTTTTACGTTACACTATCCCAAAGGTCGAATGGAGAAATTGCCGAAAAACTTACATTCGCCGCCAGTTGCTATGAGTTTAGGACTAGGATACATCGGACCCTTTCGTTTGTTGGAAATCATCAACCGCGGACAATCATGTTGTCTGTGGCGTGCCTACGACGACGAAAAACGTGAATACGTCGGAATTAAAACGTTGCTCGAAACGGCGACGCAGCGGCATCAGGTACACCTCCTCGAAAATGAGTACAAGGTCGCTTCTAAATTTATGCATCCGAATTTGATCCGTATTTTTCACTATGATTGGCACAACAAAGTTCCCTACATCGGCATGGAGTGGTTCTCCGCAATCAATCTGAAAATGTGGATTAACCGAGGTTACGAAGCCTACTGCGAACACATTCCGCAAATTATCCTTCAATCGACGAAGGCGTTAGCCTATCAACATGAACAGAATTGGGTGCATCGGGATGTCAAGCCGGATAATTTTCTCTTTGCGCCGGATACGGTCGAAATCAAAATGATCGACTTCGCACTCGCTCAAAAAGTTGCCCCCGGTTTCATGAAATTTTTTACACTCAAAGGAAAAATACAAGGAACCGCTAGTTATATGTCGCCGGAACAAATTCAACGTCAACCGGCAACGCCCCATGCGGACATGTACAGTCTCGGTTGCACTTTTTACGAATTGCTAACGACTCGACTTTTATTTACCGGTGACACGCTCAATGATTTGCTCAATAAACACATTTCGGCTCCTCCGCCGTCCGTAACGTTACGGAACAAAAACATCACGCCGGAGTTTGCAGAACTGATAAAAATGATGCTTGCCAAAAAGCCGCAAGATCGACCTAAGACGACCAGTGAACTACTTCGGCTCGTGCAAACGATCCGACCATTCCGCCGTCGCCCGTCCAAAAACGATGTTGTGTAAAACTTATTCCTGAACGTTATCGAAACATTTCTTGGTTCGTCGTTGTTATTTGCATCGTACCGTCGGGCATCAACAGTAGGGCTTTGCCCGGTGCAAAAAGTTCAGGGGACGTTTGCGCCTCCCGTGATGGTGTTTTCTGCAACTTTCTGCCGCCCATAAAATCCAACACGCAAACGTCCGAACGCAAACCGACATCGGGATAATTCACTTCGACAACCTCGTCGGCAGGTTTTCCGCGGTTAATAAACCGAATTGCTTCATCCTTCGCCATGTTGATCAACATTCCGCGAACAACGTCCCGCTTCTCAACTGGCGGCAACGACTGTCCCAATTTAACATCGAAGTAGTCCAGTATCAATGTTCCTTTTATTGGTCTCAACGGTCCCGTCTGACGCGGAAACTCCGACGGATCCGTAGGAAAGACAGTCCGTATCTGCACCGATACCTGATCCGGTACATGCACCTTCGCAAAAGAACTCCAATCCGACCGGGTCAGTTGATTCTTCGTGTCCACTCCTTCTTCAACGGACGATTCTTGCAGACCGTAATTCGGATTGAGCAGATACAACCGCATTCGATACGTGTACGTCTTGGCGGGTTCAATCGCGAAATCAGAAAACACAAGAAAACTCTCGGCATATTGTTCTCGCGCGGTTCCTTGTTGTCCAAAGGGGACAAGCCGATCCGGTTGAAAATCGAACGAGGCATCTAGTTCATAATGCACTTGAATTTCCCCCTCAGGATACACGATCACCGGCTGCCAAACGAGTTCCTCTTTCGGTTTGAGTTCTGCTCTTTCCAATTCGTAGTAAACATACTCCGGTCTGTTGCTTTCGGAGGTATTCGCATAAACTTGATTATAAATATCCTGCTGTTGCCATAGAGGAATCGTTCCATAGACATTGATCCAAATTGCTGCATCGTTGAGCAGCGGCGACGCACCCGGCACGAGTGGAGGTTGCCACTGTTCCGGTGCGGACAGTCCGATTCGGCGAATCGCTTCCCCTCGTAATGCTTCGGCGGTCAATACTTCAAAGCCGCCGCGAAGTTGCGGACTGGGAAGAAGTGCCAGATTCCATTCCACGTCATTACGATAGGGTTCCGAAAGTATGGGTTCCTTAATCTGTTCGGCATACGTGGCATAGTCGAAGAGTTTTATATTCTCGTCCGCGATTGAGCGTTCGCTGTTCTTGATCGTGTTTTCTGTATTATCCGCTAGTGTTTCCAATTCGTCCGGCTGCCACGGTAACGGTTGATACTGCAATGCCGCTTGCAGAGCGAGTCCGATTGCCGTCGCGATGAGCACTCCTGCGGCGCATTTTTCCCCGTGTCGGATAAGAAACCGCCGCACCGCCGCCACACCGCCGCGTTCATCCTGTTTCCGGTTGAAATTATTCGGCAACTTCATAACACTCAATATGACGACGAAGAATCAGTGGTTCGCGCACCGCCGCCGGTATCCGTTAATATCGGCAGTCTCCACTGAACGTTGGCACGATAGGGATCAATCGGAATCGGCTGCTTGATTTGTTCGGCATACGTTGCGTAATCAAAAAGGGTGATTTCCTCATCTTCTGCCGAGCGTTTGCTTGCCCTGATGGCTGCTTCCGCTTTACCGGCATCTTCTTCGAGGACGCTTGCCTGCCAATCGACCTGCTTACCGATAAAACCCAGCCCTTGAACAGCGAGCAGAAGCGCAAGGAAAGCGACAACGCCCACCACAATCTTTTCGCCATGCCAGAGGAGGAACTGTTGCGCTCCGCCGCCGCTGCTACTTCCCTTACTCTTTTTTTTCTTCTTGGTGTTCTTCGCCATAAGGATTTAATGTTAAAAAATTGTTTATGTTCCACCGCCGATTCTTTTTTCATCCGGCGGAGCGAAAATGTTGATGCAACCATATATCTCGATCTCCACGACATCGGGACCAAAATCGGTATCGCCGCGTCCAGCACTTGGACGTTGATTTCCCTGCGTATTACCACCCGCACCGGGACGCGGACGAGGTCCCTGGATAAAGGAACCTCCTGAAGATGAAGATGAGGATGAGGACGAATCGCTACTCGATCCTGTCGAACTACTCGTACTCGATGCGTACTCGAAAGATTGTACCGCACCTGGGTTAATTGTTACCCATAAAACGTCAATGGGCATCGGACAATTCGCACAGTTAACGAGAATATCGGAAATACGGCGTTGATCGACCCGAAAACGGAGATACACCGGCATTCGCCGATATTGCCCGGTGATTGCGGTATCTCCGTCCATAATCGGTTTTCCGTCGATATCGACGTATCGTCCGGTCATTGCCGTTTTTTGAGTAAGCGCACCACTCGCACCGCTACTGCTTCCATCCGACGAACCCGATGAAGAACTGCCAAGTGTACTGGAACCAGAAGAGGAACCGCTCGACATATCACTGCTAGACGAACTTCCCAGTCCAATGCGTCGGCTTGATTGTTTTGCCAGTTCCACTGCCGCCTTTTGACCGATTAACAATTCGACAATTTCTTTGACCACTGACCCGCTGAGGTCCAATGGGTCTGCACCCGCTCTCGTTCCCGATGTCCCACTATCTCTTGGACCGCTGGATGTCACAGGTTTATTTCGTTCTGGCGAATCTTTGTTCGATTCGGCAACCACCCAGAGCAACGCTTTATAGACCCAAAGGTCTTCTTGGGTCAGCCACACGACAAAGGATTGTGGTCGGTTAGTCCAGTCTTTCATCGTAATGTCCAGTGCAGGATTATCCCAAGCGACTTTTCCTCTAAGGGTAACACTCCCATCTGTTGGAATGGCTACCCGACTAGTCGTCGCTCCGCCTGACGATCCACCACCGGGCTGTCTCCGACCCGTATTGCCGCCTGTGCTTGTGGCAAGTTCGAGCGGTTCAAAACGTTTACCTTCTCGATCTCGGACGCAAACATGCCGGATGTCGTTATCGGGTTCGTCCAATAACTTATTGATTCCGTCTCTGGCAAAGGTGAGATAACTCTCCAACGTAGAACCATCCAACTGATCTAAAAAGTCTTTACTGTTAATATCTTGGAAGGCACCGATTGAAAGTCCTCTCCAGACGTTCTTCTCCGCTTGTTTTTTTTCCATTGTTTCCCAAGCGGTAAAGACGTTTTCCGTCAATTTTACCGTTTCCGCATTGATCTCATCAATCGTTCCCTGATTGGGATGCCTTGCCGCTCCACTGAGAAGTGTCGCGATGCTACTCTTTTGACTCTCCAACTGTTTTTTTTGTTTGTCCAGATCATCTGCAACGGAGCCGATCGCCAACCAGCCGGTTACAACGGCGGCGATGAGACCGAGAGGAGTACAAGCCCAGAAGAGATACTTCTTGACCACTGCCATATTGAATTCGGTTTTCTTTGCCATGACTATTTCGAGGGTTAAGGTTATGAATAATATCGGAGTATCGGCTAAATGGGGCAGTGCATTATGGTGTACCACCCGGCGTATCGGTTCCCGTACTTGTACTCTCTTCTTTCAATTTTCGTTGGCTCGGCGGAGTTTCTTCCCAGGCGAATTGGATCACAAAATCGTATCGCCGCACCGTGATGACAGGCTCCTTGCCATTCTCCGCTGCATATTGCCGTAGCGTCTTCTGCTGCGGTCCCGTTGATCGATTAGCGCCGGGATTACGTATGCTACCTCCTCCACTTCCACCGCCTTGTTGTCCCTGTCCCAGTCTTGCCTGCAAATCGGGATCAATGACAATTCCGGGGGGCAACGTCCCTAATCGGGGATCAAGTAAATCGGGATTGATGCGTTCCGACACCACAATGCTCGGACGATACAGCAACACCGGAAAGGAAACACCGAGGTCTTCCATCGTAATTTTTTTGCTTTGTATCCCAGCCTGCTGTTCTTCGATTGTCGGGGGCAGTTCGATCTCCGCAAATTTCAATGCACGTAACAACCCCTTTCGGAGGTAGGCTTCGCCACCATCCTCCGCAAATTCGTTTGGGTCTTGTGAATTGTGAAAGTGATGACCGGTCATTTGCACAACTTTTGCCGGTCCCGTACCGGTAGGTCCTGTTACAGTCGCATACCGCTCATCATCAGTAAGTTTGGGCGGCTTTTTCGTAACGGCTTCTGCTTCATCATCGGTTTTTTCGGTATCTGGTGAACTGGCGACGGGGCTATCGGTTGCGGCGGGCAATTCTTCGTCGTCTGGATAATAAAGGTTATCCGCTTTCAAGGGAGCAAACCATGTGGCAAGACTATCCACCGAGATGGCTTCGATGCTTTCGATGAAAACTCTATCCATTTTTGCCAAGTTGGCAGTGTTCAAGGAGTTTGGTTTTGCTCCCTGCGGCAAGACGACATTGATTGCTCGGAACAATTCCAACCACGTAATTCGTCCTTCTACGTTGCTCGTCAAGTTTTTACCGATGCTATCCACGTTGTTGAAAGCGGAAACGGCACTACTTTTCTGCGATTGCAGATTAGAGGAGAACGTTTGAGCACTTTGCGCCCGATCACTGGCTTTCTTGTAGGCAGCACTGAACACCGTGTTGTGCGCACTGGAAACACTGGCAAACTTAATCGTGATTCCCAGTAATAGAGCCGCTGCGGCAATCAACATCCACGGTTTCTTTTCGCGGATGATCCGATCCATAATCACTTCACGCGGGATCAGATTCGTTTTCAAAGACGAAACGCCGAGTTGCTGCACCGCAAGTCCATAGGCAACGGCAAATGAATGGAGATTGTCTTTGAAAAGTTGAGTTTCCGTAACTTCGGCACCAATGATGTTATTGAATCGTCCCAACCGGGTAACTTCGTAACCGAGGTTTTGAGCAATGAATTGCCGGAGACCGGGAAGTTTTGCCGCGTTCCCCAACGCAATAATTTTTTGGAATTTCGCCTTCCGATTGAGCGTTTGGTAGTATTCCAATGATCGGTTCACTTCGTTGACCATGTCGTTGAACACGGGACGCATTGCCGTAATCACACGCTTTTGCTCCTCGACATCTTTCGAGGTGGTGATGTTACGTTTGAGATATTCCGCTTTGGAAAACGTGAGTTGCAATTCGCGGGTGAGGGCTTTCGTAAAGGAATTTCCTCCGAGCGGAATGTTCCGAATCCAGATCGTTTCTCCATTGGTGATGACCACGTCGGTCGCATCGGTCCCGATACAGAGAGAAATGAGCGACTCTCGTTGGGTATCATCACTTGTTGCTTCGGCGGCGGGGGGGGGCAACTGGTCGAATGCCATGAAGTTGTACAGGGCAATCGGCGAACTCTGGATGCTGTCGATATCGACGGACTGATTCAAATAAGGAGCGAGGGCTTTTGTGGCGACATCCCGCTTGATGGCGAACATTCCGACGGTCGCGTCCATAAGAGTGTCGTCGTCGGAATCCTGCGCAGGCTTGCCGAGCGGCTGGAAATCGAAGACAACTTCGTTGATATCGAACGGTAGCCATTGTTTTGCCTCGTATCGAATTACGTCGGGGATTTTCTTGGGATCCACCGGCGGCAACGGAAGGAATCGGGAGATGGTGCTTTGCCCAGAGACGGAAATCGCGATGCGGTCTCCTTTCGTCGCATTGCGGCTTAGGAAGGTTTGGAGTGTTTCTGCCAATACTTCTGCCGCATCAGTACCGGGCTGGGAGAGCACTTTTGAATGTTCGATGAAATCGCAAGCGAGTGCTTCGATTTTTCCCGGTTCTTCTGCCAGTGCGCACCGCAGTGCTTTGAGTGATGTATTCCCAATATCGATTCCCCAAACTGCCTGATTTTTTGCCATCTCAACGATTTCCGCTTTATGGGTACGGTTCCTCCGGAGCATTATACCTTATTTTTTTCAAAATGCAACCAAAAAATGGAGGTATTCCGGCGGGTGTCAGTCCGTTAACAAGTTTGCCTTTTCCATCCGAGTTTCTTTGCAGTGGGAACGGGATCGATGTAGCACCGCTCCCGCACTTCCTTCAATGTCCGCTCTCCCTGCCATAACATCTGTCCCAAAGACAATGCCATATTCGTCAAGACCGTCCACGCCTCGCCCCAATCACGCAATACCACGTGCTTATCCTCATCAAAATAACGATCCTTCTGCAAATGCAAACAATTCTCCACTTCCCAATGACCAAGAATGTATTCCTGAAATTCCGACGCAGAAACCTCATCAGAATCAAGACTGCTCATGTAATAGCGCGTTGAAAGAATCGGAGCCTTCCCCTTTCGGCGAATCTCCTTGTCCACTCGAATCAGCGAACGACAGCCGGGAATGTCCAACTGCTCACAAACATACTCTGCCGCCCATTTCTTTACCCATAGACGGCGAACCTCAACAGCCCCCTTTTTGCGGTATCCATTTTTTGGGGGACCTTGCGGTCTTGTAACTTTGTTCTCTTCTTTTTTTG
>Ga0082212_10002136_pt1 | contig 29125 bp, 16 predicted proteins | sample TergutNt197P3_FD_71548 | JGI IMG/M metagenome (GOLD analysis project Ga0082212, IMG submission 71548) | Neocapritermes taracua P3 segment gut microbial communities from Petit-Saut dam, French Guiana - Nt197 P3 | ecosystem: Host-associated > Arthropoda: Insects > Digestive system > Gut ...
GCGTGAGGGCTTCTGTGGAACGACGAAGTGCGAATTCGGTGTTGTTTGGCGGCGGCTCGCCGATGGAAGTCGCCCAACCCAATATGGATGTGGAATGACCGCCGCTCTAACGGAATTGTAATTCAGGTATTTTTCTTTCAAGCGTGAAACTAAGCCATCCGATCCGCTCTGTGAATTCCGGTTAAATTGTATGTCCCCATGTGCATTCCCGCTTGCGAGTGGTCATGATTGTGGTGATGATCATGTTTTTCTGCCCCTTCGGGATATTGAATTCGACCATGCATTGCCGCAACGATGGAATTGACAACACTTTTTTCCACGATTTTCAACTCGTTGAGCGTCAAACCGGAATCGTCGAACTGTCCATCATCCAATTTTTGCTTGACGAGAGCCCGAATTTTTGCTTCGACCTTGTTCGGCGGCACCCCCACCCCCATGCTCCGGCAGGCACTTTCGCACGTATCTGCAATCATCAAAATTGCCGCCTCCTTTGATTGGGGTTTGGGACCCGGATACCGGAACGTGCTTTCTTCGACTTCTTCTTTTCCCCCCTTCGTTGCCCGACCATAAAAGAACGAGACAAGCGAGGTTCCATGATGCTGTTCGATCAAGTCGATCAGCGGCTTCGGAATACCATATTGGCGTGCCATGTCCACACCATCTTTCACATGGGCAATCAGCACAATGGTACTGAGTTGTGGTTCGAGAGTATCGTGGATGTTTTCGTATCCCCCTTGATTTTCGCTGAAATACTCCGGCTTCATAATTTTTCCGATGTCATGAAAATAGGCACCGACCCGGGTGAGCAATCCTCGCGCATAAATAGCATCGGCGGCAGTTTCTGCAATCGATCCCACTTGTGTACAATGTCCATACGTTGCCGGAGCAACTTTGATTAACTCTTGTATCAGCGGATGAGAAACATCGCCAAGTTCCAACAAACTCATGTCCGTTAAAATACCAAATTGTTTTTCAATGAAGGGCAAAATCCCTGTCATCAATAAACCTGCCAAAACAGCCCAAACAAAATTGGCGGCGGCACCTGTGTAGAGTAATGAATCGAAAATACGATCCCCTTGAATTCCCAAGGATACTGTCAAGAAAAAGGTGGCACATCCAGAAATAATGCTGACGATCACCAATTTTTTTCGAGACCGCAATCGACCGAGTTGTACGGCTGTTGCAATGGTTGTACCGAGCAGAATGATGAGTAAATCGATATTTCCTCCATTCCCAACAACGATGACAATGGAGAGAAAAACGGAAAGCACGGTCGCCAGTTCCCACGAATAGACCGTGGAAACGATCATCACAAACAACATTAGCGGCAAAATTTCCCAATCGGCACCAGTAAAAGCGTACCCATGAAACCACCGAGCCGCAGCGACGGTGGCGATCATGCCAATCATCAGACAGGTAAACGACCGAGAGGAGTGGGGACGGCGGCGTTCTGCCCGAAAGGCGAGAGAAACCATAATCACAAGGGCAAGAAAATAAACGCTACAAGCGGACACAAAACGGGTAAACTGTTGAGTTTTCGTTCGGTAACGCAACGACTCATCATATTCGACATAAAGCAAATTGATGTCATTTTGTTGAAGAGTGGTGCCCGCACTGACAAAAATTTGCCTCTGTGTGTATTCTATGAACACTTTCTCCACGCTGCTGGCGGCTTCATCGGAAACTTTGATGGTCGCATTTTGGTCTTCTCGAAGCGTTTCCGGTAATTGAGGGTAAATCCAATTGAATAGATACTCACTCACTAGGGGGTTTTCTATCTCGTGACGGAGGGCGTTTCGCCATGCGGTTCCATCTCTGAGAAGAACATCACTCACTTTGTACTCGATTGACATGTCTGGGATGTCCTGTTTCAGATAGACTAAAACTTTATCCTGACTCCCTCGTCCCAATTCGAAAGGAGGGGTAACCAGAATACCGTAGTCTTCAAAGGGTTTGAATATACGGTACAACTTTTCCCTCAGATCGTCTGAATCGACTTCGTTTTTGAAATGAACAATAAAATTAGCAAAGGTAGTTTCAACGTCGATGTGTTCGGGAATTTCCTCGTGTTCACTGGGAGAAAGAAATTTCAACCATAAGAGTTTTTCATGCTCTCCCAGTTCGTTATATGAACTCACTCGTGCAAGAACGGTAAGCGTATTCCCGAGAGCCTCGCGGAGTTGCACGAGGGGTTGCGAATCGTTGACGAACACATGTGGGGCGATGGAGCGGGCGAGTTGAATTTCAGAATCCGTTTGCTCCTGACTGAAAACGGAAAATGGGGTATTACAAACGACGGGACGTTCGGTAATGTTGTTGATTCGGAAGCGGAAAGGCGGGTTCCAAGCCCCGACAACACAAGCGAGGGCGATTGACGTGAGGAACATGAGGATGATAAATCTGCCTCGATGCTCTTTTTTGAGAAAAATAGCAACGTTATCGAGAAGGCTATGTGCAGCGGATCGCTGAGCCACTCGCTCACTTCGGGTTGCTACCGCAGGCAAATGATGCCCCGGCGATGTTGGAGATGTTGTCATATAGACCGGACCCATCTGAGATGAACCCGCTTGCCGCATGAAGAACGCACGCCATTCTATACTAAAATCCAATTTTGGCAAGGGGAGAAAAAGGCACCCCATTCTTATGCGGGCGATCTGCCCGCGACCTTATGTTGCATATATCAAAGATTCATTTATAATTATCCCTCGATGCTCTTTCCCAAAAACTCTAACGAATTTCTCTCGCGTCCCCTTCGGATTCTCATCATCGGAGGAAGCGTAGTGTTGCTTGCCTTCTTTGTTTTCTCCTCTGCCGAAGCCCGAAAGAAAACCAGCAATCGAGTCGTCGATTGGTTGCCCAAAGGAACCCAAGAACTTAAAGTCTTCATGGAACGCTATCACAAACATTTCTCCGAAGGAGAATATCTGATGGTGTCATGGAAAAATTGCGACATTGAAGATGCACGTCTGGATACCGTTGCCGAGAAATTGACCGCACCGCTTGACGATGGTAGTCCCCCTCATTTCTCCCGGTCGATGACCACCCGATCCGTCATTGAATCACTCATCGGAGATGTCCCGCAACTGAATAAAGAGGGAATGAAGTCCCGGCTTGCCGGTTGGCTTATCGGACGTGACCGGCAAACCGCCTGTCTCATTCTGGTTCCGCCTCGTGAGGGTTTGAAACAGCCCGCCGTTGCTCTCGAATTTCTTTTTGCAACCATCGAACAAGCAACCGGACTTCCGCGATCCGAGATTTACGTTGCCGGAACCAGTATCGACAGCGTTGCTATTGACGAAATTTCCGCTAAATCGCAACGGGCTCTTCTTCCGTTTTTTTTGCTTTTCAGTTTGTTTTTGCTTTTGTGCTGCCTGCGTCATTACTTTGCAGCATTTCTCGTTTTTTGGGCGGCTATCATCAACGAAGAACTTGCCGGTACACTCCTTTATTGGTGCGGAGCGCACGTTGATTCGATCTCCATGCTCAACTCATCGCTCGTTTATGTGTTGACGATTTCCGGCAGCGTTCATTTGATGAATTACTATCGGAAAACACTTGCCGAAACGCCGCCGGGAGAAGAAAAGGGTGTCCCGATGCAAACGTTTCGCAAAGCAGTTCTTCCCTGTTCGCTTGCCACGTTTACCACAGTAATCGGCATGGGTTCGTTGGGAGTAAGTCAGATGATTCCGATTCGGACCTTCGGAATTTATTCTTCGCTTGCATTGTTTTTGGGGACGATTTGGTACTTTCTGTATATCCTTTCTTCTTTGCAGGAGCGTCCGATTCGGCGGTGGTTTTCCGGCAGTAATACCGAACCGCAACCGAACGATCACGGCTCGGTGCCTTTCTGGAAACATTTCGGACTCCTCATTTTCCACTGCCGGTATTTCATTACGGCACTCGCGATCCTTTCGCTTTTTGTGTTTGCGTTTGGCATCAAGGAACTACGCACGTCGGTAACGTTTCACGGGTTGCTCCCGAAAGATGCAAAGGTGTTGCATGATTATCGCATGCTCGAAACTCAAATCGGCGGTCTCATTCCGATTGAGGTCGTTGTCCATTTTCCCCAAGAAGAGTGGGAGAACAGAAAAATGCTCGATCAGTTGCGTTTCTTGGCATCGCTGGTTATGGAATTGCAAAAAACGGACGATGTCGATGCGGTCGTTTCGGTACTGAATTTTCTGCCGAGACTCCCCTCCACAACCGACGCGAGACTCTCTGCCGTCCGAGACAGAGCGGCAATGGAATCGATATTAACCAAGAGTTATGACCGGCTACGTGATCTTCGGTTTTTCAACACCGTCGAAAATGCCGGTGCCGATTCTGGTTACTATTGGCGGATCAGCCTTCGGGTTTCAACGCAAAAGAAATTGAACTATGCCGTCATGATCGCTGGTGTCGAAGAGCGGCTCAAATCTGTTCGGCAACAGAACCAAACCAAAGAGTCGGAACAAGACGCAGTTTCTGAACTGGAAAGCGTCCGTATCGACGTTACCGGCGGCATCCCGCTGGTGTTTCGGGCGCAGGAATTACTCCTTGGGGATTTGATTTATAGTTTCATGACGGCGTTTGGACTCATTGCACTGACGATGATGCTCGTCTTGCGCAGCATTATGCGCGGACTACTGGCGATGGTGCCGAACGTTTTTCCGTGTGTGATTGTCTTCGGATTGTTAGGGCTTTTTGACATTCCGGTTGACATGGGTTCCATGATGACGGCAAGTGTGGCACTGGGAATCTCCGTAGATAGCACTCTGCATTTATTGACTTGGGTAAGTATTGCCATGAGACGCGGACTTACTCGAAAGGATGCAGTGCTTTATGCACTTCAACGATGCAGTGCGGCATTGATTCAGACCACGATCATTTGCGGAGCCGGAATGCTGGTATTCGGGTTGAGTGAGTTTGTCCCGGTCGCACGTTTTGCGATATTGCTCTGCTCCATCTTGGTTGTATCGCTCATCGGTGCCGTTGTGGCGTTGCCTGCCATTCTGTTTAGTCCTCTCGGTCGATTCTTTGAACTCAGCGACAAAGACAAGGAAAGGGCATGGATACTCTAGAAGCAAGAGCGGCGGCGCAGACGCTCAAGAGCGGCGGACGTTAGTCCGCCGATTCACAACCGGCATACTTGCGTACCGGCATACTTGCGTATGCCGCTCTTGCACAATAAGCATAAGCAAGGATCAAATATCCCACTCCCTTGAGCTCATTCACGGCACCAATCCCATACGCAATGGGCAAGGCGGTTCGACAAAATCCGGCATGTCCGCCCGCGGAAATTCTGTAACTCGTTGCTGAACGGGCAGAAATGTCTCCAGAATCTTTTGGTAGTCCGCATCATCAGTGGACGCAAATACGATTCTCGAACATTTTTGCGTTCCTCCGGCTTTTTCTGCAAGCGGAGCAAGCAAAAACGCATTGTCCTGCGGATTCATAAAACGTGTATAAAATTCTCTGGGGATTCCCGCCTCATGACACTCCGCACACCGCCGATGAGCGACTTCCGATAAAACGGCATCCAACGTGTCTGGGTACATTCGACGACAACCGAGTTGAGTCCGATGGTTCGACGCACTGGTCGGATAATACGGAACATTCAAATCGATCCAGTGATAAACACGTTCGCGGTCTTCCTGCGGTACATCAATCCGTTTTTGTCCCTCTTCGTCAGGATGACCCGTTCGGAGGAGTTCCGCAAGCAAACTTGCCGGACTTCCCCAACGTTGGGGTTCAATTTCAAGAATGTTCCATTCCGATCCGTTGATCGTCCAAATCCAACTTGTGTAAGGACTCTCCCCCTCATCGCGGCTGTCGATTCGGATACCGTTATGCCGGTAATTCTTTTCGCCAAACGTCCCTTTCCGGGCAAGATGATCGTAAGACACATTGAAAAAATCGGTATAATCCCCGGCAAGATCAATATCGCCTGATTTCTCACGCGGATTATGACATTCAACACAGTGCTTGTCCAGAACCGGCTGAACGACTTCGAGATAGGAGAACCCCTTGACTCCCCAGTCGGGCTGGACTAATTCTTGCGGTTTGGTCTGCTGTTGCAATCGTGAGCGGTCGGGCGGTGCCACCATATTGCGGTCGGCATGGCAACCCACGCACCCTTGCACTTCGCCCGGCATGAGATGGGTAAACGTTCTCATCCGTTGGACGGCTCTCCCTTCGGCATCAAGAGCCAAGAAATAGATCGGCACCTCCGAGGGGACATTGAAACAAGCGGAACCGTCTTCGGCAACATCGGCAAACCCCCAAAGTTTTTTCGGTGAATACGTCGCACCGCACGAAACCAAGGGAAACTGGAATCCAAAAACGGCAAGCGTCTCTAAAGCACCGTCAGTTCTGCCCGGTATTTCCCGCATGATTGGCGAGTGGACTCCTTTTTCAATGTCTTGCACTACGGCGATACGTTTCACTTCCCCCCGCTTGATTGCAGGTTCGAGACCATTGTACACATCCTTCATCACGACAGTACCCCAGTGTCCTGAAACGCTGCCGTCTTCCGGCAGGGCAAGCATTTCTTCGGCGATTGCCGAATGGAGGACGGGCGGTGTCGGAACCGTCCTGATCGGTTGAACACTGTAATAACCGAACGGGTATTGGGGTGGTCGCAACGTCGCTCGGTTGCCGTCAATGGTTCGAATTTCTACGGCTCCGCTTTTCGTGACCAAATAGGTCGATTCGTCGAGGGCGAAGGGTTTTTCATAAGGTCCGCGTAGTCCGTTGCCCCACTGGTCGCCGGGGTTGTAAATATCGACTTCCGGCGTGGTATTCAGGATTCCTTCGGTGTCGTTCGAGCCGAATCGGCGGTCAATCTGCACGATACCGCCGATGCAGTCCCAGTTGTGATTCGTGGCGAGCGCAATGACTTTTTGTGAATTCGGGATTGTCCGGGCATCCATGAACGTACCGGGCGCAAGAATTCGGTTGCCGAAAAAACCAGCCAGATTGGTTCCGTCGGGATAAATGGTCCAAAGGCTCTGAATCGGTGCAGCACATCGGTCCACATATTCCCAGCGGGTGAAAATAATTTGTCCGTCGTCGAGTACCGACGGTGTAAAGTCCATGAGGTAGTTGGCGGAAAGACGTTTTTGATTGGAACCGTCGCGATCCATCCGATAGAGCACCGGTGAAGTAACGACCCAGCAATAGGCATACGCAGGTTTGCGGTCAGAGATGAACGCAATACCTCCGTCAGGGAGCCAGCAGGCGTTGAGATTGTTGTAAGGGGCGTTGGTGATTTGTTTCAAGTTGGAACCGTCGATGCTCACCGTCCATATCTGGTAGTTTTCTTCGGAACAGGAACCGAAACTCACATCCACAAGATGGGCGGCTGTGTTGACATCGGAGCGTCCTTTCCGTTTCCAAGAAAAGACGATATCGTGTCCGTTCCAATGGAGGGAGGCATCCAGGATCATCCCTTCTCCGGCATCGACGATTTTTTTGAGTGTTCCGCCACATTCGTCCGGTGTAAGCACACAGAGACCGCCGCCGGGGACAAAGCCTTCCACATGGTAGGTGTACACATGCGAAATCTGAAGATGGTGCCGCTCTATGACGAGCAAGTCTTTGAAACCAAAATCACCTTGCAACACCTTTTTCGCCAGATTCTGTTCCGTCTCAGTCCGTTTTTCCACGAACATGGAATAGAGTTCTCCGTCGGACGGACTTTGCGCAAATACGGCGATTTCCGACGCACCTGGACAGGTTGATGTCGTATAGGCGTTCAAAAAACGGAGTGTGAGCGATCTCACGGTTTTTGCTTCGGGGAGGACAATGCGTTGGGGTCCGTGGATCATCTGGAACGTACCGCGAACGATGGGGGTCGGATCGTTGTCCAGCAAGAGTTCGTAGTCCTTAAAACATTCGGTCATGAGGATAGCGGTTCGTCCAAAATAGATGACTTCGGCGACGGTTTGCGGTTCGTCCCAGTCGAAACGAAACCAACTGTCATACCCTTCTTCTCCTCCGCGAATTGCCCAAGCGTGTCCTGCGTCGTTTGGTGCGGAATTTCCGCGATAGAGAAATGCCATTTCGCTAAATGGAACGATACCGTCCACTGCTCCGGTTGCGGCAAATTCTTCGCTGAATTCGCTTTTTGCCGCGACTTTAGCCTTGGCGGCAAGATTTTCCGGTGCCGCACTATGGGCGGTATTGAAATGGATCGAAACTACAAAGCATAGTAAGACAAGTCGTTTCATTGTAAGTCATCTCCATTGATTGTGTGGTGGGTATAGATTTGCTATACAGACGTGATTGTATTGGATTTCGTTGTATTTTTCAACGGGAGGTATTCCTATGGAACGCAATCTGCAACGGCTTGCCAAAATGTGTCTGCAAAATTTGAACGCACCCATTTTTTCATTACGGTTCTTGTCCCCTATTGCAATTTATGGTACAACGCTCGTTCTGGAAAGGACAGAGCCATCATCACACCAATGATCGACCACGAGCGGCACGAACGCATCGCCAAAAACGTCCAAGAGGTATGGCATCGAATCGAGCAGTCGGCAGCCAAAAGCGGACGTGCCCAAAATGACATTCGATTGATTGCCGTCAGTAAGTACGCCGACATCGCCGACGGTGTGGTCGAAGCATTGTTTGCTGCCGGATGTCATGAACTCGGCGAAGCAAGACCGCAACGGTTAATCGAAAAGGCGGAATACTACGAGACGATGCCGATTCGCTGGCATCTGATTGGTGCGCTTCAACGAAACAAGGTGCGAAAAATCCTGCCTGTAACGACATTGATCCATTCACTCGATTCGCTTCGGCTTGCAGAAACAATCGACCGAATTGCCGAAGAGGAACAGTTACCGCCCATCCACTGCTTGCTGGAGGTTGCTCTCTCGCAGGATACGGATAAGCATGGAGTCGAACCGCAACAGGTTCTAAAGGTTTTGGACGAAATGGGGACGTACAAACATATCGTAGTGGACGGTCTGATGGGAATGGCGGGATTGGAGTCGGACGAATCCCAGATTTGCCGGGAGTTTGAACTGCTACGAAAAACGGCGGAGTCGGCGCAGCACAGAATGTTGCCGCCCAATGTTCCACTCCGTGAATTGTCGATGGGAATGAGTGACGACTTTGAAATTGCGATTGAAGAAGGTGCCACTCTCGTCCGCCTCGGTTCGATTTTGTACCACTAGGTGTTCAATTCTGAACAGTATCATTCTCTGCCAGGAGACGCACAAGCACTATCAATTTTTCTGCCTTATGGAGTGCATCGGGTTCGAGCTTCGCCAGTGCCTTTGCCTTTTCAAATGCCGACTTCGATTCCACTGGGATATTTGCTTTTGTCAAAAGGTCAGCGATTGCCACATAGATTTGAAACAACTGATCTCGAATTGCCGATTCATCAACTGCAGATTCATCCCCAGAGCCCGGCAAATTGACCTTGATTTTACTATTTGCTGTTGCCGCCGGCGCAGATTCTGGTTGCTCGGAGACCAAATCCTTCAACACTTTCAAGTCCTTTACGTCCAACGTCTGCATCAGTTTTCCGAGGTTTTCTTTTGTACCTGACTGATCTTGGAGTTCAATCTGAAATTGGGCAAGGAGTATCCGATGCTGAATGATTTGCATCGGGTCGGTCTCTTTATCAATTTGTTCGGAAATCAGTTTCAACGTTTGTCTGGCACCGGCAATGTCCATGATTTGTACCTGTTCCTGCAAAACTTCAATCAAGATATCCATTCGTTCGGTTGCGTCGGCAATTTTGGCGGCTTGAGCGGCTTCCTCACGCAATTCTGCGACGGCAACCTTTTCTTCGCTCGTATAGGTTTCAGTAATCCGCTGAACCACAGAATCCTCGTGAGTCTCTTCAAATTGCTTCAACAGAACTTGACGTTTGATTTCTTGCCGGAGAGCATCGTTGTCCTTCGACTGATCGATAAACTGAACTGCCTCAGCAAATTGCTTTGCTTCTATCAACGACTCCACTTTTCCGATAAGTAACGTCAGCCCTGCTTCAGCAGGATTCTTCAAACGTTTACCGACTTGAGCCGCCGCATCACCCCTGTTGCTTTTCTGGAGATGTAAAATAAACATCTGCAAGGAGCGTTCCCGATTGGCTTCGGAGATCAGGGCGGACATTTCTCCTATTTTTTCATCACTCACGGTCTTGATGTTTGCAAGCACCCAACCATGAACGAGTGCGTCCCGAGCCATATCGTCGGCGGGAAACGCCTTGATCAACTTTTCGGCTTCGGGATATTTTTCGCTCTGAATAAGCGACTGGAACAATGCACCAGTCATTTCCCGTTTGATTTGAGGGTCAACAATCGCTTGGGAGGTTGCATGTGCTTCCTCAATTTGTCCGTACCGCACTTGGCTTTGAAGAACCAACTGGGCAACCTGTGTTTGATCTCTCACCTCTTCGAGTCGTTTGACAATCCCTAATGCTTCCGCAAAAGCGGCGGCGGATTCTGCCGTTTTTCCTTGCCGGGCAAGTTCACGTCCCAAAATAGCGCGAGCAAATGCTTCAAGGATAGTATCTTTTGCTTCGACTGTTCCGCCGATGGCTTGCCGAATTAACTCAGAAGCGTCGAACGGTTTCAAGGTTTTATCTTGTTCATGTCCAAAAATAATTTTTATTGCGAGATTCAGTTGACATTTGTATCGGTCAGCGGATTTGTTGATCCGAAGCAAGATTCCAACGGCTTCGGCGTATTCTTCCTGATCGCAGAGGGCATGGGCGATACCTTCATAAAGTTGAGTACGAAGTTCTTCGGGTTCGATAGTGGGCGCAAGTACCGTCAGGGCTTCGATGACCTTCTTGGCAGGTAGATTATTGTCTAGATGAACTGCGAGACCGAGCAACTGAAAAAGTTCTCCGGCTCGGGAATTCGATTCTGCCTGCGCCAGCGTTTGGAGCGATTCATCAAAAAGGGCAAGGATATCGGGTGTTGCCTTTATCTTTGTTTTAGCGGCATCAGGTGAATCTTGGGTAAAAGCGAGGGAAACAATGGCAATGGCGACGAAAGAAAGTAGCGAAAACGTGCGGAACATTCAGTAATCCTCCTGAAATAATGAGTGAATAAAGTACCTGTCATTGTACCCGAATTTCCTACGCTATGCAAGGTTGTAGAGTTGGAAGGCAGACGGTCGGCAACCTACCGGCCTGTCTGCAATTTTCCGGTGAAAGCCCAAGTCCCGATATGTTCTAACCCTTATCGAATTGGAAGTCTGCCGGAACATAGAGAAGTCGGGCACACGAACTGCATGTCACCGGTTTTTTGGCAAGAATATGAGCCAGTGAGTTGACAGGGATTTGATGATTGCATCCACCGCAATACTTTTGATCTTCGACAATCGCCAGGGCATCGGCACCGCCGACACTGTGAATCAGGCGATTATAAACGTCCAAAAACTCTTTCGGCATTTTGGCTTCTTCAACTTGAAGTTGCTTGTGGTACTCGGCAATCTCTGATTCGATATGGGGCTTTTCAGAAAAGAACTTTTTCTTTGTCGTTTCGTACAGATCCTGAACTTTTTTAATCTCGGCTTCAACGGGAAGAAAATTCTGGGTGAATTTTTCCGCTTTATCCATGGCATCAAGTGCCGCGTCATCTAAAGTACCCCTCACCGTTTCGTCCGTTTGGATTTGGAGTTGCAGTGCCTGATAATCTTTGTTCGTTTTTGCTTCTTGCAACTGTAATTTTCGTTTTGTGATTGCCTGGTCGTGAGCCGCAACCTCCTGTTCCTTGCTTTTTGCCTGGGCAACCAACGCTCGGTGTTCTTCCTGTAATTGTTCGAGTTTTGCGATGGATTTTTGGATATTCCCTTCTTGGGTTTTCATCAACAAGGGTCCTCGCCGTAACCGACCGTTTAGGTCGCTGAGCCGAGTTTGAATAAGATGAATGTGCTCTAAAACGTCCCGAATCTCGCCAATATCTGCCATAGTTACAATAAAAACGTCCTTGTCTTCACAAAAACGACAGAAACCATTGTACCATGTTCAAGGGAGGAGGCAAGACAGTATGCCCAACGGCGGCGTGCCGGGCAGTCCGTTCGAAATTTTCGATTTGATGCTGACGAGATAGGAATCCGACTTCTGGTCATTGCAAGAGTGCCGTAACCTTCAGTAACACTTTGCAACCATTCATAAACTCTTGTATCATAATTGGTTACAGACTTCCCTGTCAACCCGTTTACTGCTCCTTCCAGTCCATTTCTGCCGCTTACAACAGTCGGTAAACGGCTGCCTATTTCGTAACAAATCCAAAACGTTGGAATACCTCTTTTCCCTGCGGGGAACACATGAAATCGGCAAAACGTTCGCAAAAACCGAAGTTGAACGCGGAACTGAGAGCGACCAACCGGGCGGCAACGACACACCGTTCGTCAGGGTTGTCGATCAGAGAGACTTCCTCTGCAAAACTTTTTTCTTCGACGACGGTTTTATGCATGATCTGTAATAGATGTCGAATCATTTCAACGTCCTTTTTCCGTTCGGCATCTCGAATGAATTTTGCGAACATTGTATTGTATTGCTCCGAGTATTTTACCAGCAGAAAATTGATTTGACTCGTCGCATCCCAAACAAGAGCCGCTTCGATGTTCCCTAGTTCCAACGCTTCCAATAAATCGTATTGCCGCTCAAAGGTTTGGACAAGTTCCATCGGGATTTCAGACTCACCACCGGGGATGATTTTGCCCAACACTTTCCATGACGACTCGCCTAACCCATCGAATGAAGGACTCACGATTCCCAATTTTTGGTTTGTGTCTAATACATCTCGAACTGATTGAAATTGATGCGGATTACCTTTGGGAACAAGCATTGTAAGGGTTAAATAACAAACAGGATATTCGTGTGTGGACAGGGCGGTATTCCGAATTTTATCGAGATGTTTCTGTGAATCCGTCAAGAATAGATCGCCAAACTGATATTCGGCAATCCTTTCGAGTTGTTGTTCGATGTCCGAATTGATTTGGGAATTCGGAGCCGCTGATACAACCGTAGAATCGTCTTGCGGACTTCTTGGCATCGCCCGCCACGGGGAGCGGCTACGTCGTTCTGCTCCAATTTCAATAGAGTCCTCTGTCTTACGGGCGGTGCGCTCTGCCCGGACAGGAATCAAAATGACTGGAAAACCGTAAATCTTGTTGAAGAAGATCGCTTCCTCCTGCATCACGTACCAAAAAGTCTCATTACAATAGATGTAGAGTTGTGTATCTTCTCTCGGTCCGCAGCCGAAAAATGCTACGATACAAAACAAGAGTAATGGGTACAAGCGTTGCATACACTTATTCTACTATAATGATTTTCACAATGCAAATTCTGGAACGCAGCGTGCAATAAAACTGCAAAACCATTGTTCCCGTCATTCCCGCGAAAGTGGGAATCCAGAGAGTTGATATGAAAGTCTTCTGTCTGGATTCCTGCCTGCGCAGGAATGACGTAAGCGGCATGCATTTTCGGGCGGAAGCCCTACACAACCGCCCCCTACCACATACCGCGATTGGGCATGCCGGGATAGATCATATTTTGATTCTGTTGATTCCGTAACATCATCTGCCGCATCATCATTTGCTGATACCGCATCATATCCCCCTGTTCCATCACCCGAATGGCATTCTGTACGACCAGCCCATTCACGCCCAGTGGAATGACGTGAATCTTGCGTCCCCCTTCTGCCACTGCCCTTCGATCCACTTCCTCGATGTACTCCTTCAACTCCGTCGCCAGAGGTTCAGGGGCGAACACTTCCAAAGAGTTCGAGGTGTTATTGACATAAATCTGCGGTGTCAGTCCGCCCGGCAGTTGAGTCATTCGCAATTTCGATTGATAGACTTTCATCACGTCATTCCACACCCGGCTTGCCTCGGTGTTCTCAATCGGTACCGAAATCGGCTTCCTCACCATCTTCTCGCCCGGCAATTCCGAAACGTCGAAGGTGGCAATCAGTTTTCCGACTTCCAACCGATCCGCTTTTGATCCCCAAACGATAAGTGTATTGGCAGTAATGTCCGGCTCGATGTATAGTTGTGTTGCACGTCCGGTTCCGGCAAATCGCGATTGTTGCGGATACAGTTTATCCCGCAGGGGTAACAACAATCTGCCGTAAACCACTTGGGCACTGATATTGCGTACCGAATAAATCGTGTAGTCACGTCCTTCATAGACGATTCCTGTGTTGATGATGTTGATGAGCGACTCTAAACGGTCTAGTGCCGCCGCATCATCCGAGGCAATCATCATCGAGCCGTCTTCTTTGGCGACAACATAGACAGAAGGCAGTCCGGGAGCGTCGATAGACTCCGTCGCCTCCTCCTTTTCTGGTGTTCCTTGCGGAGTCTCACGTTGGATTTCATCCTCCACCGAATACTGCGAAGGCGTTTCGTCCTCCTTTGTATTGATGATTTTCAACTGGTTCGGCTGAGATTGTTTCCACCGTTTTTCCAATTCTTTGAACAGTTCCGCATTGCCGCGAATATCGAGCGTGCGGATGTTTCCTCTCTGGTAGTTACCGCCGCTGGCACCGGCACCGGAAGTCCGCCGTTTGGATTCCGGTTTTTCGGGATACCAAACATCTTCTCCCATATTGCGCAACGCCTCGGCAACTTGTTCCAGTTCTTTCGGAGTACCAAAGATGTTCAGCCTATTCGTGTACTCATCAATTTTGACCATCGGTCTCACATAGTAACTGTAATCGGTAAACAACATCTCGACAGCATCCTGCGCCTCGTTGGGGGCAAGATACTCCAATGCGACAGACAACAACTTCCGTTCCTCGGCACGGAGACTGTCCAAAACTTCCGAAACCATTTTCTGATCTTCGGGACGCGCCAGCACGATAAATTGATCGCCATACGAGTCATAAAAATTCCGAATATCATATCCCCGTTCCGATTTCAGTGAATTCAACACGGAATTCGCAACAAGATAAGAGATGTTCCTGAGCGGATGTAACATCACCTGAATATCGGGATCGGATTCGTTGAGCGTATCGACCATCAACTTGATTTTGAGATGGTCATCAGGTTTTGCCCAAACGAGTGCCTGATTCGGATTGGTCGCAAAAGAAAGACTCGCATTGGGAGCAATGTAGGGAAGTGCATTAGAGACCGTTTGCCGGTTGGTTCCACGTTGGAAGGTATAGACCTCCATATTGACGGTGGTTGCCGGATGTTCAGCGAGTATGTCATCCACCAACTGATCAATTTTGTCGAGATCGGCAGGTTTTCCCCAAACGACCAACTGTCCCGGTGCCGAACCGTACATCGGTACAACACGTCCACTGAATGCAGACGGAATGAAACTAAAAACGTGTGTAAACCACCCCGATGACAGTGCGCTCAAATCGTAGGCTCGCGATGTTGCTTCCGTGCCGGCAGGACGCGGAATGTCGAATTCGGCAACGCATGCGGCAATTTGCCGATGGACCTCCGGTCGGGCATAGACCATCAAATCGCCCGTTTCCCAGTTGGGTGTGATGGCTGCCAAATTATAAAACCCATCCGTCAAAATTGCCATTCCTTGTTGCCACGGAATGTGCTTGAAAAAATACGGTTTCATGATCCGCTCCGGGTAGGCTTCGGCAAACGTTTCCATCATTGCCGTAATCTCCTCATGCTCAGTGGGACTGACCCACGCGACCAGTTCGCTCGGATTGGCGAGGTAAGTCAACAAACCGGGAAACTGCTGTTGCAGCAATGCTTGCGCCGTGGTTGCTCGTTGAGTGCCTGTCCAATAAACTTGTAGCGTAACGTCGGTTTCCGAATTATTCAATTTGGCGACGGCTTCCTCGATTTTGGTGTGATCCGATTCCTTTGCTCCCACCAAAATCTGATTGGGCGTGGAGCCGAGATAAGGCACCGCATTGGGCGTAATTTGTGCAATCATCGGTGAAAGAAGAGACATGGCATTGCCGCGATTGACGATGTATTCACGCACCTTGATTTTTGCCGCCGGAGCATCGGCAAGGATTTCCTGAATGACCGGCTCGATTTTTTCATGATCCGCCTGCTTGGCATAGACGATCAACTGTCCCGGTATGGGACTGTACATCACTCGGATACGGCTGGCGTATTCCTGCTGAAGTTGCGACGAAACCGAATTAAACTGCCACGGCGCAAGTTCGCTCAAATCGTACGTTTTCGGCAAACGTTCCGTTTCGGCGGGACGCGGAATGTCGAATTCGGCAATCGCGGCGGTTATTTGTTCATGAACATTCGGGGCGGCATGAACCATGAGATCGTCTGTGGTCGGATGAGGATAAATGGTGGCTTGCCCTGAAAAAGTCTGTTGCAACAATGATGCCGCTTCGTACAACAGAACGTGTTTGAGGGAGTACGTCCGCATCACCCGCTCCGGGTACGCTTCGACAAACGCTTTTAACATTTCGGTAATCGTCTCATGTTGGGCGGAAGTAACCCAGGCGACAATTTCGCTCTGATTGGCAAGTTGAACCACCATATAGGGAAACTGCCGCTGGATCAAATTTAGGGCGGTCGGTGCTCGTTCTATCCCCGTCTTATAGACGTGCATCGTTATATCGGGGTCCGCTTTATTCAATTTATCGACGAGATCCGCAATTTTGACGTGGTCTGATTCCCTTCCAAAAATTAAAACCTGATTGGGCGTTGTCCCCACAAAATGTTGGACATGGGGTACAAGTTCCGAAAGCATCATGTGGAAGAGGTCATGAGCGTGTCCGTGATTAAGGGTATAGGGACGCATGATTCTTGTTGCCCCCGGTGCGTCGGCAATGATTTGCGCAACGAGTAGTGCTACTTTTTCCTGATCCGCCGGTTTTGCATGGATGATCAACTGTCCCCGCGTCGCACCGTACATGACCCGGGCACGTTCTCCGAACTCCTGCTCAATTCGCGACCGGGCAACTTCTAATTGTCCCAGCGGAAGATCAGCCAAATCGTATGATTTCGGCACACGTTCCGTTTCGGCAGGGCGCGGAATGTCAAAATTCGCAATGCATGCCGCTATTCGGTCATGCACATCCGGCAGGGCAAACACCAGAAGATCATCCGTTGTCGGGCGATGATACATGGCAATTTGCCCTACGAACAACCGATTGATCGTATCCGCTGCCTCGCCTAACGGAATGTGTTTGAAAAAATAAGGACGCAATACCGATTCGGGATACGCGTCGGCAATGTCCTTCAGCATGGTTTCAATGACATCATGCACGGCGGGGCTGGTCCATGCAATAATCTCGTGCCGACCTAACGGAAACACTATCGTTTGGGGAAATACACCACTTATCAAATTGTAGGCAAGATAGGCTCTATCGGTTCCGACTTTATAGACGTGTAAGCGGTGCTGCGGGTCAATTTCGGTGGCGGACTCCATGACTGCCAGTGCTTGGGCGATGTCCCGCTGATCTTTGGGAGTTGCCCGAACGAGTATCTGTTCCGGGGTCAAACCGCGCGTCATGTATGCCGATGGGACAATATCATGAAATAACTCAAAGACGTGCCCTGCGTTCAGCCGTTTGAGATGATAGATTGCGATGACCGGATGCCGCCGCTCGCTATCGTCCCGATACGTTTTCACGAAATCGGCGATTTTCTTGTGCTCGTCTTCGGTGGCAACGACCATGGCACTGCCATAGTCCGACATCGGGACACATGCCGCATTGGGAAAGGCTTGCTCGAGGGAAGCGTAGAATACCCAATACAATTCTGCCGGTACATCTTCCAAGAGGTAGGTACGTTGCACTCTCTTGTGCGAGTCGGGCAAGTCTTTATCGAGTTCCTTGATCGTTTTTTCGATTTCCACCTGTTCGAGCGGTGTGGCGACGACCACGATGAACTTTCCCTCGTCGGGGCGTTGGAAATCTTGCGGTTGGGGCAGACCGGGCATCTGGACAGCGGTCGTCAGTTTTTCGGGATCGAACGCCGCATTCGGATAGAGCGCAGAAAGCCACGTCGTCGCCGAATCGGTGCTGATATGGAGCAACGGATAGGTTTTGACAATCGTCCGTTCTCCTTCGGGCAAAGGCTGGAAAATGTCTTCAAAAGATTTTTTAATTTGCTCCAATTTGTTTTTCGGTGCCCAAACGAGAATTTGATTCATTACACCTCCCGGTAGAAGGGTTACCTTGGGATGAATTCGTTGAACTGTTTCGATCACTCTTTCCCGGCTGTACGGCGATTTTTCCGGCAGCGTGAGTGCCAACATTTCTTTTTTACTGTCCATCGTTTTGTCATTTATTTCTCTCACCAGTTCTTCAATTCTTCCATGATCCGATTCTGTTGCGTATGCGATAAAATCGCCGATGGAGTCATAATACCACCCCCACCCCGGCGACTCGAAACGTTGCATAATATATTGCATATTAGCAGAAGGCACCACCTGTTGGAATAGTGGACGGAGATACCAAAAATCATCCACATCGTCCAAGGAATACCGACGGATCGAAAGTTTCACGTCTGCTTGATTTCCGACGGCGACGAGTTGTTCCATTGCCATCTTGATTTCTTTATGCTGTTCTGTTGTTACGAATACATAAGCAGAACGGGTCTGCGGGTCAACTTTGTAGTAACCAAACTTTCTTGCTTTAGTGCTTGACATTTGATTGTCCCCCCCCCATCCCCAATTAAAGTACCCTGAAGGCATACGTTGGTAATAATACCACCAACCAAGCCGCCTGACCAAATCATCCGGTGACATGGATTCGGCTTCCGGTAATTGATTGTATAACAGTGCCTCAATCATGACCGGATCAGTATCACCAAAAGAATAGACGGTTAGATGGATACGAAACCGTTCATCCTTTTCCCGAAGTTGCTCAAACAATTCCTTGATTTTTTGGTGATCTCTTGCAATCGCCTTAACGACAATTTTGTCATCGCCGGGAAGTGCGTAAACACTACTTTCGGGAATAATCGTTTGGAATAACCGCATGACCATTGCAGGATCAAGATTGGCGGCGGAATACGCTTTGAAACTTTCTGCGAGTTCCGATTCGGGATCGACCTCTTTGTTTGCCTCCTCGACGATTTCCGCAATTCGGACATGCTCTTCGGGGGAAGCCCAAACGAAAACCTTTCGGGATTGTGCATCAAGTTCGATTTTCAGTCCTCGATAGATTCCCTCGATGATGGTCTTGATAGTGTCCGGTTCGATTGCCACCGGATAGGCGACCATTTCTCGGTCGTCGATGCTTCCTTGGATTCGGAGCGTTCGAGTCACTTTTTCCATATCTTCGGCAGTTGCCCACACCATCAGGCGGTTGCCCGTCGCATCGGGAAAGAGTTTTGCATCGGGATGCGCCGATTGCAAAATGTTCTGAGCGGTCTCCAAATCGCCGACGGACATGGGAAAACTCTTAAATTGCCGCTCAGGAGTATTCGCCAGCCCCTCCTTGAACTGTTTAAGCACGGTCGCAATCAATTCATGTTCCGTCGGTCGCGCCCAGATATACATCTGATCCGACGGTGCGGTAGAAGATTCGTCGCCGCCGCCCGGTATGATTTTTGCGTCCCGAAAGTCATTAACGGCTGTTTCCGTGATGAACGAAGTCAATCGGTTTCGGACATCATTCGTAACCGTATAGATGCAGACGACGGGGTCTTCGAGTGCCGTAAAGGTCTCGGCAATCGACTTGGTGTTCGCTTCGATGATTTTGTGGTCGGACGGTCTCGCAATCACCAAAATTTGCTTGTGATCGGGGATCAGAGCGGCATGCGGGGTCATTCGCTGGATGCCTTCCAGAACGGACTGTTCCGGTCGTATAGGGTAAAATTTCACAATGGGGTCGTCTTCTGCGGGTTCTTTCGGGTCAATCGTTTCGACCAGTGCAGTAATCTTGGGCATCAATTCGGGATAGGCTTCGACCACAACATAGCGTCCTTGTTCATCATACGAGACGGTGGACGAGGGATACATTCGGTTGACAATTCCCGCAATATCCCAGTAGAACATCCGATTACATTCGAACCGCATCACTTTTTTTTCCGGCTCGACAAAGGAGGCGGCTATCAACTCTGCGTTTTTTTTTATGATTTCCTGCTCCGCTGGCGGTGCGATCACCATGATTCGTCCGAATTCCGCCTGATTCCAATACATGTCCCAAGCAACCGAAATTTGTGCCGTCGGAGCAAGTTCCCGCAAGCCTTCAAGAATATAGTACGAGGGATGTACTTTCAAAGAGTAGTACATCACGACCGGATCGTTTTCCGAGGGTTTTTCGGGGTCGAGAAGTTCGATCAGTTCAGCAACTTTGGTCAGCAAGATCGGGTCAGTTTCGACGATGAGCATTCCTCGCATTTCATAATCCCTGATTATTTCCACTTCTGCTCCAAACTTTCGCTGGATGATCGGTTCCATGACCCGGGCGGGCACTCGGCGAAGTTGAAACCGGCGGATTTCCTTTTCGGGCACCGCAAAGGTCGCAACGATGTCGTCTGTATTCGTTTCGATGATTTTATGGTCGGCGGGGCGTGCGATGACCATGATTTGTCGGTTCCCGCGATCTTGCATAATGTTTGCCGCAGGGGCAAGTTGCCGCAAGCCTTGAAGTAGTAAATCGGTCGGCTCTTTTTCAAATTTGTAAAACCGCACCACGGGATCGTTTTCCGAGAGTTCTTCCGGGTCGATGATGTCGAGCAAGTCCACGACTTTGGGGAGCAGTTTGGAATGTCCCTCGACGATCAACACTCGACCGGTATTGTCCGGCGTAAATAGGACGGAGGGGAACATCCGGTGAAGAGTCGGCAAAACTTCCCAAGCGTCCTTTCGGCGAAGTTGAATCCGGTCGAGAATCTTGTCCTTGCCGTCGCCGAGCAAGTTTTGAATGGCGGCTTTAATTTTGGCATGCTCTTCCTTCGTACCCCAGACGATCAACTTTTGCGACGGTGCGTCCCAGTTGATCTTTGCGTCGGGAGCCACTTTTACCAGTTGCTCTACCAACTGTTGCGGTCTTCCGGGATCGTAGCCGCTCGTAATCGAATAAAAGCCTGCCTCGATGGCGTACGCATCGAAATACCGTTGTTCTTCATCGGGATCGGCGGCATCCAGTTGGTCGAGGAGCAGTTGCAGCGGCTCTTTTTGGTCGGGACGTACTCGAATGATCACTTGCTTGCGCGGTGCATCGACCGTTATTTTCGCCGTCGGGTAGATGTCCGTAATCACGGTTTGAAGCGTCTCGATGGTAATGTTTTTGGGGGAACAAATCACAACCGCATCGGCAGGTGCCCCGCCGGTTTGCTGCGTTTGCCCCGTTACATCCTGATAAATCTTCTCGATGAGAACATGTTGTTTGGGAGTAGCCCAAATCAGGTATTGGTTCCGCTGACTGTCCCTAATCGGAATGTAACTCCGAAGTTGATTCAGTGCGGAGAGTTGATTCACCAGCGACCAAAATGTTTCGATGGTGGATGCCGACAGTTGATAGGATTGCAGAACTCGGTCTTCCGTAGAGGGCGTTGCCTCTTCGAGTTCTTTTACCATTTTTTTGAGTTCTTCGTGCTCTTTGACGGCGGCGATGACCAAAATGAGTCCGCGTTCTGTATCGAGCGTCGTCCGGGCATTCGGCAGGAGCGACTGTATCTGCCGTTCGGTTTCGGCGTTCATCTTTTTGCCTTTTTCGGCGAACTGGTAGAGGTGGGCAACCAGCCGGCTTTCTTCCGTAGGACGCATCCCTTCCAGAAAATTGTTGATCTCTTCATGCTCGGATTCCGTTGCCAAAACAACGATTTTATCGCCGATGGGGGCTTCGGAAATGGTCGCTTTCGGGAACGACGCTTTGAGCATGGCAATGAGTTCCACGCCGAATCGTTGCATTTGATTCATCTGGAAAAATTGGGCGGGATCAACCCACGAGGGAAGCGTGGAGGTATCAAAATTGCGCCCCCATCCGCCGCGTCCTTGGGGACCGCCCTGCCGCAACCCTTGTGCTTCAACGTAATTGGAAATCTGGTAGGAAACGAGTTTGGAATCTGTCCGTCCAGCACCGGCATCTTCTTCGAGCATTTTGAGAATTTCACCGAGTTGTGCCTGCTGATCCGGTCGGGCAAAAACGTGCAGTTCCTGCGAGTGGGCAAGCCGAATGACTTTGGCATCGGGAACGTATTCCTTAAAAATCTCTTCGATTTTCATCGGTTCATTCTTTTCGACGGTATATTTTTCCCATTTCGGCGGTTCCGGCTGGGGAGGCTGCTGCGGCGGTTGAGGTGCCGGAGGATTCTCGACGGAGTTGATCACCCGCTGGACGGCATTTTGCATTTCCACGCGGTCAATCACCAGTAGTTCGTTGCCCCCGACCGGAGACACGCGGGTATAATCATTTTTGAGCGGTTGTATTCCCTGAATGACTTTTTCCCGGTCGCGCCGTTCTAAGGGAAATATCACGGAAACGTATTCCGACGATGCCCTTCCCTGTAGTTCTTCAGGTTTTGCCGAGGGAAACGACCAATTCGGGATGGGATGACGCAAATTGAGCAGTTGCAACATTCTGTTGTCCCGCCGCGTGAGCGTGTATCCCCTCGTGATTAAATTGCCGTTGATAATATCGAGGGCTTCGATGATCGTGAATTCTTCGGGACTGGAAAAACTAAACGTTCCCGGCGGCGGCGCATCCAAAACAAGTTGATAACCGCCCTGGTCGGCAATCAACTGTAAAACGTGTATCCATGCTTGATTACGGAAATTGAAGCGGATGGTTTTCGCTTCGAGTCCCTGTGCCAAGACGGCTTGTTGCGTTGCGGTGAGGAGGTTTCTCAGTTTGTCTTCGGTCTCCTTGTAGATTTCCAGATACCGCTCTGCCGGTGCCTTTTCCCCTGCCGCTTGGGCAAGTGCAAGGGTTTGAAGATTTACAAGCCGGTAAACCTCGTTTCGTTGTTTGTCGTCCAGTCCAAGTCTTTCTGCCACGTAGGGGCTTGTGAGTTGCGTGAGCGAATTGGGGGGCGGCGACGGCGGCGGAATGTACGCATCGGTTTGGGGCGTATCGGGCTTGGGCGGTTCTGCCGGTGCATCGGGAACGGGCACGTTGCCTTCGGCGGTAGGTTCCGCATTGGGTGCAGGTTGTTCTGCATCGGGCGCAGGTTGTTCGCCTGCGGGCTGTGCAGGAGGTGGTGGAGTCTCAGAGCGTCTTCGACGACCTTCGGAAGGCTGTCCGACGAGTTCTTGAACGCAGAAGGCGGAAACAGTGCAGAAGAGAATGATGGAAAATGCTATTCTGTACATCGTATTATTTTGTACGTGGAATGGAACGTGTAGAAACGGACGCATCGTAATCGGAATCGGCAACCCATTGGTTAAACCTTTCCCATATTTTCCATTTTACCTTAAAATTACGCAAATTACCAACGGGATGGGGGGATTATTCCAAAAAGGCAGTCCGGCGACAAGTTTGCATATTTAGTGACCTCTTGTAAAATTGCAAAATCGCTGTACAATGTACCATCTAGTTCACGGTTTTCCGGGTACTATTGTTTATTTTTCGTTTCCATTCAGGCGAGTTTGCTGTGTTTTTGCCGAAAATTGGCATAAAACGACTGAAAATATCGCTTTTTGGCAACGGAATAGGCAATGGTATTTGACAAACGATGACCTAGTGTTCGGGTCGGTAGCTCAGTTGGTAGAGCAACGGACTGAAAATCCGTGTGTCGGCGGTTCGATCCCGCCCCTGCCCAATGTAGATGGGACATGTCGTGAGGCATGACCGGCGGAATGGATTCTTTGTATACGATAACCGTTTTTCAACATCTGCAAAATTGCCCTACTTCGGTGGGGCATTTTTTTTGCGGTTGACTTTTTTTCCGAAGTCAGTATCATACCACACAACGCCCGTGAAAAGGCATTATCGTTCAAACAAACTTTACCATGACCATCGACGACTACTTTTCGTCCCTGCGTTCGGGGACTGCCCGTGAATATCGGGCAACTTACAACTACCTTCAGGAATGGCAAGGCTCAACTTTGACGTTCCCGGATTTTCTCCGGACCCGGAAACTTTCGGACAACACGATTGCCAAACACGTTCGGCAACTTCGGACGATCATCAGAAATAGCGATGTTGGAATCGAACTCGACTCCATCCCTCCCTATCACGGAGAGCATAAAGACTATCCGCAATTCACCGATGCTGATTTCCAAAGTCTTTACGGAGCATTCTACGGTGTCGATTTCCCGAAGTTCATCATCAGCGGAGAGCGGCACCGCTACTGGCATGCGGTCTTGCACTTCGTAGCCGTCACCGCCGTCCGGCGGCAAGCACTTCTCGGCATCACTCTCGACAGCGTCAATTTCAAAGAACAGTTCATCACGGTAGAATCGGAAAATGACAAAAAACGGAAAACCCGTTTCAAGCCTATTACTTCCGAACTCTCTTCAGACTTGGTAGAGTTGCTTCGTTTCTATGATATGACGCAGATTCCGAAAGATCAACACCGTCATTTGTTCCCTTGGTCTCATGGGAGCAAGGCTTGGTATCGCATCTGGAACGCTGCTGAGTCAAAGGTCGGCAAACGCTTTCATTTACATGACTTGAAGCGTTTTTCAGGCGAGTTGGCATTGCGAGCAGGAGCGTCTCCGCTCGAGTTGATGCAACACATGGATCATGCGAGTTTGACGACGACGATGAATCACTACTGCCGTCCCACGACGACTCGTCTGTTGCAAAAACTGAAGGTGCCGATTCCAAATCGGGAGAGTAGAATGACTCCGCTGTTCACGGAACCGGAGTTGCAAGATACGGTTTTGGACACGATGCGTCGTCAGTTGGCAAGTATCGGCATTGACATTGATTTGGTTTTGGATCGTTTTGGTATGCCGTCTTTGGGGTGCGAGTCAATATTTCAAGCCGGACGATCCGTGCGGGGGGAAAAATCCTCCGGCGGAAAAAAAGGGGCGGTGGAACGTCCGTATTTGCGGACTTTCTGGGACGAGGAAGGGGGTGCGATATGATAGAAACACTTGCACGGATCGCAGGTTATGCTGCGAAGGGATTGTACGCAGTGATGGTTGCTCGTGGAGGTATGATGTCGGTCGCTGAAATGGAGCAGGCAGGGTACAAACGAGCGCAGCGTTTTTCGGCACTCGCAGAATTGACGGAAAGTGGGGTCATTTTGAAGGTTGGCTATGGTGTTTATCGAGTCAAAGAGTCCGGCGGAGCGGACTCGGAGTCCGGCGGAGCGGACTTTCTCGAAAATCGTCGAAAGTCCGGCGGAGCGGACTCGGAGTCCGGTATAGCGGACTCTATAGAAGTTTTGCTTGAATCGGCAAGCCCAAAAAAGTACCGCAAGAGTCCGGCGGGGCGGACTCTTAAGGGTCGAAAGTCCGGCGGAGCGGACTCGGAGTCCGGTATAGCGGACTCTTCGTTGCATTCCGTTAACGTTGTTAACGTTGTTAACCTAACCAACCAACCATACCCACGCTTCAGTATTCTCATCAATTTTGCTTTCATTGAGTTCAAAAATATAATTTCCGCAAAAATCATTTAGTTGCTTCATGATTTCTGGAACGTCATCATAGAAGGACTTATCTAATTCCCACCCGCTTCCAGCATATTTTTGGCACAAAAATTTTTGTGCAATGCTTCCAGTAAATTCTACGGGAACAAGATAACCCTTAATTTCTGGATGGGAACAAGCATAGCCATTTGTTTGGTTGCTATACACCACAGGACTTTTCTCGTCTTCGATAATAATTGTTACACCGCTCTCAACCCAAAGGTTAATTTTCATTTTTCCCCCAAACAACTATCACAAAACGAAAATGATGAAGTCATTTTATCCTTATGCTCGGTCATTCGCAAGACCGTATGATTGTCATTTCACTCTATCTGCGGATGCCCAATGTTTTACATGCCCTTGATGTATTCCAAAACATCGCTACAATGCCATGACAATGAACCAATTTATGCAACTTGCGATTGAAGCCGCTCGAAAGGGAATGGTTGCAAACATGGGCGGCCCGTTTGGTGCAGTCATTGTGCGAGACGGCGAGGTGATTGCTGTAGCGCACAACGAAGTCCTCGGCACCAACGATCCGACAGCACACGCCGAAATCGTCGCCATTCGCAAGGCAACGACAAAATTGGGACGGTTCGATATTTCTGATTGTGAGATTTACAGCACTTGTGAACCGTGTCCGATGTGTTTGTCGGCAATTCATTGGGCTGGCATCCAAAAATTGTACTTTGGGGCAGACCGGCACGACTCCACTGTCGGCGGCTTTGACGGCGAATTCATCTATAATCTGATGACAGGAACCGCCGACAGTCCATTGCTCCGCCCGGTTATGGTTGACCGGAAAGAATGCGCCGCTCTGTTCGACGAGTGGAACGCAAAAGCGGATCGGGTCATGTACTGAACCTGACCAAACCGGCGGCATACTATATTATATGTGCGCTTCTGGGTACTTTGGGGATTTTCCCTCCATTCTGGCAGGCGAAACGCCCCATTTTGCGGCTTTCCCCCTCTTTGCTTGCTGATTTTCTTGATTTTCCGGGCAAATTTCAGGGCTTTAGCGGGGCTATGCTGGGCTTGACATATCGGAAATCTGGTTCTGGGTTGTAGGGGGGAATTTTTGTAATCCCCTGTAATCCAGCCCTTGATAGGGCGTAACCCACCCATATTACCATGACCAAGATTGCCGAAAAACTGACTTTTGGAGTCGAGATCGAGACCACATGCAATCCTGCTAAAACCGGCGTTCGGGTTGGCGGATACCACTGCGGAATTCAAGTTCCGTATCTGCCGACCGGTTGGAAAGCGGAGAACGATGCATCTATACGTTCGACTCTGCGAGGACATACTTCCTGCGAAATTGTATCGCCGATACTTCGTGGATCCGCCGGGCTTGAGGAAGTGACTCGTGTAATCAAAATTCTGACCGAAAAAGGGCATCGGGTCAATTCGTCCTGTGGAGTCCATGTTCACGTGGGCTTCACGAAGGCGAATGGTACGCAGTATGGTGCCGACATACTGGCTCGGTTGATCACACTGGTATCGTTTCTCGAAAAAGGTTTGTATGCCGTAACAGGTACGAAGAGCCGGGAACGGAGTCGCTGGTGTGGTAGCACGAAATCTTTTTGTGGCAGTCTTATCAAAAACGCCAAGGAATTCATGAAGCATAAACGCAATGAAAAATATAGCATTCTGAACGTATCGCCTTTGACCAGTAGCAAGAAAACCGTTGAGTTCAGGGTATTTTCCGGCTCGCTTGAGGTAGTGAAGGTCATCGGCTGGATTATGGTCTGCTTGGGTATCGTTGAAAAAGCGTTGACCGATAAGCGGGCGATGACCTGGAATGCCAAAGACATGACCCAGAGCAAGACGCTGGGCAAGGGAACCATCGGTGCTACCGAAGTTGAACGACTGCTCTTCATACTTGGCTGGGGCAACACGAAAAAGAACCACGGCTGGATTAGCAATGCTATTCCCATGAAGGAAATCAAAGCGGAGTTTCGGCGGCTGGCACAGAAATATGACGGTGCCACTGCGTAGTTCATTGATTAACCCATTCCAACGAAAGGAGACTCTATTATGTGTTGTATCATCATTAGCAAACCTGCCGGTATCGCTGTGCCAAGCATCGACACTTTGAAAAACTGCTGGGATCGCAATAGCGATGGTGCTGGGTATGCGATTGCAAAAAATGGTGTTGTCCGAATTCACAAGGGCATCATGACGTGGCGTGAATTTGCCAAAATCGACTTTGCCGCTTTGACTCCCTTTGCTTGCATCTTCCACTTCCGCTGGGCAACGCATGGCTCGAAGTCGGCGGGGAATACGCATCCCTTTCCCGTAACCGGTGATATGCGTAAATGCAAACGAGCCGCTGACGTTGCGATTGCTCACAACGGAGTCATTCCCAGAGTCAGGATTGTGAAGGATGACTACTCTGATACTATGTCCTACATTGAGAAACGCATTGCTCCGTACTGGAAAGAATGTAAGAAACGAGGCTCTTACATGTTTTCCGTGAAGGCAAGCAGGAAAATCCTGCTCGACGAAACGGGTAGTAAATGGGCATTTCTCTATCCGAATGGGCATATCATTAACGTTGGTCAAGGGATCAAAGTCGATGGGGTGTGGTTTAGCAATAATGGATTTCGTAGTAGTCATGCCTATCCACCTATCCATACCGCTTGGACTCCCGGTGAGACCGCTTCGCAGGATTGGAACCCAGACCCGGATTGGGTGAATTGGTACAACAATCGCCCGGCAATTTCAATGGCTGGTATGTACTGACTCTCGTCTTGACATATCGGAAACATCGTACCAAGTTGTACATCAATGTCAACCTGCCACGGCGAAGTGGCATAACCTCAAGGAGAATTTACAATGAAAGTTATTATCAAGAGCAAGAACGAAGCAAATCACATCCATCCTTACGCTCGCAAGAAGTATGCCGAGACGCTGGAGGTTGCCGAACTCTACGCCGTACAACGAGCCTACTGTGGCGTGAAGGTGAAAGAGTGGCATCAACTGGAATGCAATAGCAAAACGGCATCCTTTGAAACCGCCGACAAGCAGGAGGACAGCGAGGTCATTACACTACTGCGGCAGGCAGTCGAAAACAGGGTACTTGCTGGCGAGGCTGTGAAGGTTACGTTCATTCGTGATGAAGGGGAGTCTATTGTGCTTGCCGATGTCAAACAGGGAGCAGTCGAAAGACTCGCTGAACTGTACAACTTCCGTGCTGAAGGTAAAGAGTACGACGAGTCTGAAATGGAGTCACTCGGCTTGAACATGACAAATGCAGATACACTGCTTGCTTGACATGATTGTTTGAGAATTATTGCAATTCGGGAGCATTTGCCGTTTGGGGGCAGAATTTTGGGCACAATTTTTTCAGAATTCAGCAACATAACCTGTTTAATATCAAAAACTTATGCACACGCCTGACATCACGAACCCCACTTCGAGTAATCAATAACCTGCTGCCGTCCGCCAAAGTCGGTCGGATTAAGCGGATTCGATTATCCGTTGGCACCGGTTTTCAGGTATTTGCCCATGTTTTCCGCCGGTTTTCGGAAAAATCGTTGCCCCTTTTTGGAAAACGCTCCCTTGCAATTCTCCTCACGGGATTTCCCTCTTGAAAAGTATGACCGGTATAGTAGAATGAACGCATGAGCAAAGACGAGTCCGGTAGCGAACCTGACAATGCGGAACCCCGAAAGCCGATCCCGGCTTA
>Ga0082212_10002137_pt1 | contig 29123 bp, 28 predicted proteins | sample TergutNt197P3_FD_71548 | JGI IMG/M metagenome (GOLD analysis project Ga0082212, IMG submission 71548) | Neocapritermes taracua P3 segment gut microbial communities from Petit-Saut dam, French Guiana - Nt197 P3 | ecosystem: Host-associated > Arthropoda: Insects > Digestive system > Gut ...
GACACACCGTCTTTTTCGTTCTATCATTTCAGTTAAGCGGTCAAGCCATAAAATGGCTCAACCGCCCACATAATCATTTTTCAATTATGTCCGATTCGGACTTTACACATAATCTGCAACAGACCCTAGATTTCTTATTTTTTCCCCGTTCTTTGCCCTGTTCTGCATTATACAGAATAACCGCATTTTTTCACCCCACGCCCACCATACCTAAAAAACCACGCAATCACGCATGTTTCAAGCAATATCTACATAGAGAGAGTGAGGTCTCGGCTGTTTTGACAGCCGAGACCTCACTCTCTCAACATGAAGTAAGCATATATATTAAGATTAAAACATATAGATTGATTGGTGGTAGTAGGTATGGTGTGTGTGAGTGTGTTGGTTGATTGGTAGATAATGGTTATGGTGTGAGTGGTTGTTGATGTTGAGTGTGTAGTAAGTTAGAGAGTGTTAAGTAGTAGTAAGTTAGTAAGTAGAGAGAGACTTCTTTTTTCTTTGTTTTTGGGAAAAATGACCTATTGGGGAATCGTAGGACGTTAGGATAAGCGAGAAGATTATATATTTTAGGAATGTAAAATTGCGATAGTGCAATAGGTCGGAAAGAAAAAAGAAGCAAAAAAGAAAAAAAAGCGTTGGAGCGTTAAGCGGGGCTTTGAAGATTTACGCAGAGCGTTGTAGATTTAAGTAATCCGTTGGAGGTACTTTTGCGTGATAATACAAGACAGAGATAATTTGATAGTAAAAACAGTTGCGAGATTTCGTTTAATTCTGGGGCGACAGATAAAAGTTTTGTGTAATTTTGCAGGTGAGCGAGCCTGTGACCGCAGGCTAAGCCTTTTAATTAACGAGGGTTATTTGAGCCGTGAACGTATGATTTACGGCGTAGCGGGTATTTACACAGTTACAGCGAAAGCGAAAAAAGATTTTGATTTGCCGTTGGCAATCAGTACGCCACGATTAGACCAGATTAAACATGATATAGCCGTTGTTGACACAGCAATATATTTAATTAATACCGAAAAAATAATTTTATCAGACATAAAAACCGAGAAAGAATTACGTCACGAACAGGGCTTTTCAAAAATTCGAGGACACGAGCCAGACTTCATATATATAAAAGACAAATTGAAAAACTGTGTTGAGGTTGAATTGTCACTTAAAGCAAAAGATAAACTCATTAAAAACATTAAAACAAATTTTTTCGCATATAATGAACAAAAATGGATTGTTCCGAAAGATAAATCAAAAATTCGTGATGTTCTTTCTGATGTATATACTCAATATCCGAATATTGAAATTATAGATTTAGAAAGTGTTGTTAATAAATGAGGTAAAATGCACTGGTTTATTGAATATTCAAATTTTATTCAAAGGTATAATATGTTACTTTTTATCATAATTATTGGTGTTCCGTTATGTTATTTTATTTATGAATATGTAAAAAAATTCAGACGATATAGAGTTAAAACATTTGACAGAGAAATGAAAGATTTGCACAGGGAAGAAAAAGCCCGTAAGCCGTTAGAAACGACAAAACCCGATAAATCAACTCATATCGGCTCTACTTCATTCAGAAAACAAATATATGTCGCAGATAACGCAAGGCATGTATTTGTCGCAGGCACTACGGGAAGCGGAAAAACTGTTGCTTTAGCTAATTTTATCGAGAACAGTTTTATGAAAAATTACCCATGTGTGATTATTGACGGCAAAGGAGATACAGGCGAAGGCTCGATTTTAGAGATAGTAAATATATTCGCTGAAAAGCACAAAAGAAATGTTCACGTTATAAGCCTTACCAGTCCAAGTAGTTCAAATAAATATAACCCATTCAGAGGAGCAAACCCGACTATTTGTAAAGATATGTTAATAAACCTTACAATCTGGAGCGAAGAACATTATAAACTGAATACAGAAAGATTTATACAAAGGCTTGCGAAACTTCTGGAGTTGGCTAATATAGATTTATCTTTTAACGGCATATTACCGTATCTATCAATAGAGAAATACAACGAATTAAGCGCAATGTTATTAAAGAGCGGAGTAATAACGAAAACAGAACATGCGGAAAATATAAATATATCTAAAACAAGCGGTAAGATTGCAGAGGACGCAGTTGCGAGATTTGCGGGGATTGCAGAAAGTGAAATCGGCTCTATTTTTAGTGATGACGGCGTAGATGTTTACACCGCTATTTCAAGAGGGGATATTATTGTCTTTATTCTTAACCCCCTTATATATCCCGAAGTATCACCGTTATTCGGCAGACTTATATTAATAGACTGTAAAAAGGCAGTAAGTAATTTATTTAATACAGGTAATAACAGAATATTTTTTATCTTTGACGAGATTAATTCTTATGTTTCTTCTGTATTGGTTGATTTACTGAATAAGTCAAGGAGTGCGAATGTAACTTGTGTTGTGGCTACTCAATCATTGGCAGATTTAGAAATTGCGTCAGGGGACGCTTTCAAACAGCAGATAATAGAAAACTGCAATAATTATATTGTTTTACGTCAAAACACTCCCCAGAGTTCGGAAGAATGGGCGAAAGTAATCGGAACGAAAAGAACGGTATCAATGACGTATAAAATAGAAGAACAGCACATCAACAGCACGGGTACGGGCAAAGGCTCGTTACGACCTGTCAGAGAGTTTATTTTTCACCCGGACGATATAAAACAGCTTAAACAGGGGACGGCATTTTTTGTAAGCAAAGACACAGGCGAATATTCAAAAATCACAGTAAGGAAACCATTTTGAAAGGCGGTATAATATGGGATTTGGTAATATGTTAAAATCAAACTGGATATATGTAATTTTCTTCGGGTTATACTTTTTAATAGCGGTATTGGCGTTTATTTCTGTACCTCATGGCTTTTGGATTGTTCTTGCTGTTTATGTTGTATCAATAACTATTGCTATTAGTCCGATAGGGGAAAATCTATTAAGATTTATGAATGGCGTAAGGCGTATTAGTACATTACAGGAGAAAGAATATATATATCCGCTATTTGACGAAGTTTATAATCGGGCTAAAGAAACAACGCCGAATTTAAGCGACGATATTGAAATCTTTATGACGGACGAAATGCACGTAAATGCTTATGCGTTCGGACGGAATACTGTTGTTGTTACTCGTGGGCTTATTCAGACAATGGACGAAGAGCAGATTATGGGTATTCTCGCTCACGAGTTCGGGCATATCGTACACGGTCATACGCTTATGCTTTTAGTTAGTCTTATAGGCAACGGTATTTTTTCTATATTTATTTTAATCGCCAGAATGTTTATGTTTTTCTTTGAATTAATGTTGCACGGCATGGATAACGGGGGCGGTTTTGGCAAGTTCATGGCAAAAATGAGCCATATAATGTTTGAATGGTCGCTGATTTGGGTTATGTATTTTGTCACCGCTATGCTTGCGATTAACAGCCGAAAACATGAATATCAAGCGGACGCATACGCTCTTGATATTGGTTTTGGCGAGGGGCTTTTGAATGGGCTATATATATTCCAACGAATGGATATGGGCAGGCGTACAAAAATAATAGAGCGGATTACATCTTCCCACCCTCATATTGCGTATAGGATTGAACGGTTAGAAAACAGCAGTATTAAACAGTTGACGGCAGATAAGTAGTAAAAAAAATTGTAATTAAGGGCTGATAGTCAAGTATGCTATCAGCCTTTTTTCCATTATATTTTATGGTACTGTGTCAAGGGTAGTATTGTAAACTTTTTGCTTAAAGCACGAGGGTAAACACACGGAGAGCAAAAACTTTACAATCTCCACCCTATGACACGGCGAGTATGTTCATATTTGTTATTTTTTTGAATATTGTATATGGTTGAATTATTTATATGAAAAATTGGCGTAATAATTTATGTAATAGAAAGGGGAGTAATAAAATTAGCGTTCCGTGATATTAAGGATAGCATATTGTCTACGTAAACCTCATATATTTTATTAAAAACATTTGAGGTGTATCTTATTGAAGATTAAAATATGCTGTACCAATATATTCAAGAATAGCGACAAAAACAAACGAGCCAAAGCATTTACATATAAATGGATTGAACTTATTAGGCAACGACAAAACAGTATTGACAAAAAAACAAAAAAATGAACATATTTACAAGTTTGTCCTATTAGTTATATAATTATAACGATATAGGACTTCTTGTTTTTGTCAAATCTGAAAGGAGTTGAGAAAAACAATGAAAGTTGCGATTTATTGCAGACTATCTGAAGAAGATAGAAACAAACAAAAGGAAACCGACGACAGTGAGAGCATACAAAATCAAAAATCCATGCTAATTCAATATGCGGTTGACAGGGAGTGGGAAATCCATAGTATTTACAGTGATGATGACTACACAGGTGCTGACAGAAACAGACCGGAATTTAATCGTTTATTGACAGACGCAGAAACTCGAAAGTTTGACATTATACTTTGTAAAACACAATCGAGGTTTACGAGGGAACTTGAAATTGTCGAGAAATATATTCATGGTTTATTTCCTTTATGGGGGATTAGGTTTATTAGTATTGTAGATAATGCCGACACCGAAGTTAAGGGGAACAAAAAATCTCGACAAATCAACGGACTTATTAACGAATGGTATTTAGAAGATATGTCCGAAAACATCAAAAGTGTTCTCACAAACAGAAGAAAACAAGGTTTTCACATCGGGGCTTTTCCATTATATGGATATATGAAAGACCCTGATAAAAAAGGACATTTGATTATTGACGAAGAAGCCGCCGAAGTGGTGAGAGAAGTGTTTTCACTTTATGCACAGGGCTACGGTAAAACAGCGATTGCCCGTATTCTAAATGACAAAAGTATTCCTAACCCGACAACGTACCGAGTACAAAAAGGATATGAACACCGTAAGACTGATATTGGAGTATCACCGCTTTGGAAATACTTTGCTATATCAGATATGCTCATAAACGAGATGTATATAGGTAATCTCGTACAAGGCAAATATGGCAGTATTTCCTATAAGACAAAGCAAAATAAGCCTATACCGAAAAAAAATTGGATAAAAGTTGAAAATACACATGAGCCTATTATAAGTATGGAATTATGGGAGACTGTGCAAAGAAAAGTTAATGTCAATTTTAAGCCATTTGGTAATACAGGCAAAATAGGATTGTTCGCTAAAAAAGCAAAGTGTATGAATTGCGGTTATACTATGAGAACAAGCAAAAACAGAGGGGTACATTATTTGAAATGCCCGACAAAACATGTGCAAAAAGGAGCATGTATAGGCTCTTTTATAAGGGTTGACGCTCTATCGGGCATCGTTCTTGAAGAACTAAATAAAATGATTGCGGAATATCTTGATATGGACGAAATGGAGCAAAGAATAACAGTTGAAAACGATATTAAACAGAAAAGGCAAAAATTTTTATCAGAAGTTGGAACATACGAAAAAAAACGAACTGAACTTTCAAAGGCAATCAAGGATTTATACATTGACAAAGTAAAAGGACTTATCACAGAAAATGAATTTGTAGAGTTTTCAAAAGAATTTTATCAAGATAAAGAACGAATTGAAAAAAATTTATCTGATGTGCATAAAACCCTTGATACTTTAGAAAGCGAAATGCAGAATACAGACGGCAAACGCACACTTATTTCACAATACTTAAATGTAACACAGCTTGACCGTGATATGGTTGAAAAATTGATTGACACTATATATGTTGGACGCAAAGACGCAGAAACAAAAATTTTACCAGTAGAAATTAACTGGAACGTATAAAATGTTGTCCCATCAAAGTATCAGCATGAAAAAGCAAGCACAACAAAAAATGGCGTAAAATCGGGGTTTAATGCCCGTGTTGTTCCTTAAAAGGGTCAGCTTCTGCGGCAAGATTCTCTGTCAAATCTGTGATAGTGTCGCCTTTCGACTGGAACGCTCCCGCGGAAAACGGGACCCCCGACGCTGAAACAGGATATATCCCGGTTGTATGGTCAACATAATAATCCTCAAACCCCTGTTTTTTTATTTCTTCGACCGTTAAATCTTTTGTCAACTGATACACTATCGCGCATATCATTTCAAGATGCCCCAATTCTTCCGTGCCGATGTCTGTCAGCGTCCCTTTTACAACGTCGTACGGCGTTGATATTCTTTGCGACAAATATCTCAAAGAAGCCCCAAGTTCGCCGTCCGGACCTCCGTACTGCGTAATTATCGCTTTTGCCAGTTTTGCGTTTGTCTGTTTTATATTTACCGGAAACTGCAATTTTTTATCATATGTCCACATCTATATTATACCTCCTCGTTATATTCGTTTTCCCAGGGCCAGGGTCCGTCAGTCCATGTCCATCTGTCCGAATTGTTTATTGTCTTACGGGTAAGCGCGCCGTATCTGCTTTCATATTCCCTTCTAAGCCCGTCATATTTTTTCTGGTAAAATTCATAATATCTGAGCGCGTTCAAATCTGTGGGGTGCGTATCGAGAAACAACGCAAGGTCATTTAAAACGAACCCTGCTTTTGATACTTTGTTCAGCAATACCGCCCTGTTTCTTCCCATATCTTTTCCTGTGCCCATTTTCATTCCCATTCCCATTTTATTTACCTCCTCCTAAAAACGGCAGATTCAGCGACGGGAATATTGTCCCGGCTGAAAACGCCGTGTCTTCGTCATATATCTGTTCCCAGCCCTGCATCGGAACATAGCAAATGCCTATAACTCCGCACCCGTCATATCTGTAACTATCGTAACTATCATAATCATAGTCGGATTTATAGGTTTTATCGTTTAAATTAAAGTTAACAAGAGACCGTTTTGCCATTTCATTTATCATATTTTCCAAAATTTTTTCTCTCCTTTATATTTAAAATTTTAAAATATTTTATATTTTACCGGACAGCTCAAAAAATCTGTCTCTTTTATTATTATAATCAGGACGTGATAAAATCGTTCAGAAAAATTTAAATTTACAAAAATATATTGTATTTGCCTATAATGTCATGTATAATAAACAACAGAAAAAAAAATTTATTTAATAGGCGATTTGTAGGGGACGGCGTCCTCGACGTCCCGCCAATAAAACCATCCTCGACGTCCCGCCGATAAAACCGACGTAAAATCAGATTTGCGGGCTGTCGGGGACGCCAGCCCCTACACAAACGGGTTCAAAATATTTAACATAAGGAGGAAAAGCATATGTTAAGAACAAATGTAAAAACTAAGACAACAATACTGAGGCGCGTGCTCATGCTTGCGTTGGCAGTAATGATGGTAGTATCCGTTATTATTCCATCGACTATACACGCCGAAGCATATCCAAATTGGAAATATGAGGAATTTTATGCAAAATTTAAGGACGTAGAACCAGGGCACTGGGGTGTGGACTATTTGATTACAGCGGAAACATATGGTGTTCTAAAAGGCTATCCCGACGGCACTATGAAGCCGGACAGACCTGTAACCTATGCGGAGTGTATTGCGATGATGGTAAGGGCATCTGGATGCACAATAATTGACGAAAACGTAAATTCTGCTGTAACTGATAGGTTGCCAGCATGGGTAAAGACACACTGGGCAGCAAATGAAATTAAAACCGCTTTTGCCTGGTCATGGATAGATCTTGATTTAATAGCTGATAAGACTATGATAGATACAGCTGCTAATAGAGTATTTGCTACTACTATGTGGGGCCGAATCGACAGATTCTTCATAATGAGATGGAACTATAATAATGTAGATAAGTCAAAGCTAAAATTTTCAGATTGCGAAAAGCTAAATGACGAACAGAAGACATGCATTCAGATGTTGGTCGAAGCAAATATAATAGATGGCTTCCCGGACGGTACATTTAAGCCGAACGACAGCTTGACCAGAGTGCAGGTAGCAAAGATTATAACAATAGCAAAAGGCTGGTCGAATTAAGTAAACATGTGGTGTTAATAGAAATCCGAACAATGCGGGGATATTTTGCCAAAGCCTCCCTTGCTAAAGGGAGGTGTCGCGCGAAGCGTGACGGAGGGATTCCGTTCCTTTCCCTCTCACCCCAACGCAACATCAGATTCCGAATCCCACCACCGCCTAGCGGCGGTCCCCCTCCCTTTAGCAAGGGAGGCAAGGGAGTTAAATTCCGGCGTTTTCTCATAATCAATCAGCACCATGCGTTAAGTAAACAAAGAAAGGGCTATTTACAAAATGAGCAGAATAAAAAACACAGAACTCTACAAAACCGGGTATGAAAAAATCGCGTGGGTAAAAAGTTACATGCCCGTCCTGAATCTTATCGAAAAAAACTTCGAAAAAACAAAGCCGTTTCTCGGCAAAAAAATCTCGATGTCGATTCACCTTGAGGCTAAAACAGCGTATCTCGCGCATGTCTTAAGAGCCGGAGGCGCGGAAGTTTTCGTCACCGGGTGCAATCCCCTGTCAACACGGGACGACGTTGCCGCCTCTCTTGTCAGAGACGGCTTTGAAGTCAACGCGATTCACGGCGCGTCAATGCAGGAATACGAAGAACATCTCGTTGATACTTTGTCGTGCTGTCCCGATTTGATGATAGACGACGGCGGGGATTTTACGAATTTATTACACGGCGATAAACAAAATCTTGCGGTAAATCTTATCGGAGGGTGCGAAGAAACCACGACAGGCATTCACCGTCTGAAATCTTTGGAAAAATCGGGCAAACTGCGTTTTCCAATGTTCAACGTCAACGACGCCGACTGCAAGCATTTGTTTGACAACAGATACGGCACGGGTCAATCGACTTTTGACGGTATTATGCACACGACAAATTTAATAATCGCGGGTCAGACGGTTGTTGTCGCGGGATACGGCTGGTGCGGTCGGGGAATTGCTATGAGAGCCAAAGGCATGGGTGCGATTGTTATTGTGACAGAGATAGATTCTGTCAAAGCAATCGAGGCGAGAATGGACGGGTTTACTGTTATGCCAATGCTCGAGGCGGCGAAACTCGGCGATTTATTTATTACAGTCACAGGGTGCAACGACGTTATATCGGAAGAACATTTCAAAGTCATGAAAAACGGCGCGGTAATGTGCAATTCCGGGCATTTCGACGTTGAAATCAATAAGAAATTTCTCGCTGAAATGTCGACTGAAATCACCGAACGCAAAGAAAATATCACGGGATATAAAATGCCCGACGGGAGAATACTGAATCTTCTCGCCGAGGGCAGGCTTGTGAATCTTGCGGCGGGCAACGGACACCCTGCCGAAATCATGGATATGTCGTTCGCGATACAGGCGAAATCTCTGGAATATCTCGCGAACACAAAAAAAGACGGCAAAAAATTAAGTCCCGGATTATATAACGTCCCGAAAGAAATCGACCAAGAAATCGCCGCGCTGAAACTCGAATCTATGGGCGCGAAAATCGACGTTCTGACCGACGCGCAGAAAAAATATATGGACGGGGAGATATAAATAATATAAATAATTGACTTTTATTATAATTTACTGTATAATAAAAACAGTACATGAGCGCATAAGGGCGGAACTTTTTTGTGGGCTTGCCTAACTCGAAGAAAGGAGGTAACAATCCAATCTGAAAGGGGTGAGTCAAAATGACGGTATTTGAAGCATTAACGTTAATGATTCAGTCAGGGATATTTCTTATAGCCTTGATTACATATCTCAGAAAAAACACAAAAAAATAATCAGCCCCAACTGCTATCGGCAAGCTGATTATTTTTTTCTTGAAAATATAAGGTAAGCCTACCGCCTTTAAAGCGGTGTGTACGCGGGAGAGTGTTACAAGCACTCTCTCTTTGTTTAATAGCCTTGATTACATACATCATAATTCTATTATATCATATTTATTCACAGATGTCAATATGAACTTATAATTTTTTGTGCAATTATTTACTCACGACCGGAATCCATACTTCGTCGTAATGTACTGCCCCCGGCTCTGTCGGAATAGCGTAAACTTCGAGATACGGCAAATCATAATTTATTTTATAATTGCTCACCGGAAACCATTCGAGCATTGCTTTTACGTAATGCGCGCCTGTAGCGTCGTTATCCGTGTCGGAAACAACCGGAAAAACCGCCCACATTCCCGCCGGAAATTCCTGAAGTATTAAACCGTCCGCTACCGGTTCGCCGTCATATAACGCGCCGATAGTGCAAATCACTTCTTTAGGTTTATCGTTGTCATCACCTTTATAATGACTGCCCGCGGGAATAAATTTATACGCGCCCACATGCCATAACGGAGCTTTATAATAGCTTTTTCCTCCGGCGTTGTCAAATAGCTTACCGAACGTATCGTAAAAAGTTCCCCAGTCGTCCGGACCTCCTGCGTGTTTGGTTCTTTGACCTATAATCTTAAAACTTTCTTTTTCTTCGATTCTGAAATCCATTTCTGTTACCCCTCTTATAATTAATTTAAAGGCGATTTTAGGATATGTTTTCAGGAGAACGCTTTTATTTTTCGCCGCCGCCGGAGTTTGCCCGTGTAAATCTTTAAATGCTCTCGTAAACGCCGACTGCGATTCGTAGCAGTATTTCAGGGCTATATCAATTATGCTCCCATTGCCGTTCTGTATGTCGAAAACAGCTTGGGACAATCTTCTTTTTCTGATATATTCCGAAACAGACATACCCGCCGCGAACGAGAATACCCGTGAAAATTCATATACCGAGCGATACGCTATTCTTGCCAATGATTCTATCTGTATATCGTTTGTGAGATTTTCCTCGATATATTCCACAACTTTGTTCAGTCCCTGAATCCAATCCATAAAACCCTTGCCTTTCATAAATAAATTATACCGGAATTATTTATAGATTTCTTTACATCTGTTGCAAATTTAAATCAAAAGCATATAAAATCGTAGGAGCGGGATTCCATGCCCGCCCGTAAAATATTTATTTATCTAATTCCCCGGTGAAACGCTGTAACACTCCGTTACAAAATAATTGCCGTTGCTTTGCTTTATTAAATTAGGGGCGTCGGCGTACGTTTTGTCGTCGTTGAAATGCCACCACTCCGAAGATAAAGAGCTGAACCCCGCGTCTTTGCAGTATCTCTGTAAATTCTGCGCGGGTATATTGTCTTTAGCGTTCGCAAGGGTCGCCTTGACGCTCAGTTCATGAATCGCGCAGGGCATCGCGTGGCTGAGATATACATACTGCTTATATTTATATTTCCCCGCGACAGCGTAATCAGTTTCCACGATTTTCGCAAGGCTTGTGTCCATCGCGTAGCCTATCTGATGGTTTGAAATCCCGTAGGCTATAAACATCGACATGCTGTATCCCCCGAAGTTTTTCTGGCTTGACGGCAGGTTAAGCACTTCGCCGTACACCCTGCCCTGAGTGTCAGCCGGTCTGAACCCCTCGTATATCATAAGCGTGTCGCCGTTTGCCGCGGCGTTTTGCTGAGCCTGATATATTCTTTCCGCCATAGAATATAAAACGGGCACTATGTATTCGTCTTTCTGGAGGCGTTCGTTATATGCCTTGCCGTCTTTCCTGTCTGAATACTTATATAACTGTTCCCCCGTGATATTCGGGATTCTTTCTTCGTTTGCCCGGAATACCGAAGAATACGCGTTTGTGTTGTCATAAATTATCGACGGGATAACGTCGGGAAGATTTATCATGCAGTAATTATGGCGCACCCAGCCCATGATGCCGTTACCGTTATCGTTTCCGCTTCCGTTTTCGGGGCTGATATATACCTGCCACCACGCGCCGTCCTCTTTTATTATCCGAAACCCTTTTCCCTGCTGTAAAACGGCAAGCACAGAATTAAAATCATTGGCGAATACGTCAGTCCCGCCAAGCGCAGCCGCGTAACCCGTCGCGCCGTTTACGGGGAGTTCGAATTTCCCGTCATATTCCACCGCTTCGTCCGGTTTCACGTTTGGGTTGCCCGTCGGGATAACATAATCATTATTATTGTCATACCCGTCAGTATTATTTTCCGGGGGGTTGTCGATTTTTTCTGTTTCCGGTTCTCCGGTTGATTTTGCCGGGGGGTTTGTTTCGGGAGGGATAAAACCGTCCAATACCTCCTGTTTAAAATTCAAAAAGACGACGAGTATAAGCAACACAACCGAGCATGCCACAAGAAGATATGTAATTATTGTAATTATGTTTCTCATATTTATCCTATTATACCTTTATAATTATAATTAATTTTTTTATCTTATACGTTATACGTTTATCAGATTATATGTTATGCACGTAATAATATCCCCGTCAACGTCAAAAGACAATCCCGCGCCGTTTCTGACATATTTATAACAGCCGAATATTTCTTCGTATTCCGTGCCGTATATTTTTATCATGTCGCCGGCTGTCTGACCTATATATAAACCCTCGGCTGTTGAATTTATATCGTCCATTAAAGTAACCATGAATATTCTGTATTCGTCAGATTCTGTTTTAGCGTAGGACGCAATTTCAAGCCCGCCGTAACAGTATGTTTTCATCATGCCGTCTGATGTGCAGCTTTCGGATTCGTAATAATCCGTCGGAGTCCCCATATCCGTTAAAATATTTTCGATGTAATCCCCCATGTAAACGCTTATGCCGTTATATACAAACACAAATCCGTCCCCGCATTTACTGCCGCTATCCAAATTATCATCGGCAGAATCGGCAGGGTCGGCGTTGTCCTCAGTCTCAACGGGAATATCTGTGATATTTTCGTCAGTATCTTGTTCAGGCTCTGCCGGATTTTTAAACGTTTCTTCTGGTAACAGCCCGTTGTTATTATTGACAGGTTCAGCGTCCGTTTGTTTTTCACAGCCTGTTAAACTAAAATTTAATAACAGCAATATAACCGCTAAAATTATTATTAATATTTTTTTTACGCCCATAAAAATTTTTTGCCTCCAAAATAAATATCATATCAATCATATCCCTCCACCACCTCCGGGACTGTCGATTTGTCGTAATCGTAATAATGTTCCCTGTTCGGTATAATCCGAGTATACCGTCTTGCCTGACTTTCGGTGAACATGAATCTCTCGCTGATTGTCACGGCGTTGCTTGGGGTCGGGCATACGTCGAAATGATACCAGCCCCCTCCCGTATTTACAAGATTCCAGTAATGCGGCGTCGCCGCTCCCGCTATTCTTTGCACCGTTCTGTTCTCTATCCCCGCCCTTGTCAGCAGTACCCTTGAACCTGCCATATAAGTATAGCAGTCCCCCGAACCTCTGGAAAAACAGTTATACGCCGCCTGCGGGATTTCCCTCGGGCTGAGGCTCGACGAATATCTCATTTTGCCGTGTACCCAGTTAAATATCGCTCTGGCTTTTTCGTATTTTGTCATGCTGTTATCAATAATTTTAGCGAGTATCTCGTCTGCCATCTGATTTACCAGATTCATGTCTATCGCGCTTACCGTGATTGTGCCTTTGACCGTGGTTTTGTTGCCGCTCTCGTCAGTCGCCGAATATATAACGGTATATGACCCGGCTTTGTTTAAATTTACCTGACTGCTGTCAATCACAAGCTGAACGTTGGTATCATAGTCGTCCGTGACGGTTATGCCCGTTCTGTAGGATATTGTCCCGCCCTCAACGATTGTTTTGTCAAGTTCGCCCGATATTACTGGCGGCGTAGTGTCAAATATGACCGTAAGCTGCGCCGTATATTCGGATATATTATTATACGCGTCCTCTAAGATTATATAAACTGTCTGATTTCCCTCGGCTGAAAAATCCGGTCGGGTTTTATATCTCACGGTCACGGGGGAAACGTCTGTTATACTGCTGACGAAATTTTCGGCGGGTATAGATTTATTTTTATAAGTCCGGCAACTTTTAACCCTTGCTTTTGGCGGGGTTGTGTCCTGTATTTTTACTACAGCCGGGGTTTCATATACTCCGGTTTTGATAACTACCGGATATAATCCCGGAACTAAAAAGTTAATTTCGTCGGCTTTATCAACAGTCACGCTGTCGGTCTCGATAAAATTCAGCATAAAATCCGCTGTCGAAATATTGCTGACCGTTCCGGCTTCGATTACTAATTCTCCGATAACGCCGATAATATAAACCCTTGATTTTATTTCTGTCTTATTATCTCCCTCGTCCGTGAGAATCACAGTTATCCTCTGCCAGCCGAGTTTATCAAAGTCCGGCGGCGTCTTAAATTCGCATGTCACTTCTGTTTCGTCCTGTATGTTTGTCACAAAATCGCCGGGATTCACTTCGCTGTCTTTGAAAATATATAATTCTACAGGCTCGCCCGTCGGCGGTATCGTATCTGCGATTTTTACAACAGATTCGGTTATGTAGTTATTTAGTTCAAGAACAACGGGATATACGCCTAAAGCCGAAAAATTTATTTCGTCAGTATTAATATATAAACCGTCAGTTTCAATATAATTTAATATAAAATCGCGTATTGTGATATTGTTGTCCGTCCCTATTTCGACTGCCAATTCGTCAGCTACTTCAAATATATATATTTTAGACTCGATTTTTGTAATATTGTTCCCTTCGTCCGTTAAGATAACAGCCACGTCCTGCCAGCCGAATCTGTCAAAATCCGGCTGAGTTTCAAATTTGCAAATAACTTCTGTAACGTCATAAATATCAGTCACAAGACCGTCGGGGTTTATTTCGCTGTTCGGGAATATATATAATTCGACAGACTTGCCGGTCGGCGGGGTCGTGTCTTTTATTGTCAGAGACGATATGTATTTTTTGCCCCTTATTTCTATTTCGATTTCCGTCGTGCCTATCTTGTTTGTGTCGATACCGGATATATCTGTAACATAACTCCCGGCAGTCTTGGGGCTTAAGAAAAACTCCCCGACTTCAGGCACGGGAGTTCCCGCTTCTATCGTAATATTATCTATGACTTTGCTGCTGTTTCCGCTACCCGACAATAAAAACATTCCCGTCATTATCAGCAGTATTACCGCGACAGCCACAACAAATCCTATTTTTTTATTTTTTTTATTTTTCTTGGAATATTTCATTAATTGCACCGTTTAATTTATTGTCTTTTACTATAACATACAGTATAGCTTACTTTTCAAATGTTGTCAAGTCAAATATTATATTAAAAAGACGGCAAATATTGCCGTCCTTATGCGTTTAATTTTATCTAAATCATAAATCGTCGGCGTCCTGGTCGGGACTGCCGCCGTCGTAAAACATGCCCGTGTATGACCCCAGAACGTCGCTTTGAATACTGTCGCCGTCGTTTCCGTCGGCTTTGTTCGACATTCTGAACGCCCTGACCGCTTCCCCGGCTTTTTTCATCGCGTTATCTTTATTTTTATCATTTCTAACGGGTCTTTTATTATCGTGATAACTCAAGAAATCCTCACGTTCCTTTCAATATATTTCCGTACTGTGGTTATTATCCCGTTTTATATAAAAATTATACGATAAACCTCTTGACAAAAGAAATAATTTAAAGTAAAATATAAACATCGAAAAATAGTAAATGCGAGCAACCATAGAAGGGGAACCAGCCCTCCTATGGTCTGTAAAAGGTGATTGCACCACCCATACACAACGGAATTTTTTCCGCAACATCGCAATATTATTATATATTAATTGGCTAAAATAGTCAAGATGTATAATAAAAAGTGTGTATTTTCGGATTTTGCGCCCGTGTGTGGTTTTGTCACCATGCACAGGCGTTTATTATTTTTCGGCGGAAAAGTCTTTAGGCGGCGTGGGGTTATTTGTTCTCTTTCTCTCATGCCCCTGAAGATAAACCCGTCGGAGATATATATTAACAAAATCAAAATTCTGGAGGAAAAATTTTTATGAAAGCAAAAAAATTAATCAGCCTTGCGCTCGCGTTGATTTTAACGCTTGCGCTCGTACCGTCCGCAATAATTGCAAACGCCGACGAAACGGCAAAAACAGAATACGAAGTTAAGTTTATAGTTGAGCCGACGCTTGAGTTTGACACAGTCAACGCTTTTAATCAGGGCGTGGCAGTCGTATCAAAAGGCGGCAAGTTTGGGGTCATAGACAAAACCGGAAAAGAAATCGTAAAAATCGAATATGACGAAATCCGGAATTTTACAGACGACGGCATAGCAAGTATAAGAAAAGGCGACAAATGGGGTTATGCAGACAATACAGGCAAAATTATTGTTCCGCCTACTTATGAAGACCATGAAGACTGGGGCGTTAACAGAAACGACATGGCGCGTGATTTTAAAGACGGCGTGGCTCGCGTGAAATATTATGACGGCGACGGCAATCTGTTCCATTATATAGATACATCCGGCAAAGTCGTTCTGACACTTGAAAAAGTTTATAATGCGCTGAATTTCAGCGAAGATTTAGCGTCTGTTGCTAAATGGGCAGACGACGGAGAAGAATTAATCGTCGGCTATATAGATAAAAACGGCGATATAGTTATTCCGTTTACTTCATCTTATACCGTCGCGATAGAATTTTGTGATGGATTAGCAATGGTCGGCAAAGAAACAGACGGCGTAATGAAATACGGCTGTATAGATAAAACTGGCAAAGTTGTTATTCCAATGGAATATGATGCCATAGGCGTTTTCAGCGATGGTTTAATACCTGTAAAAAAAGGTGGTAAAGATGGATTCGTCGATAAAACTGGTAAAGTTGTCATTCCAATGGAATATGACATTGTAGCTCCTTTCACTGACGGCTTGGCGGCTGTGAAAAAAAGCGATAAATTTGGCTATATAGATAAGAGCGGCAAAATTGTCGTTCCATTGGAATATGATGCCATAGGCGTTTTCGGCGATGGTTTATTGAACGTAAAAAAAGGTGATAAAGACGGATTTGTCGATAACACTGGTAAAGTAGTCATTCCAATAGAATATGAAACCGTAAATTCTTTTATGAATGGTGTAGCGGCTGTAAAAAAAGGTGACAAATGGGGCTTTATTGATAATACCGGGAAAGTTATTATTCCAATGGAATATGACGGTTTTTCACGGTCATTTATTGACATTATTAGCGTAAGAATAGAACAAAAACGCGGATTAATAGATAATAGTGGGAAACTGCTTTTGCCAATGGAATATGACGAACATATAATTTTTGGCGATGACGAAGTCGCTCCGGTAAAGAAAGACGGCAAATGGGGGATAATAGAAATAACGAAAGTCGAAGTTTCCGAACCCGATGAACCCGAACCTGACGAAGAACCCGAACCCGAAGAGCCTGACATACCAGCCGAACCGGCTGACGCCGCGCCCTCGTCTATGAAAGTTCTCGTAAACGGCGAAGAAACAGCGTTTGACGCGTATCTCATAAACGACAGCAATTACTTCAAGCTCCGCGACCTTGCGTTTGTGCTCAACGGAACGGAAAAACAGTTCGGCGTTGACTATGACGCTGATAAAAACGCGATTATTCTGACAAGCAACGAGGCGTACACAGTCATAGGCGGCGAAATGACATTAAAAGAAGACAGGGAAACAGTTAAAGGTCTCCCGTCGCCGCAAAAAGTATATCTCAACGGAAAAGAAGTGAAGTTCGCAGTTTACAACATCGGCGGCAATAATTATTTCAAGTTGCGCGACGTGATGAAAACGTTTGACGTTTACGTAGGATATGACGACGCGACAAAGACAGTAACGCTCGACACATCAAAAGGCTATGTTGATTAATATGCACATATAATAAAAATTTTCGGGGGCAGATATAACATCTGCCCCCTACGTATATTTTTCTATTTTTCTTAATCTGCCTCTTGACGTTACCCATGACGTTATGGTATAATATAAAAAAGGCGGTGAATATAAATTGAGCAAGCGTGACAAACTGTTACAAAGTATCAGGAACAATCCGAAAAATGTAAGATTTGAGACGATACAGAAAATTATGTTAAGTTATGACTTCACAGAAACTCAGCCGGGCGGCGGCTCAAGCCATTACACATATCATAACGGCATTTACAGAATTACTATTCCGAAAGATATTCCCGTCAATAAGATATATATTAAAAAAGCCATAGCAATAATAGATAAGTTGGAGGCTGATAAAAAATGAAAAAAGATTTACAATATTATATGAATTTAAAATATCCGTTTGTGTTAGAACAAGACGACGACGGGAGTTATTTTATAGAATACCCCGATTTGCCGGGCTGTATGACGTGCGGCGGAGATATAGAACAAATAATGAAAATGGGAACTGACGCAAAAAAATGCTGGCTCGAAAGTGCGTTAAAAGACGGGGATTTTATACCCGAACCGAAAACGGCGGCGGATTATCCCGACAATTTCAAATTACGATTGCCGAAAACTTTATATAAACAGCTTGCGGATAACGCAACCGCTAACGGCGTAAGCATGAATCAATACTGTTTATATTTGTTGAGCGGCGGCATTAACCAATAAATACTCAATCCCGTATCTGCTCTATAATAAACGATTCCAGAATATCGAGTTCCTGTATGTCGTTGAATTTCTCCAGCCCTACGCCGCACTCGAACCCCTGCGCGACTTCGCGCACGTCGTCCTTGAATCTTCTCAGCGACGAAATCTTGTCTTCAAATATAACTATCCCGTCCCTTACTACGCGTATCTGCGAGTTTCTCGTGATTTTCCCGTCCTGCACGTAACTGCCCGCGATTGTCCCGGTATTAGGCACTCTTATCGTCTGCCTCACCTGAGCGTGACCCAGAACGACCTCTTTGAATTTCGGGGCGAGCATACCCTTCATCGCCGCCTGTATCTCCTCAAGACATTCGTATATTATCCTGTATGTTCTTACGTCTACGCCTTTTCTTTCGGCTGTGTCTATCGCGGCTTTGTCGGGGCGCACGTTAAACCCTATAACTATCGCGTTTGACGCGGACGCGAGCATTATATCAGACTCGGTTATCCCGCCGACCGCGCTGTGTATCGCTTTTATCTTGACTTCTTCGTTTGATTCTTTTATAAGCGCGGCTCTTAACGCCTCGACCGACCCGTGAACGTCCGCTTTTATTATAATATTAAGCTCTTTTACGCCGCTTTTGACCTGCGAGAACAAATCTTCGAGGGTGATATTCGACGAAGCCTTGAAATTTTCTTCTTTTTCTTCGGATTTTCTCTGTTCGACCAGTTCCCTCGCCATTTTTTCGTCCCCGACTACCCTGAAAGTATCCCCGGCGTTCGGGGTTTCGGACAATCCGATAATCTCGACAGGCACGGACGGTCCTGCTGTTTTCATATTTTTGCCCCTGTCGCTGTTCATTGCCCTGACACGTCCGACAGTAGTTCCCGCGATTACTATATCGCCCGAATTTAAAGTCCCGTTCTGCACTAAAACAGTCGCGACAGGTCCTCTGCCTTTGTCAAGTTTGGCTTCTATAACAGTCCCCTGCGCGAGCCTGTCTGGATTCGCTTTCAAATCTTTCATATCGGCGACAAGCAATATCATTTCAAGAAGTTCGTCTATGCCCTGCCTTGTGACCGACGAAACGGGCACGCATATAGTATCGCCTCCCCAGTCCTCGGACAATAATTCGTGCTTTGTGAGTTCCTGTTTGATTCTGTCGGGGTCAGCCTGCGGTTTGTCCATAAAAGTCATTGCGATTATTATAGAGACATTGGCGGCTTTCGCGTGATTTATAGCCTCGACCGTCTGCGGCATTATCCCCTCTGCGGCTGAAATCGCGAGGATTGCTATATCCGTGCTTTTCGCGCCCCTTGCCCGCATCGCCGTAAACGCTGCGTGTCCGGGAGTATCTAAAAAAGTTATCTCACGTCCGTTTGTCTCGACCCTGTACGCGCCGATATGCTGCGTGATTCCCCCCGCTTCGCCCGATACGACGTTTGTGTTTTTGATAGCGTCCAATAAAGACGTCTTACCGTGGTCAACGTGTCCCATGACGACGACTACCGGAGCGCGCGTGACGAGTTTGTCTTCCGTGTCAACGCTTTCGTCAAACAACCTGTCCTCAATCGTAACCACGACTTCTTTATCGACTTTCGCTCCGAATTCTATCGCGACAAGCCCCGCGGTATCGAAATCTATCTCTTCGTTTACATTGACTTTAACCCCGAGCATGAATAATTTTTTGATTACTTCCCCCGATGTTATCTGGAGTTTTGCCGCGAGAGCCGAGGGGAGTATTTTTTCGGGCAGGATTATCGAAAGCTGTTTTTTCTTTGCTTTCTCCTGTTCTTTTTCCTGCTGTTTTTTCTGGAGTTTTTCAAGTGCTATTTTTTCTTTGTCAACGGGTTTCGCGTATTTGTCCCTGTCGTATGATTTATTTTTGCCGGCATATCCCGAATGCCCCGAATAGCTTGCGTGTCCGGTATGGCTTGAATGGCTTGAGCGTCCCGAATATCCCGAATTGCCCGAATATGTTTGGGGTTTTTTGGCTTTTTGTTTGTCATTGTCGTTGTTGAAATTCCTGTTTCTGTCGGATTCATTGACGTAAGTTTCAAGTTTTTCGTTATATTTGGATAAATCGACGGTCGAAGTTCTTGTATCGACTATTTTAGCCGTCTCGTTTTTGACCCCGGCTGTAAATTTTATATTGTCGCTTGAAATTATATCGACCGTGCCCTTGACCTGACTGCGCGAATTAAAATTCTGATTGGGCTGATTCTGTTGGTTTTGCCTGAATCCGGGTCTGTTATCCCTTTTATTATTTCTGCCGTCTTTGTTGAACGCGGGATTTGAGAAATCCCTTCGTTGCGACTGTGATTGCGATTGCGGCTGAGCCTGCGTCTGTTGCTGAGGTTTAGCCTGTTGGTGTTGAGTTACAGGCGCAGGTCTTGCGTCTTTTGCCTCAGGAATTTTAGGCTTACCGTCTTTTATGTCTTTTATATCATTTATATCCTGTATATCTTTTGGTTTTTGTTCCGGCACATCGGCTTTTTTCGCGGTCTGGGCAGGTTTGACTACAGGCTCAACGACTTTCTTTTTCGGCGCGTACATGAAAATATTTAAGTCCGCCACCTGATTTTTAAAAGTCAGATATTCAAAAATCATATTAAGGTCGGAGCTTTCGAGATTTGCCGTGGTGTTTTTCGCCGGTATTCCGTAAGAGACGAGAATATCGGATATTTCCTTGTTTTTCATATTAAAATTTGCGGCGAGTTCTTTAACTTTAAATTGTTTTAATGCCATATTACAGATGCACCTCCGTTGATTTTTCCGATAAATTAGTTAAATCCAATAAATTTAAAAAGTTTTTGTTTGTTAATGAGACAGCGGCAGTCAGCCGCGACAATCCTACGCAATGCGACAGTTCGGACATAGTCAAATCTAATTTTGTCACGGGGACATGATAAAAACCGGCTTTGTCGCTTATTTTTTTAGCAGTCCCACTAGACGCGTCCGAACAGATAAACACATGGCAGGCTCTTTTTTTCCTGACGGAATCTATAACAAGCTCCGTCCCTGAAATTATCGCGCCGGCTTTTTTCGCAAGCCCCAGGATATTTTCCGTTCTGTTTTTATTTTTAATATTATTTATACCGGAATTTTTTTCGTTTAAATTATGCAAAATTAAAAAACACACCTTCTTATTTTTTTCTATATAAACTTTGGATTTATATTGTAGGGAACGCCGCCCTCGGCGTTCCGCAAATTTGAATTTACACAGGATTAATCCGACGTTTCCCGTATTTGTTTCAACAGAGACTCAAGTATATCGTCCGTGATTTTCACTTCTAAATTCCTGTCGAATCTTTTTGCCTTAACGGCTTTTTTCAGACAATCCTCATCTTTGCATATATATGCTCCGCGCCCTGATTTTTTGCCTTTTAAATCAACGCTTATCTCGTTATCGGGGCTTCGTACGACTCTTATCAAGTCGCTTTTGTTTTTCGAGACCCCGCAGCCAATGCATTTTCTCTGGGGTATACGTTTTATTACGGGCATATATTTTTTCCTTTCTAAATTTTACTCTTTGCCTTCTTTCCTGTAGGGCGCGACGACCCCGGCGCGCCGTTGCCGACCGCAGCCAGCGGGTGTTTTACTGCGCGGCTGACGTTTTTATATCTATCTTATATCCCGTGAGTTTCGCGGCAAGCCTCGCGTTCTGCCCCTCTTTGCCGATTGCAAGCGACAACTGCGAAGGCTCGACTACTACGCGGCAGCTTCTCTCCGTTTCGTTTACTTTCACGTCTAAAACATTCGACGGCGACAGCGCGGCTTTTATATATTCCACCGGGTCTTCCGAATATTTTATTATATCTATTTTTTCACTGCCAAGCTCGTTTACGACGGAATTTATCCTGCCGCCTTTTGCCCCTATGCACGACCCTATAGGGTCAACGTCGTCGTTATTTGAGCTTACGGCTATCTTAGTCCGTGAGCCCGGTTCTCTCGCTATCGCGTTTATCACGACCGTGCCGTCGTTTATTTCGGGGACTTCAAGCTCAAACAGTCTTTTCACAAGCCCCTGATGCCGTCTCGACAAAGTTATCAACGGACCTTTAGCCTGATTCTTTACTTCGATAACATAGACTTTTATGCGTTCGCCTTCTTTTATTATCTCTCCCGGTATCTGCTCGGATTTTATCAGGACGGCTTCGCCCCTGCCTATATCTAATATCGCGTTTCCCGTCGGGGGGTCGATTTTATATACCGTCGCCGAGATTAATTCTTCTTTTTTGCTCTCGTATTCTTTTATAAGAATCCCGCGTTCTGCTTCTCTTATCCCTTGAATTATAACCTGTTTGGCTGTCGTTGCCGAGATTCTCCCGAAATCTTTGGGTTTGAACTCAACTTCGGCGACCGAGCCTATATCGTATCTGCGGCTTATTTTCTTCGCGCTGTCCAAATCTATCTGCACTGCGGGATTTTCGACTTCTTCCACCACGTCTTTTAAAAGATAGACTTTCATTTCTTTTTTGTTTTCGTCAAGATAGACTTTCACGTTTGAGTTTGGGCTGTCGCGTTTAAAAGCGGCGATAAGCGCGGCTTCTATTTTTTCCATCATATATTCTTTTGATATTCCCGTTTCTGTCTGTAAAGCGTCAAGCGCGGCGAAAAATTCAGCGTTCATTTTTTTTAAGTTCCCCCTTAAGATTTTTTGTAGGGGCGGCGTTCTGCCGCCCTTGAATTATATATAGGCGTTTGGCTTATGGACGGGAAAACCCCGTCCCTACATAAAACCCGCATTATATTCGATTATATCATAAGCGTAAATATGCGCAGTTTCTTTTTTTGTCAGAATTATTTCCTGATTTTCAGGCGGCGCGCCGAGGGCGGCGCGCCCTACGGTTATAAATTTATATTCGTCTTTTGAAAATTCTTTTAATATCGCGTTAAAAGATTTATCCCCGCCAATCGCGTCGTTTTTGGTGAATAGCTTTACTGTCACTTCTTTATCCATATATCTGTTCAAATGCAAATCGTTTTTCAACTCTCTGTTTAATCCCGGAGAAGACACCGCGAGAGAATAACTGGTTTCGATAGGGTCGGCTTCGTCTATGATTGGGTTTATCGCCCGCGTGACTTTTTCGCAGTCCTCAAGCGATATAGGCAATCCCGATGGGTTTTCTATCGTTATTTCAAGCAGCCATTCGATTTTGTCGTTATAATATTCTATGTCCCAGATTTCATATCCGAGACTTGTTATTTCAGTTTCGACGAGATTTCTTACAGTCTGCTCGATTTGTTTTTTCGACTGCGTTTTTTGACTTGATTTATTGGATTTATTTTGATTATTTTTGTTTTTACTCATGTGCCAATCGCCTCATACAAACTTTAAGAGAGTGGCGACCCACTCTCTTAATCATTAAACTTTAACTGTATTGTTATTATTATATCATAAAAAAATTAAAATTGCAACAATAATTTTTAAGAATTTTTAATTTTATTTAAAGTTTCTTATGTTATAATATAGTTATGAGCAAAAAAACAACTCCCCCAGTCACTGCGTGACAGCCCCCTCTGCCGCGACTGCGTCGCTGAGGGAGCCTTTGGTGTAAAGTTTGAGCCTCCCTCAGCCGCGAAGCGGCGGTTAGAGGGGGGTGCCCGACAAGGGCGTGGGGAGTTTAACGGGTGATATAAAATTATGGGAAAGATTTTCAATATACAGAGATTTTCGGTGTATGACGGACCGGGAATAAGAACCGTCGTGTTTTTTTCGGGGTGCAATTTAAACTGCGTGTGGTGTCATAATCCCGAGTCCATATCAACAAAACAGCAGGTAAAATTTAACCCCGACCAATGTATTTTATGCGGCAGATGTTTTGACATATGCCAAAATAAAGCTCACGAACTTCAAAACAATACGCATGTATTAGACAGGGCAAAATGCGAAACGTGTTTGAACTGCACAAAAGAATGTTACGCCGAGGCTCTTATGCCAATCTGCCGCGATATAAATATTGCCGAACTTGAAAAATCTATTCTGACCGACATAGAATATTTCAGACAATCAAATGGCGGCGGCGTGACTTTTTCAGGCGGCGAACCTATGCTGCAAATTGATTTTTTAAGCGATATTCTCAAGATATGCAAAAATAACGGTATTCACACAGCCGTCGATACTGCAGGAGCGGTAAAATTCGGGGATTTTGAGAAAATCCTGCCGTACTGCGACTTGTTTTTATATGATATTAAAGCATATAATAACGATATACATAAAAAATTAACCGGGATTTCAAACGAGTTAATTCTCGAAAACCTTACAAAACTTTCACAGACCAAAAACGCAAATATATTGGTTCGCATTCCGGTTATTGCCGGGGCGAATACAGATGAAATGCCGGATATTGCGGAGTTTTTACGCGATATGAATATACGCAAATGCGAATTTTTGCCCTATCACAAACTCGGAGCGTCGAAATATAAATCGCTTGGTATTACAGACGCGCATGTTTTTGATACTCCGGACGATGATTTACTGAACGAAATAAAAGATATATTTAAAAGGAGAAATATTTTATGTTAAACTTAAAAGAATTAAACGAAGAAAAAGTCGTTTTGTCTGATTTATACGCGAAACGAATCAAAAATCTTCACGACGACAAACAGAAAATCAACGAAGAAAAAATAAAAGCCCTCGGCAGCATAAATATCGACGACCACGGGTTTGTGTATTTCCCGGATTTTAAATTTGAGCCCACAATAACAAGAGCTTACGGCAAAGCGACGGGAATGTACGAAATCGGCGTGAATTTCAGAAGATTTTTAAACGAAAGCCCGCAGTACATAAACAAAAACAGCGCGCTTGGCGGCGCATGGATAAGCTATCTCGCAAACTGGGTCCCTATGGGAATCGCGCCCGACGATTATCCAAACGATTTAAAGAAAATCTGGGACAAATATTCTATAACTCAGCCCGGTTTCGGCGCGATGAATCACTGCGCCGGAGATATTGAAATCGGTCTTAAACTCGGCTGGAAAGGCTTGCTCGATAAAATAAGATATTATAAAAAGTTTAACAATCCCAATGCAGGGACGACCGCCCTCGGTCGTCCGTCAAACGAAATTGACGCCGACACGACTTTCTATGACGGCGAAGAAGAACTCGTGCTTGGAATTATAGAGTGGGTGAAAAAAATCGCGTCTCACGCCAGAGAACTTGCCGAAATCGAAACAAACCCAGACGATAGAAATAATTTACTCGAAATAGCCGAAATGAATGAAAAACTTTCTGAAGAACCACCGTCAAATATGCGCGAGGCATGTCAGTTTATCGCGCATTTCCAGAGCGTTGACAGAATGTATTTCGCGGGTGGGGCGTTAGACCAGCTCGACGAAAAGCTTCGTCCGTATTACGAGAAAGATATAAAATCCGGGATATTATCAGACGAACAAGCCGTATGGTATATCGCAAGCGTATTTTTCAACGATACGCACTATTCGCAGATTGCCGGACTGACTCCCGACGGTTCAAGAGACATGACTTCGAGACTTTCTTTTATAATTCTCGACGCCATGCATTATATCAAAATCCCCGTGAATCTCGCCATAAGAGTGCATGACAACGTAAACAAAACTTTATTGAAACGTTCGCTTGAATATATGCTCGAGGACGGTTCGGGAGTATGTTATTCGTGCAATATCGGGTGCGAGGACGGCTACGCGAAAAACGGTTTCGCTCCGGCACTTGGCAGAATGAGGGCAAAAGTCGGCTGCAACTGGACCGCGATACCCGGACGCGAATATTCTTTTCAGGACGTTACGAGGATAAACATGGCTCAGGCATTGCTCTTTGCGCTGGAGGATATAAAAACAAATGTAGGGGCGGGGTCTTCCCGCCCTCAACCCCAACCCAATGTAAATCAAGGGCGGGAAAACCCCGCCCCTACAGGCACGATTGATATTTTATTCGAATATTTCAAATATCATTTAAAAACAATGATTGACAGCGTCCTTGCCGGATTCGACAAACATTTTGAGGTTATATCGAGAAATACTCCGGAAATCGTGTATAATTTATTTATGCACGGACCAATAGAAAGAGGCTTGAACTGCGCCGAGGGCGGCGTAGATATAATGGATTTGAACATCGACGGGATTTCACTTGCGACAGTCGCGGATTCTTTCGCGGCAATCGAACAGAGAATAATAAACGAGAATAAACTGTCTTTTGAAGAATTATTCGAAGTTTTGGATAGCAATTTCGAGGGAAAAGAAGATATAAGATTAATGCTCAAAAATATAAAAAGATTCGGCGACCCCGAATCTCTCGCGAATTTATGGGCTGAAAAAATCAGGGACGAATTTGTAAGTTTATGCAGAAGAAATACGCCGAAATATAACATAAAAGTAATTCCGGGAATGTTTTCCCACGGGGATATATACTCATATGGGAAAAACATGGGCGCGACTCCGAACGGACGGTTTGCGGGAGAGCCTATATCTCACTCAAACGAGCCCGACCCCGGATTTGCGCGTGGTCTTGACAGTTTCTCGCCGTCTCTTAAAGCGACGGCAGTCGCCAAGCTTCAGGCAGGCTACGGCAACTCAGCCCCATTGCATCTTGATATTGACACAGCTATGCTGTCAGCCAACGGGGGCATAGACGCGTTGATTTCTTTAATTCACACGCATAATCATATGGGCGGCACTCTGATAAACATGAACTGCCTGAGCGAAAAAAAACTGAGGGAAGCGCACGAAAATCCCGCAAGCCATCCTGATTTAGTTGTCAGGGTCACGGGATATTCGGCGTTTTTCGCCTCGCTCTCAAAAGAATACAGGCAGCAGATAATAGACAGGTTTTTGTCCGCGAAATAAGATTTTATATTTCGAAGAAAATATTTATTTTGGACGATTCATATATTCTTCGATTGCCTTTATTCTGTCTTTTCTGTCGCGCTGTATCTCGACTTCATATCGTTCACATAAAGGCGTAATATACACTTCATAACCGTTCCATAAAACTTTTTCGTAGTGCTCACGGTTATTCTCCATGTTCAGTTTATCGTCCGCCGCTATATCAACCGAAGCCCCGTCAACACACAATTTACCAAAGTACCGCACAAGCCAATTACCTTTATTATCGCCCAATGGCTCAATAACATATTTACGAGATAAATCTTTAACTTTATAAAAATCCTTTGTGTGAACGGCTATATCAAGGTCGTGGGGATTGATATTAACGTCAAGCACCGCTTCGCTTGCGCTGCCGATTATATACCATTCGATTTCGTTTTCTTTAAACATTCCTGCGAGTAACGCCAGAACATTTTTCCAGTCAAACACTCCTTCAATCCAACATTGTCCCATACGCGCAAAATTATCTTTAACGGCTTTTTTGTATTCCGGATTCAAATACCACGCATCGTCCCAGTTTGTATCCAACGGATAGATTTTAATAAATTTTTCTCCGTCGATTTTTGTCCAGTATCGGTCAGCGTTAAGAATATCGAAAATTTTTCCCTCTGCGCCCTCTGCACAACAAATAAATTCCGTTTCTGTTTCATAACAATAACATTTCATAATTCCTCCAAAAATATAAATTATTTTTTGTTCTTCTTCGCTATATATGTTACCTTTGGCACTTGCTCTTTATAATCAGCCTTTTTTACACGCCTCCGTTTATATAATCTCTTCTTATTTTTATAAATTGCTCTATAATCCTGAACTGCTCCGCGCTTGGATTGTATCGCATATAGTTGAACCTCGAACAGAACCAATGCTTTTTACCCGATATTTCCACGCTAACCCCGAAATCGCATGAAGCGGCAGAGCATACGCCGCAATGCGTGGTCGTTCTGTTCAAAAACTCTGTTTTCAGCTTTTCCGGCAGCGAAAGCACAACCTTTTCTAAATCTTGTTTATCCGCCAATGTGACGCTTATACAGATATTATCTTTGCCTTTGATATTATAGGAAACAACCTTTTTAACTTTATAACTGCATTTATACCCGTTCACCTGCACCCAAACAGGTTTCATTTTAAATTCGCGTGATAATTCAAGCAAACGAGCCATACCATTTTTGAGCGTATTGTCGGTCAAGAAATAATCGCAGACATCTTCTATTGCCGGTTTGTTTGCTTTCTGCTCCTTAGTGCCTTGCTCGAATATAGGAATATTATTTTCTTTCGCCATAGAATAGCCCTTCTTTCATATATATTTTTATTAAGCTACAAGCTCACCCATAAAGCCGGACGAACGCCGCCGCCATGACCGCCCTCGCCGATATTGCCTTTTAATATGTTGTTGCCCTGGATACCTATGTCACCGTTGCCGTGAATGTAGACGGCTTTCACTCCGACCCGACCCGGCGAACGCAGCCACCACCATGAATACCATGATTCACCCAGTCGCCTCGCACTTCGCTTGCTGTTGTTTTCGTCCGGTTTTCCATGAAACCAATATCTATGATTTTTGCCTCGGTTATACAGTTTTTCGCTGCTGTCGCCAAAATATTTACGCGCGACTTCTTCGATGCTCAATAAAAATATTCTGTCCTCTGTATCTGCTCCACCATTTGTGCCGTACCATTGATTGTCTAAATTTTTGTTCGTCACAGGAATTATTTTTGCTCTGTCTGTTTCGCTGAATCTATCATAAAATTCGCCGTTCAGATATTTTCGCAATGAGCAGTCAGCCCATGTTATATCTTTGTAAGCGTCATGGTAGGGTCGCCATTCTATTGTATTTTCGGTTATAAGCAAAGCCGCGTTATTCTGTATATCAAGCACTCGCCATTCGTATTCGCCGAATATTGTTTTATCTCCTGCCTGCATTTTTGCCTCCCTGTATCG
>Ga0082212_10002138_pt1 | contig 29116 bp, 26 predicted proteins | sample TergutNt197P3_FD_71548 | JGI IMG/M metagenome (GOLD analysis project Ga0082212, IMG submission 71548) | Neocapritermes taracua P3 segment gut microbial communities from Petit-Saut dam, French Guiana - Nt197 P3 | ecosystem: Host-associated > Arthropoda: Insects > Digestive system > Gut ...
GGGAGCCCCTTCGGCCACTTGGGTACTTCTCCGAGTATTGGAATTGCCGGACATTTCAGGTATTTATTATTCGCAGGCGTTAGGCATAGAAGTAATATGGTAGTAACAAGTGTACAATAGGTTTTAGATCTATTTCTATTTCTTCTGCCTGTCTAAGTATACCAGTTCTATTCAAACTGTCAAGAGTCCGCCGGGCATTTTGCCAGCGCAGGACAAAAAACCGGGATGTGCTCCTGCCGACCTTCGCTTCCGCTCACGCTGCGAAATAGCACAATTCCGGCTGCCCTCTGACCAGCAGTAACATAAATAGGTCGCAATTGTTTTCGTGCAGTCATGGACTGAAGCGAAATAGTTTCAGAGATCGTCTTTTTGCGGAGGCGCCGGATTTATATGTATCGCGCAATGCTTGACGTCTGAAAACTCGGTTTCAATCGCGTCGTGGACATTATGAGATATATTATGGGCTTCTTCCAACGTATCGGAACCGTCCACGCTAATCTCTACGTCGACATAGATTCTGTTTCCGAACAACCGCGTTTTCAGTACGTCGATTCCCAAAACGGATTCCTGCGCGAGAATTACGCTGCGAAGCGCCGCTTCTGTCTCCTCGTCGCATGATTTATCAGTCATTTTCCCAATGGCGTCCCGGAAAATATCAAACGCGACTTTAAGAATTAATAAGCTGATCACAATGGCAGCTATAGGATCAAGGATAGGGACTCCAAGCCGGGCGCACAAGATGCCTATGAAACTGCCAACAGACGAAAGCGCATCGGAACGATGGTGCCAAGCGTTAGCCATGAGCGCGCCGGAATTTATTTTTTTGGCTGCCCTGAACGTATACCAATACATTGCCTCCTTGGCAACAATAGTCACGATTGCCGCTATAAGAGCGATGATTCCGGGAGTTGCGATCGTCCCATAGTCCCCGGCTATGATTTTTTGCATGCCTGACCAGCCGATGCCTGCGCTTGTAAACAACAGCAGGGCAGCTAGCAAAATGGCCGCGACACATTCAAAACGCTCATGTCCATACGGATGGCCTTTGTCAGGTTTTCGGTTGGACAGTTTGACCCCGACTATCACGACAAAGGCGCTGAGAACATCGGACAGCGAATGAACTGCATCGGCAATCATAGCTGTGGAGTTCCCCAACACACCGGCGATCATTTTGAAAACGGTCAGGACTACGTTTGCCAGGAGCGTGTTAAACGTTGCTCTCATTGCGATTTTCTCGTTTTCCAATGTCGGGTTCTCGGATTTTTCCATATATTACGTCTCCAAATAATTCGCAGCGGCGCAATATTGCCTAATATTCATGTCGCGGCAAAACAAAACGCACCTGCGAGACACATTACTGTCCCGCAAATGCGTTCAATCACGCATTTACTGCCGCAATACCGCAGCCCAGCCCCATAAACCTCAAGCAACCAGCGGTTGCTCTAAGGGTTATCGCCTGCTCAGTTTGTAATACTATACAATATGCTGTTGGAAAATGCAAATTTATTTTCATGACGCGGGAGTCTATGTCCAAATGGCCGTGAACGGTAATAGACGCAGGAGCAGGCAAAATGGATTAAACCAGCAGTTCGTTATTTATCAAGCGATATGTTATCGATACCGTTTTGTTCAAATTCTTCGATATACTCGTCAATGCGGTCAGTCAGTTCGCAAAAGTTTTCCGGCCCGATCGGTTCGAAATCCATATCGCGCCTCGCCAGCTCTTCCGCCAGAATTTCAAAGAAAACAGAATCTTCATAGTCGGCGATAGCTTCGTGTATCCCTCCGTTTTCAAAGGCTGCCGACGGTCTTGGCACACCTCCTGCAAATTCAGTCAGGGTGGGCATATTGTATGAGTCGCAATATGAGAATATGCGGCTCTCAACGTTGTCGTAATCTGTGAAGCGGTCTTCGCCTCTCGTTGAATTGAGTATCCAGTTTCCGATATAGACAATATCCAGAAGCCGTCTGAATTCCAGTTCCGTTAATTCAATATTCATAACAACCTCCACGGGGAAAGACTTCCGCTTTGCTCGTTCGGTCATTTTATTATATCAGATGTAAGAAAAAAATTCCAGATATTTTTCTTACGGAACTATAAAATTCGGCTATAGGTGTTTCTGGTCAGGGGGTAGCCGGAATTGTGCTATTGCGCAGCGTGAGCGGAAGCTGAGGTCGGCAGGAGCACATCCCGGGGGTAGGGATAGAACATTTATTAAGACTCGAAGCCGACCAAGCGACTTGCTCATGCAAGAAAGAGTACAATTCCGGCTACCCCCTGACCAGACATCCTATAGGTATATTACACGCGAATCATCATTGGGGTTTTGATTGCCGGCCGCAGGTTCGCAATTGTTAACCTGAACATACGGAGCATCCGGGGCGGCGGGTATATTAGGAAATCCCGGGACGACAGGCGCGTCCGGAAAAGCCGGGCCGGATGATACATACGGTACATCAGGGAAAATCAGCACATTCGGGGAGTCGGGGGCGTCCGGAACAACCGGGGCGTCCGGAACAACCGGGTCGGGCGGCACGCCCTGGGCAGCAGCCGTAGTCAGCTCAGTCGGGTCGGATGAAGCAGCCGGGGCAGGGGGCGCAATAGTGACGCCGGATACAGACGGTAATTCCGGAACTTCCTGTATGGCAGGCGCGCCGGGCAGGACGAATGTCATCCTTGTGCCTATTCCTTCGCGGCTGACAACTTCCAAACGTCCGTTATGACGCGTAATTATCCACTGGGCTATCGATAGGCCTAGCCCCGCGCCTCCCGTCGCGCGGGCGCGCGATTCGTCAGCTCTCACAAACCTGTCAAAAACGTATGGGAGGATGTCGGGGCTTATGCCAATGCCGCTGTCAGAAACAGACAACCGCGCGTTATCGCCGTCCCTTTTCGCATAAATCGTAATCTCTCCGCCGTTGTCGGTATACTTGATAGCATTGTCGACTAGGATACGGAGAGCTTGTTTTATTAATGATCTGTCGGCTATTATCACCGCATCGTCGCTTGAAACTCTAAATTCATGTCCGCTGTCAAGCATGCGCGTTTCTTCCGCTACCTCCTCGATGAGTTTGGAGAGTACGATACGTTCCTCTGAAAGCCGTATTCTGTTGCTGTCGCCCCGCGCAAGGAACAGAAGCTGCTCGACAAGATCTTTCATATTCCCGGCTTCATCTTTTATCGCCGCTACAGATTCCGTAAGCGCTTTCTCATCTTCCATTCCCCAGCGGTCAAGAAGATTTGCATAACCTTGTATAACGGCAATGGGCGTGCGAAGTTCGTGGGAAGCGTCGGATACGAATCGGGCTTGAGCAGCGTACGACTCGTTTATCCTGTCCAGCATCCCGTTTATGGCAACGGCGACATTTTTCAGTTCCTCCTGCAGATCGTCGACTTGTATCCTGGTGTCGAGCCTTCCCGCGTCGATCCTGTCCAGTTTTCCCGCCAATGCCATCGTTTTTTCAAGGTCAAGCTGCCTGTTGACTTCATTCAGGCTTTGCGCGGCGCGGGCCAGCTCCGCGATAGGGTCGAGCGTCTTGCGGATCATTATCCGGTCATCAGCCGTTCGCGACAATAATATCAGCAGCTCGATTGCCAGCAAAGCAACGAATGCGTAAATAAAATACAGAATAAAGCTTCCGATATACAAATCGATTTCATAAATTGCGCCGTTGTATCCAACTGTTACAAAATAGGTAATACTCCTGACCGTGTCCCGAAACCCGTGCGGCGAGGCGCGGAAGCCCCTAAAGGCCGTATCGGTTTCGTAAGAAAGGTAATCTGCGAACGGCCAGCGGATGGTATGTCCGCGAGGGTATTCTTGAAGCGAACGCACGCTCATCCCGGACAGGCTGACCCATTCGCCGTGAACAGGGAGGTCGTTATCAGGCAGCATTTCCAGAGCGCTGATTGCCTGGCGCTCACAATAGAACGCAAGCGACGCGACTGTTATGATTACGACCATTATATTAAGCGAAAAGAAAAGCCCCAGAAGCCTGAAAAAGAGTTTTGAGTTAAGCTTCCGTGTAATTGAAGTCCGTATCCTGCCGCCTGGTTCCGGCGTTTTTGAATAATTACTCATCTTTTATCACATATCCCACTCCGCGTACAGTGTGGATCAGCTTTATATCGAATGCTTCGTCGATTTTTGTTCGCAAAAAGCGGATATACACATCCACGGCGTTCGTGCCGCCGTCAAAATCATACTCCCATACATTTTCGAGCAGCATTTCACGGGTAAGCACAATGCCTTTGTTCTTCAATAAATAGTGCAGCAGGTCGAATTCGCGCTTTGTCAGTTCCAGCGGAGTATCTCGCACCGTCACCGTATGCCTTTTTAAATCAAGGGTTACATCGAGCGCAGAAAGCGTCTCGCTGTCAGTCGCGCCCGCATGTTTGCGGAGCGTGGCGCGGATGCGGGCGAGCAACTCTTCTATAGCGAAAGGTTTAGTGATATAGTCGTCCGCGCCCTGATCCAAGCCTGACACTTTATCCATTACTTCGTCGCGGGCGGTAAGCATTATTACAGGTACGGCAGACGCCCGACGCAATCTGCGCAGCACTTCCATTCCGTTAAGCTCGGGAAGCATTATATCAAGTAGAACAAGATCAAACCCGCCTGATACCGCAAGTTCGTAACCTTCTCTGCCGGTGAAGGTCTTTGTTACCGCGTAGCCCTCGTGGTTGAGCTCAAGCTCTATGAAGCGCGCAAGTTTTTCCTCGTCTTCAACAAGCAGGATTTTTACTTCGCTCATTTAAGTTCACATCCTATTCATTAGCGTCATTAGAGCTGCAATTCTCATTTTTGCGCTCTTTGAAAGATTTTTTTACATCATCGACGACGTCTGTTGCGCTGCCCATGACACTGTTTACGGAATCACGATCCAGATCGGGGCCGCGGAACCGGTAACGGAAACCAAAGAACAGACTGATGATAAACAGCGGAACTGTGACCCAGAAGAAGAAAAGAAGCAGGAAAACAACTGCGATTACAGGGCAGGAAAAAACCAGGTCGCCACCCTTTGCTGCGTCAAGAAAGTTGGAGACTCCCATGGTTAGCAATTTCATACAGAATCTGCCAAATCTTTTCATCATATCTGAGAAGCTTTCTCCGCCGCTTCTCTTGGTTTCGCGATTGCTTTCCCCGCCGTATGCGTTCTGCGGCGAAAGCGCGTGAGCTCCTGCTCCGGAAAAATAACCTCCTCCGGCGGGAATGGTTGACTTGCCATTATTTTCCAGATAGATCATCGCGTCCAGGATGTCTCCGCCGTTTTTATCCAGAGCCTCTTTTGCCTCTGCGAAGCTAACGTCGGCTTTTTCGCGAAGCTTCTCTGCTTTCTCAAAGTCGGTCATCTTGCATTCCTCCTTCGTGTTATGGCGGAATTATACCAATACTGTTTAAAAACACAATTTGACGCAGATGAAAATATGATTAAACCGGATTAAGATAACTTCTCATGAAGAATATCCATATTCCGGAGCTTTACTGTTCGCTTAGGTATTAATCTACGTCCGGTCATCAATCATTTTTTTATTAGCGCTGCTCTTTCGATCCGTTTGTTATACTGTCTGTCCGACGCTACAAGCAGAAATAAAATGAGCCCGGCTGCCGTTGACGCCGCTCCCGCCCAGTATATAAATCTGAAATCAATTGCGTCGGCAATCGCGCCCAGCGTAATCGAACCGACGGCTATCCCGATATCTATCGCAGAGAAACTCGCGCCCGAAGCGCTTCCTCGACGCGCGGGTGAGCATCGCTTGAAGAGCATCGAGCTGAATGTCGGAAATACCGCGCCTTGCGCCAATCCGATAGGAAGGCCAAGCGCAATAAGCATTGGCAGCGAGCCTACCAACGGAATCATGGAAAGGCATACGATCAGCACAATCATACTTGGGATAATAATGATGTCTGAACCGCGCCTATCGGCAATTCTGCCAAAAATCATCCGCGACGTCAAAGCGCCGGCAGCGCTTACCAAAAAATACAAGCTGGGGTTGCCAAGCTCCCTCCAACGCGCAAATACAGCAAGAAATATCATAATGCTTGTCAAGCCGATTTGCATAAGTATCATTACCAAAGTGGGAACCAAAATCGAATGCTCAAATCCCAAGAAAGTCTTTGGCATTGGTTTGCTTTCGTCGCCGACATGCGACGTGTCCTGTGCTATTTCGGTCTGGGCTGGCGGGTTATCTATGGATAGCAAAGCTTTTTTGCGCTTTCGTTCATATGTGACGAAGCTGCTTGTTATCACGCATGAGAAGCATAAAGCTGCCGACATAAAAAAGAGCGTCCTGTATTCGCTTATTGTGTCGCCCGCGACTACAGTAAGCGCGATACCGGGGCCTATTGCTTGAGATATGGTCGCATATAGGAAAAAATAGCCGATACCCTCTGTCATGCGGCTTTTTGGTATGACGTCGGCGGCAGCAGCGCCCGCGCATGTGGAATGCATCCCAAACCCGATTCCATGCAAAGCGCGTGTGATGATCAGGAGCGGTATAACGCTGAATATGCCAAACAGCACGGAGCATATGGCGCAAATTGCAGCGCCGATGATTATTTGCGTAACACGTCCGGATTTATCGGATATAACGCCTGCCACGGGCCTGGCAACAAGAGCGGACATTGAATAGACAGTGGAAAACACCCCTGCAGTCAACACTGTACCGCCAAGCCTGCCAATGTACAGAGGTATGGATGTGACGAAGAACTGATTCATCATAGCGTGGCACAGCGCAGTGTACATCAACAAAACATAATCTTTGGAAAACAATGGATCCCGGGCTTGAATATCGTCTTTTTTACCTCTAATGCTTTTAGTCATTCAGGAATCATCCAATCCAACAGGCCGCCCCGGTTGTCTTCGGGGCGGCCCGTTTCAGGTAAATGTGGCTATTGCGTTTTGCTGAATACAAAATCCTTTACGTCATCCCAGGTGTTATAGACGCCTTTGTCATGCATTTCCTTGAGCTGCGCATCCGTGTAGCCAAGCTCCTTGAGGATTTCCTCGCTGTTCTCAGCAAGCATTGGAGCCCTTTCATACGGTATTTTGTCGGCTCCCTCTATAATTATCGGCTGGCGAACCATAGTGCGCTTTCCGGTCGGGTAATCCATCTTCTCAAAAACGCCCGTAGCCCACGCCTGTCTGTCCTCAAGAACTTCTTCCCATGTATGGCAGACAGAGAAGGGGATATCGCCGTCGGTCAGGATTTTTGACCATTCTTCGGCAGTCTTTTGCGCAAATGCGTCGCTCACTATCTGGATAAACTCGCCGTGCAGTTTTTTCCTTGTGATATTGTTCAATGTATATTCTTTATTGCCCACGAGATCTTCGCGGCCGATAAGAGGCATAAATCTGGGATAGAATAAATCAAATGGCGGCATTGAGATTTGGATATGACGGCCGTCTTTGCTCATGTAGGTGTTGTTGAACGGGTTTTCCGCTGTTTTGCGGCTGATCGGGTACTGCTGGCCCAATCCTTCATACTGCGCCGCCTGAACGGCTATGCCTTGCACAAAAATGGCTGTGTGAAGAAGATTGATCGTGACGTAGTCGCCTTGTCCTGTCTTTTCAGCGTTATAAAGAGCCGTCATGATACCGGCGGCCATGTAAAGTCCCGTTATGTGGTCGCCCACTCCGGGGATGAGGTTGATTGGCTCGGAATCCTTCTGGTACAGCGTGCCGAGCAGCCCCCCGCGCGCCCAGAATGCCGTGAAGTCGTAGCCGGGCAGCTCTCTGTCAGGCCCTGTTTCGCCAAAACCGGTCAGCGAGGCGTATACAAGCTTCGGGAACTTCTCTTTCAGGCTTGCGTAGTCAAGGCCCAGCTTTTCAAGCGCCTGCGGACGCCAGTTGGTAACGAAAATGTCCGTGTCTTTTAGGAGTTTGTAAAGAATCTCGCGGCCTTCAGGGTCTTTCAGATTTACTACGATACTGCGTTTATGAGCATTTTCCAGATCGAATGTTGTATTCTCATACGGATCGCCAAGACGCCCTTCGGACTCCCCGTTGAAACGGACAGCGTCGCCTGTTTTCGGTTCGACCTTAATGACGTCCGCTCCGAATTCGGCAAAAAAACGAGCGCAGGCAGGCACCGCTATAAATGTGCTCATCTCTAGTACTTTTATTCCCTCGAGTGGTTTCTGTTTGCTCATGTGGTATTCCTCCTAATTATTGATATGTTCTTACACTGATTGATTTATTTTATTTCAATTCGATTCGCTTGTCAATGGGTTTGGGCGTGATTTTGATGCTTGCAGCACGCGCGCGTTACTGGCCAGGGGGTAGCCGGAATTGTGCTATTGCGCAGCGTGAGCGGAAGCTGAGGTCGGCAGGAGCACATCCCGAGGTAGGGATAGAACATTTATTTGGATTGCGTATTGTGACCGGAAACGATTTCGGGTCGTACAAGACCGGAAACGATTTCGGATCGCGTGATGTTGACAAACCGGCGCGCATAAAATATAATCTTGCCGTTGTATTGGCGTTGCTACGCTTGCCGGCGTGGCGGAACAGGCAGACGCCCGGGACTTAAAATCCCGTGAGGGCAACCTCGTACCGGTTCGACCCCGGTCGCCGGCACCAATTAATACAGCCTTATCTGACCAAAAATGTTGACGTTTTAGTCGCCAAAGGCGTATTATCCAAGCGGCCGCCGGGCTTCTGAAGCTACTCAGGATATGGGGGAATAAATATTGATACGCTACATAATCAAACGGGTGCTTTTGCTGATACCGGTAATTATAATCGTGTCATTTCTGGTGTTTGCACTTATGGAACTCGCGCCCGGAACTGTAATCGACTCGATAGTCGCAAACCTGAAAAACGCGACGCCGGAGGACATTGCTGCGCTGGAAGCGCAGTATGACCTTGACAAACCCATGGTATACAGGTATGGAAAATACATGCTCAACCTTGTCCAGGGAAATCTGGGCAACGCAGATCTTTCCGGTATCAGCGTCTGGGACACTTATGCAAACAGGCTTCCATACACGCTGGCCTTGTCCCTGGGCGGGCTTATCGTCGGCGCAGTCGTTTCGATCCCGCTGGGCATAGCAGCCGCAAGGCGCGCCGGGAAGCTGACCGATACCATCGCGACGACGTTTTCCATGATTGGCATGTCGATGCCAAGCTTCTGGCTTGGAATCTTGCTGATAATGCTTTTTTCCCAACAGCTCAAATGGCTGCCGGCGGGGGACGCGGTAAACGGCTTCTCAAGCTACATACTGCCGTCCATCTGTACAGGCCTGATGCTTATGGCGACGTCTACAAGGTTGACCCGGTCGAGCATGCTCGAGGTGTTGAACTCGGACTTCCTCAGAACGGCTAGAGCAAAAGGCGTACCGGAAAAAAACGTCATAAGGACTCATGCGCTCGGAAACGCATGGATCCCGATCATCACGAATATGGGCATGGCGCTGAGCATCATGCTCGCCGGTTCCGCCGTAATCGAAGTGGCGTTCACATGGCCCGGCGTCGGTCGGATGCTTGTAAACGCCGTGCTTGCGCGGGACGTGACGACAGCTACCGGAGTCGTGATACTGACGTCGGTATTATATGTATTCATCAACCTCATAGTCGACGTGATATATGCGTTTGTTGATCCAAGGATCAAGTCGCAATATGTCGGCGCTAACACGAAAAGGAAGCGGCATGCGAGACTTGCCATAGATCAGCAGGAACCGGAAAATGAGCCTGCCGTATTTATTGATTCGGAAGAATTAGCTGCGCCCGCCCCCCTTGAGACGCACGAGGATACTGCGGAACCGCCTGCAACAGAAGAAATCGCTCAGGCAGCACGTCCATACGCCCCGCTCAATGAAGATGCGGACATATATGCGCTTGTCTCCAGGAAATACAGAAAACGCAGCCGGATGGGCGAGGTTTTCCATCGATTGGGCACAAACAAAGGCGCTATTGCCGGATTAGTCATAATTATAGGGCTAATCGTCGCAGTCATAGCTTCGCTGTTCATCAATTTTGATTCGGTCACTGCGTCGAATATGCAGTTGAGGTTTGCCCCGCCCGGGCCGGACGCTTACTTCGGCACTGACAACATGGGGCGCGACCAGTTTATTCGTGTAATATACGGCACCCGCTATTCTCTGTTCATTGGATTTGGCGGAGTGCTGGTCGCCTCGATCTTTGGCCTCATACTCGGAGTTTTTGCAGGGTATTACGGCAAACTCGCAGATGAACTCATCATGCGTTTTTCCGACATATTGGCATCGGTGCCCGGGATGCTCCTTGGGATGGTTATCATGATAGTTATGGGCAATGGCACCGGGAATCTCGTCATCGCTGTCGGAGTGCCTGCAATTCCGATATTCATAAGGATTACAAGGGCGTCGATACTGTCCATAAGGGACAACGAGTACGTGGAAGCGTCGCGCGCGATAGGTTTTTCCAGCCTCCGCATCGTCTTTACGAATATCTTGCCCAACGGGCTGGCTCCGATCATCGTAACGGTCACAAACTATATAGGAGTAATGATCATCGTGGGCTCGTCGCTGTCGTTCCTCGGCTTTGGAGTGCCGCTGCCCCACCCCGAATGGGGCACGATGATTGCCAATAGCAGGGTCTTCATACATTCCGCCCCATGGCTGACGCTGTTCCCCGGGTTATTCATCATGATCACTGTACTGGCGTTCAACCTGCTTGGCGACGGGCTGCGCGACGCTCTCGATCCCAAACAGAAGAAGTGAAAACACATCAAAGCATCCTAAGTAAAAAAAGGCAAGGTTACCGGTCAGGGGGTAGCTGGAATTGTACTCTTTATGGCATGAGCAGGTCGCTTGGTCGGCTTCAAGTCTTAGAAAATGTTCTATCCCTACCCCGGGATATGCTCCTGCCGACCTCAGCTTCCGCTCACGCTGCACAATAGCACAATTCCGGCTGCCCCCTGACCAATAACAAGGCAAGCAAGAAAGAATAGTTAAAGAAACGATTTTTATTGACAACGGCAAATAAACGATGTAACATTTCCGGTGAAACATACAAAACGCATGAACACTATAATAAAATAAGGAGGAAAAATGAAAAAGCTACTAACGATCTTATTGGCGCTCTGCATGATACTGATGCTTATCGCCGCCTGCGACTCTAAGGAGGAAACGCAGACAAACGCTCCCACCACGCCCGGGACGACGTCCCCCGGAACGACGACTCCCGGAACCGTTGCCCCCGACCAGCCCGAAGCGCCCCTCATCACGGGTGATCTTGAAGAGGGCGCAAATATAGAACAACATATCAGCATCATGAACGATGGAGTGGTCACGCCGGTCATAAACGCTTTCAACGGAGCCGGCAGCGCTGCGCAATCGAACTGGATTTACACGATGATCACAGACAGGCTTGTATGGTACGATGAAACAATAAACGGCGGAACCTACGTACCCCAGCTCGCAACGCGGTGGGAGACAGCCGACAACCAGACCTACACGTTTTATCTGCGCGAAGACGCCACTTTCCATAATGGCGAGCACTTCACGGCGGCAGACGTGAAATGGACCATCGAGATCTCGCGTGAATTCCCCGGCACGCAAGCCGGCGGGGCTTGGGCCGGCGTCGCCCAGGCCAACGTTATCAACGATTATACTATTGAGATAGTCCTGAATCAGCCGAGCGCCGGGTTCATCGCTCTTATATCGAACCCGTATGCGGGAATATACAACGCAAGGGCTTACGCAACTCAGCCTGACACATGGACTTGGATCGGAACCGGTCCGTATTATGTCAGCGCGTTTTCTCCGGATATCCGTGTCGATCTGACGCGCTTCGATGATTTCTGGGGAGGCCCCGCGCCGACTCCGACCGTTTCTTTCGGCTACGTCCCCGAGGAGGCCGCGCGCCCGATTATGCTGCTTGACGACTCTTATCAATTCAGCCTTGGCATACTGCCTGACGATTTGTATCTATTTGACGACAACCCGGACTACCAGCAGTTGGCAAGAAGACTGAATTCCCCCATATCGCTTGGGTTTAACGTGACCGACCCGCAAGGGATAACAAGCGACTTGAATTTCAGGATGGCAGTCGCATATGCGCTGAACGGAATGGACGTCGGACTGGTCGGCGAGGGAGACCGCGGCTGCAGCGAGATCCAGGAAGGCGGCAACTGGGGATATGCAACCCCGTACAGAAGGACGGATATTCCGAGGATACAGCAGAATCTCGATACCGCAAGGCAGTATCTGGCGGCTTCATCCTGGAACGGAGAAGTTGTTGAAATCGCCTCGATGCCCGGCGGGCTTTCCAGAGCCGCAGAGATGATCCAGGAGCAGCTCAAGGCGATCGGCCTTGAAACCAGAGTCAATGTCGTGGAGTACCCGCAACTCGCGGATCTTTGCCAGTTCGGGAACAATAGAAGCCAGATGCATGTATTCCCCTCGATGTACGACCTCGACCCATTTATGGCCGTCATGGAGAATTACACGACATTCGCCCCCGCAAGGAACTTCACCAACTACTCGAGCAGGGAAATCGAGGCGCTTCTTGCGCAGGCGGAAGCTGCGAGTGATACAGAAGTCCAGCGCGCAATTTTCTACGAGATCCAGCAAATCGTCGAGGATGAAATGCCGCATTTTGCGTTGTTCTGGAAGATTTTCGTCGATGTAGCAAGAAGCAATATAGGCGGGTTTGTTATGTCGAACACATCCCCGAACCACAATTTCAGGGGCATATTCATGCTTGTGGACGACTAACGCACAACTTTGCAACGCAACCTTTAGGCGGGGGAGTATCGCAACAGAGAAACCCCGCCTTAAAGTATATCGTTTGAGGCGAGGCTACCCACTAACCTGTTACACAGGACGCTCCGCTGTGGAAATATTTTTTTAAATTTTGCTTGACAAATGAATTTTCGGGGCTATAATTGATACAGCAAACCGTTGACCGGGAGTGAGTAACCGGCGTTAAGGTTTTGGAAGTAGGATCGACAAGATCCAATGGACGGGACCTGTACCGATCTAGAGAGCTGCTGATGGTGGAAATGCGGCACGGGAGCGCGGGAGAATGGACCCGGGAGGGCAAGCAGAAAGATTGTGGCGTGGTTTTTCCAAGCCGCAGCCGAGTATGCGAGACGGAGGGGGCTCTTCGTTAAAAAGGCCGGCGCATGAATGTGCGCGATGAGCGGGCGCGATACGCGTCAAGCCGGGTGGCACCGCAGGAGCTTTGCGCTCTTGTCCCTGCAGGAAGTTGTAGAGACAGGAGCGTTTTTTATTGCCTGTCAATGGTAAGAAGACGCAAAAATTCCAAGCTGTCTCCAAAAAACAGTCAGGGCAAAAAACCTGACGACGGCTAAAAATGAAAGGGGTAATAAAAAATGGCAGCAAAAAACATTCCGTACAAAATCTATCTTGACGAGCATGAGATACCGAAGGCATGGTACAATATACGCGCCGACATGAAGACGGATCACCGCCCGATACTAAATCCCGGAACACTGCAGCCTATGGCGGATGTGGAACTGGAACCGGTATTCTGCAAAGAACTAGTGAAGCAGGAGCTGAATGACAAGGATCGGTTCATAGAAATACCGACTGCTATCAGAGATTTCTACAAAATGTACAGACCGTCCCCTCTGGTACGCGCATACTGTCTCGAGAGGGAATTGCAGACTCCGGCAAAGATCTACTACAAGTACGAAGGCGGAAACACCTCCGGGAGCCATAAGCTCAATTCCGCGATAGCGCAAGCGTACTACGCGAAAGAGCAGGGGCTCAAAGGCGTCACCACGGAAACCGGGGCAGGGCAGTGGGGTACGGCCTTAGCTATGGCATGCGGTTATTTCGGGCTAGACCTAAAGGTCTATATGGTAAAGGTGTCTTCAGTGCAGAAACCCTACCGCAAAGCAGTCATGGAAACTTATGGAGCGACTGTTACGCCATCGCCGTCGGACACGACGCAAGTCGGGCGGAAAATCCTGGAGAAGGATCCGGAGACCGGAGGGAGCCTGGGCTGCGCCATTTCAGAGGCTGTTGAAGCCGCCGTGACTACAGAGGGCTACAGATACGTTCTCGGAAGCGTTTTGAATCAAGTCCTGCTGCACCAAACGGTTATAGGACAGGAGGCGAAGACGGCGTTCGAGAAAATAGGCGAGTACCCTGACATGGTAATAGGATGCGCCGGCGGTGGCTCGAACCTGGGCGGCTTGATGGCGCCGTTCATGATGGATAAACTTACGGGAAAGAGCGCTCCATACTTCATCGCGGTGGAACCGGCTTCCTGCCCGTCTATGACGCGCGGCAGATTTGCGTACGATTTCTGCGACACCGGCATGGTGACGCCGCTGGCAAAAATGTATACGCTCGGCGCGTCATTCATTCCGTCATCTGACCATGCAGGCGGATTGAGGTTCCACGGGATGAGCCCGATACTTTCGCAGTTGTACCACGACGGATATGTCGACGAGGCAAGAGCGGTCGGCCAAACGGATGTTTTCAAAGCCGCGACATTGTTTGCGAAAGTCGAAGGAACGCTTCCGGCTCCTGAATCGTCTCATGCAATACGCGTCGCGATCGATGAGGCGCTCAAATGCAAAGAAACGGGCGAAGAAAAAACGATACTATTTGGCCTGTCCGGAACAGGATATTTCGACTTAGGCGCTTATATTCAGTATAATGCCGGCGAGATGACCGATTATATTCCCACCGACGAGGAGCTTGAACAGGGCTTCAGCGCGATTCCCCCTGTTGAAAACTGAGCGGCTGAACAATCACGGTGGATTGATTTTGATCCCGTAGCCCCATGAGATGAACATGACCCGGGAGGCGACTATCTCCCGGGTCATGGCGTCTATTAGCTTTTCTGGACGCTTGCTGTACTTGATATTGCTTACATTTCTATGCCGAGGCTCGCCATCAGCTTGGTAAGGGACTCCATATCCGGCATCAGCAGCACGCTCGTGTGGGCTTTTCTGCCGGCAATTTCCAAATCGTTTTGTATGAGCAGCAATGTGTCGCTCATCTTTGCGAAATAGATAGACGGATAGCTCATGATTGAGCCAAGCATATCGAGGGCGGCTTCGGGCGGAGATATATCGATCGGCAAATCTGTCATATCAGCTATAGCGGTGACAAAAGAGGCGGACATAATATTCGAGACTTCATTAATGACCGAATATCCTATCTCGTCGATCTCCTCGTGGCTTTTGATATCTGTGAACATGAGCATGTTGACCAGGTCGCAGACTACTTCGATCGGGAGGAGGAACATCATCATGCCGTTGAGCCCTTCTTTCAGCATCAGAAGCGTACCGACCATTACGGCCTCGGCGCCGCCAAGAGCTTCGCAGGCTTCATTGAATCCCAATATGCCGATGTCGGGTATCGAGATGTTGACAGATTGCCCTAGCATTCGCGACAACGACGAAGCCGCGTTGCCGGAGCCAATATTGGCGATCTCCTTTAGTACGTCAATATGCATATCGTTGATTTCGTGAAAGGAACTAATGCCCATATTATCTCCTCCAACAGTTTTATCACAGTCTTGCGTCAGTTTTGCCGCCCCATGTACATTGACCTGAGAATTGACTCGATCGCTCTTTCCGGGAGCAGCCTTCGCAGAAAAACCAGCAGTTTATAATCCAACCCGACGATTTTGCGCGCCGGCGGTTTTTTTTGCGCGCTGAGACTCAACATTGCTTGCGCCGCTTTTGATGGTCGGCATCCGCCCAGTTCGTCCTTTTCCATTTTTTTCACTGCTCTCAAGCATGAGTCGTAAAATGGTGACGTCTCTTTTATAACATACTTGCGCGCGCTTGTAAATCCTGTGTTTGTATCGCCCGGCATCAGCAGGCAGATCTGCACGCCATATTCGCGAAGTTCCATGCGCAGCGTCGACGAATATAAGTCGAGCGCTGCTTTTGACGCGCAGTAGTGCGATTGAAACGGTATTGGAAATAAACCTGCTACTGATCCGGTCATTATACAAAGACCGCTGCGCCGCTCGCGCATATGAGGCAGAAAACGGCTGTTTACCAGCAATGCGCCGTCAAAATTTGTGCTCATGAGATTTGCGACTTCAACGGAAGGGTAATCTTCGCCGGCACAGGCAATCCCTAACCCCGCGCAATGTATTACGACTCCTATATCGTTTTGCGCCAGTACGTATTGCGCGGCGGCGTCGACAGACTCGGGGGCGCGCACATCCATAGTGACCGGGCGTATCGAGCCGCCTCCCGGAAAACTCGCGGCTGATTCTTGCGGGCAACGCGACGCGGCAAATACAGTATACCCGTTTGCGGCGAAGAGTTCGGCAGCCGCGCGGCCGATACCGGACGAGCCTCCGGTAATAAATACGCTATTTCCGTAGGGAAATCTCATTAGTTTCAAACCCTTGCAAAGACGTCTTTGAAAACCTCGACGGCTTCGTCGAGCAACTGCGTTGTGTGCGTCGCGGTGCAGCTTGTTCTCAGGAGGCACTCGCCTTCTTTGACAGCGGGGGAAATTACCGGATTGCAGTATACGCCCGACATTAAGAGCATATGATGGATATTGAACGTCCTTTCCGTCTCATAGGTCATGACCGGAACAATGGCCGTTTCAGAGTCGCCAATGGTTATTCCGGCTTCGCGGAATTTCGACCTCAGGTAATTGCCGTTTTCCTGAAGCTTTTTTTGCCGTTCCGGCTCGCTTTGCATGATTCTGAGCGCTTCGAGCGCAGCGCCGCAATTGGCCGGCGGTATCGACGCGCTGAAAATGAAAGGACGCGAATTGTGCTTGATATAGTGCGTGATTGATTCATTGGCGGCCACGTATCCGCCCAGGCTTGCAAGTGATTTTGAAAAAGTTCCCATTATAATGTCGACTTCGTTTTCAAGTCCGTAATAATTCACAGTGCCCCTGCCGCATTTTCCGAGCATTCCCAATCCGTGAGCGTCGTCTACCATGACGCGCGCCCCGTATCGTTTTGCGAGTTCAACGATTTCCGGCAGGCGGGCGATATCGCCTTCCATCGAAAAAACACCGTCAGTTACGATGAGCTTTCCGGCTTCTCCTGGGGCTCGCGCGAGTTTGTCGTTAAGCTCGCTCATGTCGCTATGGGCATATTTCACCATTTTAGCAAAGCTCAGTCGGCATCCGTCGACTATGCTCGCATGGTTGCCTCTGTCGGAAAAAATTATATCATGAGGGCCGGTAATTGCCGATATGATTCCAAGATTCGCCTGAAAACCGGTGCTGAAGGTAAGCGCTGATTCTTTATTTAAAAACGCTGCGAGTTCTTCTTCAAGCTGATTATGCAGAACCAAAGTCCCGTTCAGGAAGCGTGAACCCGAACATCCTGAGCCGAATTTGTTTACTGCTTCGATCGCCGCGTCAATTACGCGCGGATCACATGTCAGACCCATATAATTATTCGAACCCAGCATAATTGTCCGGCGGCCTTCGATCGTTACCACGCAGTCCTGATGAGTTGAGAGAGCGTGAAAATACGGGTAAACCCCGGCTTCCATTATGTCTTTTGCAACCGTGTACTTTTCGCATTTTTCAAAAAGATCCAACCGCAAACACACCTTTCCGCAAAAGATTCTACCATAGTTTTAAAACACATTCAAGAAAAACATATTATCAATGCAAGCTATTTAGTTAAAAATAATTGCAAATAGGAATATATGTTATTATACTGGATAAAGATATCCGCAGCCGCAGGCGTCAATAATAATTAACACAAGTTTTTGCGTCCGGCACAGCCAAGGAGAAAGCTTGCATACAAACGGGAACATGACAATGGAAAGATACAGCGCAAAGGGCATAAAGGAGCTTCTTGACAAGCACGGCTTCACGTTTTCGAAGTCGATGGGGCAAAACTTTCTTATAGACGCCAATATACCGGCAAAGATCGTCAAAATGTCCGGCGTCGATAGTTCGTGCGGCGTGATCGAGATCGGGCCCGGGCTTGGCGCCATGACGGCGGCGCTGAGCAATGCGGCGGGCCGGGTCGTCGCAATAGAGCTCGACAGGCGGCTGCTGCCGATTTTGGAGTGTTCGCTCGGGGGGCGTGGAAATATAGAGATCATACAAGGCGACGTTCTCAAGATGGATATCGAAAAGCTGGCAAATGAGAAAATGCCCGGAATGAAGCTCCATGCGTGTTCAAACCTCCCATATAATGTGACAACACCAGCTTTGACGGCTCTCGTCGGCTCCGGAGTATTTGACAAGATAACAGTCATGGTGCAAAGAGAGGTCGCGCGTCGGATTTGCGCCTTGCCCGGCAGTCCCGATTACGGAGCCTTTACTGTGTATATAAATTACCATCGCTCAGAGCAGAAAACCCTGTTCGATGTGCCACCACAGTGTTTTTTCCCGACGCCGCGTGTTTATTCATCGGTAGTGACAATGGATTCGCGCGATGAGCGGCTTCTTGATTCTGATAAGGAGCGGGCGTTTTTCCGTGTAGTACGCGCGGCATTCAACCAGCGAAGAAAGACTTTGGTAAACGCTCTGCATGCATCTTTCGGAAACACGATGGATAAGCAAGATATAGCGGAGGCTGTCAGCAGTTGCGGCTTTGATTTAAATGTGCGTGGAGAAACGCTTGGAGTTTCCGAGTTCATAAAGCTTGCAGAGCATTTTTAGGAAATACTGGAAGGGAGGGGAATCGTGGAATCAAGCACTATAGCGCTGATAATCATAGGAATAATGATGGTTCTGTATATAACTGAGCTTCTCCCGATTGCCACGACTTCGCTGCTTGCTTGTCTTGCGCTTGCTGTGTTCGGCGTCATACGGCTCCCCGACGCTTTTGGAGGGTTTGGAAATGATATCGTTTTTCTGATCGCCGGAATGATCGTAGTTGGCGACGCCCTTTTTGAAACAGGCGTCGCGGGTTTGATAAGCAAAAAGATTATCTCTGTGGTCGGAGCCAATGAAAAAGCGTTTCTTGGCGCGCTCATAGTTGTAATGATCCCTATCTCTGCGTTCCTTAGCAACACGGCAACAGCGGCGATGATACTCCCGATTGCTGCTTCGGCAGTTGCCGCGTCCGGGGGGAAATTCAAGAAAAAGAACATTTTTATGGCTGTCGGAATGATATCTGTCGCCGGCGGAGGGCTGACGCTTGTGAGTTCGACGCCTCAGCTTATCGCTCAAGGGCTGCTCAAGGAGGGCGGATACGGCGAAATAGGTTTTTTCGAAATCGCCCTCACCGGAGCGCCGGTTTTCGTTCTTCTGGCGATATATGCACTGACCGTAGGCTATTGGATGACGAACAAGGTTTTCGCTTTTCAGGAGCCTGAGGCCGGCGCCGCAGCGATATCGGACGCAGGGGCAGATCTAGCGGAATATGATTCAGGCAAGACGCAAAAAAAGAGCCGCAAAGAAGTGGCCAGAATGTATATTTCAATAGCGGCCCTTGTTTTTTGCGTAACCGGGTTTATCAGCGGGCTATGGACAACCGGCATCGTCGCAATGGCAGGCGCGATTGTTTGCGTAGTAACAGGATGTATATCACAAGAGAAAGTGTTCAACAAGATGAACTGGACGACAGTTGTGGTCATGGGCTGTTCGTTCGGAATTGCCGCCGGCCTTGAGCAGAGCGGCGCGGGGCGGCTTATTGCGCACGGCATGATCGACCTTCTAGGCGATAGGCTTTCGCCTTGGCTGTTATGCGCGACGCTGGCTCTTGCCGCTGTCATTCTGACGAATTTTATGTCGAGCACCGCTACTGCGGCGCTTCTTGTTCCGATTGCCGCTTTGGTCGCGCTGGAGCTTGGTTATGACGTAAAGAGCATAGTTTTATCCGTCGCTATTGCGGCAAATATCGGCTATGCGACGCCAATTTCGACGCCTCCTCTTACTATGACGCTGGCAGCCGGATACAGGTTTATGGACTATGTGATATACGGCGGGGTCTTCAACATTCTTGCATATATACTCGTCGTATTGCTATTTCCGCTAATGCTGAATATTTAGTTTGAGAAAGCTGGACAATGATTCAATTCTGATACATCTGTGTGGTACTTCTTTATATCAAGAGGTCAGTATGCAATAATTGGAAATATAAGACAAATTATGGAAAAACAGTTGACAAATCTTGGAAGATAATGTAAAATTCGGGTAGGCTTCAGGAGGCCGTCCATCGAACCGGACTCCCGCCATCCCAAATAAAAGGGTGGTATTGATATGGGTATTATTTCGGAAGTCAAATGCGCCAGATGCGACAGGAAATATTCAGGCGTCAGAAGCCGCTGCCCTTATTGCGGCGCACGGCGCATCGGGCGCGGCAAGTACACAGACGAAGCGGACAATTCAAAAGGGAAAATGTGGATAGGCATCCTTATTATGGCAGTTCTGGTCGTAGCTGTCGTAGTGATGCTCCTCGCTACGCCGCCGCAAGAGGTTGAAAGCCCGGTAAACACGCTTGACAACAGCACTCCGTCGTCATTGATCCCGGATGAAAGCGAAAACGACACTCTCGTTGGCGAGGATGTGCCGCCGTCTCCGGAATATATAAACGAGCCAGACACGACTACAGCTCCGCAGCCGCCGGAAGTGCGCGCGGTAACAATCACATATGGCGGAAGGACAAAAACCGATTTTACGGTTCGGGTAGCTGAAATAGTGCCGCTGAGCGTCAGGATCGACCCGCTGGGCGTCGACGCGGAGATAATATGGACCAGCAGCAACCGCAACGTGTTTGAAGTCGTACCGGTAGACCTCGAAGGCCGTCAGGTCAGAGTTACGGGGACAGGCGTCGGCACCGCGACGCTCACAGTATCTGTAGGCGGCGTCGAAGCGGAATGCATCGTAAGAGGAAGAGCGGCCGGATAGGATTTTACCGAGGCTTCTCGTAAAAGTAACGGGAATTATGCTGCGATCGGGCAGGTTTGGCCGCATTTAGCGACGGAAAGGACAGTGTTCTCATGGGCGTTATATCGACCGGTATTGTCAGAAAAGTTGATGAGTTGGGCAGGATCGTACTCCCAATCGAGCTTAGGCGCACGCTCAACATAGCGGAGAGAGACTCAATGGAGATTTTCGTCGACGGCGGCTCCATAGTGCTGAAAAAATACGAACCGGAGCCTGTGAAGTCAGGCAAGGGCAAAAAATACATCTGCGAAATCTGCAAAAGAGAGATGGAAAAGCAGAAATAGCGCTGCATATCAAACCTTCATATAAATAACAGGCAACCGTATCGGCTGCCTGCTATTTTTTTACCACCGCGTTGTACAGAGCGTTTTTTGGTATGCCTTTTTCCATAGAAACTCTTTTTACCGCGTCCATTACGGACAGCCCCTCGACGATGAGTCGCTGAGCCGTCGCGACAGAATCGTCGAGCGACGGTTGTTCCTGAAATGCGACGTCTCCGGCTCCTTCGATAACCAGGACAAATTCGCCTCGTGGAGGCGTTATTTCGTACTGTGCTATTGCTTCGGAAAAAGTATAGCGGAGCGTTTGCTCATATACCTTGGTCAGTTCGCGGGAGATAGATAAATTTCTGTCTCCAAATACTGACAACATATCGCGAAGCGTCCGTAAAAGCTTATGCGGGGCTTCATAGAAGATCATTGTCCGTTTTTCGTATTTTAACTCGCGGAGATGCTCAAATCTGCTTTTCCGAGCTGTTGAGAGGAATCCTTCAAATGTGAATCTGCCTGCTGGCAGCCCGGACGCAACGAGAGCGGCTATGGCGGCGCATGGTCCGGGGATGACAATGGTTTGTATCCCCGCGCCTATGCATAAACGTATAAGGTCCTCTCCCGGATCGCTGATTCCCGGAGTCCCGGCGTCAGTCACGAGCGCGCAGTTTTCTCCCGCCAATACCCTGTTTATGATTTTTTCGCCGCTTTCCGCGCGGTTGTGCTGATAGTAGCTGACGAGCGGCTTTTTAATCTCCAGCCGTCCGAGCAATTTCAACGTGACACGGGTATCCTCGGCAGCTATGAAATCAACATCCCGCAGGGTCTGCGCGGTTCGAGCTGTTATGTCGCCGAGATTCCCGATCGGCGTAGCAACAAGATATAGAGTTCCGGCGTTGCTGTCATTCATATTTTAAGGACCTCTATTCAAAATTCACGGATCCAAACGATAGATCAACCTTGCTTCGTCGGAATCGCTGCCGTCGCTGTTTTTTAGAATCAGCGGCGGTTCAATCTTAAGCGACGGTTTTCCGCCTCGCCTGCTTTCAAGAAGAACAAGGCTGGGCGCCGACGAATGCGTATGCTGGACCAATCGCATGCGTTTGGGTTCGAAGCCATGGGCGGAAACGGTCTTGAACACGGCGGCGAGCCGTTCGGGTTTTTGCGCAATCAAGAAAGCGCCGCCCCATCGCGTCAGGAAACAGGCCGCTTTGCATAAATCATCGAGGTCGCAATGAGTTTCTCCCCTGGCGATGGCGATATTGTCTTCTGTTGGGCGCTTCCCGCTGTCCGGCATGTAGTATGGCGGATTCGAGACAGTCAGGTCATACCCTCCGCAGCACAGAAACTCGCGATGGCGTCTTATATCGCCCTCGATGACATTTATGCGATTTGACAGTCCGGACAAACATACGTTCCTTGCGGCCAGTTGCGCAGCGCGTGGCTGTATCTCCACTCCGTCAATAATCAGGCTGCTGTTATCATAAGCCAGCAGGATGGATATCAAACCCGAACCGCACCCCAGGTCAATTGCGCGGCTGATTTTCTTTAGATTCGCGCTTTTTGCATAATAGGCAAGCAGCACAGAATCAGCTCCGGGCTTGAAAAGATCGTCTTCATTTTCAAAACACGGTCCGCCCGGCCAGAGTTCTTCAATCATTGCAACTCACACGTCCGATGATAGTGATTTTCAGTTCGCCGGAGCGCTATCAATGCACAAAGATTCTCCGCGTTTGCTCAGGCGGACATAAAAACAAATGTCTGTCTGAGGGCGTATTCCCGCCCGAAGAATCTCTATAACTGTGCAATTAGGCGCCATCGACAGGCGGGGTAAGGGTCAGGCTCCCGCCGCCCCGGGAACAGGGCTGGTTATCCTTCTGATATGGCTTCAACAGGGCAGCCCATTTCGCAAGCGCCGCAGTCGATGCACAATTCAGCGTTAATTTCATACTTTGTATCGCCCGCGATAATTGCATCTATCGGGCAATCACTCGCGCAAGCGCCGCATGCCGTACAGTCATCACTGATTTTATATGCCATTTTTTTACCTCCAAAGTACATAGTAATAAGATATGATATTTGAAAACACTAGACGTATTTTACCACCAAAACAATAAAAATCAACTGTTTTTCCATATTTTGCGCAACTTTTTTACCTTTTTTTGCCCAAGCAACCGGCAAGGGCCGGCATCCTCCGCCCTAAGCTTGCCGTCTACCAATATCTTTTCTGAAATGCGCGTTCTCGAAACTTATGCATGCAACGCCGTCGTAAGCGCGGTCTACAGCCTGTTGCAGGCTTGCCCCACGAGCCGTGACGCCGAGCACGCGGCCTCCGCTTGTAGCAAAAGAGGCGCCTGAACGCGCTGTGCCCGCGTGGAAAACAGTAATATCGCCGGGTACCGAGTCCAGCCCTTTTATCTCATAGCCGGTTTCGTAGTATTCAGGGTACCCGCCGCTTGCCATTACGACGCAGCAAGCATACCCGTCTCGCCATTCAATATTCACCTCATGAAGACGTTCGTCGACAATGGCGTCCAATATCTCGAGAAGATCTGTTTTCAGCATCAACAAAATGGGCTGGGTTTCCGGGTCCCCAAAGCGAGCGTTATATTCGACTACGCGCAGACCCCTGGGAGTCAGCATCAGCCCAAAGTACAAAACTCCCTTAAATGGGCAGTTCTCGCTATTCATGGCTTCAATTGTTGGCAGGATGATAGTTTTCATACAGATATCCGCGATTTCTTCTGTGTAAAGCGGAGAGGGGCAGAATGCGCCCATTCCCCCGGTATTGGCTCCGAGATTGTCGTCAAAAGCCCTTTTGTGGTCCTGCGATGACAGCATAGGGACTATTGATTTGCCATCAGTAAAAACGAGGAGTGTGATTTCAGGGCCGGTCATACATTCCTCGATAATGACGCGGTTGCCGCTTTCGCCTAATTTCTTGTCAAGCATCATCCAATCAACGGCATTGAGCGCGGTTTCGTTGTCCAATGCGACGACAACGCCCTTGCCGAGCGCCAGCCCGTCCGCCTTTACGACCAGGGGGGCTCCGTTTCTATGTATATAATCCCTTGCGTCCTCGACTTCTGTAAAGACCATATAATCCGCCGTAGGTATCCCATATTTTTTCATTATGCTTTTTGCATAAACCTTGCTGCTCTCCAGTCTGGCGGCGTCTTTGCACGGGCCGAACGCGCGGACGCCGGCAGCGCCAAGAGCGTCTACCATGCCGAGAGCCAGGGGGTCGTCTGGCGCGACAACCACGAAATCCACGTTTTCTTTGGCAAAGCGCACAATGTTCTGTACATCTTTCGCGCCGATATCAACGCACTCGGCAATGCCGCTTATGCCGCCGTTGCCGGGCGCGCAAAAGAGTTTGCCTATACGCGGGGATTTGTGCAGCGACCAGCAAATCGCGTGTTCGCGGCCGCCGCCGCCGACTACAAGAACATCCATAAAAAACCTCCGATAAGCGGGCAAAAATCTGCTTTAGTGATGAAATAGCCTAATGCCGGTAAATGCCATAACAATGCCATATTTGTCGCAAGTCTCGATAACATCATCGTCCCTGATAGAACCGCCGGGCTGCGCAACATATTGGACGCCGGATTTCCTTGCGCGCTCAATATTGTCTCCGAACGGGAAAAACGCGTCGCTTCCGAGAGAGACGCCGGCTGCGGTTTTTATCCATGCATCGCGTTCGTCGCGGGTCAGAGGCAAAGGGCGCCTCGCAAACAAGTTCTGCCACGCCCCTTCGCGCAATACATCGTCGCAGTCTTCTGATATGTAAAGGTCTATGGAGTTATCCCGCAAGGGGCGCGCTATATCGTCCCGGAACGGCAGGTCCAGAACCTTCGGACATTGGCGCAGCCACCAGTTGTCGGCTTTTGAGCCGGCAAGGCGCGTGCAATGGATTCTGCTCTGCTGGCCCGCCCCGACGCCGATGGCCTGACCGCCTTTGGCATAACAGACTGAATTCGATTGCGTATATTTAAGGGAAATCAAAGCAATAAGCAAGTCGCGTTTTGCGCCTTCGGGAAGGTCTTTATTAGCGGTCACGATATTTTGCAGCAAATCAGAGCTGACTTTCAGATCGTTTCGCCCCTGCTGGAATGTGACGCCGTATACATCCTTGAACTCCTCGTTGCGAGGAATGTAGCCGGGGTCGATTTTCACGACATTATAACCGCCTTTGCGTTTTGCTTTCAGTATCCTCATAGCCGATTCGGTATACCCTGGAGCTATAACTCCGTCGGATACTTCCGGAGCCAGCGCCAAGGCAGTTTCCTCGTCACAGACGTCGGAAAGCGCCGCCCAATCGCCATATGAGCATAACCTGTCCGCGCCGCGCGCTCTGATATACGCGCACGCAAGAGGGGAGGGGTTCAAGCTTTCGGCAAAGAACGCTTTTGATTCGATATCGCTCAGCGGCAATCCGACAGCGGCGCCTGCCGGAGATACATGCTTGAAAGACGCGGCTGCGGGCAGCCCTGTCGCCTCACGAAGCTCGCGAACGAGCTGGTAGCTATTCAGGGCGTCGAGGAAGTTGATAAAGCCCGGTTTTCCGTTCAGCGCCTCCACCGGAAGCTCGGCGCCGGGCGTTATGCTGTCAGGCGATTGCGAAGCGCGCATGAAAATCCGCGAAGGTTTCTGGTTTGGGTTGCAGCCGTATTTCAATTCAAGCTCTTTCATGTGTCCTCCCGTAAGCAGTCGGTAGCTGAACCCTTGCCGATTCGGCTCGCGGCTGCTTGAACAAGCGTTTGCTACGCCAATTTGTTGATTATTATTTCTTGCGATTTGCCGTCTGAAACTGCAGTTGCGCAGGCATAGAGAGAAACTTTGTTGCTATCGTCCAAAGCGTCCCAAACCGACGTAGCAAAAGCTTCTAATCCGTCCGCCAAAGATAGGCTCACAGGAATCGGCTCGCCTGTAAATGACGGGAGCGGGTCGCCGTCAGTATCATATGTCGATATGAAATGGCCCAATCCGGGAACCGGCGCGGAGTATTCATAAAAATATCGGCAGCAGCATTGCGGATTGCCGCCCAAGCTTTTAAGCAGCGAGAGCCGATAGCTCCCATCTGCTTCAACAAGCCCGGATATGCGCGGCGTATAGTTGGGTGGATCCGGTTCGAACTCGCGGGTCAAAAGCGCGCTGCGGAAATCGCCTCCGTTTGCTATATGCTCAAATATCGTATCAGTCTGGTCGCCGTTGGAAATGATAATCCGTTTGCCGCAGATCCGCAGAGGGCGGTAAATGACAAGACTTGGGTCGGTCATTTTTGCCGGGTCATGCGCTTTTGTGCGTATTCCGTCTTCCGTCTTTTCAAACACGCGGTTTCGGCTGTTGGCGCTGCGGCCCATAATGAAATAGACTACGATCGCGCTCCTGCCGTTTTCGTCGCAGCCAAGGATGATGCCTCGCCCCGGATATGGATTGCCGCGCAGCAGCTCCGGTATGTTATTCATCAATTCCGCCCCTTATCCTGACGATACGCCCGTCGAGTTCCAGCCGCCTTTCGCAAAACAGCGATATCGCCTCGGGCAGGATCACCCACTCCGCCTCCTCCATGACGCGGCGCTGAAGCGTAGCGGGCGTATCGTCTTCAAGCACCTGTACTGCTTTTTGAAGAATGATAGGTCCGCTGTCGGCAATTTCAGTCGCGAAATGAGCGGTAGCCCCGGTCGTTTTTACGCCATATTCCAAAACTGCTTTGTGCACGTGCAAGCCATAGAATCCGGGTCCGCAAAACGATGGAATGAGCGATGGGTGGATGTTTATTATCCTGTTTTCATATGCTTTTATGAGCTGCGGGCCGAGAATAAAGTTGAAACCGGCATATACGACCAGTTCAATCTCCAGATCCAAGAGTTTGTCCAGCACTGCCTTTGTGTAACTGAAACGGTTCGGAAAAAGCGAAATATCTATGACGAATGCCGGTATCCCCGCGTATTGCGCGCGGTCTATAGCGTACGCGTTCGGATTGGATGAGATTACCGCTGCCAATTCGCAATTCCTGATTTCGCCGAATATGTTTGCATCGATGATCGCCTGCAAGTTCGTACCGCCGCCAGATACCAAAATTGCGGTTTTTACCATAACAGATCAACTCCTTTGTCACCGTCTTTGCAATGCCCTATATAAGCGGGCTCCTCGCCCGCTTCACGCAGAGATGATACGATCAGGTCGGCTTTATCTGCGCTGACCGCCAAAACCATTCCAATGCCCATATTGAATGTGTTATACATGTCCTGCATAGGTATCGCGCCTTTGTGTGCCAGCAAGTCAAATATCGGTTTTTTCGGGAATACGGATGTTTCGATCTGCGCGCGGACGCCGTCAGGCAGCATTCGCGGTATATTCTCATAATGCCCGCCGCCTGTTATATGGCTAATGCCTTTGACGTCTTCCTTGAATTGGCTTACTATTTTGAACAGCGATTTTACATATATTCTTGTCGGGCGCAGCAATTCATCTCCAAGCGCGCAGCCTAGATCCGGCACGTAATTTCCCAAGCAATTGAGTTCCTGCGCAAAGATTTTGCGGACCAAAGAAAAACCATTTGAATGCAGGCCGGACGAAGCAAGGCCAATAATGGCGTCTCCGGATTTTATCGTTTTGCCGTCAATGATATCGTCGCGATCTATGAAACCGACGGAAAATCCGGCAATATCGTATTCATTTTCTGCCATCATGCCCGGATGCTCGGCTGTTTCGCCGCCGATCAGGGCGCATCCCGCCATGCGGCATCCTTCCGCGACTCCCGCGACTATCCGCTCCGTGCGTTCCGGGATATTTTTCCCCATTGCCAGATAGTCTAGGAAAAACTGCGGCTCCGCGCCGGTGCAGGCGACGTCGTTGACGCACATTGCTACGCAGTCTATGCCTATTGTGTCGTGCTTATCCATGATAAAGGCGATTTTCAGTTTTGTTCCCACGCCGTCGGTTCCCGAAACCGCAACCGGACGTTTCATGCCGGATAAATCAGGCTCGAATAGACCTCCGAATCCGCCGAACCCGCCAAGGACGCCGGGGCGGCGGGTACGTTCAATAAGAGGCTTGATCCTTTCGACAGACTCATAGCCGGCAGTGACGTCCACTCCGGATTGAGCATAGCTGTCAGATTTGGAATTGTGCATAGAAACCTCCTGCGCAAAGAGGGATGCTTTTCCCTTGCTTTCCGCTCAGCGCCGCTGCCATGCGCCAATACGCGGCGCTCCACTATCCATTGCAACGCTGGCGCAAGAGAGAAGCATCCCTCTTTTCTGCTGCAATGCGTTGTTCCAAGTTGACCATGAACTGTGATTATTTCATTTCATCGTGGTATTTCCTATATCCTATGGATTCCATGCGGCCGGCCTTTTCCATAACGGCATTGGCCATGTCCGCCTTATATTCGGCCAGTTTATCGGCAATGGAGGGATCGCTGACTGACAAAATCGAAGCTGCCAGGATTGCCGCGTTTTTCGCCCCGTCAATAGCGACGGTCGCTACGGGTATGCCCGCCGGCATCTGCACTATGGAGTACAACGAATCCACGCCTCCAAGAGTCTTGGTATGCATTGGGACGCCAATGACAGGCAGCGTAGTGATTGCCGCCGTCATTCCCGGCACATGCGCCGAACCGCCTGCGCCCGCGATGATGACGGATATTCCGCGTTCGATGGCTGTCTTAGCGTATTCATACATCCTGTCAGGCGTCCTGTGGGCGGATATGATAGAAATCTCATAAGGTATGCCGAGCTCGTCAAGAAAATCCGCTGCTTGCCTCATCACAGGCAAATCCGAGTCGCTGCCCATCAAAATTCCGACTTTCAAGCTATAACCTCCTATTATTGAACCGGCGCATTATCATAGTTATACTTCATTGTAACAAGAGATACCTTTGATGACAATCTTTTTTTCCCTGTTGCCCGCGAAATAGACGCCGGAGGGTTGCTGGTAAGGGGGTAGCCGGAATTGTACTCTTGCGCAGCGTGAGCGGAAGCTGAGGTCGGCAGGAGCACATCCCGGGGTAGGGATAGAACATTTTATAAG
>Ga0082212_10000933_pt1 | contig 29108 bp, 33 predicted proteins | sample TergutNt197P3_FD_71548 | JGI IMG/M metagenome (GOLD analysis project Ga0082212, IMG submission 71548) | Neocapritermes taracua P3 segment gut microbial communities from Petit-Saut dam, French Guiana - Nt197 P3 | ecosystem: Host-associated > Arthropoda: Insects > Digestive system > Gut ...
CGTACCGCGTACTTGTACTCAATATGGCCCGCTGAAAGCAGCGCTTCCATGAGCTTTACATCTTTTTCTTTTACTTGGGGTAGTATTATTCTTGCCATACTTCCTCAGTATAGCATGTTTTTATTATCGTGTCTGTATTTTACAGAACACTAGGCGAACGGAGCCCGAGCCGCCGCTTGTCTGCGGCGTATCGCTAACACACCTGTTATGCGCAGTTTTGCTTTTAAATATTTCTCCTTAATAAAAAGTATATGCAAATTAGAAGTATTAGTGGGATACAGTTAAGAATAAAATATAATGCATTCCATTTATATAATATTGAATATTTAGGAAAATATTTATTATAGTACACTTTTATTTTTTCACCAACTGTGAAATTATTATTTGGAAATATTATTATATTAGTAATTCTTTTATTTATATATTCATTATCATTTACTATATATTTGTAATAAACATCCTTTCTTAAAACATCTTCTTCTTTAGGCATTTTTTCTGAACTATATTGTCCTTTATGAAACCAAACTATTTTTTCAAGATAATTATGTTCATTAACTATTTCTCCATAAATTTCTTTTGTAAATATATTTGAAATAATAATAATCATTAAAAAAAATGCATAAATTAATACTAAAATACCGACTGTTTTTGAATAAATTTTTAGTTCTATTTTTAATGATTTTTTACTCATTAATAATAGCAAAATCCGCTATAATTAAAAACATATATTTAGAATACATCAATTATTTTCATTTGTCACGGTAATTATATTATTATCCAAGCAAACTTGCACATAACACCCATTATCCGGACAAAAGAGCCGGTAATGCGAACCGCTTTTAATTGCAGAGTTCGCCTTTTATCATGCAAGACTTGTTTAAATTGTACAGCAAGCTGATATGCTAACCGCCAATGCAGTGAGTTTATCACCGAATTTTTCTGGTAAAATGGGTCGTTTTGACACATTTCAGCCGCATTTTTAACAAAAATCGAAGTACTGAATACAGTTTTTATCCATGTTATTTGCTCCGTATTTTAGGGCGTATTTTGCGATAAATATTTTTACCCCACAGGTAATATCCGTGAATTCTCCATAGCTATTTTTGATAGTGAGAGGAGTGCTGAAAATCATCATCAAGAGGGGAACCTACGCAGCATAGCTGCTTGGTTGAATATACCTTGATGATTTTCAGCTTAGGAGTTTCACTTGTGGTGAAACTCCACCTAAAACAATGGTTACAGCGGCATCAAGAGCGGTTGAGTATACCATGCCGCAAAGGAGTAAATGTGAAAATAAAAACAAAGTTAAGTATTTTGGTGATCGCCATAATGGCGGTTATGGTCGCGGGAACCTCGGTATTATTACTGCGGAAGGCATCCGTCATAAGTGTTGACCTGAGTAAACGGGGCATCAAGTACCTGGCCGAACAGCATGCCGAATACTGGAAAGGCAGGGAAGACGGCTATATACGGGTGCTGCGTACCCTGGCAAATGTGATGATGGAGTATGAAGATATTCAGCCGGAAGCTCGTCGCCACCGGTTTGATGCTATGCTGAGGGGCGCTTTAGCATCGGAACCAAACATGATAGACCTGTATACAGTCTGGAAACCCAATGCCCTGGATGGTATGGACGCTCATTTTATAGACCGGACAGGATCTGGTCCCGACGGGCAGTATGCCACAGCCTATACCCGGGAAACCGGTGTTATTTTGAGCTGTACTGCCGCCGACATTGAAGATTCAATGGCATACATTAACGGACCCAACTCAAAAAGAGATCGGGTGGAACATCCCTTTACCAAAGATATAAACGGAAAGAACACTCAATTGATCAGAATGATGGTCCCCATTATTAATCCCCGCACCAATGAAACGGTAGGAGGAGTAGGCTGTCTTTTAGTAATAAAAGCGATGCAGCCTTTGGTGGAACAGACAATGCAAGAGCATGAAGAAATTTCCGCAATGGTTATTTATGCAGGCAACGGGGTTGTATTGGCAGGCGAGCGGCCGGAGCGCATAGGAATGCGGCTTATTGATGCTGATATCGAATATGGCAATGCCATTGTAGAGGCGCATCAGGCGGTACTTGAAAGGAAGGAATTTACCACTAATCAGCATGTACCGCGCCTTGGGATCACGCTGGAAATAGTAATGATACCCTTTAACATTGGTAATTCCGACAACGGCTGGACAATCATGATCGCAAGCGCAGAATCGTACATCCTGGCCGATGTAAAGGCCATGACAAAATTTACCATTATACTGGCACTGATTGCTCTGGCGGCGGCGGCGGTAATCGTTTTTATTGCCCTCAGGGTTATTACAAAGCCCATTGTTACCGTAACAAATACCCTTAGGGATATTTCAGAAGGCGAAGGAGACCTGACCCATACCATTCCGGAAAAGGGAAATGATGAGATCGCCGATCTGTCACGTTACTTTAACCGGACTCTGGAGAAGATTCGGAATCTCGTTATCTCGATTAAAGGGCAGACGGTAGAGCTGTTTAATACCGGCAATGAACTTACCGTTAATATGACCGAAACATCTTCGGCGATTAGCGAAATTACCGCCAATATCCAAAACATCAAGAGCCGTATGATCAACCAAAGCGCATCGGTAACCCAAACCAACGCCACAATGGAACAAATCTCATTAAATATTGACAGGCTTAATCAGCATATTGAACACCAGACTTCCAGCGTATCACAGTCATCTTCTGCCATTGAAGAAATGATAGCCAATGTCCACTCCGTAACCCAAACTCTGGTGAAAAACGGCAAAAGTGTGAGTGAATTGTCTGTAGCCTCTGAAGTAGGGCGCATGGGTTTGCAAAGCGTGGCAGATGACATTCTGGAAATAGCAAAAGATTCACAAGGGCTGTTGGAAATTAATACTGTGATGAAAGACATCTCCGCTCAAACCAACCTTCTCTCAATGAATGCCGCCGTTGAAGCGGCACATGCCGGGGAAGCAGGCAAAGGATTTGCAGTAGTCGCCGAAGAAATCCGCAAACTGGCAGAGAGTTCCAGTGCACAGTCAGTAACCATTGGCGCGGTTCTCAAGAAGATAAAAGCTTCCATTGACAAGATCACCGAATCCGCCGGCGATGTACTTGCCAGATTTGAAGCGATTGATACGAGTGTAAAAACCGTGTCGAACCAGGAGGCGAATATTCGTAGCGCAATGGAGGAGCAGGGCCAGGGCAGCAAACAAATTCTGGAGGCAATCGGTAGCCTCAACGACATAACCCAGAAGGTAAAAGGCGGCTCAACGGAAATGCTTGAGGGTTCCAGGGAAATTATTCAGGAAAGCAAGGGTCTTGAGATGACCACTGAAGAAATCACCGGCGGGATGAACGAAATGGCAATCGGAGCGGACCAGATCAATGCGGCAGTAACCAGGGTTAACGAGATATGCACATTGAATAAACAAAACATTGACCTTTTGGTGAAGGAGGTTTCACTATTTAAGGTTGAGTAACAAAAATGCTTCGCATTTTTGTTTAGGGGTTTTGCCTTGCTGCTTAAAACAAGCGGCAAGGCAAAACCCCAAATTGCCGGATCAAACAACAATACACGGTACTAGCCCTAAAGCAGATAGACACGGATATTACCTTGCTTGATTTGGAATTAGATGGCGTAGTTTAATTAAAATTAATATAAGGAGTTTTATATGAAAGTTGCACTTTTTCCTGTTATTATTGCAATCATAGCGGGCTGTGCTAATACCCAGTCTGTTGATGAGTTTGTAACCGCACGGACAAGCGGGAACTTCTCGGACCAAGGGGCAATTGCATTTCTTGACAATGATTATCGCTTTACTGTCATCCTTGTAAAGGATTTGGAATGGGCTCTGGAATCCATGAAGATTGCCGATTACGGGCTCCCCCATATTTCACAATTTAAACGAAGCGAAAAGGTAACACCGTTCCTTACGTTTGGGACATTTAACAAAGAAAATAATGAAATAACATACAGTGTAAAACTACAAAAGCCTGACGGAAAATTTGCCCCCAGGGAATATCATGATTTAGCAACAACCCGTTCGACGCTGTTTGCGATGAATGCTTACCAGGCGCAGGAATTTGCGACAATAAATTTTGATGAAACAGATACATTGGGAATATATCAATTTCATATTATCATAAAAGACAGAGGAAATGTAATTAATTCCTGTATTATGGAATTTCAGCTGATAGAGTAGGTACCCAAGTATTGGGTGAGAGTGCCAGGCGCCGATCCTATCCGCTCGGCGTTATGGAGGGCGTTTGGATTGGCATCCCTGTCATTGACAATCGAGGTAGACATAAAAAAGCTCCCGTCCTCCAAGTTTACGCTTGTATAGCCGGAAGCTGTCTTCGGTTTTTGACCTTGCCATAAACTCCTCCAAGTGTTTTCAGAAATTGAGTAACAATTCTGGTAACACTTAGGAGTCTTCCCAAGGCCGGGGTGTCTACCCCATTGGCTAATTCCTTGTGTCTACAGGAATTAAGTTTTCTCCCCCGCGCGGATTTGAACCACGGACCCAGTGGTTAACAGCCACTTGCTCTGCCAGCTGAGCTACAGGGGAAAGTTGAAATTAAATTAACGGATTTTTTTGATAATGTCAACATGGAGAAGTTTGACAAACCCCAAATTAACGGACTGAACGCCCTTTTTTTGCCCTATTTCTTTGTTCTCCATAGGTTTGCACTATTCTTAAGGAGCGGCTAATTAATTGTCCGCTTTACCGCCATTATCCGGTTCCAGCTTTCTTCTATCCGTTTCGCTGATATTTTTCCTTCCTGAACCAGACCATAAATTGTATCAACTGCTTTTTGAGCCAGTGCAGGATCGTATTGGCTGCCATTGTTGGAAAGACAAAGCAAATCGACCCCTGCATTTATTGCTTTTTCCAGGGCTTCCTCAAAACTGTAGTTGGCCCTGATTGCATCCATATCCAGGTCATCGGAAACAATTACTCCCTTAAATCCAAGTTTATTCCGCAGTATCCCTGTAATAATCGCTTCAGAGAGAGTAGCCGGATTCAGCGGGTCAAGTTCTGAATTAAACACATGGCTTGTCATTACCATAAGAAACCTGTCTGTATTTTTGGAACCTGCAAGGCTGCGGTATGGGATAAGTTCTGTTTCCTGCCACAGTCCGGTAACATCTACCCAGCCATCGTGCGTATCGCCGGAAGAACTGCCATGACCGGGAAAATGTTTAAGACATGAAATAATACCTTTTTGGCGGTGAGCATCAATCCAGACAGACGCGTGTTTTATTACTATTGCCGGGTCTGCGGAAAAACTGCGTCCATAGGCGCCGATAACGGGATTTTGAGGATTCAGATCAAGATCCACGCATGGGGCAAAGTTAAGATTAATTCCGATCCCGGCAAGCAAAGCCGCCGTTTGTTTGGCCTGAGCCTGGGTAAGTTCCGTACCGACGGCCATTTCTTTGGCGCTAAGATTTGGCGGAAAGCCATATTCATCGCGAAGCCTGTTAACCCGTCCCCCTTCCTGATCAATGGCAATAAACAGTTTAACCGGAGCGGCTTTTTGCAGATCCCCGGCAAGGCGGGTAAGTTGTTCCTCGGACAGAATATTCCGGGGTCTGCTTCGGGAAGGAATATCGTAATCAAAAAACAGTACTCCGCCTATTCCCAGTTCCGTTATATCCCGGTAAATGGAAGAATCTGCCTTTAGCTCCGTACCCCGGAATCCCAAAAGAAGCATCTGTGCTATTTTTCGTTTTTGCATTTCTTCCGGTTCTTTGGTAAACCAGTCTTTCTGCGGGGAAGGAGCGGCGCAGGTAAAAAGCAACAGCGCCGCACAAACAGTCAATCCCAGGGTTTTTAAACAGCTCATCGCTGCAGTACCCTTACCTTGACTACCCCGTCTATGGCGATAAGCTTTTCCAGTTGTACCCGGGGTATTGGCTGTTCGGTATCGATTATGTTATATGCATAATCATTCATGTGATGGTTGATAAGGTCGGTAATGTTAATAGACTCTTCAGCAAGAATCGTAGTGATTTGTCCTACCATGTTGGGAATGTTCCGGTTTGCAACAAGGAGCCTGAACGGGGAACGAAATTCCAGCTTACATCGCGGATAATTTACCGAGTTTTTTATAAACCCGCTTTCCAGGTAATCCATAAGCTGCTTTACCGCCATAATTGCACAGTTATCCTCTGCTTCCGGAGTTGATGCTCCAAGATGAGGTATGCAGATTGCCCCCGGACAGGCCAGGAGTTCTGCGGTAGGAAAGTCTGTTACATAGGCGGAGATTTTTTTGTCTTTTAACGCATCAATAATATCCGCTTCATTTATCAGACCACCCCGCGCCAGGTTTACAATTCTGGCTCCTTTTTTTATAATGCGGAATTTTTCCGCATCCAAAAGGCCTTTTGTTTCGTTGCTTAATGGCAAATGAAGACTTATATAGTCGGCCTTTGTTAATAGTCCTTCCAGTGTATCGGCCCGTTCCACTCTATGGGAAAGGTTCCATGCAGCATCTACAGAAATGTAGGGATCGAAGCCTATTACATGCATACCCAAAGCCATTGCATCGTTGGCTACCATTACGCCAATGGCGCCAAGGCCAATTACACCCAGGGTTTTTCCCCGTAATTCCGGCCCTTCAAAACGGCTCTTTTCTTTCTCTACCAGATCAGGTACTTCGTCGGCTTTGCCGGCAATGTCAGTGCTCCAGGACCATCCGCCCAAAATATTTCTGGAAGAAATAAGCAGCGCTGCTATGGCGAGTTCTTTAACCGCATTGGCATTTCCTCCGGGGGTATTGAATACAACAATACCTTTGTTACTGCAATCCGGAATGGGGATATTGTTTACGCCTGCCCCGGCCCTTGCAATTGCCAGTACCGAATCGGGAATAACAGCCGAATGAAGGTCTGCACTGCGTACCAGGATGGCATGAGGGTTTGGAATTTCACTGGCCACTTCGTATTTGTCCCGGGGGAAAAGTTCCAGACCCAGGGGGGAAATTTTATTCATCGTTTGAATACGAAACATAGGGACTCCTTAATTTATTGCTTTTCAAATTTTTCCATAAAGGCAATAAGCGCTTTTACTCCATCTGCCGGCATGGCATTGTAAATGCTGGCTCTCATGCCTCCTACAAGACGGTGGCCTGCCAGATTCACCAGCCCTGCCGCCGCCGCTTCGGAAACAAAACTTTTTTCCAGAAGTGCCTTGCGTTCGCTTTCGGTTTCCCTGGGTATAAAGGGAATATTCATTAAGCTACGGAATTTTTTTTCTACCGGGGAATAAAACATTTTGCTTGCATCAAGATAATCGTAAAGCAAATTAGCTTTGTTTTTGTTGATTTCGGCAATTGCTGTTACGCCGCCCAGGCTTTTAAGCCATTCCAGTACAAGGCCAATGATATAAATTCCATAACAAGGAGGAGTGTTGTACATGGATCCTTCCTTGTCGTGAATGTCGTAACGCAGCATTGCAGGAACCTGTTCGGAGACTGTGCCAATTAAGTCCTGCCGGATAATCACCACTGTAACTCCTGCAGGTCCCAGGTTTTTCTGCGCTCCTGCATAGATAAGACCGAAACGTGATACATCCAAAGGCTCAGAAAGAATTGAACTGGAAATATCCGTAACCAGGGGAACATTCCCCGTATCGGGTATGGCATCCCATTTGGTTCCCACAATTGTATTATTCCAGGTGATGTGGTAATAAACATCGTTAGCATCGGGAGCCGGAGCAGTTGGTATATAAGTGTACGCTTTGTCCTTGGACGAAGCGGCAACATTTACTTCCATATATTTGGCGGTTTCTTCGGCAGCTTTCTTTGCCCATATACCGGTATCAATAATGGTCATTCGTTTTTTTGCCTTGCTATCTGCAAAAACCGATCCGGCCAGATTCAGAGGAACCATGGAAAATTGAAGTGAAGCCCCTCCCTGAAGAAACAGTACCCGGTAATTGGAAGGAATACCCATTAATTCACGAAGCAAGGCTTCGGTTTTTTCGATAATGGGCTTATAGTCTTTCGACCTGTGGCTCATCTCCATTACCGACTGGCCTGATCCGTTTACATCGGTCATTTCTGTTGCGGCCTTTTCCAGTACCGGCAGAGGCAGCATGGAAGGTCCCGGTGAAAAGTTGTACACACGCATATTAAATCTCCTGATTCATTTTTATGGAAAGAGCCAGAAGCTCATCCCTTACATAGACATTTCGAACAGTTGTTCCCGCAGGAACGGTTATTATCGCCGGGGCAAAGTTTAAGATTCCCCGTATTCCCGCAGCAACGAGTTTTTCCGCCGCACTTTGTGCCGATTCTGCAGGAACACAGAGCAGGGCGATCTGAATGCCCATGCGCCGTATAACATCGCCCATTTTGTAGGCCGGGTACAGGGGAACCGGCGATACAAGTATCTCCACCCGGTTTACATTGGTATCAAACCCGGCTGCCAGTTCAAATTCACCCAAAGCAGACGGTTCCAGGTTTAGGTAAGCCGAGCCGAGCCGCCCCAGACCCACGACGCAATATGTACGGCGGCTGCCCAGTCCCAGGGCTTCTTTAATCAGAGGAACAAGAGTCCGGGGCGCATAACCAGAGAATGTCCCTGCCGGACTGCGAGCCGAATCCTCCGGATCACCATCTTCGGACAGTAACTGCTTTGGCAGAAAAGAGATGTCTTTCCTGATAGTATCTCTTGGCCAACCAGTCAACGCTTCCAACTCGGCAGAAGTATAATTCCGGTCTTCACATTCGAGTATGCGTAATATCCTCAAGAGTCTTTCTTTTGCCGACTCTGAAAACGTACCAGACATTCCACCTCCTATGGGCTGTGAAATATTTCACAATTATATTAACAAGAAGTTTTAAATTAGTCAAGCAGTATTTAGCGATATATTGTCAATTGATTGTGCCTTATTTTCTCGCCCTTGATGCATCAAAAGCCCGGGTGCTTACTTTACAATCCTTTAACCGCGGCTGACCATCATTACCCATATAAAGACCGCTTTTGTGATTACCCTGAAGTCTTGAACGTATCATATTATCTTTAATTGGACATGCTTCACATAGTTTGTTAACCGTAGACCTTCCAATCTTAAGTTCAGCCTTTTTTATTATTATCACACATTCGGCCCCGCCATGTGTTCCGCTTTCGTAAACATTTTCGTTCTTTTTAAAAATTCCCATTACTTATACCTCTGAAATACAGGAATTGGCTTATTAATCCACTCACAATCTAAAGTATCCCGGTTTTTGCCCCGGCAATTTTATCTGTAATGGAATCCAGAATCTTTTTTATTTTCAGGTATTCGCTTTTCCGGGGAACTGTTTCTTTCAGCGTCATCTCAATCTGAAACACCAGGAGCAGCATTTTTATCTTTATCATAATAACTCCTGTATAAAGCAGTGATAATTAGCTTTCATACCATTGACCAACAGCACGGATTTTCTGGTTTCGGCAGCGAACCAGTGTCTCTGAATTGTGGCTTTGCAACGCTGCTATATCCTTTATGAGTATATCCTTTATGGATTTGGCACAGGTGGCAGGGTCTGTGTGAGCGCCGCCGGGCGGTTCTTCTATTATACTGTCAATTACATTAAAAACCATAAGGTCCGTACTGGAGATTCTCAGCATTGCGGCGGCATCTTTTACCCGGCTAATATCACGAAGCAGTATTGATGCACAGCCTTCCGGACTGATTACCGAATAGATTGCATTTTCCAGCATGTAAACCTTGTCCCCTATACAAATGCCCAGAGCGCCGCCCGAACCGCCTTCGCCGATAATAATGCATACGATAGGTGTTTTAAGCTGGCTAAAATCCCGCAGGTTGTGTGCGATTGATTCGCCAATTCCTCTTTCTTCCGCGCCCAGGCCGGGGTATGCTCCGGGAGTGTCTACAAGGGTAATGACAGGTCTGTGGAATTTTTCCGCTTGTTTTGCAAGGCGCAAAGCTTTGCGGTAACCTTCCGGATTGGCCATGCCGCCATTGCGTGTTACTTTTTCCTGAAGGCTGCGGCCTTTCTGGTTGGCAATAATCGTAACCGGGCAGCCGTTAAGAAAAGCAAGCCCGCCTACGATTGCCGGATCATCTCCGAATACACGGTCGCCGTGGAGTTCCGTAAAATCATCGAAGATTCTGGTAATGTAGTCCAAAGAATAGGGCCGATCGGGATGCCGGGCAAGTTCCACCTGCTTCCAGGCACTTTCGGTCTGTGCAGCCTCCTTAAGCTTGTTTTTCAGTTGATTCATTTCTTCCGAAATATCAATACCTGTTTCTTCTGCAAGAGCTGCTAATTCAATTATTTTTTTTTGCAGTGTGTTATTGATCATGGTGAGTACCGTATTGCCACTTTACCTTGATTATACCATCAATTAATTGAGTTTTGTTACTGGCAATGCGAGGACTTGTATACTCAACCGAGCGGCAAAGCCGCGAAGGTTCCCCTCTTGAAATTATCTTTCATTTTAGGTATAAAATAACTGACTATGCAAGATAGACCTGTCCATTGTAGCCCGACCTGTTTTTGCATCTATCCAATAGCATGTTTTTCCCATTTATTTTGGTATAACAAGCGGTTCAGTCCGCTTTTATATTGCCCCGTTGGGGTAAAGTCCGCCTAAAGGCGGGTAAATCTTCGGACTAAGCGTCCACGTGATTACCTGCCTGATAAAGCAGGTAATATAATGAGGAGTATTTTGTATGAACAATAAAAAGAAAAAGGTTCTTGTAGCTATCATTGGATTGGTTGTTATGAGTATCTTATTTGTAAGTGCTGCACCAGGTTTTGGAACACCAACCCCATTTCAAAAAACACTGAATGAAGCTATAAGCAAAATCCCCATTGATATTGCCGGGAAACAAATTACTCTTACATTTGAAGGTGCTTTTTGGCGAGGACAATTAAATGGTCAGGATTTATTGGCAGGTGAATGTAACATTGAAGAAAATGATAATGGGGCAATTTTAACGCTGAAGCAATCATGGGCATATGTAGACACCGGAAAAAAGGTTCCAGTTACAGGAAAACCAATTTCCGCATGGGTTGAAACACCAGGACCGGAAATAGTTCTTGAATACAAAAAAGGTCCGCCTGCGGAATTAACCAAATTAACTGATGATAAATGATTTTACTGTCAAACATGGGTCATTTTGGCCTATGTTTGACAATAAAAGGGTCTGGGACACATAACACGCCAAAACAGACCAAACCCGGGCGCTTTTAGCCGTTATCCGCACTTCACGGACAACAGCCCGGGTGTTTTGTGGAAATCAATGAGCCTGGAAAGAAGTTTTTTCTGTTCCTTCCTTGGGCTGATAATATCAACAAAACCTTTTTTTAGCTGGAACTCCGCCTTTTGAAACCCTTCGGGGAGTTTCTGTTTGATTGTTCCTTCGATTACACGGGGGCCCGCAAAACCGATAAGCGCCCCCGGCTCGGCTATGGTAATATCCGCCAGCATGGCAAAAGAAGCGGTAACACCCCCGGTGGTGGGATCGCACAGTACGGCAAAAAAGGGTACGCCTGCATTGTCCAGTTCCGCAGCGGCGCTGGAGGTTTTTGCCATTTGAAGCAGAGAGAATATACCTTCCTGCATTCGTGCGCCGCCGGAAGTTGCATACAGTATAACCGGAAGTTTTTCTTCTGCACCTTTAAGCATCGCCCGGCTTACTTTTTCGCCGACGACCGAACCCATGGAGCCTCCCATAAAAGTAAAGGACATAATGGCCAGGACAACAGGTTTCCCTTCTATTGTACATGTTCCGGTGATTACAGCTTCTTTTATACGGGCTTTTTGTTCTGCTTCTGAAAGTTTTTCTTCGTAGCCTGTAAGATCAATGGGGTTAAGGGAACTAATGTTGGCGGAAAGCTCCTTAAAACTTTCGCTATCCGCAATGTAGGCTATTCTTTCCGGGGGTTCCATCCGGTAATGGTATTCACAGGAGGGACAGGTATTTAGGGCGGCAGCGATGGCCTTTTTGTCCCGGGAAATCCCGCAATCGGGACAAGTTATTGATATCTGAATGCCCATTGTACTTCCCTGTAAAATAGTTTATGATATATACTTTATCATAAAGAAATAACCATGGATAATGTAAAGCAACAAATCAAAGAACTGATAGTCAATGCTTTGGAGCTTGAGGATATCAGGCCGGAAAACATTGTCGATTCAGAACCCCTGTTCGGGGAAGGTCTAGGCCTCGATTCCATAGATGCTCTGGAGCTGGGTGTGGCGCTGAAAAAGACATTCGGCGTAAAATTTTCCGCGGAAAACGCAGACAACAAGAAACATTTTGCCTCGGTGGATGCCCTGGCGGCGTATATTCAGGCAACAAGAGGAGCAGTATGACCAAGGAAGAAATTCTACAGAAGATACAGGACATATTAACTGCGGAATTTGAGCTTGAAAAGGAAGCTATTACACCCGATGCCAAACTTTATGAGGATCTGGAATTGGATTCTATTGATGCAGTTGATCTTCTGGTAAAAATGAAGGAATTTATTCCGGGAAAAATTGACCCCGAATCATTCAAAAAAGCCCGGACCGTTCAGGATGTAGTGGATATAATCTATCCATTAGTTCAGAAGTCCTGATGATCCCCGGATTCAGGGGTATTGCCAGGGTTTTCTTTTATAGTACCGCAGCGCTGTATCCGGCCTTGATCTTTTATTTTCTGGTAATCCGTAAAACCCCGTTGCGGCTCTTTTCTCTTTTTGTCATGGCTCTGGCCCTTCTTGCCTTTATTGCCGGAACCAGCCGCCGGACAAGCGGTACTGAACGCCGGAAGGTTCCCCTTTTCTGGAATTTTTTGCTGCTCTTCGGCCTTGGGGCTTTATGCTTTATTGCCAATGCAGCTTTTATTTTAAAATTATATCCCCTCCTGATGAACATTTTGTTTCTGGCTACTTTTGGCTTTACCCTTTTTTCTCCTCCCAACATGATTTTCCGTTTTGCAACACTTCAGGATCGATCTATCAAAGGCTCTCCGGGAGAAAAGAGGATCAACGCCTACTGCAGAAAAGTAACCATTGTATGGTGCGGTTTTTTTGTCTTTAATGGAGGCATGGCTGCATGGACGATTTTTTCCGGCTCTGATGCGCTGTGGTCTGTTTATAACGGGGGGATTTCCTATATACTGATGGGCATCCTTTTTGCAGGAGAATTCATTGTAAGAAAAATGGTACAGAAAAAGTTGTCCAAAGATATTCCACTTTCCGAATTAAAAAACGATTCACGGGATCCTTCCGCAGAAAGTTTTAAAACAGCTGAAAAAGAGACAGAGGATACCCGGTGGCTTTGATGAATGAAAAAATAATTACACAAGCCGAGAATTCTGTTGCCCTGGAATTTTCTGTACCTGATACCAGTCCGTATTTTGACGGGCATTTTCCGGAATTCCCTATCCTTCCGGCAGTAGCTCAAGTGGACCTGATACTTCGTTTTGCATCGCAGTATCTGGGAACCGGTATCGTGCTGCCGGAAATACGGCGGATAAAATTTTCAAGTCTTATCCGGCCTTTTACCCATCTCTTTTTAAGTCTTGAGAAAAACGGAACAACAATCTCTTTTAGGATGACTTCTCCGGACCGCCAGGTTGTCTATTCCCTGGGTACATTAAAAATAACAGCGGGATAAGTAAATGAGGCAAGGTTTTATTATCCCTGTTTACCGGCATGGCAAAACCGCTGTCCCTTTGGCGGAAAAGCTTACGGGTTTGGGACTGCCGGTAATTCTGGTAGATGATGGTAACGATGAGGAGAATAGAGCCTGCCTTGAGGAATGTGCAGCTCAAACAGCTGGGGTTGTACTGGTACGCCTCGAAAAAAACAAAGGCAAAGGAGGTGCCGCCGCAAAGGGTTTTGAAAAAGCGGCGGAATTGGGTCTGACCCATGTACTTCTGATAGACGCCGACGGTCAGCACGATGCAGATATGGCCGCATTTTTTTTGGAAAAAGCCGCCAAATACCCGGAAAATGTCATCTGTGGTTACCCGGAATTTGATGAAATGGCTCCCAAAAGCAGGGTAAAAGGCCGGAAGATTTCCAATTTTTGGGCTGCCATAGTTACGCTTTCATCAGAGCTGAAGGATGTACACTGCGGTTTCAGGGTATACCCTGTGGAACCGTCATTACACATAACAAAAAACCCTTTCATGGACAGGCGTATGGGGTTTGACACGGAAATTCTTGTGCGGCTCTACTGGAACGGAGTGTTTCCGTTGTTTCACCACGTTAAAGTAAGTTACCCCGAAGGCGGAATCTCCAATTTCCGCATAATCAGGGATAATATTCGCATAAGCTGGACATTCAGCCGTTTGTTTACCGGTATGCTGTTTCGATTGCCGCTATTAATTGGCATGGGTATAAAACATAATAAAGAGAAGCAATGAAAAAATTGGAAAACGATCCTCTATACCGGTCTTAACACAAAGAACAGTTGTTTAATAATGCCGCATAGTGTGCTATATTATACAATGAGTTACTCAAGGAGATAAAACGAATAACAATGGATAATGTAAATCAGCAAATCAAGGAACTGATAATAAATGCTTTGGAACTTGAAGATATCAAGCCGGAAGATATTGCAGATTCGGAGCCTCTATTCGGGGAAGGTCTTGGCCTTGATTCCATAGATGCTCTGGAGTTGGGGGTAGCGCTGAAGAAGAAATTTGGCGTTAAATTCTCTGCTGAAAACGCGGATAATAAAAAGCATTTTGCTTCAGTTAATGCCCTTGCAGATTACATTAAGACCGCAGGAGGTTCATCGTAACCAGAAAAGCAATTTTATAAAATAGGAATGTAGAATAAAAAATGTCCAATATTGTTCCATTATCAGCCATTAACAATACTTCACGGCCTCTTTCAACAGTCATTTGTTATGAAGGCGCCTGGAGCGAAGCGATCCATAAAACCTGGGGGGATTTTCTCGAAGGGACTGTCAAACTGCGCCAACAGATTAATTCAGTGAATAACGAAAAATGGCTTCTCTACTGTGAGGACAGTTGGTATTTTCTTCTGGCCTTTACTGCGCTGCTTCAGTGTAAAAAAGAGATACTCCTCAGTTCCATTATTACTCCCGCCTATATCGCAGAAATCCGCAGTACGGAAAACGGAAAAGCCATTCCTTTTCTTACCGATCGGGTTTTCCCTGAAAGTGAGAAACCGGATAACACTTTTCTTATTACCTCATTGTTCAGGGAAGTTTCAGAAACAGATGCACAGGCGAAAGAATGTCCTGCGATTAGTCCGGACGAAACATCGATCATCATGTATACATCCGGGAGTACCGGAAAATCCAAAGCAATAAAACAGCGGCTGACAGAGCTTGAAAACGATAACAGTTTTGCGCTTTCCCAATGGGGGGAGGAAATTGTCAGGCGTAAGATATGCTCCACTGTAAGCCATCACCACATTTACGGCCTTCTTTGGTCAATATTGCTTCCTTTCACCGCGGGGGTTCCTTTTAGAAGAACCAAAATTAATTTTACTGAAGAACTGGAAAAGCTCTCTGATACGGAGTATATGATCATTACGGTGCCTGCTTTTCTTAAACGCGCTGTAGAAATGGAGACACTCGCCGGCCTTAACCTGAAATCGCCGTGGATCTTCACTGCCGGCGGAATCCTAAGTCAGCAGATAGCAGAAAAAACCCGGGAAGTGTTTGGTTTCTGGCCTGTAGAAGTCTATGGAAGCACGGAAACTTCAGGCATTGCCTGGAGGCAGTCGATTAATGGTTTGGAATGGACGATTTTTGACAATGCAAAAATCAGTCAAAACAAGGATGGCTGCCTGATAATACGTTCGCCTTACATTAAAGACCCGGCAGGCTTTGAAACCGCTGACTTGGTAGAATTATTGGAGGACGGTCGGTTTTTATTGAAAGGGCGCATTGATTCGGTGGTAAAAATTGAGGAAAAGCGCATTTCTCTTCTTGAAATGGAAGACCGCATATTACAGTCCGGTCTTGCTGCCGATGTATGCGTAATACCCCTTGAAGACAAGCGCCAGTACCTTGCTGCAGCAGTAGTATTAAACGGCAAAGGTAAAGAACAATTTATCGGATTTAAAAAATTTAAAATCAATAAATTCTGGAAGGAATATCTTTTGCAATATTTTGAAAATATAGTTATTCCCAAAAGATGGCGCTATCTTGAAATTCTGCCCGTAGATGCTCAGGGGAAAAAAAAGAAAGAAGATATTAAGCTTCTTTTTTCCGGCGATCGTCTGTAATATTATACTCAGGATAGCGAAGATATGAAACAATCAAATAACTCTCTCCATTGGTCACAATATAAGGAACAGACTGCGGGATATTGGCATCTGAAGTTTACGCTCATTTTATTTAAATTTCTTCCTGTGATTTTCCTGAGGATTATTGCATTTCCCATAGGTTTTTTCTATTTTCTTTTTTCAAAAAGGAGCAGAACCGAATCAAAGCGTTTTTTGGAAAAAGCCGCTCTTTTTGTAACCAGCGCTGAAACAGAAAAAAAATGCCGATCTTTCTTTGGCCCTTTGCGGCACATGGTTGCTTTTTCCCTTGCGTTGATTGAAAAGCTCCAAACATGGAGCGGTAATTTTTCCTTTAATAATATTCATTTTCATGATGACGATATTGATGAACTTATCCGAAGACTGGATGAAGGAAAAGGAGCTTTTCTTATTTGCTCCCATTTGGGAAACTCTGAATTGCTCCGGGGTCTTGCACATTATAAACAAACAGGTGTATCCAGATGGGTACCGGTTAATTCCGTTATTGATACGCAAGTAACTGCAAATTTTACCCGTATGCTTAAAGAGTTGAATCCGCAGTCCGGGTTAGGTATTATCGGTACCAACAATATTGGTCCTGATACCGCAATTTTCCTCGAAGAAAAACTTGCTGCCGGAGAATTGGTGGTAATTGCCGGTGATAGAACATCTATACATACAACCGGTAAAAACCATTTACTCCCGTTTCTTGGAAAAGAAGCGCCTTTTTCTTTTGGTGTATTTTATTTGGCTGCACTGTTAAAAGCGCCGGTATATTTTATTTTTGCCCTGCGCCGGGGGGATTTGTCGATTAATCCGGAATACGATATGTATGTACATAAAAGCCCTCTTTTGCTTGAGTGTACCAAAAAAGAACGAGTCGTGCGGAGTTCCGAACTGGCCTGTTCTTTTGCGGCATTACTGGAGGGTTACTGTATAGAACGGCCTTTTCAATGGTATAATTTTTTTAATTTTTGGCAGGAAGAGGTATGATCATGGAATCCCGGGAAGATAATGGACCCTATGGTCTTTTTGCAGAATCAGAAATTGTCGTTGAGTTTTTCGATTGCGATCCCCTACAGGTTGTATGGCATGGAAATTATGTAAACTACTTTGAAATCAGCCGCCGGACGCTTTTGGAAAAAATTGGCTACAGTTATTCCGAGATGAAAGAATCCGGCTATTCTTTTCCGGTAATTGAAATATCAGCGAAATATTTGGCGCCCCTCCGGCACAGAGACCGGGCGCGGGTAAAAGCCGTTTTAACGGAATATGAAAACCGTCTCAGGATAAAATACGAAATTCGCAATGTTCAAACCGGACTTCTTACAACAAGGGGAGTAAGTACACAGATGGCCTACGATATTAAAGCAGGAGATTCCTGCTTTGTTTGTCCTGAAGCTTTTGTAAAAAAAATTGAAGCCCTTATAGGAGAAGAAGAATCATGAAGCCAGCCACTGCCTTAGCCCTGTCTCTCTTTGTTGCCGCATCAATAATGCGGGGACTCTGGGCACAAAGTCCCCAGGGGGATGTTTTTCGCCATCCCCTGAAACCGGAAAACTTAAATGCATTTTCATTGACCTGTGCCCGCCTGGCAAATCATCCCTTTATCAAGGGAAACTTTGAGCAGGAAAAAATCCTAAACCGGCTTAACCGATCCCTTAAATCTTCGGGCAATTTTGTCATTGCCGCAGAGTTGGGCATGATATGGGACACTACCAGTCCTTTTCCTTCTACTCTGGTGTTGGGAAATGATTACCTCATACAATCAAGGCCCGGAGGGCAAAAAACTGTTATGAGCGCCCAGGGAAACGAAACTTTTATCCGTCTTGCAGAAGTTATAAGTACTGTATTTTCGGGCCATGCCCGGGGACTTCTCGATAATTTTGAGGTTTTCTATTTCGGCAATGCTGCTGCCTGGGAACTGGGACTTTTTCCTCTGCACAGGGCTATAGGTTCTTTTGCGGAAAGAATTGTTATGAAGGGTGATACGGCCATTAGATATATTGAAATTCATGAAAAGAGCGGTGATATAATAAAATACATTTTGTCAAATCACAGCTATCCAACGGAGCTGAATGTCAGTGAAAAAGCGCTCTTCTCTTTTCCCTGAATTAAAAAATTTTTGGGGACTTTGGCTGTGGCTTCTGGTCCACCTGACTGTTTTTCTGGTTTTTTTGGTTTCTGTTTTTTTCCTGGGACCGGTAAGTATAAATACCAGGCTTTTTGATATGCTCCCTCAATCTGGTCAGTCCAGAGCGGTTATGGAAGCGGATATGATCCTTGGGGAAAAAAGCGGGCGTGAGATCGTTGTCCTTGCCGCAGCGCCGGATTTTCAAACTGCAAAAAATGGTGCAGCCCTGCTTTACGCCGAATTTGAACATTCGCAGGATTTTGAAAATAGTTCTTTTTATTTTGATTCTTCGGTAATGGCTGAGTTCAGCCAATATCTTTACGATTATCGTTTTGTTATTGCCGGAAAGGAAACGCTGACCTTGCTGGAAAGCGGCAGGGCCGGGGAAATCGCGGAAGATGCGCTAGCATCAGCTTTCGGCGCTTTTAATCTTGTTCCTCTGACTCATATCGAGAACGATCCCTTCTTTCTTGCAGAAAGGCGAATGAGTTATTTTTTAACTTCTTCCCTGTTGTCCGGCGGAAACCTGAGCCTTAAAGAAGATGTTCTGACTGCCGAAAAAGACGGAACATGGTATGTGCTGCTTCGTATGACTCTTGCGCCGGAAGCTGTTTCCGTCAGCAGTAAAAAAAATGCGGTTGGAAAAATCTACACCACTGCCGCTACCGTAAAAGAATCCATTCCGGGTCTGGAATATTATTTTTCCGGAATTCCCTTCCATAGTTATGAAAGTTCTTCGGGAGCACAAAAGGAAATTTCATTAATTAGTGCCATCACACTGATAATTATTCTTATTCTTTTTTTATTTGTCTTTCGTTCTCCCTTGCCTGTCATTTCATCCATTCTGGCAGCAGGAGTTTCATTAAGCCTTGCCGCAATGGCGGCGCTCTTTGTTTTCAGGGAGATTCATATCATCACTTTTGTTTTTGGTACTACCCTCATCGGAACCTGTGTAGATTATTCGGTACATTTTTTTGTTCACTGGAAGGGAAACTGTGCACTGAAAGACGGAAATCAAATTCGTTCCCATATAGCAAAAAGCATTATCATGTGCGTTATCTCTACGGAGATTAGTTTTTTTGTTTTTCTTTATGCACCCTTTTCCATTCTAAAACAATTCGCTGTTTTTTCCATGTCCGGGCTTTTCAGTTCTTTCCTTACGTGTTTTTGTATTTACCCCCGTTTCAGGATGCCGGTACATTCCACCGGGCGGACAAAAGAAAGCAAGTTATTCCTTTGGATAAAAAAAATATCTCTGCCCCGGGCCACAAGGTTTGCTCTTGTTATTGCAATAGCTGTTGCTTCTTTGGTAGTTCTCGTTTCCAATTTTTCGGAAATAAAAATAAAAAACGATCTTTCTTCCCTTTATACAATGTCTGCTTCCCTCCTGGAATCAGAGAAACAAACGGCTCAGGTGCTGGATTACGGTTCCCCGGGCTGGTACTTTATTGTTGCAGGCTCAGACCCGGAAGAAACTCTGGAACGAGAGGAATATCTTGCCGCGCGTTTGGAGAAAGAAATAGAACAGGGAAACCTTGGTTCATTTTTGGGAACTTCGGTTTTTGTCCCTTCAATAAAAACCCAGAGAAAAACTTATGAGACCATGAAGGCTCTGCTCCCTCTGGTTCCGGCCCAGTTTGAATACCTGGGTTTTCCGCAGGAATATGCAGAATCCTTTATAAGAGAATTTGCTGCTGTTACACGATACGGCCTTCCCGAAGATGCGCCTTCCCAGGCTGGTATTTCTAATTTATGGATAGGGGAACAGGGCGAAAATTGTTATTCCTGTGTTATTCCCCTTCATCCTGCTGTTGATGAAGCGGTTTTTCGATCCATTGCCGGAGAATTTGAATTTGTACATTTTGTAAACAAGGTGCAGGATATTGGCATAAACCTTGACATTCTTACCAAAACCATGCTGTTTTTCTTCCTTATTGCCTACATTGTAATATCAATTATCATCTGTATTGTTTATCCATGGCGGGATGCATTGAAAATTTGTACAGCGCCCCTGTTTATGGCGCTGTTATCGATGGCTGTGTTAGTCTTCAATGGAATTAATTTTGGTTTTTTTTCCGCCGCTGCTCTTGTTTTGGTCTTTGGTCTGGGTATGGATTATGCTTTTTATATTACAGGAAAAAAAGACGAAGAAGATAAAAACCGTACCAGCATGGCGGTAGTGTTGTCGTTTTTAACCACGTTTCTTTCATTTGGCGCTTTGGCTCTGAGCAGCTTTATGCCGGTTCACATTTTTGGTCTTACCGTTTCAGCAGGACTAAGCGGGGCTTTTATTTTCGCTATGCTTTTACAGAATAGAGAGACTTGTCTGTAAGCCGGTATAATATATGTTTTGCTTCGGCGTTTCCGCTCTTTTGACCTGGTTATTGTGATGTTTTTATGAGCAGCTGTACATTTACCTTGACAAAAAGCGACAAACCAAGATAATATGGCATATAACTATTTTGGGCAGTATCTCTTGAAATGCAGAAAAACAACTATTGTTTTATCTCTCTTGTTTTTTTTCATTGTGATCAATTTTTGTTCATGTAATACCGCAACATCGGCTGCGGACAGTCAACCTTTTGTTTACCTGACCAATCGTTCCAAATATCTGTTGCTGCCCTCTGAAAATATAAAAAATCCAATGGACATGATCCAGCACATTTCCGCATCCTACAGAAGCAAGAATTATTTCTTTAATGCCTGGGTTAAAGCTGACAAAACAGGTATGGACATGACCATTTTAAATGAACTCGGTACAAGTATGGGAGACCTTTCCTATCGGGATGGGATTGTATCTTTCTCATCCTCGGTATTCCCTGCATCCGTAAAACCCGAATATATTGTAGCAGATTATCAACTTTGTTTCTATGATGATCTTCCGCTCCGGCGAGCTCTGGAAAACTGCGGTCTTTTGCTTGAAAGCACAGAGGTTTCTCGCCGTGTATTCCAGGGAAAAGCAGTTATTATTGAAATTAAAAAAAGTTCCGGAGTAGTTCAATTTGTTAATCATCTGCGAGGGTATTCTTATACTCTGGAAGGTGATTTTGAGTGAAACAGAGTGTTTATCTTTCGGCGCCGGGACTTATTTGCTGCGCCGGACAAAACAAGAATGAACTTTACGAATCCTGCCTGAACGGTTATCAGGGTGGTATGTCATTATTTGAAATACCTGATTCCAGTATGAAATTTCCCACCGGTCAAATCCCCTGGGAAATGCCCAAAGTTGCTTTTCCGGAGCTTACGGATCCGATAGCATATGCGGGTGAAACCCGGATTATCCGCATTATTAATGCAGCTCTTGAACAACTGCGTCCGGAAATAGAAAAAGCCATTTCCTCATATGGTACTGAAAAAATCGGGGTATGCCTCGGTTCCTGCGACAATGGCTCCGAAAGTACCCTCATGTTTCACCGGGCTTTACTTAAGAATGGTACTTTCCCCCAGGATTACGCTCTCCGTTTTCAAAGTGCCTCATACCCCGCAGAATTTATATCCCGCAAATTCGGCCTTTCCGGCCCGGTTTTTACTGTTGCTACAGCCTGTTCTTCCGGAGCAAGCGCCATTGTCCGCGGGGCAGAGCTTATTCGTGCCGGTGTTTGCAACGCGGTTATTGCCGGCGGGGCAGATGTTGTTTCGGCAGCAGCTATGGCGGGCTTCTATTCTTTGGAAGCGCTTTCGAATAGTTTGTGCAACCCTTTCAGTAAAAATCGTAAAGGAATTAATCTTGGTGAAGGGACGGCGTTTTTTCTGCTTGATACAGCTGAAAATTCCCCGGTAGAACTCCTGGGGACCGGTGAAAGCGCCGATGCTTTTCACATGACCGCTCCTAATGAGATTGGGCAGGCAAAGGCAATAAACGCCGCTCTCCTTGATGCAGAGGTCAATCCCGAACAAATCGGATATGTAAACCTCCATGGTACAGGCACTATACTTAACGACAAAACAGAATCTATGGCAATGAAAATGGTATTTGGAGATGCTCTTCCTCTTACGAGTTCAACCAAACCTATTACCGGGCATACCCAGGGCGCAGCAGGGGCTTTGGAAACCGCAATTTGCTGGATGGTATTAACCGAAAAAAAAGGCCTCCCTGTACACTGCTGGGACGGTGTAAGGGACGATGAAATTCTTCTTCTTCCCGGCGAATCTCTCCAGAATATTCCTTCGATTTGCATGAGTAACAGTTTTGCTTTCGGCGGATGCAATGTCAGTTTGATTTTGGGAAGGAAATAAATGCTGCTCGAAAAAGATGAACTATTGGCTATAATGCCTCATAGGGGCAAAATGTTGCTGATCAGCAGGATTACAGGGTATAATCTCGAAGAACGAACTATTAATGCAGAATACGATATCACCGGAGATTGTCTTTTTTACGATCCTGTACTGGCAGGTGTTCCGGCGTGGGTGGGCATTGAATTTATTGCCCAGACAATTGCAGCTCTCGCTGGACTTAGAGGCCGCAAAAGAGGCGAAGAACCAAAACTAGGTTTTATCCTGAGTGTTTCGGCAGTAAAAATAGGAATCCCTTTTTTTAAGGCTGGAAGTATTGTAGAGATAAAAGCGAAAGAAATTTACGGTGTAGATTCGGTATATACCTTTGAAGGAGAAATTCTTCTGGAAGGAAAAAAAGTTATTGAAGGAAAAATAATGGTTTTTGATGTAGATGATAAACATGTCCAAATCTTGAAAAAGGAATGTGATTCAATTGAGCGAGTGTAAAAAAGTTCTCATAACCGGTGCAAGCAGGGGTATAGGCCGAGCCATAGCGTTTGCTGTATCTGAAGCTGGTTACGAAGTAACAGCACACTATAACAAGGGAAAAGAAGAAGCTAAATCTCTGGAAAAAGAAGTTAAACAAAAAGGCGGAAACATAGAGCTGATTCAATTTGATGTGAGTAACAGGGAAGAATGTCAGGAAAAACTTGATAAATGGACGGAAGAAAACGGCGCCTTTTGGGGTATTGTCTGTAATGCGGGAATAATAGCCGATGATTCTTTTCCGGGGATGGGCGGGGAAGCATGGGATACTGTTCTTCGTACCGACCTTGACAGTTTTTACAATGTTCTTCATCCGCTTATAATGCCTGTTTGCCGTAAAAAGCAGGGCAGGATTATTACCATTTCATCTGTGTCAGGGATTATGGGAAACCGGGGGCAGGTAAATTACAGTGCTGCAAAGGCGGGTATTATTGGGGCAACCAAAGCCCTGGCAGTAGAGCTTGCCAGCCGCTCGATAACGGTTAACTGTATCGCTCCGGGGATCATCGATACAGAAATGATACAGAATGTACTGTTGGATAAAATACTTCCTTCTGTACCCATGGGCCGAACAGGCAAACCTGAAGAGGTGGCCGCTCTGGCAGTATTCCTGCTTTCCGAATCGGCTTCGTATATTACACGGCAGGTAATTTCCGTAAACGGGGGAATGGCATGAAACTACGTTTCATATTCGAATATATGGTCAAGCCGCTTGAATAAAGCGATTTGACAGGGCAGAGGTTAAAACAATGAGAAAACGGGTAGTTATCACAGGCGGCGCGGTAATCAGCGCTCTGGGAAACGAATGGCCGGATATTTTTAAAAATCTCCGGACTGGAAAAAACTGTGTCCGTTATATGAAAGATTGGGAAAAATACACCCGGATGAATACCATGCTTGCCGCTCCGGTTGATTTTTCTATGTCCAATTACCCCCGAAAGAAAACCCGCGGTCTCGGCAGAGTTGCACAGCTAGCCCTGGTATCAGCCGAAAAGGCATTAACAAATGCCGGTATTGGTACAGATAACCCGGAACTGAAGAATGGCCGTGCAGGTATTTCATATGGATCTTCTATGGGAAGTGTCGATTCACTTCTTGATTTTTACAGTATGCTGGTCCTCCACGACATGAAGAATATCAGCGCCACTACGTATATAAAGGCTATGCCGCAAACCTGTGCGGCAAACATAGGTGTATTTTTCGGTCTTACCGGAAGGATCATTACCACAAATACAGCCTGTACATCAGGCAGTCAAGCCCTGGGTTTTGCCTATGAGACCATACAGCGGGGTATTCAGGACATAATGTTGGCGGGGGGAGCTGAAGAACTAAGTCCCGCTGATGCTGCGGTCTTTGACACGCTCTTTGCTGCAAGCTGCAAAAACGATACCCCTGAAAAAACGCCCGCTGCTTACGATAAAAATCGCGACGGTCTGGTGGTTGGTGAAGGAGCTGGAACCCTGGTACTGGAAGAATACGAACACGCAAAAAAGCGGGGGGCAAACATAATTGCCGAAATTGCCGGTTTTGGAACAAATACCGATGGCAGCCACATTACCCAGCCGAACCGCGAAACTATGGGTATCGCCATGAAACTTGCTCTGGAAGATTCTGGGCTGGAACCAGTAACCATAGGCTACGTAAATACCCATGGAACCGCAACCGATGCTGGTGATGTAGCTGAAAGCTGGGCTACTGCAGATGTTTTCCAAAAATCTATTCCGGCAAGCACCTTAAAGAGTTATATAGGTCACACCTTGGGAGCTTGCGGTGTTATTGAGGCGTGGATATCCATCAACATGATGAAGGAAAAATGGTTTTCCCCAAACCTAAACCTCAACGAACTTGATCCTCGCTGCGGACCTTTGGATTACATCACCGGAAGCGGAAGGGAAATCGACACTGAATATATTATGTCCAATAATTTTGCTTTTGGCGGTATTAATACTTCGCTTATTTTCAGGAATATATCGGAATGAGGAAAATTACTTTATCAGTACCCGGTAAACATAGATCGATCTGTTTGATATAGATGCAGGTCAGGAAGAAATATGGATTTTTCCACATAGAAGGATTCGCCGTAAAAAATCAAGCGGACTGCCTGCTTCTTCTTTTAATAAAGACAGGGGAACGGAGAATTGATCCGGTTCCCTGGATAATAAAAGGCCGAATGCTGCAGGAGGCGGACATTCATGCAAAAAACGTCTGTATTCCAACGGCGTTTCTTCATCTGCATACACAAAAACTATTTCCTCTGCTGAACCACAGAGCAATGCCGCTTCTGTCGCAGCCAGTCCTGTGGCAAAAGGATTGTTTCCGGCTGGATAGAGAGCCGAGTAACCTCCTTTAAGCCCAAGGGCAATGGAAGCCATCGCTACAGGAGTATTAAAAACCGAAAGTGAAAAAGGCGCCGGCATTAGTTCATTTTTTTCAATCAGCATTTTATTCATCTCAAACTGTCTTGTAATTTCTCCCCGGAAGGAAATAAAGAATATTTTTGTATTCTCTCGTAAAGGCAGAAGGTCATGAATAACCTGTATTGTCATTTTGGAAATCTGGCTTAAACGACGGCGAAACATGGGATTGGTAAATGTAATCTGCGGCCCTTTTACATCAGAAGAAATCTGACACTCTCCGCGCACCCATTTGTCCCATTCGTCAGGGCTTATTATTCCGGGAGCCCATGCAGAAAGGCGTGTTACAAAAATCTCGCCGTCGATCATGATCTACTGCGGCAACGAAGAAGTGAATAATTGTTTGGACCCATATTGTGCCAGGTGTCAACAATATCGAAACCAGCTCTTTCTATAGCTTCTGCGAATTCCCCATAACTGTACATCTTGCTGTTCCCGTTTGCCATGCAGGTAAAATAGAGGGAAATGGCACGAAGGGAAAAAGATGCCATTTCATAACGCTGTTTGTCCAAAAAATATTCAAGAATATAAACATCTGTGGTTGGCCCTGATGCAGCCTGTGCTTTTTCCATGATTTGTGTAATTTCTTCAAGGGAAAAACAATCCAGGAATTGACTCATCCATATAATATCAGTTTCAGCGGGAAGAACAGTTTCTTTATTTAATATATTGCAGGAAAAAGTTTTAATCCTGTCAGAAAAACCAGCCTGTGCTGCGTTCCTATCTGCCACAGCTGTCTGCCCTGGCAGATCCACGATGAGTACCTCCACATCAGGATCGTAGCGGCAGCAGCACAGAGCCCATTTTGCGGTATTTCCGCCTATGTCGATTACCTTTTTTGGTTTATCGGAAAAAACAATTGGGATAGCTTCTTCAAAGCCAATATCCGAAAAATAATGTTCATAGGTGAACCAGCTCTCCTTTACCTGTTCCGGCAGAGTTGAAAGAACTTCGTAGATTGTTTTCCCTTCGTGACCAAAGACTTCAAGACCCAGAGGTTTTCCGTCTTTCACTGAACGAAGAAGTTCAAAAGCTCCCTTGTAGCATACGTCATTTACAAAATTCAAACTTACACTGGTCATGGTATCTTCCAAAAGGAACCATCCTATTTTTCCCAAAATAAAACGATCGTCACTGTCTGTACCAGGCGGGGTTTTGGGCAACATCTTAACAATATTCATACCCAAAGCAATCTCCAGCAGAACTTTTGCGCCATAAAGGGAAATGCTCGTTTTTTCTGCTGCTTCTTTAAAGCTCAGCCCATTTTCACCAGAATCGGAAATTGCTTTTAAAAACCCCAATTCAATAAGCGCCCTTACAGCCTGAAAAGTGAGCGGAGCATAGGCTATTTTTTGAGCTTCGAATTTGGCGTCCAGAGCACTTATTTTATCTTCAAAATAATTTTTGTTGAAATATTCGTCCATTTTCACATTGTAACAATAATAGGTACTTTGTCAACGATTGCTAGCTTGCTGTTTTTAACATGAGAACACCCTCCGCCGAACGAGTGAAAGTGGGCTTGTCTGACCGCTTTACCCGACCACTTGCAAGTGGTTAGGCGTAGTTCCCCTTCGGAAAAATGGAATCTGCAATTTCTCTGGTCAGAACTCGTACTGCCTTGGGCATGGAAAGATTAAGGTTACGAAATTTTTCACTTTTAATTTCGGCTCCCATGTTGATATTATAGACATAACGTTCCCGGGGATTAAAGCCCGTCCATGGATCTTTCTTACCCAAACCGTATTTATCTGTGCCACCAATATGAACCGGTACAATATTACAGTTCGAAACCAGAGCAATACGGGCTGCTCCTCTTTTAACTACTACGTTGCCTGACCGGGGGGTTCTGGTTCCTTCGGGAAAAATGATCAGGCAATTTCCCTGGTTCAGAGATTCGGTACATGAACGGAGGATATCTTCAAAATCAGGGGAACCAGGAATATAAAGCCGGCGTATCACTTCCCTTACAATAATATTGCGTTTCAGGTGCGCATTTACAATACAGTCGGCATTGGGAATAAGGGAAAGAAGCATAACCACATCAAGAAGGGACGGATGATTGGCAACTATAATTTTGGATGAGAGGTTCCTGAAATTTTCCCTGTCATCGGTTTCCATGTCCACAATTCCAAGGAAATGCATAAGTGAAACAAAAAAGCCCATAGATGAAGAAACTAAACGTCTTCCGTATTTTTTAAACCGTTCCCTGGGGTGAAAAAAAAGACACATAATCGGAAAAACAAGTGTTATCAGAATTATCGTACTCAGGCCAAAGTAGAAAAAAGAAAACCACTTTGCCAGAACCCTGTAAACATAGAGCGGCTTATTTGTTATAGGGGGTAAATCAGGCGGAAACATATATTTATTTCAACTCATTTATTTCCGTGAACGTACCTGCAGAAAAACAGGGAATCTCGCTTCCTGTATCGCGCCACAGGCCCTGTAAAACTTTGCCCGGGCCCACTTCCAGCATTGTCTTCGGTTCCAGACCGGCCATGGCCGCTTCTTCATCGGTCCATCGTACCTTTTCCGTTATCTGCCGCAAGGCCAGGGTTTTTGCCTCTGCCCCGCTCTTTATTTGATTTCCTGTTACATTGGAAAAGAGGGGAATCGAAGGATCATTAAATTGTACTTTGTCCAAAGTGAGGGCAAAGGCTTCGGCAGCTTCCTTCATAAAAGGTGAATGAAAAGGACCTGCCACTGCCAGACGCAGGACACGCCTGGCCCCTGCTTTCTTAAAACGTTTTTCCGCTTCTTCTAACGCCGCAGCGCTGCCGGATACAACCACCTGTTTTTGCGAATTGATGTTAGCTGTATAAAGATCCGCCAGCCCTTCGTTTTTCCATTGGGCGATCAAAGCTTCCACCTGTTCAGGAGCCAATCCAATAACAGCGGCCATACCGGGTGCTTTTGATTCACCGGACCCGGCCTGCAGGCGATCAATTGCCGCTTGCATGGCCTTGCCGCGGCTGTCGGTAAGACGGAAACAATCATCCGGACTGATTACCCCGGCACAGCAAAGGGCAGGGTATTCTCCCAGACTAAAGCCGGCGCAGGCAGCGGGGAAAATGCCTTGTTCTTTTAAACAGGCGGCAGCAGCCAAAGATACAGTACTTATGGCGTTCTGGGAAATATCAGTACGTTTCAGGGTATCTGCGTCAGAATTCCGAATCAGGCTTGCCATGTCCCGGCCCAGAACAGCGGATGCAATAGCAAAGACTTTTTTTGCTTCGGAAGATGCTTGTATCAAATCCAGTCCCATTTCCGGATACTGGGTTCCCTGCCCGGGGAATAAAAAAATTGCTTTCATTTTTTATCAATTATACTATCAATCATACAAATATCATTCTACCAGCGGTTTGTATTATCTGTGCGGCAAACTCACCGTTTGGTACCTTATGCGGGGGGAACAGCCTCAGTTGGTTTGTAATCTGGTTAGTGCCCTGCCAGGAAGGCCACGGCGCCGGGGCCGGCCGCTTGCCGCTGCTTCCTTCCGGACCTGACGGGGTTGGGCGGCGGCCCCCCGCATGGTTCCTGGCAGGGGCGGTATTATCAT